>Ga0207866_1000255_pt1 | contig 82857 bp, 76 predicted proteins | sample HigsolmetaAR203D_FD_184835 | JGI IMG/M metagenome (GOLD analysis project Ga0207866, IMG submission 184835) | Ionic liquid and high solid enriched microbial communities from the Joint BioEnergy Institute, USA - AR20-3-D (SPAdes) (version 2) ...
GCCTTCGCCCATGTACGCGGGGCTCGGCTTCCTCTTTTCCCTCTTGCGAGGCCTTTTTGACGACGCGGCAGGATTCACTTGATGTTACGGCCTGACATGTTGCTCGCCCTGTCTCTGACAGGTACTTTCGTCGATACGCTTCTACGCACGGATTTCGCCGTACGCAGGCATCCTAGCTACACGGGGGCTTGGCCCCTCTCGTGGCCGGACTTTCACCGGCTAGAAGATACGTGCTTTCTGGGCACGCCATACACAAGTTGAAGGCTGCTCGATTCGAGCAGCCTTCCTTTCAACCCTTCGGCCTGACGACCAGCGCAGCCAGAAACGAGAAGATGATCGCCGCCGATATGCCCGCGCTCGTCACTTTGAACATGCCCGTGATGACGCCGAGCGGCCCGGTGTTCTGCAGCTCGGTCAGCGCGCCGTGGACGAGGGCGTTGCCGAAGCTCGTAATCGGGACAGTCGCCCCCGCTCCGGCAAACTCGATGAGCGGCTCGTACCAGCCCAGGGCGTCCGCGATCGCCCCGATCACCACCAGCGTCGACATGGTGTGCGCCGGCGTCAGCTTGAGGACGTCGAACATGAGCTGCCCGAGGACGCAGATGCCGCCTCCGACGATGAAAGCCCACAAGTACTGCATATCAGGCGTCTCCCCTTTCGATGGCGACCGCGTGCGCGATGCACGGAATGGTCTCGCCCTGCTGATAGGACAGCGGCGAGAGCAGCGCTCCGGTGGCGACGACGAGGATGCGCTTCAGTTCGCCGCGCTGCAGCCGTTTCAGCAGATGGCCGTAGGCGACGACCGCCGAGCAGGCGCACCCGCTGCCGCCGGCCTGCACTTTCTGGCGCTCGATGTCGTAGATCATCAGCCCGCAATCGCTGAATACCGTATCCTGCATTGGCACGCCGTCCCGCGCGAACAGGTCGACGGCGATGCGGTGCCCGACGGTCGCGAGATCGCCGGTCACGATCATGTCGTAATCGGCCGGCATCCGCCCCGTGTCGTTGAAGTGCGTCTGGATCGTGTCGACGGCGGCCGGCGCCATCGCCGCGCCCATGTTGAACGGATCGGAGATGCCGAGGTCGATGATCTTGCCGATCGTCGCGCAGGTGATGACAGGACCGCTGCCCGATGCGGCGACGACGGCCGCGCCTGCGCCGGTCACCGTGTACTGCGCGGTCGGCGGCTTCTGCGAACCGTATTCGGTCGGGTAACGGAACTGTTTTTCCGCCGTACAGTTATGGCTGCACGTTCCCGCCATCGCATACTCCGCCGTGCCGGAATTGACGAGGTGCGCCGCGAGCGCCAGCGACTGCATCGACGTCGAGCAGGCGCCGAAGACGCCGATGTACGGCAGGCCGAGGTCCCGCGCGGTGAAGCTGTTGCTGATCAGCTGGTTGAGCAGGTCGCCGCCGATATAGAACTGCACCTGATCTTTCCGGATGCCCGCGTTCTTGATCGCGAAGTCGGAAGCCTGTTCGAGCAGGAGCCGCTCCGCTTTTTCCCAGCTTTTCTGGTTCAGATCGAGCTCGGCGTGGACAAGGTCGAAGTCGGCCGCGAGCGGCCCCGCGCCTTCGTCCGGGCCGACGACGGTTCCCGTGCCGATGATGACGGGCCGGTTCTCGAACCACCAGGTCTGCTTGCCGCGCAGCATGTTCAGTGCCCCCTGAGCCCGAAGATGACGTGGATCAGCCCGATGACGAATGCGGCGACCGTGCCGTATACGATAACCGATCCGGCAAGCTTGAACATGTTGCCGCCGACCCCGAGCACGAGCCCTTCGGCGCGGTGTTCCAGTGCCGCCGAGCACATCGAGTTGGCGAAGCCCGTCACCGGCACGGCAGAGCCCGCGCCCGCCCATTGCGCGATCTTGTCATACACGCCGAAGCAGGTCAGCAGCACCGAGATGAAAATGAGCGTCGCGACGGTCGGGTTGCTGGCCTGCATGGACGACAGTTTCATCCAGGACATGTAGCCGTTCTGGATCGCCTGGCCGAGCACGCAGATCAGGCCGCCCGAAACGAACGCCCGAACGCAGTTTTGCAGAACGGAACGGGAAGGTTCGCGCTGCTTCGCGAACGTCTTGTACTCTTTCGACGACATCGACATCGGCTTGAATTTGCCTTTCCCGGCGGTTCTGGTCGCCACTTGACGAACCCTCCTGTCACTTACGATCTTACGCCTTACATTGTTTGCCGATTCGACACGCGTTATGCCTCCCGAAAGCCGCCTCCGCTCCGCCGCAAGACCCTTCCGAGCGCACAAAAAAAGAGCCGCACGGCATGCGGCTCCAGCAGCATGGGGACAATGTCAAAAGGCAGCGGCAAAAACAAAAATCAGGACAAGAAGCACGTACAACAGCAGGACCAACAACCCGAGTCGGCTCACCCCTTCGGCTCCTTTCGCGGTTGGTGCGCTTCTATCTTATGCCGGCTGCTCCCAGTTGTTCTTCGCTGACCGGTCGGATGCGGCAACTGTGACGCTGTCCGTCTGCCAGGCGGCCTGTTCGTATGAGCCGATAGAAAGACGACCGCTTCTTCTCTTCCGTGCCGGCTTTCTCGCCGGCATCATCGGATGACGGCTGCGCCATCCACTCTTCATAACGCTTGAAGTCGATGCCGAGTTGCTCCAGAATCCGCTTGACATCCAACGCGACCAACACAACAGGTTCCTCCAATCGGCTTGATGCTTTCAAGCAATGTCACACCTGATGTTGTCCCAACTGGTTCTATTGTATAAAGCCGATCAGGATAGCGTAAATAGGAAGTATTGTCGTATTTATAGGAAGTATTGTCGCTTGATGTCAATTGTGACCGGTTCGTCGGCCCGGGCCGGGACTTTTATTCGATGACGACACCTTTCTTCAGAAAAAGATGGGCGTACAGTGCCGTTTCGCCGGTCGCAATGACCGCGCAAACCCGTTTGGCCCGCTCGCAGGAGCCGGTTGATGTCAACGCTTACAATCCGGTAATATAAATAAAAGTTAACGTGGTTAAGGAGCGGTCGCAGGAATGGTGACAATCTACGACATTGCCGCGAAGGCCAATGTGTCGGCCATGACCGTGTCCCGGGTCATCAACCAGCCGGAGCGCGTAAGCGAGAAGACTCGGGAGCGTGTGCTCAAGGTCATGGAGGAATTGCACTACGTGCCGAACGGCATGGCGCGCAGCCTCGTGTTGCAAGAGTCGAAAATCCTGTTCCTGCTCGTGACGGATATCCGCAATCCGTTCTATACGACGCTGGCCCGCGGCGCGGAGGATGCCGCGGCCGAGAACGGGTTCCGCCTGCTGTTCGGCAACAGCGACGAAAGCCCGGACAAGGAATCGAACTATGTCGAGACGATCCTGAAGACGCGCGTCGACGGGGCGCTGATCGCGCCTTCGGGCGACGCTTCGCTCCCGAGCCTGGAGCGGCTCCGGAAGCACAAGGTGCCGTTCGTGCTGCTCGACCGGGAAGTGCCCGGCATCGAATGCGACGTCGTGCTCGGCGACAGCATTTCCGGGGCACGGCAGCTCGTCGGGCATCTGGCGGAACTGGGCCACCGGCGGATCGCGCTGGTCAACGGCTCGCTGGCCGTCTCGAGCGCGCGGTACCGGCAGGAAGGCTATCGCGAAGCGCTCAAGACGTTCGGCCTGGCCTATGACGAGCGCTATGTGCTGGAGGCGGGATTCGGGCTCGAGCATGATCCGGCGGCCATCGAGGCATGGCTGAAGCGGCTCGATCCGCTGCCGACCGCCATTGTCGCCGGCAACAACGTGCTCGCGCTGCATGTCATCCGTCTGCTGCGGGCCCGCGGCATCCGGGTGCCGGAGCAGGTGTCGGTCGCCGGCTTCGACGATTTCGGCCCGTTCGCCGGCGCCGATCCGTTCGTCACCGTGGCCGCCCAGCAGGCATACCAGTTCGGTCATACCGGCATGCGGCTGCTCATCGAGCGGATCCGCGCGCGGGGCGAAGACCGCCCGCGGAAGCGGATCGTGCTGCCGACCGCCCTCATTCTGCGAAAATCGACGGCGCCTCCGGTTTGACCGCGGCGTGATCGCGGCGGTTCGGCACCGCGGCGTTCATCAGGCTTCCCACAATCGTCTTATGCTGATCTCCCGCGTCCCATCGGCCTTGCGGAGCTCGTAGACATCGGGGTTCGTGAGACTTTTCCATGCTTCATAGCCGAAGCGTTCATCGCATGCTTTCAGGATGAGCGCCATCAGGTTGCCGTGGGTCACCACGATGGTATTCGACTCCGGCCGCCGCCAGCATTCCTCGATGACGCCGGCACCCCGCTCCATCGCTTCCCGCGACGATTCGCCGCCCGGAAGTCTGGCCTCCATGTCGGTGAAGGATGTCCTCAAATGTTCCATCCAATCGGGCAGCGGTTCCGTCGACAGCACCCGTTCGCTCAGGCGGCCGTCCGTCTCGATCGCGATTCCGCTTCTGGCGGCATACGGCCGGATGGTTGCGACCGCCCGTTCGAACGGGCTGGCCACGATGCGGTCAACCTTCATCCCCGCGAAGAAGTCCGCCAGCCGCTCCGCCTGCGTCACGCCTTCTTCGGTGAGCGGCGCCTCCGGCTCCTGGCCGGCCGCCTTGCAATGCCTGACGAGATAGATCCGTTTCATTGCCGCTTGTCCGTCACCCGCTTTTCCATAAATTCAATCCGGTTGCCGTAGGGATCATGGATGTAGAAACGTCCGACGCCTTCTTCGGCCCTTGCGTCATCGTCCGTGATCTGCACGCCGCTTGCGAGCAGATGCCGGCGAAGCGCATCCAGATTCCGCACGTGGAAAGCCGGATGGGCCTTGACTGCCGGTACAAAATCCCGCTGCACGCCGATGTGCACCTGATGCGCGCCGCATTGGAACCAGACGCCGCCGCGTTTTTGCAGCGTTGCGGGCTTCGGAATCTCCTCCCAGCCCAATATGCCGCCGAAAAACTTGCGCGCCTCCGCTTCGCAGCCTTCCGGAGCAGCCAGCTGGACATGGTCAAGACCGTCGAAACGGTAAGCCACGATCCCCCGCCTCCTGTGTTTCAATTAATGAAACTTTATTTCATATTGTGAAATTAATTGTAATACAAATATTTTCTCCCGTCCATAACAGCATCTCCCGCCCGTGTCTGCATCTCTCTGTCAAACATTCGAGCCCCCGGGCGCAAAAAAACGGAGCAGGTTGTCCCTGCCACGGTTCGTTCGTGCCGCTTCGGCATTCGTCAAGCTTTCGGCGCATGCAACCCCGCGGCCCGCTGCGCCTGTTTGATGCGGTCGATCTGGCCCAGGTGATGGTGCACGTGCCGGACGAAGCCCCGTATGAGGTCCGCGATGCTGACGGTCTCGCCCTTCGCGTTGACGCCCGTCTTCGCCAGTTCCGCTTCGGTCAGCCGGCCGAGCAATTGCGCGTTGTAATGCAGCAGCGCCCCGTAAGCCGCCAGAATGTCCACCGCCCCGGCCTCGTTCGCTTTCTGCCCGGCCACCCACGCGTCCTGGGCAAAAGCGGGCAGACGGGCCGCGTCTCCCGCCAGTATGGCGCGAATCCGAAACGACGTCACGATGCTGTGGTCGGCGAGGTGCGCGAGCACTTCCGTCACGCTCCATTTGCCGGGCGCCTCTTTCCAGCGCAGCGCTTCTCCGGACAGGCCCGCGATCGCCTCCTGCAGTTGTCCGTACGTATCCAGAAAAGCTTGAACATCCGCTTGTCCACTCAACTTGCATACCTCCTGTCGATGGGTCGGTTGGTTCCCGCCGGCGTGTCAGGATGCGCTCCGCGCATCCGCCAGGGCGCGTTCCGCGAGCGCCGCGAAGAAGGCGGCGGCCGGCGCCAGCGCGCGCTCGTCGACATCGAATTTCGGGTGATGCCATTCCTGCGGCCCGTTCGTTCCGGCGAACACGAACAGCCCCGGCACCTGCTCCTGGTAGACCGCGAAGTCTTCCCCGGCCGCCGACGGGACGGGGACGACCGCCCGCAGGCCGAGCTCGGCCGCAACGGCCTCCGCGAGCTTGGCCAGCCGGGCATCGTTGCGGACCGGCGGCGGCCCTTCGATCCAATGGATGGCCGCCCGTGCGCCGAAAGCGGAGGCGGTGCCCCGGACGACCTGCTCGAACCGCTCCCGCACGCGGGATCGCACCGACCGGTCGAATGTGCGGATCGTGCCTTCGAACTCCGCCCGATCCGGGATGATGTTCCACGCGGTGCCGCCGTGCAGCTGCGTCACGCTGATGACAGCGCTCTGCAGCGGGCTGACGCTGCGGCTGATGATCGACTGCAGCGCCGTAACGATATGGGCGCTGGCCACGACCGGATCGATGCCCGCATCCGGAACGGCGGCATGGGAAGCGCGCCCTTCCACTTCGACGCGGAAGCCGTCCGCCGCGGCCATGAGCGGGCCTTCCTTGATGCCGAAGGCGCCGACAGGCAGGTCCGGCTTGTTGTGCAAGCCGAAGACGGCGCTGACATCGTCCAGCGCCCCGCTCGCGATCACGCGGCGCGCGCCGGACGCCTTCTCCTCGGCGGGCTGAAAGATCAGGCGCACGGTGCCGCGCAAGTCCGCCTCCCGCTCCTTCAGGAGCAGCGCGGCGCCGATGATCGCGGCCGTATGGAAGTCGTGGCCGCAGGCATGCATCCGGCCCGGGACTTCCGATGCGAAGGGGAGGCCCGTCTCCTCCTGGATCGGCAGCGCGTCGATGTCGGCGCGGAGCGCCACGACGGGCCCTTCCCGCAGCCCGCCCACCTCGGCGATGACGCCGGTGCGCAGCGCATAGCGGCTCGCGATCCGGATGCCGGCCGCTTTCAGCCACCCGCGGATCCGCGCGGTCGTCTCGAATTCTTCATGTGACAATTCGGGATGGCGGTGCAGTTCCCGCCGGATGGCGATGAGCCGCTGCGCCAGATGCTCCGCCGATCGTCCGGCCGGCGTGCGGCCGCTCATCGTTCCGCCCTCCCCGCGGCCTTGCGGTTACGTCGCAACCTGCCCCGCCTCCTTCAGCGCTTCGTGCAGCAGGACGAACGAGCGCAGCCGCTTCTCGAACGGCTTGATGTTCGTCGTGATCATGAACTCTTCCACGCCGGTCGCCTCGCGCATTTCAAGCAGTTTCGCCAGCACGTGCTCCTTCGAGCCGGCGTAGACGACCGGTTCTTTCTCCTCGATCGTGTAAGGAATGCCGGCCTGGCGGCCGTAGTCTTGCGCCTGTTCGACCGAGCCGACGGTCACGGTCTGCCCGTTCGCCAGTCTCACCTTCACGATCCGGTGCGTCGGCACGAGCGACCGCGCCTCTTCATCCGTGTCGGCCGCGATCGCCGCGAGGGCGATGATCGCCTCGGCCCGCCCGCTTCCGGAAGGTGCGGGGCGGAAGCGCTGCTTGTAAATGCGCACGGCTTCCACCGCTTCGTCCTCGTCCCCGCCGATGAACAGCGAGAACACATACGGCAGTCCCAGCTCGGCGGCCAGTTCCGCGCTCCGGACGGTCGTGCCCAGCAGCCAGATCTCCGGCGGGACGCCCGGCACCGGGATGGCGCGCAGCCCCGCCAGCGGATGATCCTCCGGCAGCGGCCGTCCGCCGACATAGCCGGCAAGCTCGAGGACCTTGTCCCGGTAATCCGGCTGCTCGGCCAGGTACCGTTGCAGCGCCCGCGTGCTGCGCGGCAGGCCGCCCGGTCCGCGGCCGACGCCGAGATCGACGCGGCCCGGCGCGAGCGCCGCCAGTACATGAAAGTTTTCGGCCACCTTGTACGGGTTGTAATGCTGGAGCATGATGCCGCCCGAGCCGACGCGGATCCGTTCCGTCCGGGCCAGCAGATACGGAATGAGCGTCTCCGGCGATGAACCCGCGAGATGCTCCGTGTCGTGATGTTCCGACACCCAGAACCGGACGAAACCGTGCCGGTCCGCCAGCCCGGCCAGCTCGACGGTGTGCGCGAGCGCTTCGTCGGCGGTCTCGCCGGGATGGATCGGGCTCTGGTCGAGAATGCTGAGCTTGATCGTCATCCGGACAGCCTCCCTCATCTCAAATCGAATATTCCGGAGCAAGCCGCCTCAAAAACTGTTTCGTCCGCTCCTCCTGCGGTCTTGCGAACAGTTCGGCGGGTGGGCCTTCCTCCACGATGGCGCCGCCGGCCATAAAGACGACGCGGCTCGCCACGTCCTGGGCGAAGCCCAGCTCGTGCGTCACGATGATCATCGTGATCCCTTCTTCCGCAATCTGGCGGATGACCGCCAGCACTTCGCCCACCAGCTCGGGGTCGAGCGCGGACGTCGGCTCGTCGAACAGGATCACTTCCGGCTCCATGGCCAGCGCCCGGGCGATCCCGACGCGCTGCTGCTGGCCGCCGGACAGCCGGCTCGGGTAAGCGTCCAGCTTGTCGCCGAGCCCGACCTTCTCCAGCAGCCGGACCCCGCGCTCCCGCGCCGCATCCTTCGGCATCTTCCGGACGACGACCAGCCCTTCCATCACGTTTTCGAGCGCCGTTTTGTGCCGGAACAGATTGTACTGCTGGAACACCATGGCGGTCTTGCGGCGGAGCGCGTGGATCTCTTTTTTCGAAGCCTTGCTGCAGTTCACGTAAAGATCGGAGATGCGAATCTCGCCCGCATCCGGCCGCTCCAGAAAATTGATGCACCGAAGCAGCGTCGTCTTCCCCGAGCCGCTCGGCCCGATGATCGCGACGACTTCGCCCTTGTTCACCTCGAGGCTGATGCCCCGCAGCACGTCGTCTTTGCCGAACGATTTGCGGATGTCGGTCAGCCGGATCATGCCACTCCCCCCTTGTGATACCGGTTGATGCGGCGCTCGATGGCCCCGCCCGCCCGTTCGAGCAGGATCGTCATCGCCCAGAAGAGGATCGCGGCCGCCAGATACGCCTCGAAGAACTTCCAGTTCGTCGACGCGACGATTTCCGCCTTCGCGTTGATGTCGACGACGGAGACGACGAACGCCAGGGTCGAACCGTGCAGCATGCCGATGACGAAGTTGGTCAGGTTCGGCACGCTGGCCGCCAGCGCCTGGGGAAAAATGATCCGCCGCAGCGTCTGCATCGCCGTCATCCCGAGCGACTGCGCCGCCTCCCGCTGCCCTTTGTCCACCGCGAGGAGCCCGGACCGGATAATCTCGGAGCAATAAGCCGACGCGGTGACCGAGAACGACAGATAGGCGAATCCGATCATCGGAATGCGGGCCGAATTCCAGCCGAGGCCTAGACGGCCGGTCAACGTGTCCACGATGAGCGTCAGCCCCGCGTAGATGACGAGCAAATGCACGAGCATCGGCGTGCCGCGGATCACCGTCACCCAGGCGGCCGCAAGGCGGTGGAGCACCGGAACGCGATAGACTCGGACGAGCGCGATGGCCGTTCCCGCCAGGAAGCCGCATCCGACCGAGACGGCCGTAATGGCGAGCGTCGTCGGCAGCGCTTCAAGCAGCTTCAGCAGCGCCTCCCCTATAAATGAAGGATCCAGCTTCATGACGGCGTGCCTCCCTGCAGCCCGGACGCCAGCTTGCGCAGCGTCAGACCCCGGCGCAGCCGGAACCGGCCGGCAGCTTCCCCGGGCCGTTCATGGCGCAGCAGCCGCCGCTCGGCCGCAAGCAGCAGCTTCTCGAGGATGAACGCGACCGCGAGATAGAGGAGGGCGAGGGCCAGGTAAGCCTCGAGAAAATGCTGCGTAATCCGGGCGAGCGACTGCGCCTTGCCCGACATCTCCATGACGCCCAGCGTGAAGGCGAGCGACGTATCCTTCAGCAAGGCGAGCGTCTGATTGGCGAGCACCGGCACCGCGATGGCGAGCGCCTGCGGCGCCGCGATGCGCAGGAACGCCTGCGGACCGGTCATGCCGAGCGCATAGGCGGCTTCCACCTGCCCCCGGTCCACCGCCATGACGGCGCCCCGGATCGTCTCCGACACGAAGGCGCCCGTATGCAGCCCGTATGTCAGGATCACGAACACGAGGACCGGCGTGCGCGTAACGTCGATGTGGGCCATTTTCAGCAGTTCCGGCAGACCGTAGTAGATCAGGAACAGCTGGATCAGGATCGGCGTGCCGCGGAAGAAAGAGGCGTAGGCGACCGACGCCTGCTGCAGCACGGGAATCCGGTACAGCCGGGGCAATGCCGCGATCAGCCCGAACAATAGACCCGACAGCAGCGACCCGGCGACAATCCCGAGCGTGAGCAGGAGCGTCGAAGCCAGCTTCGGCACGAAAGAGAAAACGTAGCTGATGTCAAATGGCAGTCCCATCCGTTGGCCTCGCTTTCTGCAGCGCGGACGAACCGGGCTTTAGTCTTCGTACGTGAAATCCTGGCCGAGCCATTCCTTGCTGAGCTTCGCCAGCGTGCCGTCCTTCCTCAGCTCGAGCAGCGCGGCGTCGATGTCGTCGGCGAGCTGCTGCGACGCGGGATCGTCCTTGCGGAAGATGAACAGGATTTCGGCTTCCGTAAGCGGCTTGCCGACCGTCTTGAGCTTGCCCTGCGGGTCGATGAGCGGCAGGGAGAAGTCCGCGCCGATCGCCGCATCCACGCGCCCCGTCGTGATCTGGGTCACGAGATCGTTCGCCCCGCCGTTGTTGTAGACGATCTCCAGCGCGCCGGGATGTTCCTTGTTGTAGTTCTCCAGAATTTGCGCCTGCGCGCTGGTGGCCGTCGCCAGAAACTTCTTGCCGTGCATGTCGTCCAGCGATTCGATCGGATCGGTGTTGTCCTTGGCGACAACGATGAAGTTCCGCCAATACGCGTAGGGCACTTTGTTGAACAGATATTTCTCCTCGCGCTCCGGATTTTTCTCGAACTCGTGCGCACCAAAGTCGATTTTGCCCGTCTCCAGGCTGAGCAGGATGTTGCTGAAATCCATCGTCCGGAACTCGAACTCGTACTGCGGGAGCCGTGCGTCCAGTTCGCGGACGAGCTCCACGTCGAAACCGGTCAGCTTGCCGTTCTCGTCGATGAACGCGACTTTCGGAAACTGCGTGCCGGTGCCGACGATGATTTTCTTCACGCCTTCCTTGCTCTCTCCCGCGCTTGCGCCGCCGCAGCCGGCCGCCGAAAGCGCGGCAAGGATCAGCAAGATGACGGCTTTCATGGTGTTTCTCAACGGGATTCCCTCCTGTCGCCGCTCACCGAATGGACTTCGCCGAATTTGGCGGGGTTGAGAATTTTGCGGAGCAGGTGCATGGTCCCGTCCCCGTTGCCCGGATCGAACGCGATGAATCGCTCGTAGCCGCGCCGCTCGTACATCGGCAAGAGCCACGGGTGTTTCTCGGCCGTCGCCAGGGTGACCGCCGGCGCTCCGAGCCGCCCCAGGACAACCTCCCGCTCCACATAAGCAAGCAGCCTCCCGCCGATGCCTTTGCCCTGGTAATCGGGGTGAACCGCAAACCATTTCAGGAACGGAAGGTCGGTCCAATGCCGGACTTCTTCCTTGCGGGACAGCGTAATCGTCGCCGCGATCCGTCCGTCGATTTCCAGCACGTAGCAGTCGTTCTCCGCGATATTGTCCCGCACGAGCGCCACGTCCGCATGCGCCGCCGGCCAATGCAGGTTCAGTTCGCGGATCAGGGCGTACGCTTCATGGATCACTTCCCGAACGCGCTCCGCGTCTTCCGTCCGCGCCAGCCGAATCGTCTCGCTCAATCGGCTTCCTCCTCTCCGCAGCGTCATACTATCTTTTTCCTATCGTTTTAATGAGAATTGGGTTTGAGACAACTGTAACACGGCACCGGCCATGCCGCTAATAGACTTTGTCTATTCGTCGATTGCAAAAATTTAGGACGCCAGCGCTTCCTTCAGATCCACCGAGCGCAGCAGCCGGATGATCTCCTCATGTTCGCCGCTCAATGCGATCAGGTTCGTCTGCAGGGCGATGCCGGCGGTCTCCTCGATCTCGACCGGCTTGAGCCGCCCATCGGCAACCTCCTGGCGGACGGTGAGTCCGGGCAGGAAGCAGATGCCGGCCTTGCGCAACACCAGCTTCTTCGCCGTCTCCGCGTTGTCGGCATGATACACGATGTCGGGCGGCTGATCGAGCCCCTCGAACACGCGATGCAGCCGGAGCCAGTCCAGCGCTCCGCACTCGAAGAAGACGAGCGGCTGGCCGATGATGTCCCGGAGCGACGCCCGTCCCGAGCGCGCGAACGGATGATCGGCGTAGACGTACAGTTTGATCGGATCTTCGTGGAACAGAAACGACTGGAAAGCCGGATGCGCCGATTTGCGGACGAATGCAATGTCGATCTCCCGGTTGAGCAGCTTGGCCGTCAGATCCTCCGTCGGCGCCGTCGTCAGCTTGAACGTCAGCTCGGGGAATCTGGCCTTGATTACGGGAAGCAGCTCGGGGATCACGTAATTCGAGACCGAAGCCGTGCTGCCGATGCGCAGTTCGTTGGGGACGGCGGTTCTTTGCTGAAGCTGCAATTTGCCCTTCTGGAACGTCTGCAGAATCTTCTGCGCATAAGGCAGAAACTGCTTCCCCTGCTCCGTAAGGACGACTTGTTTCCCGAGCCGGTCGAACAGCTTGCAGTCCAGCTCCCGCTCCAGCGTCTGAATGCGCGCCGTCACCGACGGCTGCGACAGATAGAGCACCTCCGCCGCCTTGTTGAAGCTGCCGAAATGGTTGACATAGACGAACGCTTCGATGTTTTCCAGGTTCATGATCAGACGCCTCCCTCCTGTGTCGACCTGAATTCAATCTTTTCCTATATGTTAAATTGGAAATGTTTGTTTGTTATCGTAAGGCAAGATCGTCAGGTCTGTCAATTTGTTCCTTGCGTCACAGGGGCGGGGCATCGATTGAATTTTTCTATTCGTCGATAGAGAATTTTGAATTGCAAATGCATAAACCCGGCGCCGATCCGGCACCGGGTTTTCGCGATGCTTGCGGCAAGCGGCTACACGCGGACGGCGGCGTCCGCCGTCTCCCCCGCAAGCCTCGCCGCCGCCGCGTCGAGGCGCTCCCGCAATTCGTCCTGCAATTCGTAAATGACGCCTCCCGGCGTTTCCTTCCGCTCCACCTGCGTATCCAGCGCATAGACTTCGCCGGCGAACCGCCGCGCGCCGAGCGCGGACAGAACCGGCTTCAGCGCGAACTCAATCGCCAGCAGATGGGCGATCGTGCCGCCGATCATGACCGGCAGCACCGTCTTGCCTTCCAACCCTTTCTGCGGCAGGAGATCCAGGAACGTCTTGAGCAGGCCGGTATAGGATGCCTTGTACACCGGGCTGGCGACGATCACGGCATCGGCCCGCGCCACGCGCGCGTTCGCCTCCTGAACAGCCGGGCTGTCGAAACGGCCGAAGATCAAATCTTCCGCCGGCAGAGACGCGGCGGCGAGATGGTCGACGTCGACGCCGCGCGCGGCAAGCGTCGTCTCCAGATGGGAAATGATGCCGGCGAGCCGCGATTGCGGATTCGGACTGCCGGAGAGGATGAGAACCGTTTTGGCCATGCGTGTCCACTCCTTCTGTATCCATCATGGTCGGGATCAAACCTTGAGCGCTCTCGCGCGGGTATAGCGATTCTCCGGTACGGGCAGTCCGAGGTTGCCGCGCAGCGTGTCGCTCTCGTACTCCGTCCGGAACAGGCCGCGCGCCTGCAGAATCGGCACAACGTGGTCGACGAATTCCTCGAGACCCCGCGGCGTCGCGGCATGGATGATGAACCCGTCCGCCGCGCCGGTCTCGAACCACTCCTGAATCCGGTCGGCGACGGTTTCCGGCGTGCCGATGAAATTGCCGCGCGGCGTGGCCGTCCGCAGCGCGACTTCGCGGAGCGTCAGGTTCTGCTCCCTGGCGATGCGCTTGATCCGGTCCGTGTTCGCCTGGAAGCTGTTTTTCCCCAGATCGCCGATGTCCGGGAACGGCTCATCCAGCGGATACTGCGAGAAGTCGTGATGATCGAAGAAGCGGCCGAGATAATTGAGCGCCTCTTCCACCGTGACGAGCTCGGCGACTTCGCGGTACTTCCGCTCCGCCTCTTCCTCCGTGGAGCCGATGATCGGCCCGATGCCGGGGAAGATCAGCAATTCGTCCGGATTGCGCCCGAAGCCTGCCGCCCGCCGCTTGATGTCCTGATAGAACTCCCGCGCTTCCTCGATCGTCTCCTGCCCCGTAAAGACCGCGTCCGCCGCCCGGGAAGCGAAATTTCTCCCGGCTTCCGAAGATCCCGCCTGGAAGATGACCGGATGCCCCTGCTTCGAACGCTGGATATTGAGCGGCCCCTTGACCGAGAAAAACTCGCCTTCATGATTCAACGCGTGCATTTTGTCGGGATCGAAAAACTGCCCCGTCTCCTTGTTGCGGACGAAGGCATCGTCTTCCCACGAATCCCACAGCCCGCGCGTCACTTCGAGAAACTCCGCCGCAATCCGGTACCGCGTCGCATGATCCGGATGCTGTTTCCTGCCGTAGTTGAGCGCCGATCCTTCCAGCGGCGACGTGACGACGTTCCATCCCGCCCGGCCGCCGCTGATGTTGTCCAACGAACCGAACTGCCTCGCCACCGTGAACGGCTCACTGTACGACGTCGACAGCGTCCCGACAAGTCCGATATGCGTGCTGACCGCCGCCAGGGCGCTCAGGATGGTGATCGGCTCGAATCGGTTGAGAAAGTGGGGAATCGATTTTTCATTGATGTAGAGACCGTCCGCGATAAAGATGAAGTCGAGCTTCCCTTCCTCGGCTTTGCGCACCCATTGCTTGTACAGCCCGAAATTGACACTGGCGTCCGTAATCGCATCCGGATGGCGCCAGGTCGATGTACCGCCGCCCACCCCGTGCAGCAGCGCCCCGAGCTTCAGCTGTCGCTTTCCGCCCATTCGTCATCCCTCCATCGGTCGTATCTGGCTTGATGTTGTCGTCTCGTTGGTTAAATGTATTTTATCATAGCGGTTTACTCGGGTTTTAATTGAAAATTAAATCGTTCGATATAGGATTTCGATTGCCGCATGGCCTCTGTGGAAAGATGATACTGCAGCAATTGAAACTGTACACGCATGTCGCTATAATGTGTACTGAAAAACGACACTTGTGTATAGTTTTTTTATTGCATCAAATCCATAATGGGGATGACGGCATGGCGCCTAAAGTAAGCGAAGAATACAAGCAGAAGCGAAAAAGAGAAATCGTAGAGATGGCAAGGGAAGTTTTTATCGAGAAAGGCTTTGTTCGCACAACGATGCAAGACATCATGGAGAAAGCCGGCATTTCAAGAGGCGCGATGTATAGTTACTTCGATAATATTGAAGACGTTTTTCTTGCCGTCTTACAATACGATGACCAGAAAGACATTCAATATTTTATCTCGTTTGATGAAGTTTCCATATGGCATCAAATCAAAAACTGGGTGGAAAAGCAGCAATCGTATATCGAGCGCATTCACCGGACCCTGCTCTATGCAAGAGCAGAATTCTTGTTGTCATCCAAATATGCCAAGGACAAACATCATGTTCCTTACGTTACGGATCGCTACAATCGAATCGTTGAAGCAGTGGAGGAAATCATTAACGAGGGCATCAGCAGAGGCGAATTCAAACCTCGAAAATCGCCGCGCGCGATCGCGCAGTACCTCGTCTCATTTTTGAACGGCTTAATGCTGGACACGTTTCAACTGGGTCACGAACAAACAAACGTAAAGGAACAATTGTCCACTTTGCTTATCACCCTGGAACTATTAATCAATCCCGCTTCCAAGGAGGAATCATGGTGATGTTGTTTGAATCCCCGAGAATCAAATTGCGAAAGATGACAAAAGAAGACGCGAGTCTCTATAACAAATGGCAAAATGATATGGACGTGATGGTTTCAACCAACCCCTCACTGGATGTTTATTCAATGGAAGCCACCATGGATTTCGTCCATCATGTCATGCTGGGATCATCCGCGGCCAAATGCTATATCATGATGGACAAAGAAAAAGACGTGCCGATCGGCATAGTATCGTTAATCAACATCGATTATAAAAATCGGAACGCCGAATGTATCATCGATATTGGAGAAAAGGAGTATTGGGGAAAAGGTTATGGTGCCGAGGGAATGCAATTAATATTGGATTATGCCTTTCGGGAAATGAACCTCCATCGCGTTTCACTCAGAGTATTTTCATTTAATGACCGGGCGATTCGTTTGTACAGCAAAATCGGTTTTCAAAAGGAAGGGATCAGCCGACAAAGTCTGTTTCGAAACGGGAAATGGCACGACATCATTCAAATGGGACTTCTGCAGCATGAATACTTGAGCATCCGAGGCGCCGGTTAACACTTTCCGGCATCCTGCGCATCGTTTCTTCCCTAATACAAGCACATATAGGCCGCTGCCCACATAGACTGTAAAACAGTCTTCCGCCGCCGGAGGCGTGCGGGCCGTTCCGGTAAATCATCTTGGGGGTGGCCTTATTCATGCCTGGATTGTTCGCTGCCATCGCTTTGTTCATCAAACAGCTCTCGCTGCTGGTTTCCTACGTCAAGAACAACGCCTTCCCGCAGCCGCTGCAGGAGGAAGAAGAAGCGAAGCATCTCCAGCTGATGGCAGAAGGGAATCAACATTCCCGAAACTTGCTGATCGAACACAATCTGCGCCTGGTGGCCCACATCGTCAAAAAATTCGACAACACCGGCGAAGACCTCGAAGACCTGATCTCGATCGGCACGATCGGGCTGATCAAGGCAATCGAAAGCTTCCAGCCCGGCAAGGGGACGAAGCTCGCCACCTTCGCCGCGCGCTGCATCGAGAACGAGATCCTGATGCATCTCCGCTCGCTCAAGAAGACACGCAAGGACGTTTCGCTGCACGATCCGATCGGGACGGACAAGGAGGGCAACGAAATCACATTAATAGATATTCTCGGCTCGGACACGGACGAAGTGGTCGACAAGGTGCAGCTAAAGATCGAGAAGTCGAAGATCTACAAGAATCTGGACATCCTCGACGAGCGCGAACGCGAAGTCGTCGTCGGCCGGTTCGGTCTGGAAGCCGGAGGCGAGGAGCGGACGCAGCGGGAGATCGCGAAGGAGCTCGGCATCAGCCGCTCCTACGTGTCCCGGATCGAGAAGCGCGCGCTCATGAAGCTGTACCACGAGTTTTACAAGCAGAAGAAATAACGCCGGCCGGAGCCTCCCCCAGGGACTCCGGCCGTTCGCATCTGTTTCGCCTCGGCCGCAACGTGCCAGCGTCTTCCGTTCTCAACTCAACAACTCATGCCCGGCGCGGGCGATCACCTCTTTCAGCTTCGCCACATAGAGCTGTCCGAGCCGGCTCAGGGACGTCTTCTGGTTCGTGATGTAGCCGATGAGCATGTCTTCGTCCGTCCGGAGCCGCACGGGCTTGATCAGCCCGCCGTACACGTCCTGGTTCAGCACGCCCGAGCTGATCGTATAGCCGTTCAGGCCGATCAGCAGATTGAACAGCGTCGCCCGGTCGCTGACCAGAATCTTCTTCCGGTAGCTCCGCGTGCTCAGAATCTCTTCCGCGAAGTAGAACGAATTGTACTCCCCCTGCTCGAACACGAGACACGGGTATTCGTCCAGCTCGTCCATCTCGAGCAGCTCCCGGTTCGCCAGCGGATGGTGGACGCTGATGAACACATGGGGCTTCGCGGTGAACAGCGGATGGAATTTCAGATCGTGGTCCCGCAGCAGCTTGGCGATCACTTTCCGGTTGAACTCGCTCAGGTACAGAATGCCGATCTCGCTGCGCAGATTCCGCACATCTTCGATGATTTCGTGCGTCCGCGTCTCGCGCAGCGTGCATTCGTACTCGGTCTCGCCCAGCGTCTTCATGAGCGCCACGAACGCCTGGACGGCGAAGGCGTAATGCTGGGTGGAGATCGAGCACAGCTTCCGGGACGGCCGCTTGTTCAGGTACCGCTGCTCCATCAGCTCCGCCTGTTCCACCACCTGCCGGGCATAGGCCAGAAACTCGATCCCTTCGCTCGTCAGGGCGATCCCCTTCGGCGAGCGCACGAAGATCTCGATGCCGAACTCTTCTTCGATCTCCTTCACCGCACTCGACAGGCTCGGCTGCGAAATATACAGCTGCTTGGCCGCCTCGCTGATCGAGCCGCAATGCACGATGGCGAGAATGTATTTGAGCTGCTGCAGCGTCATGCGAACGCCCCCTTGGGATCGTCAGAACACGAACGTCTCGTCCGTGATGGGCGCGACTTTCGCCACCGCGTACGTCGACCCCTTCTGCGAGAAGAAGTCGTAGGTCGAGCCTTCGTTCCGGATGCCGTTCATGACGATCGGATTCACTTCCTCGTCGGGGAACATCACATCCATCCCGAGGTTCATGAGCGCCTTGTTGGCGTTGTAGCGCACATAGGCTTTCACTTCCGGGCCGAGCCCGGTCTCCGCGTACACATCGTTCGTATACGCGATCTCGTTGTGGTACAGGTCGAGCAGAAATTCATAGCCCCACACCGTCAGTTCTTCCTTCACCTTGTCGGGGAACGCCTTGAACAGCTGTTGCGCGAAGTAGCCGACGGCGACCCCGTGGATCGACTCGTCCCGCAGAATGAGCGAAATGACCTCCGCGCTGTTCCGCAGCACCCCCTGCCCGCCCAAATAGAGCGGATAGAAGAAGCCGGAATAGAACAGGAACGACTCCAGCATGACCGAGGCGAACATCGCTTTCCACAAGGTGACGGGGTCTCCGTCCGCAATCGACCGATAGACGCCGCTGATCCGATCGGCCTTGTATTGCAGATACTCGTTCCGCTTCACCCAATCGAAGATCGCCTCGATCTCGCTGTTCGTGCAGAGCGTGGTGAAGATGTACGAGTACGACTTCGCGTGGATCGCCTCGAACGCGGCGAACACCGTATAGAGCGCCTTCTCCTGCAGATCCGGCGCATGGCGGGCGATCTCGTTCATCCCGATGTTCGTCTGGATCGTGTCGAGCAGCGTAAGCCCGCCGAGCACCTGCTTGTACGTCTCCTGATGCTCGAACTGGCTCCACTGCTTCACGTCCTTGCTCACGGCAATCTCCTCGGGGAACCAGATCTGCCGCCATTGTTGATCCCAGAACGTCTGGACGAGGTCCCGGCCCTGCCGGTTCCAGTTCACCGCTTCATACCGATTCAGACCGAGCATGCCACACACTCCTCAATCGTCTGCAGCCGCTGCCGCACGTAGTAAACCGTCTTGATCCCCTTCATCCACGCGTAAATGTACAGCCGGGCGAGCCGCTCCGTCGTCCATTGGTCGGTCACGTACACCGTCATCGAGAGGCCCTGGTCGACATGCTTCTGCGCCGCCGCGTACAGGTCCACCATGCGGAACGGATCGATCTCCCAGGCTTCCTTGTACAGATGCTTGTTCCCGTCATTCAGGAACGGCATCGGATAGATCGTGCGGCTGTCCGCGTAGTCGCGGATTTCCACCCGCTCCGTGATCGGGGCAAGGGACGCGGTGCAGTTCCGGATGTACGAAATGCTGCCCGTCGGCGCCACCGCCAGCCGGTAGGCGTTAAACAGCCCGTGCGCCATCACCTGCTCCTTCAGTTCCTGCCACATCTGTCTCGTGATGACGGGCACGGTCCCCAGCGCGCGCCGCACCGGCTCGGGCAGTTCCCGCTCTTCCTTGTCCACATACGGGTCAAAATAGGAACCGTCCGCGTAGTCGCTCAGCTCAAACCCGTGGAACGTCTCCCCCTTCTCCCGGGCCAGCCGCATGGAAGCGAGCAGCGAGTAGTAGTTCAGCGCCTCCATGAACGCATCCACGAACAGGATCGACTCGTCCGAACCGTATTCCAGCCCTTGCGACACCAGATGGCCGTGCAGATTCATCACGCCGAGCCCGACGGAATGCATGAGCCGGTTCGCCTTGCTGACGGACGGCACGTTCCGGATGTCGGTCATGAGCGACACGTTGGTGAGCAGCCGCATGGCCGTATCCACGAGCTTTTCGAAATCCGTCTGCGTCGCCTTGTGGATGTCGAGCGAGCCGAGGTTGCAGGACACGTCCATGCCGTATTCATTTTCCGTGCCGTGGTCGTGGATGACGCTGGTCTGCTGCACCTGCAGAATTTCCGTGCACAGGTTGGACATTTTCACCCGTCCCATCCGGCGGAGCGGATGCCGCGCGTTGACGTTGTCGTCGAACACTTCGAACGGGTAGCCGGATTCGAACTGGGCTTTCTTGATCTCCGTGTACAGCTTCCGCGCATTGACCCGCTTCAGCTTGCGGATGTTCGGGTTGTCCAGCAGCTCGTAGTACATCTCGCTCATGCTGATCTCCGACATCCGCTTGCCGTACTCCCGGTAAATGTCGTACGGGCTGAACAGGACGATGTCCTTGTCCCGCTTCATCAGCTCGAAGAAAATATTCGGCACGATGATGCCCGTGGACAGCGTCGCCAGGCGGATCTTCTCGTCGGCGTTCGGCTTCTTCGCGGAGATGAGGCTCTCGATGTCGGCGTGGAAAATGTTCAGATAGACGACGCCCGATCCGTTGCGCTGCCCGAGCTGGTTCGAATAGGAGAAGGCGTTCTCGAGCAGCTTCGCGACGGGCATGACGCCGCTGGCACGGTTCAGGATGCCCTTGATCGGGTCGCCGAGCGGCCGGATGTCCGTCAGATTGACGCCCACGCCCCCGCCCAGGCGGGACAACTCCAGGCAGTAGCCGATATTGGCGGCGATGCTGTTCATCGAGTCGTCCATCGACAGCTTGAAACAGCTGACGAGCTCGCCGCGGGCCCGTTTGCCGCTGTTCAGCGCCGTCGGCGTCGCCGGCTGGTAGGCGGTCATCATCGCGTCGACCGCCCGCACCGCCAGCTCGCGATCGCCGCGGGCGAGATAGAGGGCGATGATGACGATGCGGTCCTCGTATTTCTCCAGAATCTCGGCGCCGTCCCGGCTCTTCATCGCATAGCTGTCGTAGAACTTGCTCGCGCTCATGAACGATGGAAAGCGGAAATGATAGCCGTACGCCCGCTCGAACAGCTGCTCGATGAACGCCTTGTCGTACTGCTCGAGAAATTCCCGCTCATAGTAGCCCTCGTCGACGAGATAGCGGATCTTCTCGTCCACATCGATGAAGTAACGCATCTTGACGTTCACATGCTCGAGAAAATAGCGCCTCGCCGCCTCCCGGTCCTTCTCGAGATCGAGCCGCCCTGTGCGGTTGTAGTGGTGCAGCACCTCGTTGTTAAGGCGCAAGTACGATTTCATGCTCATGCCGGCTCCCCTCCCCGATCCGTTCCATGTAAAATTGCCGGATCGCTTCGTAATCCTGTCGGAATCCGCGCAGCTCCAGCTTGCGCACGAGCGGGACGTTCCACCGCGCCGCGACCAGATCCCCGGCCCGGCCGAAATTGGCGTGGCCGAAATTGCGGTTGCCGCTCGCGGCCACGCCCCGGCAATGGGCGCCGCTGCGCTCCATGAACCGCTGCACGACCGGCGGCACCTCCCCCAGCCCGTCGGTGTACGTGATAAGCAGGAACGGCTCCGCGACCGCCGTCTCCTCGCCGATCTCGATGCCCGGCAGCCCGAGCCGCGAGACGATGTAGCGGACATTGCCCGTCCGGCTCGCGTACGCGATCATCGGTCCGCGCCTCCCAGCCGCTCCAGCATCTCCTCGGGGTTCGTCCAGAACGCGCCGCCTTCTTCGAGCGCCGGCACGGTCATGATGCCGGCGCCGATCAGCCGCTCCCGGGCCGCTACGTCGTGGTCGATGTTGACGATCTCCACTTCCTTGCCGGAGCGCTGCGCCTCGGATTTGATCCAGATGCACTTCGGGCAGACGGTTCTCGTGTACAGTCTCATGGCGGGTTCCTCCTTTGGCGATGAAAAAAAGCACCCTCTCCCCGAGGATGCTGCTGACGACAAGTGCATGGCATGGATGCGTGAGCGGAAACCGATTCGCCCAACATCCGCATGCGCCGGCCGTTCCTGTTCTCAATCCCCGGAGAAAGGAAACCACGTTTCGGTCAGGCAGGTCTCCTGGCTCCGCCTCATCCTCCCGTTCCCTTCCCATGCGCGAAAGCGCACAGTGGATGTGAACGTTCGTCCGCGTTACAGTTGCGGGGACAGCGCCGGATTCGCACCGGCTTCCCTATTAAACCGCCTTCGCGGTGCCTGTCCGAAACCTGTTGATGTGGTTGTGGAAGATGAGTCCATCCTAACACAACTTTTAACAAGATACAAGATATTGTGTTTGACCTTCATTATACCTCCAATATATTGATTTTGCGGCGTTCCGGTCATTTCCGGCCGCCCCGGGGCCCCATAGAAAAAAACTATCGGATGCGATAGAAACCGGGTATTACCCGATAGCCCGTCCGGTCTTCCATAATCGGAAGCGAAGCTGAAACGGGGAGTGATGGGAATGCGGACTTCCGTCATCGGATATCCGAGAATCGGCGCGGCGAGGGAGCTGAAATTTGCCGTCGAGAAGTATTTCAGGGGTGAGATCGGCGCCGGAGAGCTTCGCCGGACCGCCGCGGAACTCCGGAGCGCGCATTGGCGCGCGCAGCAGGCTTGCGGGATCAACTTCATCCCGTCGGGGGACTTCTCCTTCTACGACCATGTGCTCGACACGGCCGTCCTGTTCAATCTCGTTCCGGAGCGCTACCGCGCGCTGGGGCTTGATGAGCTCGAGACGTACTTCGCGATGGCGAGGGGCTATCAGGGGCCGCGGGGCGACGTGAAGGCGCTGGCGATGAGGAAATGGTTCAACACCAACTATCATTATCTCGTGCCCGAAATCGAAGATTCCGCGGAAATCCGGATCGCCGGAAGCAAAATCTTCGATGAATACGAGGAAGCAAGGCGGCTCGGCATCGAGACCCGGCCGGCGCTTGTCGGCGCCTTCACCCTGCTCAAGCTGGCGCGGTTCACCGGGCGCAGGCGGGCGGAACATGTCCTCGCCGACATCGTCCGGGCCTATCAGGATGTCCTTCAGCGGCTGGGGGAACTGGGCGCCCGGTGGGTTCAGCTCGATGAGCCGTGGCTGGTGACGGATTTGACGACGGAGGACATCCGGCTGCTTGCGGAGCTGTACCGGCCGATCCTGTCCGGGAAGCACAGCGTGAAGGTGCTCGTCCAGACGTACTTCGGCGATGTCCGCGACTGCTATGAAGAACTGCAGACGCTGCCCTTCGACGGCATCGGGCTTGACTTCGTGGAAGGCGTGCAAAGCCTGGTGCTCCTGCAGAAACACGGTTTCCCGGAGAACAAGACGCTGTTCGCAGGGGTCGTAAGCGGCCGGAACATCTGGCGAAACCGTTATGCCGACACGCTGCGGACGGTGCGGGAAATCCGCCGTTATGCGCGGGATGTCGTCATCGGCCCGTCCTGTTCGCTGCTGCACGTGCCGTATTCGGTCAAGCATGAGACGCGGTTGCCGCAGGACTATACGCGCCATTTTGCCTTCGCGGAGGAGAAGCTGCGGGAGCTGGCGGAACTGAAGCGGCTCCTGGACAGCCCGAATCCGACGAAGGAAGAGGCGTACAAGCGCAACGAGGCGCTGCTTGCGGGTCCTCGCTGCAAGCCGGACGAAGCGGTCCGGGCGAGAGTCGCCGCCCTGACGGAGCGCGACTTCACCCGTCTGCCCGCTTTGCCGGAACGGGAAGCGATCCAGCGGGACAAGCTGAAGCTGCCGCCGCTTCCGACGACCACGATCGGGTCGTTCCCGCAGACGCCGGATGTGCGGGCGATTCGCGCGGCGTACCGGAAGGGAGAAGTGCCGGAGGAGGCGTACAGGCGGTTTATTTTCGACAAGATCGCGGACTGCGTCAGACGCCAGGAGGAGATCGGCCTCGACGTGCTCGTCCACGGCGAGTTCGAGCGAAGCGACATGGTCGAATATTTCGGCGAGTGTCTGGACGGCTTCGTCTTCACGACAAACGGCTGGGTGCAGTCCTACGGCACGCGGTGCGTCAAGCCGCCGATCATCTGGGGCGACGTCCGCCGGTCCCGGCCGATTACCGTCGAGCACGCCGTCTTTGCCGACGGGCTGACGGACCGGCCGGTCAAGGGGATGCTGACCGGGCCCGTGACGATGCTGAACTGGTCGTTCCCGCGGGAGGATCTCCCGCCGAAGGAGATCGCCTTCCAGATCGCACTCGCCATCCGCGACGAAGTGCTGGATCTCGAAGCCCATGGCATCGATATCATCCAGATCGACGAAGCGGCGCTCCGGGAGAAACTGCCGCTCAGGCGGTCCGACTGGCACGCGCAATACCTGAGCTGGGCGATCCCGGCCTTCCGGCTCGTGCACAGCGGTGTGCGGTCCGAGACACAGATTCACACCCATATGTGCTACAGCCGGTTCGAAGACATGATCCGGGAGATCGAAGCGATGGACGCGGATGTCATCTCCTTCGAAGCATCGAGATCCGATCTTGAACTCGTCGAGACGCTGCGGGCGAGCGGTTTTCGTCCGGGGGCAGGACCGGGCGTCTACGATATCCACTCCCCCCGCATACCGGATGTGGAGGAGCTGAAAGCGGCCATCCGGAAGATGGTCCGCGCCATCGGCCCCGCACGCCTGTGGATCAATCCGGACTGCGGGCTGAAGACGCGCGGCGAGGACGAAACGTGGGCCAGCCTGCGCCATATGGTGCAAGCCGCGGCCGAGGTGCGGGAGGAGCTTGAAGGCTGATATGGAACGCCTTTGCAGGAAATCGACTGAAACAAGATGAAAGAATATGGAAACCGGTTTAAGCATGGGCGCTGTGTACGCGAAGGAAGGGATGACTTGCCTTGACGCTGGGAATGTCCATCCTCCTGTACGGGCTGGCGTTGTCGATCGTGCTGTCGGCGATGATCGTGGGAACGCTGTACGCCAATCCCCGGCTGCTGCTGCAGTCGTACCCCGAGGGCATTCAGCGGGCGGCCGGCGCGAAGACCGCTTCGGAACAGCGGACAACCCGCATCATCGGCGCTTGCTTTCTGCTCGTGCTCATCGGCGTTCCGGCGGTTTCCACCTGGCTGCTCGAGCGGTCGCTCGGCGGGGACATCGCGTTTCCGACCGCCTTCCTCAACGCGTTCGGCATCATGACCGTGTTCAACGCGGTCGACTGGCTCGTCATCGACTGGCTGCTGTTCTGCACCGTCACGCCGAAGTTTCTGGTCATTGAAGGAACGGAAGGCATGGCCGAATACAGGAACTATCGTTTTCATTTCAGAGGTTTTGTCGTCGGCACGGTGTTGGCCGCGGCCGCAAGTCTGGCATTGGCTGCGGTTTTTGCAATCGTATAGGCTGCTCAGCGGCCCTCCGGAGTTTCATTGCGCAGAAATCCGGAGGGCCTCTCGTGTCCCGCCGTCGGCACCGCTCTCGCCATCTCTGTCCGCGCCGCTCAGTTCCCGAACCTTCAGGATCAAGGCCTCCCGCCGGGAAGTCCGGATTTGGTTGCGGCCGCGCATTCTGGTAGAGTAGAGACATGGGCGAAAGCGCTCACAGGAGAGCCGGATGCGGCGGAATCACTCACAGTTGTCGAAACGGCGGCATTTTGGAGGCATTTTTGATCCGGACGGAAAAATCGAGGCACAAGGAGAGGGACTGATCATGAAAATCGCGCGCTTCATCCCGCTGGCGGAACCGGAATCCCCCGCCCGCCGCGGCATTCTGGAAGACGGCTGGCTGCGGGAACTGTCCGGCGGACTGTTCGACCCGCCCGCGTTCACCGGCCGCCGGTTCGGGCTTGCGGACGTCCGCCTGCTCGCGCCGGTCATGCCGCGCCATATCATCGGCATCGGCAAAAACTTCACCGCGCCGGGCGAGCCGAAACCGCCCGAACCCGACATGCCGATCCTGTTCTTCAAACCGCTCGGCACCGTGATCGGTCCCGGCGATCCGATCATGCTGCCGGACGGGGCGAATCGGGTGAAGTTCGAGTCCGAGGTGGCGGTCGTCATCGGGCGGACCGCACGCCGGATTCGTCCGGAGGATGCGGACGGCGTCATCTTCGGCTGCACCGTCGCGAACGATGTCAGCGCGCTGGACTTTTTCCACCCCGAAGGCCATTGGACGATCGGCAAGGCGTTCGATTCGTTCTGCCCCCTCGGGCCGGTCATCGACACGGCGTTCGACTGGCGCACGGCGCGCATCCGCGCCTCGGTGAACGGCGTGCCGAAGCAGGACGGCGCGATGGACGAAATCATCATGCCGGTCGACCGGCAGATCGCTTACATCAGCCGCTTCATGACCCTGCAGCCCGGCGATGTCATCCTGACCGGCACGCCGGCGGGCGCCGACTGGGTCGGCGACGGCGATGTCGTCACGTGCGCGGTCGACGGCATCGGCGAGCTGACGAATCCGGTCGCCGCTCCGGCGTGATCCCGCTCCGGCGGCTTCCCGGACGGGCGCGCCGGTCTTAGGGCCTGACGCCCCGCAGCACCTGTGCGCCCTCGAAATGGGAGTCCAGCACGACCATCGTCCGGCAGCCGATCATTCCCGGCTCCGCGACGATCTCGTTCGTCACCGTCGCGCTGAGCACAAAGCCGCTGTCCGCCACCATCGGCTCATCCCGGCCGTATTCGATCGCGTCATCGTGCATATCCCCGAGAAGCTGCTCCGGATCGACCAGCACGGACGTATAGATCGTCGCCGTCGGCAGGAAATAGGCCGCCAGGAAGAACGGCCGGTCGGCCGGATAGCCCCCGAAGCAGAGACGTTCGCCGTAGAATCGGAGCACCGTGCCGACAAGCAGCGGCAGGAAGCCTTCGGGAAGCTCCAGGTGTTCGACTTGTTTGACATCAACCGAAATCCAGGAATCCTGTCGCATGGTGTTCATTCCTTCCGTCAAGCCGCTCGAATATCCCGGGCAGATTCGGGCAACGATGGTGCTGAAAACCTTAAATGTCGTCAAAAAAACTGAAAAATCTCCAAGATTTCGAATCGCCATGGTCTGGCAGCCTTATACAGGTTCACTATAATGGAAGTGATGCAACAGCCGCAAGCATTCTCCGGCCCGCCTGTCATCAGGCTTTCCGCAGCCGAAAGGGAGAATGGCATTGAAACGCAAACCGTCCATTCTGGCGCAGCTCACGATCGGTTTCACGGCGATTCTGCTCTTCGTCATGTCGGCGACGGCAACGGTGACCTACGTGCAGACGTCGCGCTCGTCGCTGAATCAGACCGCCAGGCTGCTGCTGGACTCCATCACCCATCTGAGCGGCAAGCTGGACGCCAATCTGATCGAATATGACAAAATGACGCAGGTGCTGGCGTTCAACGAGGTCGTGCAGAAACATTTGTCCGCCCGCACGAATCCGGGGAGCTACAACGAAGAGCTGATCCGCGTCATGAACGCGAGCAACCGGACGAGCGGACACGAATCGAATATCATGATCCTTGACCGCTACGGATCCAGCTACCTGGCCAACGCTTCGATGGACTTCCTCTGGCGGTCGCTGGAAACCGTACAGAAACAGCCCTGGTACGACGAAATGGAGCAATACAAGGGACGCATGCTCTGGTTCTCCGGACTCGTCTGGGTGGGCGGCGCCCAGCCGGCCGTGATCGGTGCGCGGAGCCTCAACAATATCGAGACGCTCGAGAACATCGGCATAATCGTGTTCGCCTATCCCGCGATCACGCTGGAGAAGACGATCGGCCAGATGAATCTCGGCAAGAACGGCAAAGTCCAGGTCGTCGACTCGTTCGGCCGCGTCGTCTATTCGACCGTATGGGACGACGTGGGCACGCCTGCGCCGAGCGTGCTGCTGGAGCAGGTGCGCAAAGTGCCGAGCGACATGATTACGCTGAACACGGAAGACGGGCCCGCCTACATCTCCTATGCGTATTCCGAATACAGCGGCTGGACGGTGCTGGCCTACATCGACCGCAGCGAAGTGTACGAGGGCGTGTCGCGCCTGCAGCGCACCATCCTCTGGATCAGCTTCATCGGCCTGTCCGTCGGCATTCTGTTCATCACCTTCTATTCCTGGACGCTCGTCCGGCCGATCCGCTTCCTGGCGAAACGGATCGAGCGGATCGACGAAGGCCATCTGCTGCCGGTGAAGCGCCAGCTCTGGAATGCGGAAGTGTCGGGGCTGTATGACAGCTTCAACCGCATGCTCGCGCGGCTGCAGCAGACGATCCGCGATCTGACGGACAAGCAGGTCAGCGAGCGGCAGGCGCAGTTCGTCGCGCTGCGTGCCCAGTTCCGCCCGCACTTCCTGTACAATACGCTGAACACGATCTACTGGACGCTGGAAGGCAAGCGCGACGCCGCGGCGGCCGCCGAGATGGTGCAGCTGCTCAGCGAGCTCTTGCGCTACAGCATCCAGCCGGGCTCGGAGATGACGACGGTCCGCGAGGACGTCGCCCAGCTCAGACGGTACATCACCCTGCAGAAATACCGCTACGGCGAGCGGCTCGATGTCGAGCTGGACATCGACGAGGAACTGCTCGATTGCCGGTGCATGAAGCTGCTCCTGCAGCCGATCGTCGAGAACGCGATGACCCACGGGCTGGAAGGCGTCAAGCGGGATCAATGGAGAATCCGCATCCGCATTCAGCGCGAAGACCGGGACATGGTGCTGACCGTGGACGACAACGGCATCGGCATGAGCGAACGCGAGATGAAGGAGATTCTGTCCGAAGACGCGCCGCAGCGGAACAAGCCGCTGCACACCGGCATCGGGCTGCCGAATCTGCAGGAGAGAATCCAATACATCTATGGCCGCAGCTACGGGATCACCTTGTCCGGCAACGAATGGGGCGGCCTGCGCGTGACGATCCGCATTCCGATCGATCCGGACGCCGGCAGCGGCAAGGAGGTGCCGTGAGATGACACCGCATGGACAACCCAGACGCGGCGGACCGCGCCGGACATGGCTGCTTCTCGCGCTGGCCGCGCTGCTCGTCCTCGCCTCATGCGCGGAGGGCGGCATGATCGTCAGCCACGGCGCCCGCAGCGCGGACCAGGGGCCGGAATCGCTCGTCATCTGGCTGTGGCCCGGTTCCGGCTACGAGCCGTTCATTTCACAGTATAACGAGGAGCATGACGACGTGCAGGTCGAGGTCGTCCGGTTCGACTCCCAGGATCTGCACGCCAATCTCCAGACCGCGTTTGCAGCCGGCTACGGCGCGCCGGATGTCGTCATGATCGACCTCAGCTACATGGAGCGCTTCAAACGGTTCCCGTCCTACTTCTACAATCTGCGGGAGCTCGCGTCCGAACCGCTCGACGGGCAGTATCTGGCGTGGAACTGGCAGCAGGCGGCCAGCCCGGACGGCTCGTTCATCTACGCCCTGCCCGCGTCCATCGGGCCGATGACGATGCTGTTCCGCGTCAGCCTGTACGGGCAGGCCGGGTTGCCGCTGGACCGGGGCGAACTGGCCGAATCGCTGCCGGACTGGGATTCGTTCCTGAAGAGCGGCATCACACTCCGCAACCGGACGGGCAAACCGATGATCGACAACATCGGCACGCTCTACCGCGCCATCCTCGGCCAGGCCGAGGTGCAGTACTTCGACCCCGAGACCGGCGCCTTCATCGGCGACACCAACCCGGCGGTGCGCGAAGCCTGGGACTACGCCGTCGCCGCGAAGGTGAACGGCCTGTCCGCCGGCCTGCAGACGGGCTCGACCGAGTGGGCCGTCGGCATGGAGCAGGGACATTTCGCGACGCTGCTCGCACCCGCCTGGATGCTCAGCTACGTGACGGAGAACTCTCCCGGCGCGGTCCGCCAATGGAACATGACGCGGCTGCCCGGCGGAGCGGCGAACTGGGGCGGATGGTTCTTCGCCGTTCCGCGGGAGAGCCGCCATCCGGACAAGGCCTGGGAACTGATCCGCTGGCTGACCGATGAACAGCGGCAGCTCGAACTTTTCCGGGAGCAAAATATTTTTCCGTCGCTCACAACTTTGTACGACTATACCGATATTAGGAATAAACGGGACGGGTTTTTCATGGGCGCTCCGGTAGGCCAGCTGCTGAGCGAGGCTGCGCTTGCGGTCCGGCCGGTCTACGCGGGCGCCCAACAGCCGCTGGTCGAGGAGATCATGGAATCGGCGCTGCAGAAAGTCGAGAACGGACTGCTGAGCGGCGACCGGGCGTGGGAAGACGCCATGCGGCAGATCCGCACGGAACTTGCGGCGCGATAAGCCGCCGGCACGACGACAGAAGGAGGATTGACCGATGCGGATTCTGATCGTGGATGACGAATCCGGCGTCCGTCAGATGATGGCGGACACGGTGCGCCGATTCGACGACAGTTACGAAGTGGAAGAAGCGGAAGAAGGCGAAGAGGCGCTGCGCATGCTGGACGAATCGTTCGACCTGGTCATCACCGACATCCGGATGCCCGGCATGGACGGAGTGGAGCTGGCGTCCCGCATCCGTGAACGTTATCCCGACATTATCATTTTCATGCTCACCGGCTACGCGGAATTCGAGTACGCCCGGGCGGCGATCCGCTCGAACGTCTCCGAATATTTGCTCAAGCCGGTATCCGTGCAGGCGCTTCGCGAAGCGATCGCCAAGGCCGCCGATACGGTACGGGGACGCAAGGAAGCGGAGCGGATCAGCCGGCTGCGGGAAATGGCCCTGCTGGAGAAAAGGGTGCAGGATCTGCTCTACGAACTGCCCCTCCCCTACTACGACGAGTGGATGTTCCCGGAATACGACGCCGTCGGCGTCCTCAGCTTCGTCATCGAGGACGCGGAAGAAGGCGGCACGATCCGCTTCGCCGTCAAGAACGTGCTGGGCGATGTGCTGAGCGGCTTCGGCGTTCCTCTCGTGTTCGTCGAAGGCAGCCATCTGACCTGCGTCCTGTTCCTGAAGGACGGCCACGCTTCGCCGGAGGACATCGCCTCGCGCTGCGCGGACGCGGTCCGCGCCACCTTAAGGCGGACGATCCGGGCCGGGATCGGCGGCGTGGCGAAACAGCTTTCGGAAGTGAGCGGCCTCTACTGGCGCAGCCTGAAGCAGCTCGGCATCGACCGTCCGGCCGTGCCGGTCGCGGGCGACGGGACGGAACAAGGAACGGACGGCATGCTTGAGCCGCGCGGCGAGATGCACCATCTGATCCGCCAGACGATTCACATTCTGGAGACGGAATACGATCAGGACATTACGCTGTCCGGCCTCGCCGAACGATTGTATCTCAATCCGAACTACCTCAGCACCCTGTTCAAGAACGAGACGGGCACCACATTCACGCAGGCGCTGCTCCGCATCCGGATGGAGAAGGCGAAGGAGCTGCTCCGCACGACGAAGCTGAAAATTTACGAGGTCGGCAGCCGGGTCGGCTACGCCGATTCCGCGCATTTCAGCCGGGTGTTCAAAAACCACGAGAACATGAGCCCTTACGAGTACAGAGAAAAATATGCGCAGGCCTGACGCCTGTTCACACATCCGCTCCTTGTAACCGGGGTGGTCGGTTGCGGCGCACGGGTTCGCAGACGGAGGTCCACGTGCCGTCCCTACGGATCTGGTGCATTTCTGCACCAGAATGGGTGCACTCCATGCATGCCTTCCCGGTATCTGGTGCATTTCTGCACCAGAATGGAGGCGCTCCGCGCCTGCCCTCCGCATCTGGTGCATTTCTGCACCAGAATGGGGGAGCTCCGCGCATGCCCTCCAGCATCTGGTGCATTTCTGCACCAGAATGGGGTATTTCGCGCCAACCCTCCCGCATCTGGTGCATTTCTGCACCAGATGAAGGCACTCCATGCCTGCCCTCCCGCATCTGGTGCATTTCTGCACCAGAATGGAGGCGCTCCGCGCATTGCCTCCGCACAAACGGGCTTCCGCTTGAAGATTGTCCCTCAAGCGGAAGCCCGTTTCAATTATCCCGCCACACCGCCTCGGGCAGACCGAGGAGCGTGCGCCGCAGCGCGCGCCACGACGCCTCCAGCACCCGCTGCAGCCGCCACGCCGCGCCTCCGGCGGCCATGACGACGATGCCGTGCCGCCAGGTGCGGGAGGCGCCGGCGATGCACTCGCCGGGCATGGCCCCGGCCGCGCGTTCGACCGCCTCGCGCACCGCATCCAGATGGCCGCCGTCCAGACGGTCGGAGAAGCAGTACAGCATCCCGACATGCGTGCAGTCTTCCCAGGCGCCCGGCGCGGCGATCCGCTGCTTCGCCGGCTCGACGAGCTGCCGGCTGCGGAAGATCAGCTCCCCGCCGTAACGGACGGACAGCGCCGCATCGTATCTGCGGAACGCGAACTTCTCCCCGCGCCCGGCGCGGCCCGGGCAGATGATCTCGGAAGACAGCCAGACGGCGCCCGGCGCAAGATCGACCTCGGTGCGCGAGGCGAACTCGGCGTCCCGGTACAGCATGAGCGGTTCCATCATCGACTGGATACATGCGCCTTCATGCAGCGCGAACCGCTGCGTCAGCACCGCGCCGCGGCCGGGCGCCGACGGATGGATGCGCGTGTGTCCCTGATTCGTCAGGCAGACGCGCGCGCCCGTCTCCGCCGTCCACGCCATCTCGTAACGGTCGCCGGCGAGCATGCCGGGCGACGCGTCCATGACGATGACGGCCAGTTCGTACGGGCGGCCGAATGCCTTCGCGATTTTGAGCGGCGCGGTATGCATCCTCGAGACAAGAGCGGTGCGTCCGCCCCGGACGGCGAAGGCGGCCTCGAGGCGCGCCTGCACGGAGGCCGGCGCCGGCGGCAGCCCGGCGTCCGGCGCCCCCGCCGCATGCGGCCTCCCCGCAGCGAGCGCCGCGCCGTCAATGCGTATGCTGGATGCCGCGGGCATGCTGCAGCTCATGTTCCAGCCAGTCCACGACCGTCTGGAGCCCTTCGCCGCCGTACAGCAGATTGGTGAACACATAGGGCCGTCCGCCCCGCATACGCCGCGTATCTTCCTCCATCACCCTGAGGCTCGCGCCGACATGCTCGGCAAGGTCGATCTTGTTGATGACGAGCAGGTCGGAACGCATGATGCCCGGACCGCCTTTGCGGGGAATTTTCTCGCCCTGCGCCACGTCGATGATATAGATGAACCGGTCCGCCAGTTCCGGACTGAACGCCGCCGCCAGATTGTCGCCGCCGCTCTCGATCAGGATGAAATCCAGGTCCGGGAACCGGCTTTCCAGATCCTCGATCGCCTCGAAGTTCATCGAGGCGTCCTCCCGGATCGCCGTGTGCGGGCAGCCGCCCGTCTCGATGCCGATGATCCGCTCCTCGGGCAGGCAGCCGGTTTTCACGAGAATGCGCGCGTCTTCCGCCGTATAGATATCGTTCGTGATGACGGCGATGCTGTAGCGGTCCCGCATCGCCTTCGCAATGCGCTCGACGAGCGCCGTCTTGCCCGAACCTACAGGCCCGCCGATGCCGATCCGCATCGGGCGGTCCGCCGGCACGGCCGGCGTCTCCCAGTCATGATGGTGATGATGCCCCTGTCCTTGACACATGGAAATCCCTTCCTCTCAGTAAATGATGATTCGGCGCCATCGCTACGACATGAACAGCCGGGAATACAGCGTCTCATGACGCATCGCCATCAGCTCCGCGAGCGGCGTATTGCCGTACGCGTCTTCGGGCGCGAGATCATGAGTTTGCTCCGCGGCTTCGGCGATAAGCGGGATGAGCCGGGCGATGATCGCCTGCCCTTCCGTCTGGCCGATCGCCATGAGCCGCAGCGCGCTGTTCACGCAAGTCACAAGACTGCCGTACAAAAACCCCTGCACCGCCTGATGAAGCGGAAAACCGAGGCGTCGGCACAGAAACCCGAAGACGAGCGGATGCGTGGCCAGGCAGCGGCCGCTCCGGAAGGCCTCTTCCAGCGGCGACAGATCGATTCCCGGATGGACGCTGGCCGCGAGGCGGAGCAGCCGGCGCCCCATCTTCTCGACCGCCGTCCGCGACTCCGCCGCCGCCCGCTGGAGATGGACGAGCCGCTCGATGCGCCACGCCCGCTCCCAGTCGTCCCGCGGACATGCATACACCGCCTTCACGACCATTGCGTCGAGCGTCGCCCAGCTCTGCAGCAGCATCGTCTCCGCGTAGCGCTCAAGATCGTCCGGCGTCCGGATCCGGCCTTCCTGCACCATCGTTTCCAGGCCGAACGAATGCGAGAACCCGCCGATCGGCAGCGCGGAATCGAGCAGCTGCTGCAGCATCAGCCACGACACGTCCGCCCGGGCCCGCGTCTTCCCGGATGCCGGCAACGCTCCGACGCCTGCCGGACGATCCGGAGCATCCGCCACAGCCATCACCTCCTTGCCGTCTCAGAACAGGAAATACCGCTGCGCCATCGGCAGCACGGCAGCCGGCTCGCACGTGCACGGCTCCCCGTCGACGGTCACCTTGTACGTCTCGGGATCGACTTCGATCCGCGGCGTCGCGTCGTTCAGCACCATATCCTTCTTGCCGATGTTCCGGCAGCCCTTCACCGGCTCCACCCGCTTCGTCAGGCCCAGCTTCTCCGCGATGCCTTGGGTATAGGCCGCCTGCGACACGAACGTGATCGATGTCGCGGCGCGCGCCTTGCCGAACGCGGCGAACATCGGCCGGCCGAATACCGGCTGCGGCGTCGGAATCGACGCGTTCGGATCGCCCATCTGCGCCCAGGCGATGGCCCCGCCCTTCAGCACGAGATCCGGCTTCACGCCGAAGAACATCGGATTCCAGATGACGAGATCGGCGAACTTGCCCGGCTCGACGGAACCGACCAGATGCGCGATGCCGTGCGTGATCGCCGGATTGATCGTGTATTTCGCGATGTAGCGCCGGATGCGGAAGTTGTCGCTCTCCGTATCCGGGGCAAGCGGTCCGCGCTGGCGTTTCATTTTGTCCGCGGTCTGCCAGGTGCGGAGGATGACTTCCCCGACCCGCCCCATCGCCTGCGAGTCGGAGCTGATCATGCTGAACACGCCGAGGTCGTGGAGAATGTCTTCCGCCGCGATCGTCTCCGGCCGGATGCGCGAATCGGCGAAGGCGACATCCTCGGGAATCCGGCTGTCGAGATGGTGGCAGACCATCAGCATGTCGAGATGCTCGTCGATCGTGTTCACCGTGAACGGCCGGGTCGGATTCGTCGACGACGGCAGCACGTTCGGGAAAGATGCCGCGCGGATGATGTCCGGCGCATGGCCGCCGCCCGCGCCCTCCGTATGGTACGTGTGGATCGTCCGGCCGGCGATCGCGGCCAGCGTATCCTCCACGAACCCCGATTCGTTCAGCGTGTCGGTGTGGATCGCGACCTGCACATCGTGCAGATCCGCCGCGCGCAGGCACGCATCGATCGCCGCCGGCGTCGTCCCCCAGTCCTCGTGCAGCTTCAGCCCGATCGCGCCCGCTTCGATCTGCTCGATGAGCGGCTCGACGAACGCGGCGTTCCCTTTGCCGGTGAAGCCGAGGTTCATCGGGAACGCCTCGGCCGCCTCCAGCATGCGGGCGATGTGCCAGGCGCCCGGCGTGCACGTCGTCGCGTTCGTGCCGGTGGCCGGCCCGGTGCCGCCGCCGATCATCGTCGTAATGCCGGAGGCGAGCGCCGTCTCGATCTGCTGCGGGCTGATGAAATGCACATGCGAATCGATGCCGCCCGCGGTGACGATGCGGCCTTCGCCCGCGATCACTTCGGTGGAAGCGCCGACGATCAGGTTCGGGTCGACGCCGTCCATCAGGTCGGGGTTGCCGCCTTTGCCGATCCCGACGATCAGGCCGTCCTTGATGCCGATGTCGGCTTTCACGATGCCCCAATGGTCGATGATGACCGCGTTCGTGATGATCGTGTCGAGCACGCTGTCATCGCGCCGCGCCCGGCTCGACTGCCCCATGCCGTCGCGGATCACCTTGCCGCCGCCGAACTTGCACTCGTCGCCGTAGACGGTGTAGTCCCGTTCGATCTCGGCCCACAGCTCCGTATCCGCCAGCCGGATCGCATCGCCCGTCGTCGGGCCGAACATGCCGGCGTAGCTTTCGCGGTCCATCCGGCTCACCGCGGTCCCCCCTTCCACGCTTCAAGCCGCTCCCGCACCTCTGAGGGCACGGCGCCGGGAGCTGCCTCGCCCCGCGTCAGCCCGTTCAGGCCGAAGACAATGCGGGCGCCGCCGATCACGGTCAGGACGACCGGCTTCTCTTCGCCCGGCTCGAACCGGACCGCCGTTCCGGCCGGAATGTCCAGCCGCATGCCGAACGCCGCTTCGCGGTCGAAGACCAGGGCGCGGTTCACTTCGAAGAAATGAAAATGCGAACCGACCTGCACGGGACGGTCGCCCGTATTGACGACGATCATCTCCTTGCGCGGCCTTCCCGCGTTCAGCTCGATTTCGCCTTCCGCCGTCCGGTATTCGCCTGGTATCATGTGCGGCATCTCTCCTTCCTCATTTGCCGGACGGATCGCCGCCCGGCCGGGTTATTCGGCGATCGGATGGTGGACGGTGACCAGCTTGGTGCCGTCCGGAAATGTCGCCTCGATCTGCACTTCCTGAATCATCTCCGGCACGCCCTCCATCACCTGATCCCGGCGCAGGATGCGAGTGCCGTACGCCATCAGCTCGGCGACCGTCTTGCCGTCGCGTGCGCCCTCGAGGATTTCGGACGTGATGAGCGCCACGCTTTCCGGATAGTTCAGCTTGACGCCGCGCGCCAGTCTGCGCCTTGCGAGATCGGCAGCAACGGTGATCATCAGCCGCTCCTTCTCCCTCTCCGTCAGCAGCATGCGTACATCTCTCCCTGCCATCCAGTTAAATGTTCGGTTTCCTAACATGATTATAACGATAAAACTTAGATTTCGCAATTTAATGTTAGTTTTTATTACATTTAATTTAATTGTCTTGCCCTATCTTGGGAGAACATGGTACGTTGCTGATATGCAGGTTCTGCAGTAGGAGGAGGTTAAGGATGAAGGACCAGGGCATCCGCCGTTTGACGGCAGAAGAAAAGGACGAGAGCATCAAGCTGTCCGCTTTCGCGTTTCAGTTCAGCCTCACGCCGGAAGTATGGGAGCAGCGCCGCAGGACGCTGAATCCGGACCATGTCTGGGGGTATTTCATCGACGGGCGGCTGGCCGCCAAGGCCGCCGTCCTTCCGATGCGGATCTGGCTGAACGGACGCAGCATCCCGATGGGCGGCGTTGCGGGCGTCGCCACATGGCCGGAATACCGCAGGCAGGGGCTCATCCGGCAGCTGCTGCAGCACGCCCTGGGCGCAATGCGCGAAGAAGGCGTGGCCGTATCGTTCCTGCACCCGTTCTACATCCCGTTTTACCGCAAGTTCGGATGGGAAGTCGTCGCGGACGCCGTCACGCTCGAGTTTCCGCCGGCGAAGTGCGAAGGATTTGCGATGCGCGGCGCCATGCGGCGGATCGAGCAGCCGATGGAGGAACTGGAACTGCTCAGGGGGCTGTACGGGCGGTATGCCGCGCGGTTCAACACCATGCTCGACCGCGAGGCGGAGTGGTGGGAGCATCGGGTGCTCGCGCACGAACGCCTCTGCTACTGCTACGTGGATGCATCCGGGGAACCGCAGGGATACATGCTGTTCACGCTGAAGGACCGGCTCATGCACATCGCGGAGTGGGTTTGCCTGAGCCGCGAAGCGCGGGACGGCATGCTCGCGTTCATCGCAAACCACGATTCCATGGCGGACAAGGTGGAGCTGAAGCGTTCGGCGAACGACCGGCTGCCTTTTCTCCTGAACGATCCCCGGATCACGCAGATGCGGAAGCCGCACGTCATGGGCCGCATCGTCGACGCGCAGCGATTCGTCCGGGAATATGCGTTCCTTCCGGGCGCCGGTCCGACCCGGATCAAGCTTCGCATCGCGGACGAGTCCGCACCCTGGAACGACGGCGAATTCCTGCTCGCCATCGACGCGGACGGACGCGGGAGCCTGACGCCGGCGCATGCCGGTTCTGACGGTGCGGACGCGCCGTCGCTGGCGTGCCACATCCGCGCGCTGTCGGCGGTGCTCCTCGGCGACCTGCGCCCTGTGCATCTGTACGAGGACGGCTTGCTCACCGGCGAAGCGGCGGCCGCGGAAGCGCTTGAAGCGCGCGTCCCGATGACACCGACGGATCTGATCGATTTCTTCTAAAAAAAGATATGGGCATCGAAACGAGGCGAGGAGTTCCCGCTTCGTTTTGTTTGCGGCCCGCGCGGCGACGGGCTCAATCTGGTGCATTTTTGCACCACATCGGCCAACCCTCGTGGGCTGCCGGCTCAATCTGGTGCATTTTTGCACCACATCGGCCAACTCTCGAGGACTGCCGGCCAATCTGGTGCATTTTTGCACCATATCGGCCAACCCCCAAGCGCAATCGGCCCAATCTGGTGCATTTTTGCACCACAACGGCCAACCCTCGAGCCCAATCGGCCCAATCTGGTGCATTTTTGCACCACATCTGCCCCCGCGCCACTCGTGCAGCATCCGCGAGTCCGCCGCAGCCCCGCGTCCGCCCGCCCTGTTTTACTGGTCAAGCAAACGGCGGATATGGTACACTAAATTAGATAGTTCCCGGCGTTTTGCACGGATCCGTCTCAGAATCGGAAAGGGGAAATCGCAGTTGACCACAGGCAAAATGAGATCCGACATGATCAAGCGCGGCTTCGACCGCGCCCCGCACCGCAGCTTGCTGCGCGCCGCGGGGGTCAAGGAAGAAGACTTCGACAAGCCGTTCATCGCGGTCTGCAACTCGTACATCGACATCATTCCGGGCCACGTCCATCTGCAGGAATTCGGCAAGCTGGTCAAGGAAGCGATCCGCGAAGCCGGCGGCGTCCCGTTCGAGTTCAACACGATCGGCGTGGACGACGGCATCGCGATGGGCCATATCGGCATGCGCTACTCCCTCGCCAGCCGGGAGCTCATCGCCGACTCGGTCGAGACGGTCGTGAACGCCCACTGGTTCGACGGCATGGTGTGCATTCCGAACTGCGACAAGATTACGCCGGGCATGATGATGGCGGCGCTGCGCATCAACATCCCGACGATCTTCGTCAGCGGCGGTCCGATGAAGGCAGGCAAGACGTCCGACGGCCGGTCGATCTCGCTGTCGAGCGTGTTCGAAGGCGTCGGCGCCTACCAATCCGGCAAGATCGACGAGAAGGGCCTGCGGGAACTCGAAATGTACGGCTGCCCGTCGTGCGGCTCCTGCTCCGGCATGTTCACCGCGAACTCGATGAACTGCCTCGCCGAAGCGCTCGGCCTCGCGCTGCCCGGCAACGGCACGATCCTGGCCGTCTCGCCGGAACGCCGAGAGTTCGTGAAGCAATCGGCGCGCCAGCTGATGGAGCTGATCAAGCGCGACATCAAGCCTCGCGACATCGTCACCAAGGAAGCGATCGACAATGCGTTCGCCCTCGACATGGCGATGGGCGGCTCGACGAACACCGTGCTGCACACGCTCGCGATCGCGCGCGAAGCAGGCATCGACTACCCGATTTCGCGCATCAACGAAGTGGCGGAGCGCGTGCCGCATCTCGCGAAGATCGCGCCCGCATCGGATTACCACATCGAAGACGTGCATGAAGCCGGCGGCGTATCGGCCATCCTGAACGAGCTGCTCAAGAAGCCCGGCGCGATCCACGGAGAATGCATTACGGTCACCGGCGAGACGCTCCGCGAGAACGTCGAAGGCTGCGAGATCAAGGACAAGAACGTTATCCGTCCGCTGGACAATCCCCACAGCGAGCGCGGCGGCCTCGCCATCCTGTTCGGCAACCTGGCGCCGGAAGGCGCGGTCATCAAAGTCGGCGCGGTCGACCCTTCGGTCGGCGGCTACCACAAAGGCCCGGCCATCTGCTTCGATTCGCAGGATGAAGCGCTCGCCGGCATCGCGTCCGGCAAGGTGAAGGAAGGTCATGTCGTCATCATCCGTTACGAAGGGCCGAAGGGCGGCCCCGGCATGCCGGAGATGCTGGCGCCCACTTCGCAGATCGTCGGCATGGGCCTCGGCGCCAAGGTCGGCCTCGTGACGGACGGACGGTTCTCCGGCGCGTCCCGAGGCATCAGCATCGGCCACGTCTCGCCGGAAGCGGCGGAGGGCGGCCCGATCGCGTTCGTCCGCGACGGCGACATCATCGAGCTTGACCTGAACAACCGCACGATGAACGTGCTGATCAGCGACGAAGAGATGGAGAAGCGGCGCAAGGAATGGCCCGGCTTCCAGTCGAAGATTTCGGGCGGCTACCTCGCGCGGTATTCGCATCTTGTCACGAACGCCAGCATGGGCGCCGTGCTCAAAATCTAATGAACAGAGAAAAGGGCTGTTCCGTCAGATCCCCATGGTGCGGGATCCGGGAACAGCCCCTTCTTTTTGCCGCGATTACTGCTGCAGCGTCTTGCCGCCCGTCAGGACGGCTGCCGCCGGGCCGTCGGCCGGCAACGCGCTCGCCGCGGCCGGATCGAGCGCGTCGGACGCATCCGGCTGCGGACGGCCGGACGCGCTGCCGTATCGTCTCAGGAACTCGGTCAAAGATATCGCCATGATGCGCGGGTAGAACTGCGCATTCTTGTCTCTCAGCAGTTCCCCTCCGCTCGGGTGCAGCACCCGGATCAGCAGCCGGAGATACCGGGTCGTGAAGAACCGGAACGCCCCCCGGGGCAGATCCAGCACGCTGAACCCGAACGCCTCCGGGCCGCGATGGATCATGCTGATGCCGTACAGCCCCTTGACGCCGCGGAGTTCCGCTCTGCTCTCCAGATGCCGCGCCAGCGCCGGCAGCGCCTTCTCCGTCTCGCGGATCAGGAAGATCGCGACTTTCATGAGCGAACGCGAATTCTCCAGCAATTGCCGAAGCTTCGCATTGTCGAAATGCAGTTCGACGATCTTGTCGTTCGGCCGGATGACGGCGCCGTCGTCCAGCACGAGCTCGCCGCCGCGATACGGGCGGATGCGGTAATGAAGCAGCGAGCCGTCGCCGACATCGACAATCCGGAACAGCACGTTGAAGCAGCGCTCCCATGCCATCCAGCATGCCGTCACCGTCCGTTTGAACCATCCCGGCTTCCGCCCGGCCTTCTCGCGGGCGCGGTTCTTATCCGTCACGGCGATCATCTCCCCGATCGTCACAAATCGATAGCCCCGCTCGCTTCCCCGCTGCAAATACACTTCCAGCGCCTGCAGCATCTGTTCCGGCGCGTCTTCGTCCGCTCCGAACGTTCTGCCGCAGTCGTGCAGGAGCAGCACTTCGCCCGGGCTCAGCTTCTTCATCATCCGCGCCGTCAGCCGCTCGGCGCCGACGCGCTTCCGCCAGTCGCCGAACATGGCCGACCACAGAATGATCTGCAGATAGCCGAGATTCGCGAAATCGAACAGATTGACGATGCCCCACGGCGGACGATAGTAAACCGGCTTCACACCCGTCGCCTGTTCGATTATTCCGCTCGTGCGGGCGATCTGTTTCTTCACCGTGCCGGGGCGCATGAGCCAGTTCGTCTTGTGCACATAATTATGAATGCCGATGTCATGTCCTTCCTCCGCCATCCGCCTGAGCAGTTCGGGGTGCTGCTCGGCGTGGACGCCGACGACGAAGAACGTGGCCTTGGCCCCGTATTTGCGCAGCAAGTCCAGAAGGCGCGGCGTGTACACCGGGTCCGGCCCGTCGTCGAATGTAAGCGCGATCTCTTCGCGGGCTCGTCCGCGCTTGAACACGCGGAATCCGAACGTCCGGCTGATGAACCCTGGCAGAAAAGCATAGAACGTCAGGAAGTAGAATCCCCACAGCAGCACATTCTCCATGCGAACGTTTCCCCACCATCCCAAATGAACGCCGCGCCGGTTTCGCTTCCGGCGTCATCTTCATCTTGTTTATTGTATCACAATTGCTAAAAAAATAGGCGGCTTCTCCAAAACTATAGTAAAATCAGGATGTCCCTTTTTTGCGCCACCAATCTTTCGAAGGGGAGTCGATATGATCACGTTCTACAAACGCTACTGGCGGACGGCGTTCGATATCGCACTCATCGCGCTTACCGTATGGCTCATCATGTACGTCTTCAGTTTTCTGTACAAAATCGCCGCTCCCGTCTTCATGTCCTTCCTGATCTTCGCCTGCATCGAGCCGCTGGCGAAACGGCTGAACCGGATCGGCATCAAGAAAGCGATCGCTTCCGCCATCAGCGTCCTGTTCTTCACATTGGTCATCCTCGGGGCATTTATCGGCGCGGGCGTGCTGCTCACTTACGAGATTATGGAATTCGTCGACCGGCTGCCCGATTACCAGACGATCTTCACGGAAGAAGCGACCTACTGGATCGCCTGGCTCCAAAGCCGGATCGACCTGCTCCCGGAAGGCGTCGTGCAGCAGTCGCAGAGCATCATCAATTCGATTACGGGCTGGGGGCAGCGGGTCGCGACGCAGATTCTGGTCGGATTCGTGGGCTTCCTCTCGTCCCTCAGCACGTTCGTGTTCAATTTCGGCATCGGCATCATTCTCGCGTATTTTCTGAGCATCGAGATCGACATGTGGAAGAAGCTGGCCCGCGAAAAAACGCCCAACACGTTCAAGACGGCGTTCTACTTCCTGAAAGACAACGTGCTGGCCGGCATCGTCGGGTATCTGAAATCGCAGCTCATCCTCGTCTCGATCACCTTCGTGGTCATTCTGACCGCCCTGATGCTGCTCGGCGTGAACAATGCCTTCACGATCGCTGCGCTGTCGGCCATCGCGGACATTCTGCCGCTGCTCGGCGTCACGACCGTATTCGCGCCATGGATCATCTACCTGTTCATCGTCGGGCAGACGCAGCTTGCGATCTGGCTGACCGTCATCCTCGGCGTCGTCCTGCTGACCCGCCAGATTCTCGAGCCAAAGATCACGGGCGGAACGCTCGGCGTATCCGCCTACACGATGCTCGTCTGCATGCTGGTCTCGCTGTCGCTCTTCGGCGTGGCCGGCGTCATCCTGTCGCCGGTGCTCGTCATCCTGATCAAGCAGCTGCACGCGCAGGGCTATCTGCGCCGCTGGATCCGGCCGCCGCTCGATTACGACAATCCGCCCGCGGATCCGCCCGCAGGCTCGCCCAACGCAACCTGACCCGGCAAAAAAGCTCCGCCTCCGTTAGCGTACGGAAGCGGAGCTTTCTTCATGCGCCGCGAGGATATCCATCACTTGCCGGAACAGCAGGACCGCCTGATGTTCGCTGCCTTCCGGGCGGTTCAGCGCCACGACGGCGGCGGCGTACCGCGGCCGGCCGACCGGCCCGAAGCCCGCGAACCATTGATGGTTGACCGGCCGGCCGTCCTTCATCGCCTGGGCCGTTCCGCTCTTGCCCGCGAGCGGCCACGCCGCATCCCGCAGGGCGCGCCCCGTCCCCTCCCGGACGACCGCCTCCATGCCGTGAAGCAGGAAGGCGGCCGTGCGCGGCGAGACGCGCCCGAAACGCGACGGCGATTCGGCGGTTCCGAACGCGGCCATCCGGCCGCCGGAAGCATAACGGATGTCCGCCACGATGCGGGGCGCGGGCACCCGGCCCCCGTGCAGCAGGGCGACGACGGCCGCGGCCGCCTGCAGCGGCGTGGCGGCCGCATCGCGCTGGCCGATGGCGGTCTGGACGAGCAGACCGCCGTCCCGCGCGTCCGGCCGGCCGGCGAACACGCGGCCGCTCTCTTCCTCGGGGAGCGGCCGGACCTCGCCGCCGGCCCCCGGCCAGCGGATCGGGCGGACGAGCGGCCGGCCGAAGCCGAGCCGGTCGGCCGCCGCCGCCAGCTGCTCCGGCGCAAGCCGTTCGGCGATCTGCGCGAACGCGACGTTGCACGACTGGGCGAACGCCTCTTCCAGCGTCAGCACGCCGTGCCCGCCTTCCTTCCAGCAGGAGAGCCCGTAGCGCCCGTATTCGCCGTCGCAGCGGAAACGCTCCTTGGGATGTACGACGCCCGCGTCAAGCGCCGCCGCCAGCGTGACGAGCTTGAAGATCGAGCCCGGCGCGGCGGCGCGGAGCGCGTGGTTCTCCGTACCGGGCAGGCCGGGCGCGATCCGCAGCGGATCGTATGCCGGCCGGGAGACCATCGCCGCGATGTCGCCGGTCGCCGCGTCCAGCACGACAATCGCGCCTTCCTCAAGGCCTGCCCGGTCCGCCAGCGCCGACAGCTCCCGCTGGAGCCGGCCGTCCAGCGTCGTCCGGACGGTCAGCGGATAGTAGCCGCTCCGCCCCTGCACGATTCGCAGCGATCCCGGCACCGGGTCGCCGCCCGCGTTCCGTCTGCGCTGGGCGATGACGGGCCCCGAACCGCGCAGCAGCTTCTCCAGCGAACGCTCGAGCCCCATGCCGCCGATCTTCGCGTCCAGCGGCATTTCGCCCCGCGCCGCTTCCTCCGCGTAAAGCTCGGCAAGCCGGCCGGGATCCTGGCTGACGAAGCCGACGACATGCTGCGCTCCCAGAATGGACGAATCCCGCGGCGTATAGGGCAACACATAGACGCCGGCGAGCCCCGCTTTCTCAACCATGCTCGCCGACTGCCCGTGAAGCGGAAGCGGCGCGCGGCCTTCCCGGTCCATGAGGAACGCCGGCTCGGCCAGGCTTTCCAGCCAGCTCCGCAGCTCATCCGGCGGCATGCCGACCGCTTCCGCCAGCTGCGCGTATTGTCCTGCCGCTCCCCGCGGTCCGCTCACCGGAAACGCGGCCAGGGCGGGGTAAGGCAGCCCGACCAGCGACACGCCGGACTTGTCGACGATGCGCCCGCGTCCCGTATCGGCGACCAGCCGGTCGAACCGGCTCACGACGGCCCGTTCGGTCACATCCGCGGCGGCGGGCAGCACCCCGGGCAGCACCTGCAGCCACGCCAGCCTGCAGACAAGAACCGCGGCCGCGATCGTCGCGGCGACGCCCAGCAGGCCGATCCGGCGAATCCGGCGTTCGGTGCGATCTTGCTTCATATCCCCCGCCTCCTTCCATTCGCCAGTGTAGCCGTCATGCACGCTCCCTATGCCCTGAAGAGGCGGCTGTTGCATGAAAAAAACCGGTTCCGCGGGACATGCCGCGGAACCGGCCTTGACGCATCTTATGCATTGCCGTTCTGATTCTTCCAATCGTCTGTCCGGAAATGGGAGAGCGTCTCCTTCAGATGATTGGACACCTTCTCCAGCTCGTTCGACAGCGTGACCAGATTCTCGCTGATGTTGAGCTGCTCGTTGCTGAGCGATGCCACTTCCTCGCTCGTCGCCGACGATTGCTGCGCCACCGCGCTGACGTTGCTCATCGCTTCGGAGAGCACGCTTTGCGTCTGGCCGAGCTGGGCGACCGAATCGTTCACCGTTTCCAGATGCGCCGTGAAGGCGTTCATCTGCGCCTGAACGGACAGGAAGATCTGATTCGCTTCCTTGACCGATTCGATCTGCTCCTGGAAGATCGGATAGGCTTCACCCAGCACGCCGACGGTGGCTTCGATCTCGCTCTGGATCGACTCCGTGATCGAGGCGACGACATCGATCGATTCGCGGGACTGGTCCGCCAGCTTGCGGATCTCGTCCGCGACGACCATGAAGCCTTTGCCGGCAACGCCGGCCCGCGCCGCTTCGATCGTCGCGTTGAGCGACAGGATGTTCGTCTGCTTCGTAATATTGTTGAGCACGTCGAGAATTTGCCGGATCGACCGCGTGCTTTCTTTCAGCCTGTCGACCTTCTCGACCATGTTGCGCGTCATTTCTTCGGTCATGCCGGTCTTCTCGATGAGCGAAGCCATATAGCGCGTGCCCTGTTCGCTCGCCCGTTCGACCTCGACGGCCGACGAGGCCATTTGGTCGCGCGCTTCGTTGACCTCCTGCATCTTCGCGCCCATCTGCTCCGTCAGTTCGCTGCCGCGCTCCGCCTCGACCGCGAGGCTCGTGGCGCCGTTCGCAATTTCCTCGGTGGCGACGGCGATTTCCTTGGCGGAGAGCGCCGTCTTGCGCGACGCTTCCGACAGCGTTTCCGCCGTCCGCAGCACCTGCGCCGCCGACTCGTTCGTCCGGTTCACCAGCGCCGTGATCTGCTCCATCATCTGGTTGAAGCTAAGCGCGAGCTGGCCGATTTCGTCGCGCTTCCTGATGTTCGAGCGGACGGTCAGGTTGCCTTTCTCCCCTTCGTTCATCAGGTTGCGCAATTTCACCAGCGGCATCGCGATCATCCAGATGACGAGCAGGCCGATGCCCGCGGCGAGAAGCGCCGCAATTCCCAGCATGCCGTACATGACGTTGCGGATCTTGCCGGCATCCTTGACCAGCTCGCCGACCGGCACGGTGCCGACCAGCGTCCAGCCGGTGATGAGCGTCTGATAGGGCGCGAGCACCGCATCGCCGTTCAGTTCGGCGGTGACGGCATCCGCCTGCGTAGACTGGCCGAGCTCAATGCCCAGATTCTGGCCGACTTCTTCATCCGGGCCGAACAGAATCGTCCCGTCCGCATCGACGATGCGAACCTCGCTGCCGTCGCCGAGCGAGACGTCGGCGAATTGCTCCATGACCACCTGATAGTCATATTCCAGCACCATCAGGTAGATCGGCTCATTGGTCGCCGTGGAGCGGATCACCTTGGCGAGGCCGAACGTCATCTTGCTGCCGTTGCCGTTCAGACCGTTCTTCATCGTCGGAATCCAGTACGTCGAGCCGTCCAACTCGAGCCCGCGCTTGTACCAGTCGGATTCAATCGCCTTCTCGACATCGAGACGGCTCGTTGCGCTCAGGATGGCAGACAGCTCCTTCTTCAGCGGAAGCAGCGCGCCTCCCGTTATAAATTTGCTGTTGCCGAACAGGAAGTTGTTGAAGCTCGTCTCGATTCCCTGCACATTCTGGTAACGCTCAAAGTCGGTCAGATTCGCCGCATAAGCGAGCTCCCGGGAATTCAACTGAAGCGTCTGGTCAAGCACGACGGACATGGCCAGGTTCTCGATGCTGGACAGCTGCAGATTCAGCTTGCCCGCCGTCTGGGAGATCGCCGTTTTCGACGCGTCCATCACCTTGTTCTTGATGATGTCCTTCGCTGTATTGTACGAATAGAGCCCGACGGCGTAGACGCAGACCAGAATGCTGACAAAAATAATGGCGAACAGCTTCACGCCTACGGAACGGGTCAGTCTTGCCTTGTTCAGGCCGGCGCCGATTTTCGATACGGCTTCGGTTACCTTGGTGAGATCGGCCGCATTCCGGCTTTTCGTTGATGAATCGGATGCGTCGTTCTGACCATTCCGTTTTTTCGGTTTCCATGTCCATTTCATGATGTCCACCACCCAAATCGCCTTAATCGTTTTCAGTCGCGCTGTGTTTTCATGCGTCTTCCTTTATGCTTCGGAGCACCAACGGATTGGTCCTGCCGCCTCCCCTCTGCCGTTTGCCTTTCCTATGCCGTGAATGACACGATTGCCGCCGGTCATGCTTCCGGCTTCGTATGTATTTGTACGCATATATTTCTATTATCGGAAAGGACGGCATCCTTCGTTAGGCCCGGATCGCAAAAAAAATCCGGGCTTATCCGCCCGGATGCCGTCTTTCCCTATGGTTCCTCCCGCTCATGCGCCGGCGATCCGTTTGCGCATCAGATCCATCGCCCGAACCGGCTGCTCCGTGCGGATCCGCACACGCTGCAGCGGATGGCGGGCGACGTCGATCCGCGCGCCGGACTCGTCTTCCAATTCGACGAGCGTCTGCCGGAACAGCCTGCCGCCCGGACCGAAAAATTCGACTTCCTGCCCCGGACGGAACGGGCTCCGCTGCTCGACGACCGCGATGCCGGTCCGTTCGTCGTAGTCCAGGACGACCCCCGCAAAGTCATACGGCGCGCCCTTCGGCTCCGGCCCGTAGATATGGTCGTCCGCGTCGGGCTCGCCGAAGAAGAAGCCGGTGGTCAGCGGCCGGTTCGCCGCCTTATAAATCTCTTCCAGCCATTCCGGCTTCAGCCGGTAGCCGGCGGGATCGGCGAAATAGGCGTCGATCGCCTGGCGGTAGACACCCGTGACCGTCGCCGCGTAATGCAGGCTTTTCATCCGCCCTTCAATCTTGAAGCTGTCGATGCCTGCTTCGATGAGCTCCGGCAAATGCGCGATCATGCACAAATCTTTGGAGCCCATCGTGAACCGGTCGCCTTCCCCGGACAAGACCGGCTCGTCTTCGCCGAAGTACAGGTCATACTGCCAGCGGCAGGACTGGCAGCACCCGCCGCGGTTCGAATCCCGGTCGGTGAAATGGTTCGACAGCACGCAGCGGCCGCTGAACGATGAGCACATCGCGCCGTGGACGAACACTTCCAGCTCGATGTCGACGCGCCGCTTGATCTCCAGAATTTGCTCCAGGCTCGTCTCCCGGGCCAGCACGACGCGCGGCAGCCCTTCCTCCTTCCAGAACTGGACGGTGCGCCAGTTCAGCACCGACTGCTGCGTGCTGAGATGCACCTCGAGGCCGGGCGCGACGCGCTGCGCGGTCTCGATGACGACCGGATCGGCGGCGATGATTGCGGCGATGCCCGCTTCCTCGAGCCCTCTTAAGTATTCCTCCAATCCGTCCAGATCCTCATCGTGCGCATAAATGTTGACCGCGCAGAACACTTTGGCGCCGTAGCCCCGCGCGAACGCGACGCCCTCTTTCATCTGTTCGAGCGTGAAGTTGTCGGCGTTCGAGCGCAGCCCGTATTTCTGTCCGCCGATATAGACCGCATCCGCGCCGTAATGCACGGCGAACTTCAGCTTCTCCAGACTCCCGGCCGGCGCCAGCAGCTCCGGCTTCCGGACTTTCGCCGCCGCCATCGGCTTTTGACCGTCCGCCTTCGCCAACGGCTCCGGTCGCTCCAGCCGTACCCTTCTGCCCTTGGCGGCCGGCATTGTCATGGCAGCCATCAGCGCCGCCTCCTTGCTCTTGATCTAGTAAACCTGTTCCTTGTAGTAAAAACCGAACGTCAGCTCGCGCCGCGGATCCTGAAGCGCCCGGACCGGCTCGAGCCACTCCTCGCGGAACTCGTATCCCGCGGGATCGCGCAGCCATTCATCGATCGCGGTGCGGTAAGCCCGGACGGCCGCCTCGTTGTATTCAGGCGTCTTCAGCAGCCCTTCAATTTTGAACGCGTCGATGCCGCCTTCGAGCAGTTCGTGCACGACCTCGAGCAGGCAGATGTCGTCCGGACTCATGATATGCGTGCCGGCCTCGTCCTCGAAGATCGGCAGCCGGCTGTCCGGACGCTCCGTCTCGATCAGATAGAGTCCCTGCGCCGCGTCGGCCGCTCCGGGAAGGCCTGCGCTCCCCCCGGCGTCCGATCCGTCCCTTCCGCGCAGCACGAACGAGCGGCCGGTATTCGCACTGTGCTCCAGGTAGCTCTCCACAAGCCGCCGCTTCGAGTGGTAGATGTTCGTCATGCCGTGCACCTGAACCTGCACTTCAAGCGACGTCTTCGCCTTGAACGCCAGAATCTCTTCCCCGTTCAGCTCCCGGGCGAGCACGGCGCGGGAAGCGCCGCGCCTGCCCCAGAATTCCGCCGCGCGGGCGTTCGTCGCCGTCATTTCGGCGTTCCAGTGAACGCCGATCCCCGGCGCCTCTTCGCGGACCGTCATCAGCACGGCGGGATCGCCGCATTCGACGGCGTCAACCCCCGCTTCCGCCAGCCCGCGGATGTATTTCGGCAGCGCCTCGAGCGCCGCGTTGTCCAGCAGATTGTTCACGAGCACGTACAACCGTTTGCCCTGCGGATGAAGTAGCCGCGCAGCGTCGCGGATCATCGCGAGGTCGAACGGACCGGCGGCGCGGGCGGCGAACGGCGGTCCGCCGACGAGCAGGGCGTCCGCTCCGGCATTCGCCAGCCGCTCCAGCTCAGCCGGGGATGATGCCGTTGCCAGCAGCTCCGGCTTTCGGGCTTTCATCAGCGAATTCTGCCCATGGATCGCCTTCGCCGACGGCTCCGGCTTTCGGGCTTCCGCTTTCACCAGCGAATTCTGCCCATGGATCGCCTTCGCCGACGGCTCCGGCTTTCGGGCTTCCGCTTTCACCAGCGAATTCTGCCCATGGATCGCCTTCGCCGACGGCTCCGGCTTTCGGGCTTTCACCAGCGAATTCTGCCCGTGGATCGCCTTCGCCGACGGCTCCGGCTTTCGGGCTTCCGCTTTCACCAGCGAATTCTGCCCGTGGATCGCCTTCGCCGACGGCTCCGGCTTTCGGGCTTCCGCAGCCGCCATCACCCGCCGCCTCCTTGGGCCGCGGCTGCATTGCTTTTGCGGATGTTCTCCTGGTGCTCCTTGAACGTTCTGGCGAACAGGTGCGTCCGCGAGCCGTCTTTTTTCGTCACGTAATAGAGGTAATCCGTCTCTTCCGGCTCGAGCGCCGCGCGGATCGCCGACAGGCTCGGGCTCGCGATCGGTCCAGGCGGAAGGGCGGGAATTTTGTACGTGTTATACGGGCTGTCGACCTCGAGATCCTCTTCGAGAACCCGTTCTTTCGTCTCGCCGAGCGCGTATTGCACGGTGGCGTCGATCTGCAGCGGCATGCCTTCCTTCAGCCGGTTGTAGATGACGCTGGCGACGATCGGCTGTTCCTCCGCAACGGCGACTTCGCGTTCGATCAGCGACGCGATGGTCAGCAGCTCGTGCAGCGTCATGTTCCGCTCGTCCAGGATGTCCTGCCAGTCTTCGGGCAGTTGGGCCAGCTTCCGGTCGAGCTCGATCATCATCCGCTTCAGAATGTCGGCTTCGGTGCTGCCCGCCTCCATCTCGTAGGTTTCGGGGAACAGATAGCCCTCCAGCGGATGGAGCAGCTTCTCGTCATCCGGCACGGACGCGGCCGCGGACGACCAGCCCCGCGCCTCGGCCGAATCGGCCAGCGCGAGGAAGGCGGACTTGTCGATCAGTCCCTCGGCCGCCAGCTTGTCCGCTATTTTCTCGATCGTATAGCCTTCCGGAATCGTGAAGCGGAACGTCTCGGGCTTCACGGTGCGCCCTTCGTTCAGCATCGCGATGATCTCGTCGTTCGTCATGCCCGGCGTCATCTCGTACAGACCGGCCTGAAAATGATCCCCCTGATCCTTGAAGTGCAGATAATACTTGAACAGAAATGCGCTGCGGATAATGCCGTGGTCCTCCAGCAGTTCGGCCGTCCGGAAAGCGGACGTGCCGCTCGGAATTTCGATCCGCACCGGCTCTCCCGCGGCGGTCGGCTTCAGACCGTTCCAAATGTAGAGGGCGACGCCGCCGATCCCTGCCGCCATGAGCAACAGCAGCGACAGGATGACCCACATCGTAATCCGCCATTTCGGTATCGGCATCCGGACGCGGCCGTCCGTGCCGGTCGGTTCAGCTTGGATGTGATCCGACATGTCTCTACCCCGTTCCTCCTGTTCAACAGCACAGAGGGACGAGCTTCCCCGTCCCTCGGCGTCCCTATTCGAGCGAACCGCGGTCTCCTGCGCTTTCCTCGAATATCAGCTCGTCGTATCCTTCCGCGGCTGTCTCCCACTCGTCTTCATCTTCGATGTCCGCCAGCTCGAACGAGCCGCCATCCCGCGGTTCGACACGGAAGAAGGCGATCTCGTCATTCCGGCGCATGTCGGGCGTCTGCAGCGCGGCATACACCGCGTCCCCGACCCTGTACTCGGCGAGCAGCTCGAACGTCTCCGTCCCGCCTTCGCCGTCGATCAGTTCAATCTCCCTGCCGTAGGTCTCCTTGAGCCGGTTCAGCCGTTCAATCCGCATCATGCTTCCGTCTTGCCTTCTTCCAGCTCGGCCAGCAGCGTATTGAACGTCTCTTCCACCATGTTCCATTCTTCCTCGTCTTCGATCGTGTACAGCTTCAGGTCGTCGCCGTCTTCCTCGTACCGGAAGGCGTACACTTCCTCTTCCTCGCCGTCCGGCGCGTCGACCGGCACGAGCATCATGTACTTCTTGTCGGAATCGTCGAGTTCGAACTTCATGATGACTTCGAACTCTTCCTCGTTGCCTTCTTCATCCGGAATATAAATGATTTCCGGCTCTTCGGTCAGCTTTCCGTCATCGGCCATCGTTTTCTCACCTGCCCGCTTTGGAATCGAGATAATGCTGCAAAATCAGCGTTGCCGCCAATTTGTCCACAACCTGCCTGCGTTTTCTGCGGCTGACGTCCGCTTCAAGCAGCGTCCGTTCGGCCGCTGCCGTCGTCAGCCTTTCATCCCATAGGTGGACGGGCAACTGTAGTTTTCCGCGCAGCATATCCGCAAATGCGATGCAGATTTCGCCACGCGGCCCGATCGATCCGTCCATGTTGCGCGGCAGGCCGACGACGATCTCGCTGACCTCCCGTTCGCGGACGAGCCGTTCGATTTCTTCCAGTTCCCGGCCGTCCCGATGTCTTTCCACGACGCCGACACCCTGCGCCGTCCATCCCAGCTCATCGCTCACGGCGACGCCGATTCTCCGGTCGCCGAGGTCCAATCCCATAATCCGCAATGCGCCGCTGACTCCTTTATCCGCCGCAGGATGAGGCTCAGTTCGTTCCCATGGTCCTTACCTGCGCCGGCTCAGATAGTACCGGACAAGCTCTTCGATCAATTCGTCCCGTTCCTTCTTGCGGATCAGGCTTCTTGCGTTCTTGTGCCGGGGGATGTATGCCGGATCGCCGGAAAGCAGGTATCCGACGATCTGGTTGATCGGGTTGTACTCCTTCTCGACCAGCGCGTCGTACACCGCCAGCAGAATGTCTTCGGCACTCGTCTCGACCTCTTCCGCCTTGACGTTGAATTTCATCGTCTTATCCATGGATGAACTCATCGCCGGCACCTCCCTTTCGGGTGAGACCAGATTCATATTTCCATCATATCACATTTGCTTGGGCCAGAACCAGTTCCTCCGCACGCTTCAGCGCTTCGTCAAGCTTCGACGGATCCTTGCCGCCGGCCTGCGCCATATCCGGACGGCCGCCGCCTCCGCCGCCGCAGACCGCCGCCACTTCCTTGATCAGCTTGCCGGCGTGGAACCCTTGACCGACCAGATCCGGCGAGACGGCGATGACGAAGTTCACCTTGCCGTCCTGCTCCGCGCCCAGCACGATGATGCCGGAGCCGAGCTTCGCCTTCAGTTCGTCGGCGATGCCGCGCAGCGCGTCCATGCCGCCGGCGCTCACCCGGGCCGCGATCAGCTTCACGCCGCCCACTTCGCGCGCCTCGCCCGCGAGCGAGCCTGCCTCGATCCGGCCGAGCTTCGCCTGCAGCGATTCGATCTCGCGCGACAAGTCCTTGATCTGCGCCTGCAGACCCTCGATCCGCTTCGGCACGTCCTGGACGCTGACCTTAAGCAGCCCGGCCGACTGGCGCAGCACGGCGATCTGGTGATCCATGTACTCGTACGCCTTCCGGCCCGTCACCGCTTCGATCCGGCGGACGCCGGAGCCGATGCCGCTCTCCGAGACGATCTTGAACAGGCCGATCTGGGCCGTATTCTGCACGTGGATGCCGCCGCACAGTTCGATGCTGTAGTCGCCGATCTTGACGACGCGCACGATCTCGCCGTATTTCTCGCCGAACAGCGCCATCGCGCCCATCGCCTTCGCTTCGGCCAGCGCGTGATACGAAATCTCGACGTCCGTGCCGAGCCAGATCTGTTCGTTGACGCGGCGCTCGATGTCGTCCAGTTCCTCCTGGGTGACCGCGCTGAAATGGGTGAAGTCGAACCGCAGCCGATCCGCCTCGACGAGCGAGCCGGCCTGGTTCGCATGCCCGCCCAGCACTTCCTTCAGCGCCTTGTGCAGGAGGTGCGTCGCCGTATGGTTCTTCGTGATCGCTTCGCGATCGGCCTTCGCGACAGCCGCTTCGATGACGTCGCCGACGCGCAGCACACCGCTTTGCACCTTCACGTGGTGAACGTGCTGGCCGCGCGGCGCCTTCGATACGTCCTGCACCACGGCGCGGACCTGTTTGCCCGTGATTTCGCCCCGGTCGCTCACCTGGCCGCCGCTTTCCGCGTAGAACGGCGTACGGTCGAGGATGACGAGGCATTCGGTGCCTTCGCCCGCCAGGTCGACCATTTGCCCGTCTGCGACGATCGCGGCCACCTTCGCCTCCACGGCGACCGCGTCATAACCGACGAATTCGCTCGGCTCGGCGTAATCGTCGAGCGGTCCGCCCTGCACCTGCATGCCGCCGGTCTCCTGGCGCGCCGCGCGCGCCCGCTCCCGCTGCCGTTCCATCGCGGCTTCGAATCCTTCGCGGTCGACGGTGAGGCCGTTCTCCGCCGCATAGTCTTCCGTCAGATCGAGCGGGAAACCGAACGTGTCATACAGCTTGAACGCATCCTCGCCCGGAATGACGCCGCCTTGTCCGCGCGCCGCTTCGGCGACTTCGGCCAGCTTCGCGAGGCCGCCTTCGAGCGTCTCGTGGAACCGCTCTTCCTCGGTCCGGATGACGCGCTCGATGAACGCCCGCTTCTCGACGACTTCGGGGTAGTGCGACCCCATGATGTCGCCGACGACCGCTGTCAGCTCATACAGGAACGGCCGCTCGACGCCGAGCTTCCGGCCGTAGCGGACGGCGCGCCGGAGCAGCCGGCGGATAACGTAGCCCCGTCCTTCGTTGGACGGCAGGACGCCGTCGCCGACGGAGAACACGACCGTCCGGATATGGTCGGCGATCACCTTGAGCGCGACGTCCGTTTCCTCCCGCTCCTGGTAGCGGACGCCGGCGATTTCGCACGTCCGGTCGATGATCGGCCGGAACAGGTCGGTGTCGAAGTTGGAGTCGACATCCTGCAGGATCGACGCGAACCGCTCAAGCCCCGCGCCGGTGTCGATGTTCTTGTTCGGCAGCGGCGTGTAGCTTCCGTCCGGATTGTGGTTGTACTGCGAGAACACGAGGTTCCACACTTCGAGGAACCGCTCGTTCTCCCCGCCCGGATAGCACTCGGGATCGGACAGGTCGCCGTATTTTTCCCCGCGGTCGTAGAAAATTTCCGTACACGGTCCGCACGGCCCTTCGCCGATGTCCCAGAAGTTGTCCTCCGTCTTGTAGATGCGTTCCGCCGGAATGCCGATCTTCTTGTTCCACAGCTCGAACGCTTCCGTGTCCTCCGGGTGGACGGTCACCGACAGCCTGTCCGGTTCGAAGCCGATCCACTCGGGGCTCGTCAGGAATTCCCACGCCCAGGTGATCGCTTCTTCCTTGAAGTAGTCGCCGATCGAGAAGTTGCCCAGCATTTCGAAAAAGGTGTGGTGCCGACGCGTCTTGCCGACGTTCTCGATGTCGTTCGTGCGGATGCATTTCTGCGCGTTCGCGATGCGCGGGTTGGCCGGCTTCACGCGGCCGTCGAAGTAAGGCTTGAGCGGCGCCATCCCCGCGTTGATCCAGAGCAGGGAAGGATCGTTGTGCGGCACGAGCGACGCGCTCGGCTCGATCGCGTGGCCTTTGCTTGCGAAGAACGCAAGCCATTTCGAACGGATTTCACTGGCTTTCATGACTGTCGTTACGCCTCCGTCTTTCGGTTTCTCAAGATAATAAAAAACGTCCTTGCATCAAGCAGGGACGAATTCATGATTCGCGGTACCACCCTGGTTACCGGCTCGCCTTCCCGCGGGCACACCGGTCGCCTCGCCGGACGATAACGGGTCCTGCCGGCGGATTTTCCCTCCGCACTCCGAAACGAGCTTCGGCCGCCCTGATGCCCGGGGCCCTTCCAGCCGCGCCTTTCGACTTTCGCGCGGGGCTCCCTCTCTGTCCGGCCGGTCACGGCTTACTCCTGTTTCATCCTGGTTTTGTCCGATATAGGCATATTCCCAACGTATTATAGTATTGCCGCGCGCGTTGTGTCAAATCGTTTTCCTGCGGATGTAATAGGCGAACAGATGCTGCAGGACGACCTTCGCCGCGGCGAACGCCGGTACGGCCAGAATCATGCCGATGAGCCCCGCGATCTCGCCGCCGACGAGCAGCGCGAAGATAATCGTGAGCGGATGCATGTGCAGCGAACGCCCGACGACCTGCGGTGAAATGACGTTGCCCTCGATGATCTGGCAGAGCGTGTTGACAAGCACGGTGAAGAGCACCATTTTCAGCGATACGGTCGAGGCGACCAGCAGCGCGGGCGCCGCTCCGATGAACGGGCCGAGATACGGAATCACGTTCGTGACCGCGACGAATGTGGCGAGCAGCAGCGGATACGGCAGCCCGATCAGCCAGTAGCCGGTATAGGCCAGCAGGCCGACGATCGCGCAGACGATGAACTGGCCGCGGATGTAGTTGCCGAGCGCCTCGTCGATGTCCTTGAACAGCCGGATGAGCCCCTGCCGCCGCGAACGCGGCACGTAATTGATGATCGCGCGCTCGAACGCGTCGAGATCTTTCAAAATGTAGAACGCGAGGAACGGGATGATGAACGCGACGAAAACGGCGTTCAGCATCGACCCGATGTTGTTCATGAACGACAGCGCCGCCTCGGCCATCCTTTTCTCGAGGTCGATCAGCGACTTGTTGATCGCATTGCGCACGCTCTCCGGCAGGAACGAATGGTTGTTCAGCTGGTCCATCAGATTCTGGGCCCGCATCGTCAGTTCGGGCGCGTGCCGGTTCAACTGCTCGACCTGCTCGGCGATCATCGGAATCGCGTTGAGCAGAATGACCGTCACCGCCGCGGCGAACACCGCATAGATGAGCAGCACCGCAACCGAACGCGGCACCCGCCGCTCGGCAAGCAGCGTGACGACCGGATTGAGCACGTAAGAGATGATCATCGCGATGATGAACGGCGCAAGAACCGCCTTCAGAAATCCGTAAACCTGAAGCAGCACGGGCTTGAGCTGCTGGAGCAGCAGCAGAACGGCCAATATGAGGATCGTATAGACGAGCCCTCTGAACAGCCGGCTGGCCGCCCATGGATTCATTCCGGCCACCTCCTTCCCGCCGCGGGGACGGGCCCACCGCAAGACACAGTACATTATATGTAGCGGATGGGACATTCATCCTCCTTGTCCGCGGGCGGTTTGTCCGAATCGGGACAGCGCAGGCGGATCAGGTAGACCGGCAGCCTCCCTCATCGCACAAAACAGCAAGGCGGCCCGCATCTTGCGCGGACCGCCTCGTTCTGGCCGCCGGCTTGTGGAACCGGCCTTCAATTGGCGTGCATCTGCTGCTCGACCGTCGGTTCATCGAAGAACAGATCATCGAGTGAGCTGAGCGTGCCGTCTTCTTCCACCTGGAATACCGACATCTTGTCGCCGTTGACCGTCAGTTCGATGAAGCATCCCCAGCAGTAGTACTGGTGCGAACCGATCTTCCCGATGTCTTTGGAATTGCAATTTGGACATCTCATACTTGCATTGCTCCCTGCTATCCCGATTCCGTGACGAAGGCCTCCAGGTCATGTTCGCATCGGGCGGGGACGAGTATCGCGTTCTCCCCGAGTTTCAACAAGTCGGGGTCCGCGGGAATCTTGAGCCGCTTGCGCCCTTCGATCAGATCCGAGACAAAGCCGTCCGTCAATTCAAAGCCTGTAATTGGTGTACCCTGAAATCCTTGAAAATAAACATCCGATACGCGTCCGAGCTGCCTGCCTTCATCGGTGATGACCGGAAGATCTTTCAGCCGGATCTGCCCGGTATGGAACGTTCGGCCGATCTCGGCCGCTTCCAGCCGTTTGACGGCGCCTTTGTCCGAAATCAGGATCGCGTCGCTGCCGCAGGCCGTGACGCTCTCCCAGAGCGCGGCGTCGTAATACCTTTTGAACCACCACCGTCTGGCTTTCAGAAGAAATCCGCGGAGCGACCAGTGCTCGTCAAACCACAGATCGAGCACCTCGCCCGTCCGATGGCCGGTCTTCTCGTCAATGACCGGCAGACCGATCAAACGCTGCGCGCTTAGCACGGGGATTGCGCCCCTTTCATTTATTACGCAGGCGATCTGCTATGGTTGCAATTTTTTCTGCGGCTGTCTCGATTTCTTCCATCGTGTTCGAAGGGCCGAAGCTGAAACGCACGGCCGACTTCAGGCGCTCTTCCGGCAACCCCATCGCTTTCAGCACATGCGACCGCTCGAGTGATCCGGAAGAGCAGGCGGAGCCGCTGGCCGCGGCGATGCCTTCGAGGTCGAGCGCCATGAGCAGCGTCTCCGTATCCGCGCCGACGAAGCTGATGTTCGTCACATGCGGCAGCCGGCTTCCGATGCGGCCGTTCACGATGGCGCCCGCAGGGCCGAGCTTGCCGATCAGGAGCGCTTCGAGACGGTCCCGGAGCGCCGCCAGGCGCCGGGATTTCTGATCCATCCGTTCGACCGCCAGCTCGACCGCGCGCGCGAATCCCCAGGCGGCGGCCACGTTCTCGGTGCCGGCCCGGCGCTTCCGCTCCTGGGAACCGCCGTGGATCAGCGATTCAAACGGCGTACCGGCGGCGATGTAGAGGGCGCCGATCCCTTGCGGGCCGCCCAGCTTGTGCGCCGAGAAGCTGACGAGGCCGGCCGGCGTCTCCTGAAGGTCGATCGGCACCGCGCCGAGCGCCTGCACGGCGTCGACATGGAAGACGATGCCGCGTTCCTTGAGGCGCCCGCCGATCTGATGGATCGGCTGGATCGTGCCGACTTCGTTGTTCGCCCACATGACGCTGACGAGCCCCGTCTCCGGCCGGAGCGCCTCTTCCACCGCCGCCGGATCGATGTAGCCGGTCGAATCCGGCAGAACGCGCGTCACGGCGAATCCTTCGCGCTCGAGCGCATCCGCCGCGTGGAGGACGGCGTGGTGCTCGATCGCCGATACGACGATATGCGTCTTCCCCCGGCGCCTGAGCGCGCGCGAAGCGCCGATGACCGCGGCGTTGTCGCTCTCGGTCCCCCCTGAAGTAAAGACGATTTCTGACGGCTTGCAGTTCAGCTTCGCGGCGATGCGGTCCCGTGCATCGGTCAGCCGCGCCCGCGCGGCGCGCCCGAATGCGTGCAGACTCGAAGGATTCCCCGGTCCGTCGCGCATGACGTCCAGCATGGCCTCGGCCACCTCGGGCAGCAGCGGCGCGGATGCGGCGTGGTCCAGATAGATGCCTTTCATTCCGTCAAGCTCCGTTTCCTGTTCCGGTGATGCGCCCTGAGCGAATCAAATGTAGAACATGTAGCTGTCCTGTTCGCGTTCGCCCTGATACGCGATCAGATCGGCCAGCGTCGTGGAGTCCAGCACATTCGCGATCGCATCGCGGATGCGGAGCCATAGGTCCCGCTTTGCCGGATCGTCTTCTTCCGTGAAGTCAACGGGCGAGATCGGCCCTTCCAGAATGCGGATGACGTCTCCGGACGTGATCTGCTCCGGTTCCTTCGACAACACGTAACCGCCGTAAGCGCCGCGAATGCTCTTGACGAGACCGGCGTTGCGCAGCGGCGCGACGAGCTGCTCCAGATAATGTTCGGACAAGCTGTTGCGTTCGGCAATGCTCTTCAAAGACTGAGGCCCTTCGCCGTATTTTGCTGCAAGTTCCATCATGATCGTCAGACCGTAGCGGCCTTTCGTCGAAATTTTCACTGTTTTGGCACCCCGCTTTACCATTCTGTCCCAAAATCAATTCGCGGTATTCCTATCATCACCATATGGTATCACAATTCGGTCGGATTGTGTTCCAGATTGCTGCCGGAACGGTGAAAATATTTTCGCATTTGTGTTACAATGTGCAAACAGGCGGTGATACAAATGATGACGAAAGATCCATCCAAGACGCGCGTCGTCGTCGGCATGTCGGGCGGCGTCGACTCGTCCGTCGCCGCGCTGCTGCTCAAGCAGCAGGGGTACGACGTCGTCGGCGTGTTCATGAAAAACTGGGACGACACGGACGAATTCGGCCGCTGCACGGCGGACGAGGACGCGGAAGACGTGCGGCGCGTCTGCAGCCAGATCGGCATTCCGATGTACACGGTCAATTTCGAGAAACCTTACTATGATAAAGTATTCGCGTATTTCCTCGCGGAATACGAACGCGGCCGGACGCCGAATCCCGACGTCATGTGCAACCGCGAAATCAAATTCGGCGAGTTTCTGGAGAAGGCGCTCGAGCTTGGCGCGGACTTCCTGGCGACGGGCCACTACGCGCAGATTGACCGGGCCGGGGGAAGCGTGCGCCTTCTGCGCGGCGCCGATCCGAACAAGGACCAGACCTACTTCCTCCACGCGCTGAGCCAGCGGCAGCTCGGGAAGGCCATGTTCCCGATCGGCCATCTGAAGAAGCCCGAAGTGCGGCGCATTGCGGCGGAAGCCGGACTGGCCACGGCCGGCAAGAAGGACAGCACCGGCATCTGCTTCATCGGCGAGCGCAATTTCAGGGAGTTCCTCAGCAACTATCTGCCCGCCCGGCCGGGCAACATCGTCGATCTGACGACCGGCAAGGTCATGGGCCGGCATGACGGCCTGATGTACTACACGCTCGGCCAGCGGCAGGGACTCGGCATCGGCGGCACGGGCACGGGCGAGCCCTGGTTCGTCGCGGACAAGGATCTGGAGCGCAACGAGCTGCTCGTCGTGCAGGGCGACCGTCACCCCGCCCTGTACTCGAACGGGCTGACGGCGAGCGGCGTGAACTGGATTCCGCCGCACAAGCCGGAGGGACCGTTCCGCTGCACGGCGAAATTCCGCTACCGCCAGCCGGACCAGGGCGTCACGGTGACGCTGCACGAGGACGGCACTGCCGAAGTCGTCTTCGACTCGCCGCAGCGCGCGGTCACGCCCGGCCAGGCCGTCGTCTTCTACGACGGCGACGAATGCCTCGGCGGCGGCACGATCGAGCGCGTGCACAAGAACGATCCGGCGGCTTTGGCCCCGGGCGCCGTCCGATAATCCGCGGAGACCATCCGCAAAGCACCGAAACCTCCGGTCATGCGCCAGCGGCGCAGTCCCGGAGGTTTCCTCGTTGACGAGGGAGCCGCATCAGCCCGTCTTCTCGGCCGTCAGCAGTCCCTCGCTGTTCTCGTTGTCCCGGATGATCCGGACGGTGATGCGCGAGATGCGCAGATGATCCGTCTCTTCGATCACGAACTTGTGCGTATCCTTGTAGAATACGCCTTGGCCGCGCTTCGGCGGAATCTCGATCTGCGAATAGATCCATCCGCCGATCGTATCGTAGTCGTCGGACTCAATGTCGAGGTTGAAGAAGCTGTTCACTTCCTCGATGAGCAGAAGCCCGTTGATCGAGTACGTCGTCTCGTCCTTGCGCTCGATGTCCGGCCGCTCCTCGTCGAACTCGTCCTGAATCTCGCCGACGATCTCTTCCATGATGTCCTCAAGCGTGACAAGTCCCGACGTTCCGCCGTACTCGTCAATCAGAATCGCGATCTGCGTCTTCTTCTTCTGCATCAATTTGAGCAAATGGCTGATCTGCATCGATTCCGGCACGGTCGTAATCGGACGCAGTATCTCCAGGATGCTCTGCGGCTTCTTCCCGTCAGCCCGCAGGATGTCCTTGATGTGGACAAAACCGATGATGTTGTCCTTGTCGTTCTCGCAGACCGGATACCGGGTGTGCATTTCCTGCAGCGCGATCGCCTTGTTCTCCTCGAACGACAGGTTCGCGTACAGGACGTTCATTTCGGTGCGCGGAATCATGATCTCCCGGGCCGTCGTCTCCGCGAATTCGAAGATGTTGTCCACGAGCGTCAGTTCGGTGTTGTCGATCAGACCGCTCTTGTGGGACTCCTTCATCAGAATCCGGATCTCTTCCTCCGTGTGCGCCGACTCGTGCTCCGACGCCGGGGCGATGCCGATCAGGCGCAGCATGCGGTTCGCGGTGCCGTTCAGGAACCAGATGAACGGGTACATCAGCTTGTGGAACGCGATCATCGGCCCCGCCGCCCACAGCGTGACGCCCTCCGCCTTGCGGATGGCCAGCGTCTTCGGCGCCAGTTCGCCCAGCACGATATGCAGGAACGTGATGATCGAGAACGCGATCGCGAATGAAATCGTATGCAAGATGACGTCGTTCTCAACGCCCGCAGCGTGCAGCACCGGCTCCAGCAGATCGGCCACCGCCGGCTCGCCGATCCAGCCGAGCCCCAGCGACGCAAGCGTAATCCCGAGCTGGCACGCGGACAAATATGCGTCCAGATTACTGGTCAAATTCTCGGCCAGCTTGGCGCGCTTGTGTCCTTCCTGCACGAGCGTGTCGATCCTGCTGCCGCGGACTTTCACCATCGCGAATTCCGCCGCCACGAAGAATCCGTTCATGAACACCAGGAATACGACCAGCAAAAGACTTAGCCATATGGGTAACGGGTCACTGCCCACCGATTCCCTGATCCCGCCGTTCCGCCGGGCGGAAGCCGTGCGGGACAGGTGCACCTCCTCTGAAAAATGATGGCGTCCTGCGACAGCCTATTTATAAAGAATGCTTATATCAAAAGTTTATGCCATATTGCCCCCGCGCGTCAAATGTCTGCGACCGCGCTTTAGTTATCCTTATTCGATTAAGGTTGACCTTTATGAACCTTTGCCGGGCGGAATTGACCATTTTCCGCCGTGAAGTCACGATCTGCCCGATTTGCGCCTTTTCTGCTGGTTGATGTGTATTTTTTCCTCCATACCCTGGGTTGTCGCCTCATAGAAAATTTTGCCGTCGAGCCGGTCAGGCAGATACTGCTGCTCGACATAATGCCCCGGGTAGTCGTGCGGATATTTGTAGCCGACGTGTCCGAGTTTCTCCGCTCCCTTGTAGTGCGCGTCGCGCAAGTGCAGCGGCACCTCCATCGTTCCGGCCGATTCGATCGCGTTCATGACGCGGCTGATGGCTGCAGCGGTTGCGTTCGACTTCGGACTTTCGACCGCGAACAGAATCGCTTGCGCAATGTTGTACTTCGCCTCCGGCCAGCCGATCTTGTGGTAGGCGTCCATCGCCGTCACCGCCTGCACCATCGCCTGCGGATTGGCCAGGCCGATGTCCTCGCTGCACGCCACAATCAGCCGGCGGAGAAACACCATCGGATCCATGCCGAGCTTCTCCACCGCGTACAGGAACCAGAACAAGGCGGCATCGCTCGAACCGCGGATGCTTTTGTGGAACGCCGAGAGCACATCGTACTGCGTCGAAGGATCCGCCTTCACCGTCGGCTGGCGGATCGATTCTTCCGCCACCTCGAGCGTGATGTGCACGGTGCCGTCCGGCCGGGACGAAGTTGTAACCGCCGCCAGTTCGAGCGCATTGAGCGCCCGCCGGATGTCGCCTCCGGCCGTCCGCGCGATATGCTCCAGCGCTTCATCGTCGACCTGAAGCTTCATGAAGCCGAGCCCGCGCTCGCGGTCGGCCAGCGCGCGGCGCAGCGCCGTCATCACATGCTCCGTCGTCAGCGGTTCAAGGCGGAACAGCGTCGAACGCGAGAGCAGCGCGCCGTTCACATGGTGAAACGGATTCTCGGTCGTTGCGCCGATGAACACGATGATGCCCTGCTCCACCGCGGGCAAGAGCGCGTCCTGACGAGCCGTGTTGAACCGGTGCACCTCGTCGAGGAACAGGATCGTCTTCTTCCCGTACAGCGCCTTCAGCTCCCGCGCCCGGTCGATGACGTCCCGCACGTCCTTGACCGACGCGTCCACGGCGTTCAGCCGGACGAACTCGCCCTGCGTCCGCTTCGAAATGATATGGGCGAGCGTCGTTTTGCCGCAGCCCGGCGGGCCGTACAGCAGAATCGACGTCACCTGGTCAGCCTCGATCGCCCTGCGCAGCAGCTTGCCGGGACCGAGAATATGTTCTTGCCCGACATAATCGTCCAGCGTCTCGGGACGCATCCGGTCCGCAAGCAGCCGGGCGCGGGGCGTTTGTTCGTCTTGATAGGTGAACAAATCCATGTCCGTCATCCCACCCTCGCTTACGTTGATGATAGCATATTCGCACATGTGTTCGCCACCTTGCCGCCCGCGGGTCATTTTTCCCGTCCGAGAATGCCGACAAACAATTTTTCTTACAGTCATTGACAATGTTCGACGGCGAATTTCGATTTATCCTCGTCCTCTTGAACCAAGGGAAATAGGCTTATGGTTTGATTTGGTACGCTGGACGGATTTGATAGAATGTCGTTGCAAGTAAATTCAGTCAATTATTGGCACACAAAGAAATGAAAGGGGAGGACCGTATGCTCAAGCGCGTCACGACGGAACAGGATCTGGCGTACTACAACTTCATCTGGATGACCGCATGGCGAGAGAAGGGATATGATTTCGAATTTTCGCCGTCCGTGCTGGAGCGTTGGCTCGTCCTGACACCCGAAGGCCAGCCCGTCGGCACCGCCGAATTCAAGCCGTTCCTGCCGGGAGTCAGTGCCTTCGAAACGGTCGCGGACATGAGCCGGATGCCGGAACTTGTCAGCGATCGCCGGAAGGTGGCGGAGATCGACAAATACGCGGTGCTTCCGGAACACCGCGGCAAATATGTCGATGATCTGGTGGCGGCCGCCGTCCTGGTCGCCAGGGAGCACGGCATTCGCTGGTTCGTCACCCTGCTCGAGCCGCTGTTCTGCCGCGCGATCAAGATTTTGTACCATCCCCCGATGACTCAGCTCGGACCGAAAACGTTCTACAAAGGCGATGATGTCATCCCCGTCGTCATGGACGTGCGGGATGTGGTGGCGCATCCGGAAAAGTACAACATCAAGCTGCCGCCGGTGCTGACCGCCGTGGGCGGCGCCTGTTGAGCTGATTGCCGAAGCGAAGGAGGGAATTTGACATCGCAGGCAAAAAAGATCGGCCGCCGGCGCGTAAGCCGGGCGGCCGATTGGTTTTTATGATTCTAGACCCGCACGCCGCCGGCGGCGAGCAGGTCGCGCACGGCGACGCTGACCATGATGAGTCCGGCAACCGGCGGAACGAAGGCATTGCTCGCCGGCGGCTGCTGCGCCTTGCGGATGTTCGGCGCGTTCTCCGGGACAATCTTCTCCGTCACGTCGCGGCGCGGCTTGATCGGCGGCTCGGTCGAGAAGACGACCTTGACGCCTTTGCGGATGCCGGCTTCCCGCAGTTTCGTGCGGATGACCCGCGCCATCGGGTCCATGTGGGTTTTCGAGATGTCCGCAACCTGGAACTTCGTCGGATCCATCCGGTTCGCCGCGCCCATGCTCGAGATGATCGGAATGTTCCGCTTCAGGCACTCCTTGATCAGCAGGATCTTGTAGGTGATCGTGTCCGAGCAGTCCAGCACGTAATCGAGATCGTACTTGAACAGTTCCTCGCTCGTCTCTTCCGTGTAGAACATCCGCAGCGCAATCGCGTCGCACTCCGGATTGATCTGCTTGATCCGGTCGCGCATCAGCTCGGCCTTCGGCTGCCCGATCGTTGTCGTCAGGGCATGCACCTGACGGTTCACGTTCGTGATGTCGACGACGTCCTTGTCAATCATGATGACCCGGCCGACACCCGTACGGGCCAGCGCCTCGGCAGCGATCGATCCGACGCCGCCGATGCCGAGCACGGCGACCGTGCTCCGCTTCATCACCTCGAGCCCTTCCGGTCCGATAGCCAGTTCGGTGCGGGAAAATTGGTGAAGCATATTCTGCGGCGTCCTCCCTTACTCGGCCTGCGGCTGCAGCGCTTCCTGCTGCTGCGATTGCTGCTGCGGCTTCGCGCCCGGCTTCGGCACCGTGCGGATGTGCAGCTCCGCGAGCCGCTCGCGCTCGACGCGCGACGGCGCATCCATCATCGGATCGGACGCGTTCGCCGTCTTCGGGAACGCGATCGTCTCGCGCAGGTTCGTCCGGCCCGCCAGCAGCATGACCAGCCGGTCGAGGCCGAAGGCGATGCCGCCGTGCGGCGGGGTGCCGTATTCGAACGCGTCAAGCAGGAAGCCGAACTTCTCGCGCGCCTCCTCCATCGTGAAGCCGAGCGCCTTGAACATTTTCTCCTGCACTTCCCGCTTGTAGATCCGCATCGAACCGCCGCCGACTTCATAGCCGTTCAGCACGAGATCGTAGGCTTGCGCGCGGATTGCACCGGGATCGCTGTCGAACAGCGGCAGATCCTCGTCCTTCGGCCGCGTGAACGGATGGTGCAGCGCCACATACCGCTTCGCTTCCTCATCCCACGAGAGCAGCGGGAAGTCGACGATCCAGGCGAACTTGAAAGCGGACTCGTCGATCAGGCCGAGCCGTTTGCCGACCATCAGGCGCAGATTGCCGAGCACGTCGGCGACAACCTTCTTCTTGTCGGCGGAGAACAGGAGCAGGTCGCCTTCTTCCACGCCGAGCCGCTCCGTAAGCGCCGCGATTTCTTCCGGTTTGAAAAATTTCACGATCGGACCGCGCCATTCGCCTTCCTTCACCGTCACCCAGGCCAGCCCTTTGCCGCCGTAGCGGGCCGCGAACGGCTGCAGATCGTCGAGCTCCTTGCGGCTCCAGTTCGCGCAGCCTTTCGCGTTCAGCGCCTTGACGACGCCGCCCGACGCGGCCACCGAAGCGAACACTTTCACGTCGCTGCCGCTCACAATGTCCGTGATGTCGACCATTTCAAGGCCGAACCGGAGATCCGGCTTGTCGGAACCGTATTTGTCCATCGCTTCCTGGTAGGAGAGGCGTTGGAACGGACGCGGAATATCGACGCCGATCGTCTCCTTGAACAGCTTGACGACCAGCTCTTCCATCAGATCGAGCAGCTCATCGCGCGACAGGAACGACGTCTCGATGTCGACCTGGGTGAACTCCGGCTGCCGGTCCGCACGCAGGTCCTCGTCGCGGAAGCAGCGGGCGATTTGATAATACCGCTCAAGCCCGCCGACCATCAGGAGCTGCTTATAGATCTGCGGCGACTGCGGCAGCGCGTAGAATTCTTCCGGATGCAGCCGGCTCGGCACGAGATAGTCGCGCGCCCCTTCCGGCGTGCTCTTCGTCAGAATCGGCGTTTCGATCTCGATGAATCCGTTGGCGTCGAGGTAATCGCGGAACACCTTGGCCGCCTTCGAGCGCAGCATCAGCGTCCGCTGCATTTCCGGCCGGCGCAGGTCGAGGTAGCGGTATTTCAGCCGCACCGACTCGTCGACGTCAATGCCGTCCTCGATCGGAAACGGCGGCGTCTTCGCCGGGTTCAGAATTTCGATGTGCTTCACGCGCACCTCGATCTCGCCCGTCGGAATGTTCGGGTTGTACGTCTCCGGATCGCGGTGCACCACTTCGCCCCGCACGTTGAGCACATACTCGCTGCGCACGCGGTCGGCGATCGCATGCGCTTCCTGCGAGAAGGCGGGATTGAACACGATCTGCACAATGCCGGTCCGGTCGCGCAGGTCGATGAACAGGACGCCGCCGAGGTCGCGGTAGCGCTGCACCCAGCCGCTGAGCGTCACCTCTTTGCCAACGTCCGCTTTCGTCAGCGTGCCGCATTCATGGGTTCTGAGCGTCATTTTCTTCGACTCCCTTTGCATGATTTGATGGTTTAACCCGTCTTGCGACGGTCGGAATTACAATGTTTCGCGCACGGCGGACGCCAGCTCGTCCAGCTTCACGAACCGCTGCTCGCCGGTCGCCATCGCTTTCAGCGCGATCTCGCCGCGCGCCAGCTCGTCGTCGCCGAGAATGGCCGCGTACCGGGCGTTCAGCCGGTCCGCCGCCTTGAGCTGCGCCTTCATCTTGCGGCCGGCGTAGTCGCGCTCCGCCTTGAGCCCCGCCTGGCGCAGCGCGTGCAGCAGCCGGACCGTCTCCCGCTCCGCCGCATCGCCGAGCCCGATGAGATAGACGTCGATCGTCTCGCCGGCCGCTTCCTGCTGCTGCTCGAGCAGCAGCACGGTCCGCTCGAGCCCGATGCCGAGGCCGACGCCCGGCTGGTCGGGGCCGCCGATCTCCCGCACAAGGCCGTTGTAGCGGCCGCCGCCGCCGATCGTGTCGATCGCGCCGATCCCTTCCGCCTTATATTCGAAGGCGGTGTGCGTGTAGTAGTCGAGGCCGCGGACGAGCCGGTGGTTGATTGCGAACGGAATGTCCATCGCTGCTAGGAACTGCTGCACCTTCTCGAAATGCGTCCGGCATTCCTCATCCAGACTGTCGAGAATCGACGGCGCCCCGCCGAATTTGTCCTGGTCGACCTTGCAGTCGAGCACGCGCAGCGGGTTGCGTTCCATCCGCTTGCGGCAGTCTTCGCAGAGCTGATCCTTGAGCGGCTCGAGGAACTCGAGCAGCCGGCCGCGGAACGCGGCGCGGACTTCCGGCGTGCCGACGGAGTTGATCTCGACGCGGACGTTGTCAAGGCCGATCTCGCGGTAGAACATCGCGCCGAGCGCGATCACTTCCGCATCCAGCGCGGGATCGGTCGACCCGATCGCCTCGACGCCGAACTGGTGGAACTGGCGGTAGCGTCCCGCCTGTGCCCGCTCGTAGCGGAACATCGGGCCGATGTAGTACAGCTTCGCCGGGTCCGGCTCGCCGTACAGCTTGTTCTCGACATAGGCCCGCACGACGCCGGCCGTTCCTTCCGGCCGCAGCGTCACGCTCCGCCCGCCGCGGTCCACGAACGTGTACATCTCCTTCTCGACGATGTCGGTCGTCTCGCCGACACCCCGCCGGAACAGCTCGGTCGCCTCGAAGATCGGCGTGCGAATCTCGCGGTAATTGAACCGGCGGCACAGCTCGCGCGCCGCTGCTTCAACGCGCTGCCAGACCGCCGCGCTGCCGGGCAGAATGTCCTGCGTTCCCGGCGGCCGTTGAAATGCCATAAGATCACCCCGTCTGTCTGGACTTGAACTTGCGATCGATGGTCCGGGCTCCCCGAACATGATAAAAGGCCCCCGTCCCGTCAGGGACGAGAGCCTGCGCTCCCGTGGTGCCACCCAGCTTCCAAGTGCGGTTGCCGGCATCCGCGGCCTGTGCGCGCTCAATGCGCCGCATGGCTCTGCGAAAACGCCGATCGCACTTGCTCGTTGTTCCGGTTAACGCCGGCCGCGTTCCGCACTACTGGGCGCCGACGCACGGATGCGCGGACCGTTCGCACGGAAATCTCGGGGAGGTCTTTCATCCGGTCGTCAACAGGCGGCTTGCAGCCGGCGGCCGCCCTCTCTGCGGATGCGGTTCCGGATTACTCTTTCCCGTCATCGATTCTGGTCATGTCAGAGATCATTGCTCCTAATTGTAATATGCGCGTTTTCCCCTGTCAACCGAGCGCCGGCCATTAACGGCATTTCGAGCCGTTAATGGTTGCGAGAGCATGTCGACACGGCCTGTTAACGGCACCAAGTGCCGTTATTTGAACGGAGCAACCGCCGCGCACGCCCGATGTCGGCCAATAACGGCATCTGGTGCCGTTATTGCCCGCCCGAGTATGCCTGCGGGACCAATTAACGGCATTTCGTGCCGTTATGGCTTGCAAGGTACGCAATAGCCCAATTTACGGAACGGAGACACGTTATTGGGCCGCTGGAGGCATATATCGAACTTCCAGACACGTTATTTGCGCAAAAACGGGTTCCGATCCGCCTTCAGCGGGCAAATAAGAAAGCTCCGTTTCATTACAATTCAAAATAAGCCACCTGCGCAACTATTTAACGACGCTCCATTTCGTTAGCCGCTCCGGCCGGACAAAGCGGACAAACGATACCGTGCCCCGTGCCCCACAATCCCAAGCCGAGCCCGTGCCCACGATTACAAAGCCGCAATCCCGCCCCGCACCCGCTTCCGCCTTCCGGATTCGCGCCCGACAAAAAGAAAGAAGCCTGCAACAGCGTTGCAGGCTGAAAGGGTTGCTCTATCAATAAAGGGGGTCAAGTCTCATTATAAGCGCGCAAGGTTAAAGGAATATGTGAAAAAGATTACAATTGTATTACAAAGCAGCAAAGCAGCGGACGCGGCGCGGAAGCCGCGGATCAAACCGACGCCGCTCCGGCGCGGAACACCCGGTCCAGCGCTTCGATCTTCGCCTCCGCGGCGCGCTCCCAGGATTCGATGTACGCTTTCGGCTCCTTCGGATTCGCATGCCGCGTAATCTCGCCCGTCACCGGATCGATGAACTTGCTCGTCGCGCCGCAGCCGATGCCGATGATCGACTGCATTTCCTCCATCATCAGAATGTTGTAGAGGCTCTCCGCGCCCGGCTTCGCGTACCCGACGTTCTCCTGGTTGCCGAGGATGTTTTTCTGCCGGTACAAATAGTACGGGACGTACCCGTGCGCCTCGGTCCACTCCAGTGCCATCGCCGTCATCTTCACGATGTCCTCGCGGCCCGCAACCCGGAACCTGCCGTCGTCGCCCTCCCGGCGCCGCCGCGTCATTTCCGATGCCCGCTTGAACGACAGCGTGTGCACCGTCAGCGACTCCGGCATCAGCTTCTCCGTCTCGGCCAGCGAATGCGCGAACTCCTCCGGCCCTTCGCCCGGCAGTCCGATGATCAAATCCATGTTGATGTTGTTCATGCCGTGCTTGCGCGCCAGCTTGAACTTGTCGATCGTCTCCTCGACGGTGTGCCAGCGGCCGATCCGGTCGAGCGTCGCCTGCGTGTAGGACTGCGGGTTGATGCTGATCCGGCCGATCTTCCATTTGCGAAGCACGTCAAGCTTCTCCGGCGTAATCGTGTCCGGACGGCCTGCCTCGACGGTAATCTCCCGCACCCGGTCGATGCCCGGGATCGCCTCGTACATGAGCGCGTACAAGGCGTCCATTTCCTGGGCGGAGATGCTGGTCGGCGTGCCGCCGCCGTAGTAGATCGTCGTGACGCCCGTGCCGGTTCGTTTCAGCCAATCGCCGATCATCCGCATCTCTTCATGCAGCCCGTACAGAAAACCGTCCACCGACCCCTGCCGGCCGTTGATGTCGTAAGCCGGGAACGTGCAGTAGGCGCATTTCGTCGGACAGAACGGAATGCCGATATACAGACTGACCTCGTGGCCCAGACGGTACAGATCGGGAATGACGGCGAGCTGCCGGTCCACGATCCGCTCCATGAGCGCAATCTTCCCGTCGCCGATCCGGTACAGATCGCGCAGTTCCCGCCGGGTCTCCTCGCGGCTGATCCCGCGCAGGTTCCGGTCGTGCAGCAGCTTCGTCGGCCGCACGCCGGTCAGGATGCCCCACGGCTGCACGATCCCCGTGCGGCGTTCGAGCGCGTCCAGCAGCGCGGCTCCCGCCGCCTGCCGGCGGACGGCCCGCCGCTCTTCATCCGATGCGCCGTCCGGCACCGCGCGAACCTGCTCCGCCTGAATCGGAGCGCCGCCGCCCGCTTCCGTCAGCACGGCCCGGGCCCGCACGCTGACGCCCAGATCTTCGACGCCCACGGCGACCGTCCATTCCGCGTCCGCCGCTTCATCCGGGCCGGCCGTGACGGACGCATCCTCGTCGAACAGCGCCGCGATGTTCGCCAGCGACCGCTCGAACGCCATATCTTCAATTCGAATGTGTATCCGCATTCCGCTCTCCCCTCATGGATCCGCCGCGTCAGAATTGCGCCGCTCCGCTCCTTCCGCGGACAGGCGTCACCCGGATGTCCGGATGCCGCCCGTGGATCCCGTCCTCCTGGCCGAGCACGGCGGCCGCTTCCCGCCGCTCCGCGCCCGGCAGCATGGCAGAGGCGCGCGCCATCTGCCATTGCGTCGGCGATTGCCGCACTGCCGCCCAGCTCCTTCCTCAGAACGTGGCTTGCCAGCAGCCCGTGTCCGCTAGTGTAGCCCGCCCGGCGGCAGTTTAACCCGTACCCGGCGCCGCGCATGACGGCGCGTCTTCCGCCCGCCGTCTTCAGCGCGCCCGGTCCCGGGTGTCCAGTATGAGCGTCACCGGTCCGTCATTGACGAGACGAACCTCCATCATCGCGCCGAACCGTCCGGTCTCGACGACGAGCCCCTGTTCCCGCAGGAACCGGTTCAGCGTCTCGTAGAGCGGCTCGGCCTGTTCGGGCCTCGCGGCCTCCATGAAATTCGGACGCTTTCCCTTGCGGCAATCGCCGTACAGCGTGAACTGCGAGACGGACAAGATGCTTCCTCCGGTATCGAGGACGGAAAGATTCATCTTCCCGGCATCATCCTCGAAAATGCGGAGGCCCGCGATCTTGTCCGCCATCCATTTCGCGTCCGCTTCCGTATCGTCATGCGTCACGCCGACGAGCAGCAGAAGCCCCCGGCCGATCTCGCCGACGGTCTCGCCGCCGACGGTGACGGATGCGGATGCGACGCGCTGCACCACAATTCTCATGCCTTTTGCTCCAGCCTTTCGTCACGGTCACTGCATGATCCGCTGAACGGAGAAAATGTCGCGAACCCGCTTGATTTTGTCCACCACGGACTGCAGATGCTCGATGTTGCGGATCAGAATGGTCATATGAATCAGCGCCAGCTTGTTCTTGTCCGATCTACCCGATACGGCCGCAATGTTCGTCTTGCTCTCCGCCACGACGGACAGCACCTCGTTCAGCAGCCCCTTGCGGTCATGCCCGCGGATCTCGATGTCGACCGCGTAGTTCGCGTCGGCCGACTGCTCCCATTGCACCTCGATGACCCGCGCCGCTTCTTCGCCGTCCTGCGACGGCAGGTTGTTGCAGTTCGACCGGTGAACCGATACGCCGCGGCCGCGCGTGATATACCCGACGATCTCGTCGCCCGGCACCGGGTTGCAGCAGCGTGCGAACCGGACAAGCAGGTTGTCGACGCCTTTGACCCGGATGCCCTGGGCCGATCGCCTCCGCTGGCCGACCGCCGCGGACGCGGGGGGCTTGACTTCCTTCACCTCGGTCGACAGCTCGATCTGATTCGCTTCTTCCGTCTCGCGGCGCAGCTTCTCCGTCAGACGGGTGACGATCTGCGCCGCCGTGATGCCGCCGAAGCCGACGGCGGACAACATGTCCTCGATGTCGTTGAACGCGAATTTCGCCGCGACCGGCTGCAGCTTGTCTTCCTGCATCCATTCGGACGGCTCGAGGCCGAGCCGCTTCAGCTCGCGCTCGATCGCCTCGCGGCCGCGCTGGACGTTCTCCTCGCGCTTCTCCTTCTTGAACCACTGCTTGATTTTGCTGCGCGCATGGGACGACTGGGCGATCTTGAGCCAGTCCTGGCTCGGGCCGTACGAATGCTTCGACGTCAGAATCTCGACGATGTCGCCCGTCTTGAGCTTGTGGTCGAGCGGCACGATCCGGCCGTTCACCTTCGCCCCGATCGTCCGGTTGCCGACTTCGGTGTGCACGCGGTAAGCAAAGTCGAGCGGCACCGATCCGGCCGGCAGTTCGAACACTTCGCCCTTCGGAGAGAAGACGAAGACGAGATCGGAGAAGAAATCCATCTTCAGCGATTCCATGAATTCGGCGGCGTCGCGCGCCTCGTTCTGCAGCTCCAGAATTTCGCGGAACCATTTCACCTTCTCGCCGAAGCCGGCGTTCGGATTCGTCTGTCCTTCCTTGTAAGCCCAGTGGGCCGCGATGCCGTATTCGCTCGTCCGGTGCATCTCCCACGTGCGGATCTGCACTTCGAGCGGCTCGCCGTTCGGGCCGATGACGGTCGTATGGAGCGACTGGTACATGTTCGCCTTCGGCATGGCGATATAGTCCTTGAACCGGCCGGGCATCGGCCGCCACAACGTATGAATGATGCCGAGCGTGGCGTAGCAGTCCTTCACATTGTCGACGATAATGCGGATCGCAAGCAGGTCGTAGATCTCGTTGAACTGCTTGTTTTTCTCGGTCATTTTCTTGTAAATGCTGTAAATGTGCTTCGGCCGGCCGGAAATGTCGCCCTGGATGCCCATCTCCGCGAGCTTCTCGCGGATCCGCTCGATCACGTCGGCGATGTATTGCTCGCGCTCGGCCCGCTTCTTCTGCATGAGGTTGGCGATCCGGTAATATTGCTGCGGATTCAGATAGCGGAGCGCGATGTCTTCCATCTCCCATTTGATGGCCGACATCCCGAGGCGATGCGCGATCGGACAGTAGATCTCCAGCGTCTCGTGCGCGATCCGGCGCTGCGCCTCCTCGGACTGGAACTTGAGGGTGCGCATGTTGTGCAGCCGGTCCGCCAGCTTGATCAGGATGACGCGGATATCCTGCGCCATCGCGACGAACATTTTGCGGTAGTTCTCGTTCTGCTGCTCTTCCTTCGAGCGGAACTGGATGCGCTCCAGCTTCGTCAGGCCGTCGACCAGCATCGCAAGCGTCTCGCCGAACCGTTCGCGCAGATCGTCAAGCGTCACGTTCGTATCCTCGACAACATCGTGAAGAAGCGCCGCCACGGCAGACGTCACGTCCATCTGCATGTTGACGAGGATCTCGGCCACGGCGACCGGGTGTTCGATATACGGCTCGCCCGATTTGCGGACCTGCCCCTTGTGCGCCTCGGCGGCGAACTGGTACGCCTCCCGGATCTTCGCGATATCCGATTCTTTCATGTAGGTCGAAGCTTTCTCGATCAGCGACTCGATGCCCATGAATCGTCCCTTTCTTCCGTGCGCCGCGGTATGCCCGTGCGGTACGTTAGTTTACATTATGACCCCGGAGGCTTGCCCCGTCAACTGCGGCGCGGGCGGATGCGGATCCGGATGCCGGACGATTGCCATAAAAACCCCCGCAAAGAAAAAACCCCCGTTCCGCTGATGCGGCCGGAAGCCGTGCCGCCGCCTGATCATCGGAATGCGGGGGTGCCGTTTTTCAATACGTGATGAGCGAGTAAACGTCCAGCCCTTCAAGCTTCTCCCGTCCGTTCAGATAGCCGAGCTCGATCAGGAATGCCGCGCCGGCCACTTCACCGCCCAGCATCCGGACGAGCTTGACGGTCGTCGCGATCGTGCCGCCGGTCGCCAGCAGGTCGTCGGCCACGAGCACGCGCTGGCCGGGCTGGATCGCGTCCTTGTGAATCGCGAGCTTGTCGCTCCCGTATTCGAGATCGTACGACGCTTCGACCGTCTCGCCGGGCAGCTTGCCGCTCTTTCGGATCGGCACAAAGCCGACGCCGAGCATGAGCGCGAGCGGCGCGCCGACGACGAAACCGCGCGCTTCGGGGCCGGCGATCAGATCGATGTTCAGGTGGCGCACCTGGTCGGCGATCGCCTCGACGGCTTTCCGGTAAGCTTCCGCGTCCTTCAGCAGTGTCGTGATGTCCTTGAAACGGATGCCCGGCTGCGGGAAATCGGGTATGACGCGAATGTAGTCCTTGAAATTCATGTTTCGTTTATCCTCCTTGTGGAATTGCCGCTCCGGCCGGCTGCGGCCGGATGTTCGGCTTCTGTCCAAATTCCCGGCATGCCGGTGCCTTACGCTCGATCCACGCGGCCAGCTCGGCGGCCGGCGCGGACCACAGCCGTCTCGCTTCGGCGGCGCGAACCGCCTCCCGGTAGGCCGCGGACTCTTCCAGACTGCGTTTTGCCGGATTCGGCGCGAGCCGGATCTTGTCCCCCTCGGCCTCAAGGAACCCGAGCTCCCCGAACACGTCCAGCACCAGCTCCGCCAGATCCTGCGGCAGCCCCCGCTTCCCGAGCGCGGCGCGGACTTCTTCCGGCCGGGCAGGTTCCGCGAACGATTCGCGCAGCAGCCGGTAGGCCGCGGTGAATGCGCTGCGGTCGGGAGCGTGCGCATCCGGCACCTCGTACAGCGCATAGACCGCCGCCGGCTCCCGGCACGCGTTCAGAATCGCTTCAAGCCGCCCTTCGCTCGGCGGCGGATCGATCAGCACGATCGAACGGCAATCGCCGAGGTCCTCGTCTCCGTCGTCGTAGGCGCGGACGATCCATGCGCCGGCGCTGTCCGCCGCGCCCGCGGCGGCGGCTTCGCGCAAGGCCGGATCGGCGGTGAACACCGCCGCCGGTTCCGCCGCGATGCCGCGCGCGCCGAGCTCCATCAGCCGGTCCAGCCTGCCGGCCGTGCCGCCCGCCCCGGCCCGCCGGGCGCGTCCGTCAAACAGCTGCACGTTGCTTACGCGCAGATCGCGCACGAGCAACTGCGGCTTGCGGCGGCCGTTCCATTCGTTGATGTTCAGCTCGCCGACCAGATCGACCCGGGCCGTGTCCGATATCCGCGCCGCCCATTCGCCGAGTCCGAAGCCGACCGCTTCGAACGTCCCCGGCGGACCCTGCGGCGTGATCTGCAGATGCCGCCCGTCCTTGCCGATGGTCCGCGCGCTCCGCACCGGAACGTCCGCGATCAGCAGCGTCGGGCGCGGATTGCCGTGGCCGTACGGCTCGAGCAGCTTCAGCTGCTCGGCCGCCGCGAGCGTCGCCTCATCCATGGCGCAGACCAGATCGATCTCCGTCTTGCGTATGTAATCCTCCGCCGTCAGCCATTCGGCGGCAAGCCCGTTCAGCCGAGCCTCGAGCTCCGGCAGCCGGTCCGCCTGAAGCGTCATGCCGGCCGCCGCCTGATGGCCGCCGTAGTGGTCCAGCAGATCCGCGCAAGCCGTCAGCGCGGCGTGCAGATCGAAGCCGACGATCGAGCGTGCCGAGCCTTTGGCCGTGCCGGTCTCCGGATCGATGTCGAACACGATCGCCGGCCGGTAATGCCGCTCGATCAGCTTCGAGGCGACGATGCCTGCGACGCCGACGTTCCAGCCTTCCGACGCGGCGATGATGACGCCCGGCTTGTCCTTCCCGGCCGCTTCCGCCGCCCGGACCTTGTCCGCCCAGATCGCTTCGGCCTGCTCGACCATTCTGTCCACGAGCCGCTGCCGTTCGCGGTTCAACGCATCCATTTCCGCCGCGCAGGCGGCGGCTTCCGATTCGTCGGACGTCAGCAGCAGCCGGATGGCCGGATCCGCGTGCCGGAGCCTGCCCGCGGCATTGATGCGGGGCGCCATGCCGAATGCGATCGATTCGGCGGTCGCCGTCACCGGATCGAATCCGCACACCGAAGCCAGCGCGCGCAGCCCCGGCCGGTCCGTCCGCCGCAGCCGCTCAAGCCCGTGGCGCACGATGAACCGGTTCTCGTCCACAAGCGGCATCAGGTCCGCAATCGTGCCGAGCGCCGCCAATTCCGCCCATTCGAGCGGCAGACGCCCGAGCAGCGCATGCGCCAGCTTGAACACGACGCCGACGCCGGCCAGCCCCTTGAACGGATAGGGACAGCCCGGCTGCTTCGGGTTGACGATGGCGGCGGCCTCGGGCAGCGTCGGCGGCGGTTCGTGGTGATCCGTCACAACGACCTCGATGCCGAGCTCGTTCGCGCGGGCGATCGGTTCAACCGCGCTGATGCCGTTGTCCACCGTCAGAATCAGGCCGATCCCGGCCGCCGCGGCCGCTTCGACCGCCGGCACGCTGAGTCCGTAGCCTTCCAGCGTCCGGTGCGGCACGACATGGTCAAATTCGGCGTTCAGTTCCCGAAGCAGCAGCGAAGCGAGCGCGGTGGACGACACCCCGTCCGCGTCGTAATCGCCGAAAATCCGGATCCGATCGCCGCGGCTGACGGCAAGGCGGACCCGCTCCGCCGCTTCCCGCATCCCTTTCATCGCGAATGGATCATGAAGCGTCTCGGGACCGCCTTCGAGAAACGCGCGCGCCGCGTCCGCGTCCCGCAAGCCGCGTCTGACCAGCAGCCGCGCCGCAAGCGGTTTCAGTCCAAGGGCGCCAGCGATTCGCTGCGCGGCCGCTTCGTCTTCATGGGCGAGCCGCTCCACAATCCAGCGGCTCATTGATTTCAGCATTCATCATTCCCGCTTTCCAGTTCGCAGCATACCGCCGCCGGATTTTTCGCTGTCCGCCCGCATCACTGCAGCAGCGTCGGCACATTTTCCTGCCGCGCATCGCCGTGCACTTTGTAGGGATAGCCGCGGTCATACGGCTCCACCTTGACGCGCACATCCAGCACATACGGGAACGCGGCAAGCAGTCTTTCCCGGGCGCGGCGGCCGATCTCCTGTCCTTCGTACACCGTGATGAACGGATTCACCCGAATCGTCAGGTTCACCATCACATAATGCCCGTGCTCCCGCGTCCGGCACGATTCCACTTCGATCACGCCGTCCACGCTGCGCACGGCGGCTCGCATCGCGGCAAGCTGGGCTTCGCCCACCCCGGACTGCACGCTGTTGCCGAGCGCGCGCAGCGCGCTGCGGAAACCTTGCAGGGCCATCGCGGCGCCGATTGCGCATCCCGCCGCTTCGTCCATCACCGCCAGCGCCGGTTCGCCCAGGCGGATGCTGCCTGTTGCGGCGGCCGAGCCGAGCAGCGCGAGAGCGGACAGATACGCGTCATATGCCCGCCTTCGGCCGGGCACTTCCAACGCCGCCCGGATCGCCCACAAAATCGGGATGGCGATCATGACAGACCAATGCGGCGCGGCATACGCGTCCTCCCGCACGATGCGGGTCGCCGAAAGAACCAGTTCAATGCCGGCAACCGCCGCGACAACCGGCAGCAGCACAACCGCGGCGTCGCGCCGCGTCGCCGGCGCTCCGGAACGGGCAGGCCGCCCGCCGGACTGCAGCGCCGAAGCCGCCGATCCGGCCGCTTGCCGCAGGCTTTCGGCCAGCAGCGCGTGGCTTCCGGCCGCCAGCCCCCCCGCCGCCGCGATCAGCGCCACCGCGGAAGCGGTCCAGCGGACGCCGCTTCCTGCCGCGTTACGTCTGCCGAATACCGGCTCTCCCACACTTCGTCACCCTTCCGTCATGGAGCGGCCGATTCGGCCCTCATGGATCTTGTTGCGCATTGACATCCCCATTATAGCGATGCCGATTTTGGAAAGTCAAAACGGACGGGCCGTCTCCCGGGCCGGATGGCCCGCTCCGGGAGGCCTCCCTTCCCGTCCACCAAGCAGCAGACTCCCGCCGTTTGCGCGGGAGCCATCATCGATTCGCATGTTCTCTTTCTCAGAAACGCATTCCGCGGTACGCGCCCAGCGTGACGTAATTCATGAACTGCGTCACCTTCAGCGACAAAATATCGTTGACCACCCGATGAAGCGGCGGCTGGCCCGTCTTGTGATAGTTCTCGCTCACGCATTCCCAGATGTCCCGGCCCGTCACATCCTCATAGCCCAGCATGCGGAATTCCTCCGCCTTGCTCTGGCAGAGGTTCTCGATCATCGCGTTCAGTTCATCTTCCGTCATGTGCCGTACCTCCCTGTCGCCACGCTCGCGGTTACAACATCTATTCGCCCCCGCAGCCCCGAATTCCTGCCGGATGCGGCCGATCGGCTTCAGGCATGCCGCCGGACAGGCCGCATAGATATGGAATAGGGCAAGTCCGCAAGGGACTCGCCGCATGCAGAGGGGGATGCTCATGTGACCAGGCAAACGTTCATTCAAGGCGCCATGATTCTGCTCGCCGCCGGCATCATCAACCGGATTCTCGGCTTCATTCCCCGCATCGCCCTGCCGCGCATCATCGGCGCGGAAGGCGTCGGGCTGTATCAGCTCGGCTACCCGTTCATGTCCGTGCTCGTCACGATTGTCACCGGCGGCATTCCGCTGGCTGTCGCGAAATGGGTCGCGGAAGCGCGCTCGATCGGCGATCTTCACGGTGAACGAAAAATTTTCCGCACCGCCATGACGCTCGCCATCGTACTGTCCACGCTGCTGGCCGTCCTTGCCGCACTGGCCGCGCCGTGGGTGACGACCCGGGTGCTCACCGATCCGCGCGTGTACACCACCTTCATGTGGATGCTGCCGGTCTTGCCGATCACGGCCGTGTCGGCTGTGTTTCGCGGCTACTTCCAGGGCTGCCACAACATGATGCCGACGGCGGTATCGACGGTGGCCGAGACGGTGGTCCGCATCGCGTTCGTGCTCCTTTTGTCCGCCGCCCTGCTGCCTTACGGACTCGAATGGGCCGCCGCCGGCGCAATGATGGGCGTCGTGGCCGGTGAAGCGTTCGGCCTGGTCGTGCTTCTGGTCCAGTATGTACGGAGCAGGCATGCCGGACGCGGTCCGGAAGGCGCCGCCACCGGCGGTCCGTTTCCGGCGCTGCGCAGGCTGCTCGGCCTGGCCGTTCCGGTCACCGGTAGCCGGCTTGTCGGCTCGTTATCCTACCTGTTCGAATCGATCTTCACCGCGCGGAGCCTCGCGGCGGCGGGTATTGCGACCGGCATCGCGACTGCCCAGTACGGCGCGCTGCAAGGCATGATCATGCCGGTCGCGCTGCTGCCGACCGCGCTCACCTATTCGCTTGCCGTCTCGCTCGTCCCTTCGCTGTCCGAAGCCGCGGCCGGCAGAGACCGGGCACTCATCCACAAACGCTTGCACCAGTCGACGCGGATCGCCCTCGTCGCCGGGGCGCCGTTCGCCGTCGCCATGTATCTGTTCGCCGAACCGATCTGCCGGCTGCTGTACGATCATGCGGAGATCGCGCCGATGCTGCGGATGCTCGCTCCCGCCGCCCTGTTCGTCTATCTCCAGGCTCCGCTGCAAGCCGCCCTTCAATCGCTCGACAAGCCGGGCGTGGCGCTGACGAATTCCTTCATCGGCGCGGCGGTGAAACTGACGCTGATCGTGTTGCTCGCTTCGCGGCCGGATCTCGGCATCTACGGCGCGCTCATCGCCATCATCGTCAACATCGTGCTCGTCACCGCGCTGCACGGCATCGGGGTCGCCCGGGCGATCGGTTTCACCATGAAACTGCCCGATTTCGTGAAAGTCGGGGCCGCCATGACCGTGATGGGCGCCGCTTCCCTGTTCGTCATGAAGCGCTGGCTGCTGCCCGCCGAATGGATGAATCTGCTGTTGGCCCTTGCCGTCGGCACCGTCGTCTACCTGCTGCTTATGGTTTTGATGCGGATGATTGACCGGCACGACGTCGTCCGCATTCCGTTCATCGGCCGCATTTTCCGGTGAATGCCCAAGCCGCAGAGTCCGCAAACAAAATGCCGCCGGCAAACCGCCGTCCGCTTGCTACGGCTGCGGCTTGCGGGCGGCGTCGACGAACAACCGGCCCCGATGATCGAGTGTACACAGGAAGACGTCCTTCACATCCGTAATACCGCGCGAGCGCAGCTCGCTACGCAGCCAGAACCGGTTCTTCCCGAGCTTCTCCAGATTTTCCACGAGCACTTGCCCGTCCATGATGAGCGGAACCGGCAGCGTCTCGAACCGGTATTTCGGCGGGAATTGCACCGTCCCGGACGCAGGGTCCGGCTGCGCCTTTTCCTGCTTCTCCCTGACCGGCTCCGTTTCGCCGCTATCCGCTTCCTGCTTCTTGATGACCGACAGCTTGCCGTTCGGCTCCAGGACGGCAAACTCGACATCCCCGACCGACGCGATCTGCTGCTCGCGCAATTGAACCATCAGATCGTCGAGCGTATAGCGCTGCTTCCGCATCACATCGCGGTTGAGCCGCCCTTTCTCGATGACGATCTGCGGCTTGGCGTCGAACATGAGCCGCAGTTTCCGGGACTTCAGCAGAATGAGCGACGTTCCGACCTGGATGGCCAGCAGCGTGGCCAGCGGCACGACCGCATGCTTTATCGCTTTGGCGGGCTCGATGATGGAGATGACCGCGATCTCGGCGATCATGACCGAGACGACAAAGTCGAAGACCGAAAGCTTGCCGATCTCCCGACTGCCCATGATCCGCATCACCGCAAGCACGACAAAATACGTTATTACGGTTCGCAGCACGATATGACCGAGTTCCTGCACGGCAGCCGCTCCTCCCCCGCATCCGTCTTTCCGTCCGAACGGTATCCGTATTATGCGCGGTCTGCCGGAACGCGCATGCGGAAAGCAGGGGGTTCAATATGTGGATGCACCGCCTGACGTTACAACAGGAACAGGCAGACGTAGCCGGTGGAGATGGCAAGCGACAGCAACGCAACCGGCGCGCCGATTTTCAGGTAATCCAGATAGGAAATTTCCTTTCCCTCCCGGGCGGCCATTCCGGCCACAACGACGTTGGCCGACGCGCCGATCAGCGTTCCGCTGCCGCCAAGCGATGCGCCGAGTGCCAGCGACCACCAGACCGGATTGAGCGCCTCCGGGTCCGCCACATTCATCTGGGCGCCGAACTCCTGCACCAGCGGAATCATGGCCGCGACGAAAGGCGTGTTGTCGACTGTCGCGGACACCACGCCCGACAGCCACAGCACCAGAATCGAGAAATAGCCGATGTCGCCCGATGCGAGTTGCAGCGCCATCGTCGCGAGCCTTCCGACGACGCCGGTCTCGACCAGTCCGCCGACCACCGCGAACAGACCGGCAAAGAACACGACGGTTCGCCATTCGACATTGTCCAGCGCTTCATCGACGGCTTTGCCCTTCAAGCCGGCAAGCATGAGCAGCGTCGCCCCCGCGATCGCCACCGTCGCCGCCTCGATGCGCACGCCCGTCCATGCGGAGAGCGGTCCGTGCAGCACGAGCCCGGTGAGCGTCAGGCCGAACACGATCACCGTCTTCAGCGCCAGCTTGCGGTCCTGAATGGCGCCGGCGGCGTCAATCGCGAGCAGTTCCTTCCGCTCCGCCTTGCCGGCGGAAAGCTGCTGGCGATACAGCAAGGCGAGCAGCGCCGCCGTAACAATCAGAATGAGCAGCGATACAAGTCCGGTATGAACCAGAAAATCGTTGAAGGTCAGATGCGCGTTCGCCCCGCCGATCATCATGTTCGTCTGGCTGCCGATCAGCGTGGCGGCGCTGCCGATATTGACGGCGATGATCTCCGCCGTCAGGTAAGGCATCGGACTGACCTTCAGCACGCGCGCGACCGAGAACGTAAGCGGCACGATGAGCAGCACGGTCGTCACATTGTCGAGCAGCGCCGAGCCGACGGCGGACGCTGCGGTCAGGATGACCAGCATTTTGAGCGGACACCCTTTCACCCGCTGCACCGCCTTCAACGCCGCAAATTGAACGACACCGGATCTGCTGACCATGCCGGACAGCAGCATCATGCCGACCAGCAGAAACAGCATCCTCCACGTCACATGCGCGCTGTAAGCCTCTTCAAGACCGACGACGCCGAGAAACGCCGCGACGACGGCTCCGGCCAGCGCGACAGCCGCGCGGCTCACTTTCTCTGTAATGATAACCGCATAGACGACCAGAAATACAACGACCGCCGCGATCACCTGCCAACCCGGCGAGAAGGCCGCTTCAGACGCGACTTGTTGAGCCAATCGGTTCCCCCCTGTTCATCCAGCCGAAATCCCATCGATTATAACGCAACATTTCCTGTTTCGTCCATGGCCCCCCCTTTTTTCTTCCATTTTAAAAAATACCTGAATCCGTGAACATCCTTATCGTTTTGAAGTGACAGATGCAAAAATATGCCTTAATATGCCTTTCTCTCCTGAGATGGTTGTGATGATGGAATATTCAATGTGACTTGAAGCCTCATAATGGCC
>Ga0207866_1000260_pt1 | contig 81724 bp, 79 predicted proteins | sample HigsolmetaAR203D_FD_184835 | JGI IMG/M metagenome (GOLD analysis project Ga0207866, IMG submission 184835) | Ionic liquid and high solid enriched microbial communities from the Joint BioEnergy Institute, USA - AR20-3-D (SPAdes) (version 2) ...
GTGCCCCCGGCAGGATTCGAACCTGCGGCACCCGCTTTAGGAGAGCGGTGCTCTATCCCCTGAGCTACGGAGGCTTGATGGTGTAAGCCTACCGAACTGTGCGGGCTTGGTGTGCCTCATGGAGACGTGGGTCGGGGAAGGGGGTGGTCATCGGGGGTGTGGTGGGTGGCAAAGGTCTGGTAAGCGGTGGGTTCGGTGGGGTGGGGGCTGATTACCGTCACCTGGCATGAGCGAAGGGATGCGAGGGACGGAAGGGCGGGCTCCGGAGCGGGCGGGGTGTCTGCCGAGTGGGGTGGGGCGGCCCTGGGTGCTTGTGGTGGCGATGTTGGTCCCGGCTGTGGTGGGGGGTGCGCTGATGGTCGTGTCCCTCGCCGGGGTTGGGGTGCAGGAGCGGCAGGCGGGGGCGGCTCGGGCCGATGCTGGGGTGGTTGGGGCTGCGCCGCGGAGGCAGCCGTCGTTTGCCATGCCGGAGGTGGTGTACGGCAGGGCGGTGGTGAAGGTGTCGAAGGCCGGGGAGCGGCGGGGGCCGGAGGCGGCCGGGTCGCGGAGGGCGCCGGCGAGGTCGGGGGTGGAGTCGCGGTCGGAGCAGGGCGAGCGGGAGCGCGGGCCCTCGCGGCTGCGGGGTGAGCGGACGCCGGCTTTGGCGGTGATGCAGCGCGGACGGGAGGTGGAGCGCGGCGGCAAGGTGCGGGAGGGGAAGCGGGAGAGGAAGAAGACGGAGGAGTGTCCGCCGGGGGAGCGTGGGCGCGTGGAGGCCGGCGAGAGGAGCGCCGAGGCCGGCGGGAAGCGCGCGCAACGCGCGCAGGTCGGTGGCAAGCCCGTGGAGGCCCGCGGGAAGGGCGTGCAGGCCGGTGATGAGCCCGCGCAGGGCGGTGGCAAGGTCTCCCAGGTCGGGGAGAGGACTGCGGAGGCCGGTGAGCGGGTGAAAGAGCAGGAAGGGGCGGCTCCGCTGTTGCGGCTGCGGATCCTTGCCACGGAGGCCGAATAACGGGCATTCCCGTAAAACTGCTCACCTTTGGGGCGTGGGTGTGTTTCACTCTTAGGCGGCCGGTGGCGCTGGTGGGCAGGGCGCCGGCCGTCTTGCGGTGTGGACTGCGTGGCGTGGTGTGGCCGGATGTGACGGCGCCGGGGGCTGACCGGTATGGCCCTGGCGGCGTGTGAGGTCGTCGCGTACTGCTGCGACTGAGACTCACGAAATCATCCTTCTCGGTACATACCGGTCGTGGAGAGTTCCCGTCGGGGGCTCGTTTCCCTGTAGTAACGTGCCTTGCGGTTCGGATCGCGAGTTGGCAAACGGAGGAGTCGGACGTGGCATCTCCTCGGTCAGCGGGGCTGATCGCGGTCGTCATGGTGGTGACTTCGCTCGTTGGGGAGGCCTCCTCGGCGGAGGCCGAGGCCCAGGTCGCGATCGGGGCCACAAGCGAGGCGGGGGCCGAGCGGCAGGGGGCGGACAAGGAGCCGACCACGCTGCTCGAGCTTCGGCGGCAGGCGCAGAAGGCCACCGCGGACATCGAGGCGGCCACGAAGGCGCTGGTGAATCGGCAGAAGGCGCTGGAGGAGTCGCAGAAGAAGCTCGCGGCCAAGCTCAACCAGCTCCAGGAGGCGAACCGGGAGCTCGCCAAGATGCGGGAGCCGTTGGCCGAGCTGGTGCAGTCGCTCTACCAGGTGCCGACGATCGGCGGCCTGTCCACCTTCATGTCGGGTAACGAGCAGGCGAGCCTGCGGGCGATGAGCGACGCCACGCACCTCGTCGCGGCGAGGAACCAGGTACTCGAAGAGAGCGGGAAAGCGTTCCAAGAGCGGGAGCGGCTCGCGGCCGAGGCGCAGGAGCTGCGGGCGGCGAACCTGCTGCAGGAGGCGCAGCTCAACGCCGAGATCGACACGCTGCGGAAGCGGTCGCAGAAGCTGGTGAAGAACCTCACCGCGGCGCTGCAGAAGGCCGGCGTACGGCTCAACAAGCAGGCCAGGACGACGGGGTGCAATCCCTCGCTGGTGCCGACCGCCGCCCAGTACCCCAACGGTCTGCTGCCGCAGGCCTACCTCTGCCCGCTGCCGAACACCAAGGGGCACCAGCTGCGGGCGGACGCGGCGATCGCGTTCGCCGCGATGAACGAGGCGTACCGCAAGCGGTTCGGCAGGCCGCTGTGCGTCACCTCCAGCTACCGCAGCCTCGGGGCGCAGCAGGCCGTCTACTACCAGCGGCCCGGGCTCGCGGCGATCCCCGGGAAGAGCAACCACGGGTTCGGGCTCGCGGTCGATTTGTGTGGGGGTGTGGAGGTTTTCCGGTCGCCGCAGTTCAACTGGATGGAGGCCAACGGCAAGAAGTTCGGGTTCATCCACCCCGACTGGGCGTACCGGAGTCCGTTCGAGCCCTGGCACTGGGAGTACGACCCCGAGCTTGGCGCGAAGCTCTGAGGTCGGGCTTCTGCTTCTCCGCTCTTCTCCATTCTTCTCCTCTTCCTCCTCCGGTGCGCTGCACGTTCGCGTGCTCGGGTGAGGGTTATGCGTCTCCGCCCGGTTTCCGGCCGAGCGGCTTGGGGTGAAGGGGCTCGGATGTACCGGTCACCGGCGGGGGCGGATCGCCACGGAGAGACGGCCGGTTGATTGGGCGAGGGCCAGGTTGGCGGCCTGGGCCGGGGTGGTGGCGAGGACGACGAGGGCTCCGGTGCCGCTGTCGCCGGTCGGGGTGGTGATGACGCGGACGTTCTGGGCCACGGGGAGAGCGGCGGTGGGGCGGTCGGTCAGGTCGGTTGGGGCGCTGAGGACGTCGATCGTGTCGCCGGGGGAGAGGAGCTTGGCGGCGTCGGCGTCGGCGATGCGGACCGGGGTGGCGAGCAGGTGGGTGCCGTAGCCGGCGAGCAGGCCGGGGCCGAGGAGGCGGGCGTCGGTCAACGGCTCGCCCGCGCGCATGGGGGAGGCGAGGATGCGGCCGGCCACATGGGCGCCGGGGCGGAGGGCGCCCGCGGGGAGCACGTCGGGTGGGAAGCGTGCGGTGGTGACGTCCGCGGCGGTGAGCGGGCCGCCTGAGAGGTCGCGGGCCGCCACGAGGATCTCCACGCCCGGGGCGGGGCGGATCGAGATGAGGGCGCAGGCCATCGCGGTGGCGGTGAGCAGGGCGGCGATCGGGCGACGTCGCCGGGCGAGGAGACGGCGCAAGGTGTGCATGGTCGTTGGTGACTCCTGAGGTGGGGGTCGGGGCGTCGGCATCGATCTGGGGTTCGTACGGCTGCACGGGTTCGGTCGCGAATCTGGTCGTGGGCACGACCCGGGCTGGGCATGGCGCGGCCGGGGTCGGGTTGGTGCCGCTGCCGCCCTGCCGCCGCGCCGGCCGTGGGGGCGAGGCGGCAGGGGCAGGGGCGGTCTCGTCGCGCCAGAGTGGGGCGGGGATGGGCGCGCCGAGGTGGCGGGCCGTCGGCTCGGGTGGTGACCGGTGCCGTCCGCCGAGGGGCGTGGCGGGGCATCCGCGGGTTCGGCGGGTTGGCCGGATAGATGGTGTCCGGGGCTAGGGGAGCTCGAAGGGGAGTTTGATGCCGTCGAGGGCGTGGCCGCAGGGGCAGGTGCGTTCCTCGGGGAGGGCCTCGACGACCTTCGCCACCAGGGAGCGCATGCGTTCGATGTTGGCGGCGAAGAAGGCGAAGACCTCCTCCTGGCTAACGCCCTCGCCCACCTCCACGCCTGCGTCGTGGTCGGTCACGAGGGAGAGGGAGGTGTAGCAGAGGGCGAGCTCGCGGGCGAGCACCGCCTCGGGGTGGCCGGTCATGCCGACGATGGTCCAGCCGTTGCTCGCGAACCACTGGGACTCGGCGCGGGTGGAGAAGCGGGGGCCCTCGATCACGACGAGGGTGCCGCCGTCCACGGTGGGCCAGCCCTCGGCGCGGGCGACGGAGACCGCGGCGGCGCGGCCGGCCGGGCAGTAGGGGTCGGCGAAGGTGACGTGTACGGCGCCGCCCTCGTCGTAGTAGGTCTGGGGGCGGCCGGAGGTGCGGTCGACCAGCTGGTCGGGGATGACGAGGGTGCCGGGGCCGTACTCCTGGCGGAGGGAGCCCACGGCGCTGGGGGCGAGGACCTGGCGCACGCCGAGGGAGCGCAGGGCCCACAGGTTCGCCCGGTAGGGGATGCGGTGCGGGGGATAGCGGTGGCCCCTGCCGTGGCGGGGGAGGAAGGCCACGGTACGGGAGCCGATGCGGCCCACGGTGATGACGTCGCTGGGGGGACCGTAGGGGGTTTCGACCTGGAGCTCCTCGGCCTCGTCGAGCAGGGAGTAGAAGCCGGAGCCTCCGATGACGGCGATGTCCGCGCGAGTGACCATGGCGCCGACACTAACGAATGGGGTGGCTCGTGCGGATCCGGGTGGGGTGGTCCTGTGGATAACTCTGCACGGGTGGGCACGGCCTGTGGATGGAGGGCCGCACACCTGTGGACAAAGATCCGGGGCAGGGCTCGTCGGCAGGGCGTGCCGTGAGTGACTCCGTCGGTCCGACGGCCGGTGGCCTGCTGTTTCCGGTCGGGTTTACCGGACGCTTGACGAAATCAGGGCGACCGTACAGCGAGCCAAATGCAACCGACACTGCGTAAGCAGGGGGGATTAGGCATGGCGAAGGCGCACGAGCCGGGTCGCCGAGGTCGGAGGCCCGTTTCCGTCGGTTTCTTCTGCCGTGGCATGGCGCCGACGACGGTATGGGGAAAGGGCTTGGGCGGAGACCGTCAACTTTTTTGCGCGATGGCGTTTTTCTCCGCAATGCGTAAAAGGGATGCGTGAAGCTTTCGCGGGCCGTACGCGATTCGGCGACCCGGCCCGGACGCGCCGTTGCGTCGGGGAAAGGTGAGAATCCACCACCCGGCGGTAGGTCGTCCCTCGGTGCGCCGTTATGGCCGGATGCCGTGGGGCTGCGCCGATGGTGTGGCCGACCGGCGTGGCCCACGCCGTACGGCCACCGGGTGCGGCACCGCACCGGGGTCAGGTCGTGGCCGCCGGACGTGGTGGACGTCCGGTGGTTGGCCACCTCGCACGTGCCGGGGAGACCGGCCTGCGACGGGCCGACGGCGAAGTCCCGGGTCGGTGCGGTGGCGGGAACGGCGGCGGAAGGCCTGGGGACGATGTGGAAATCGTCCGGGCTGTGGCCGCAGGCCCGGCTTGGGCCCTGTGGGGCCGGGCAAACCGGGCCGGGTGCGGAGTGCCGAGCGGCGACGCCCGGGCGACGCCTGTATCCGCTTGCGGGCGGAGGAGTGGCCGCGCTCAGCGGGATGCGGCCGGCTCAGGCGGCCGAGGTCGACGTGGTGCTGCTCGTGCTGTCGGACTTGCTGCTGCTGTCGGACGAAGAGGAGCTCGAGCTGCTCTTGCTCCCGTTCGAGCTCGACGACGAGGACGACGAGGACGAGCCGTTCGACGAGCGGTTGTCCGTGCGGTAGAAGCCGGAGCCCTTGAAGACGATGCCGACCGGCGAGAAGACCTTGCGCAGCCGTCCCTTGCAGCTCGGGCACTCGGTCAGCGGGTCGTCGGTGAACTTCTGGACGACCTCGAGCTGCTCGGAGCAGGCGGTACAGGCGTACTGGTAGGTGGGCACGCACTCCTCCTCAATGGCTCACACCGACTGGCACTCTGACGGTGCGACTGCTAATGGTACGGCTCGGACTAGCATAAATGCCACTCAGGACCGGTCTAGCCCGCTTGACCAGCGCCTTCGCGCCGCCACGCCGCACCACCGGAACACCAACCAACACCGTCCGCCCCTTACCACACCGCCCGTCCCCCCGTACGGCACAGCCGCCCTGGCGCCTGCCAAGGCGTGACGCAGGCCACGGTAAGGCCGCAGGCGGCAGCCTCAGTCCCCCCGCTCGCCGTACCACCCGGCAAGCTTGCCGCTGCGGCTCACGGCCCGCAGGCGGCGCTCCACGGCCTCCCGGCACGCGGCCGTGGTGACCACGAGAAGCTGGTCCCCGGTGAGCAGCCGGGTGCTCGGCTCGGGCACGAAGGCGCGGCCCCGGCGCACGATCATGGTGACCGCGGCGTCGCTGGGCAGCCGCAGCTCGAAGATCTCCACGCCGTCGAGCCGGGAGCCGGGCGGCACGGTGACCTGGAGCAGCTCGGACTTGAGCTCCTCCAGCGGCGCGGCCTCCACGTCGAGGTCGTGGGCCTCGCCGGGATCGGTGACCTTGAGCAGCCGGGCGGCGAGCGGCAGCGTGGGCCCCTGGACCAGGGTGAAGACGATCACGATGACGAAGACCTCGTTGAAGATCGTCTTCGCTCCGGGCACCCCGGCCGCCCACGGGATGGTGGCGAGCACGATCGGCACCGCGCCGCGCAGCCCGGCCCACGACAGGAACGCCTGCTCCCGCCACGGGATGGCGCCGATCCGGGCGACCCGGGCGAGCAGCGCCGAGGCCACCACCGAGGCCGGCCGCGCCACCAGGATCAGCGCGAACCCGGCCACCAGCCCGGGGACGAGCGCGGCGGGCAGCTCGTCCGGCCGGGCGAGCAGCCCCAGCATGACGAACAGCCCGATCTGGGCGAGCCACGCCGCCCCCTCGGCGAACCCGCGGGTCGCGGCCCGGTGCGGCAGGCCCGCGTTGCCGAGCACCACCGCGGCGAGGTAGACGCCGAGGAACCCGCTGCCGTGCGCGAGCACCGCCCCGCTGTAGGCGCCGAGCGCGACCGCGAACACCGCGAGCGGGTACAGACCGGACGCGGGCAGCGCGACCCGGCGCAGCGCGAACGCGGCGAGGAAGCCCACCCCGAGCCCGATCGCCCCGCCGATCGCGAGCTCCAGCAGCACGTCGAGCACGAGGATCCCGGCCCGCGTCGCCGCCGCGCCCCCGGTGCTCAGCGCGGCCACGAGGATCACCGCGGGGGCGTCGTTGAAGCCGGACTCCGCTTCCAGCACCCCGGCGAGCCGGGGCGGCAGCGGCAGCCGGCGCAGCACCGAGAACACCGCGGCCGCGTCGGTCGAGGCGAGCACCGCGCCGAGCAGCAGCGCCGACCGCCAGTCCAGGCCGAGCGGCCCCGCCGTGCACACGGCGAGCACGACCACGCTCACCCCGACCCCGGCCGTGGCGAGCACGATCGCCACCGGTACGGCCGGCCGTACCTGCCGCCAGTTCGTGGTCAGCCCGCCCTCGGCGAGGATGACCGCGAGCGCGACCAGGCCGATCTCCCGGGCCGGCTCGGCGTCGTCGAACACGAGGCCGAACCCGTCCTCGCCGAGCAGCAGCCCGAGGCCCAGGTAGATGAGCAGGCTCGGCAGCCCGGTGCCGTGCGCGATCCGGACCGAGACGATCGCCGCGATGACCACGCCCGCGCCGAGGAGCAACCAGACGTCGAGATGCATCCGGCGCCCCCTCCCCGCCCGGTCTCACCGGCCGTATCCATGCATGTGAGCCACGTAATTTCCGTTACGTCGCCGCCTCGACCCGCCCGACCCTCACGATTCCCGAGGGGAGTGCGGCGTACCGGACGGGCTGGTCGTGGGGCTCGGCGGGCACGCCGTCGACCAGCTCGCCCTCGTGCAGCAGGGCCACCGTGGGCACGTTCGGGCCCACCCGGGCGAGCGCCCGGTCGTACGAGCCGCCGCCCCGGCCGAGCCGTACCCCGGTGGTCCGGTCGACCGCGAGGGCGGGCACGATGACGAGCGCGGCGGTGCGGATCGCGTCCACGCCGCGGCGGGGGTCGACCGGCTCGAGCAGGCCGTTTCTCCCCGGGGCGAGGGAGTCCGGGCCGTCGTAAACCGCCCAGTCAAGATCGTTGTCAGGGCGCAAAACCGGCAGCATCACGGTCGCGCCGTGCTTCCACAACGCGTAAACGAGGCCGTGGGTGGAGGGCTCGGTGCCGAAGGACCAATAACACGCGACCAGCCCCGCCATCTGCACCCACGGCTGGTCGAGAAGCGACTCTCTGATCGCGGCCGCGGCGCCCTGCGGGTCCTTCACCGTGGCCCGCCTCTCCAGGATTCGGCGACGCCACTCCCGCTTCTCCATAAGCCCCTCCATTAAAGTCAATGCATGGCTGACTTCGACACTGTGACGAAAGCCGTCATCCCCGCGGCGGGTCTCGGAACACGATTCCTCCCCGCCACCAAGGCAACGCCGAAAGAGATGCTGCCCATCGTCGACAAGCCGGCCATTCAGTATGTGGTCGAGGAGGCGGTGGACGCCGGACTCCTCGACGTGCTGCTGGTCACGGGCCGGAACAAGCGTTCCATCGAGGACCATTTCGACCGAGCGTACGAGCTGGAGGAGGCGCTCGCCGCAAAGGGGGACGAGGTACGGCTGTCACAGGTGCTGGAGACGGCCGACCTCGCCACCGTGCACTACGTACGGCAGGGCGAGCCGAAGGGCCTCGGCCACGCGGTGCTGTGCGCCAAGCAGCACGTGGGCGACCACCCTTTCGCCTGTCTGCTCGGTGACGACCTGATCGACCCGCGCGACCCGCTGCTCAAGCGCATGATCGAGGTGCGCAGGCGGTACGGCGGCAGCGTGGTGGCGCTGATGGAGGTACCGAGGGACCAGGTCTCGCTGTACGGCTGCGCCGCGATCGCCCCCACCGAGGAGGAGGACGTGGTGCGGGTCACCAACCTGGTGGAGAAGCCCGCCCCGGAGGACGCCCCGTCGAACTGGGCGGTGATCGGCCGCTACGTGCTCGACCCGGCGATCTTCGAGGTGCTGGAGGAGACCAAGCCCGGCCGCGGTGGCGAGATCCAGCTCACCGACGCCCTGCTCACGCTCGCGGGACGGGACCGTGACGAGGGCGGCCCCGTCCACGGCGTGCTGTTCCGCGGGCGTCGCTACGACACCGGCAACAAGGCCGAGTACCTGCGCACCGTGGTGCAGTTCGCCGCGGAGCGCGAGGATCTCGCGCCCGAGTTCCTGCCGTGGCTGCGCCGCTTCGTGGAGGAGCGGGTCCGGTAGGCCACAATAGGCAACGTGCATGATCCCCGACGCCACGGTGACGGCGTCACGCTGAAGCCCGTCGACCGGCACCTGGAGGAGATCCTCGCCACCGTGCGGGCGGTCACCCCGCTCGAGCTCGATCTCGACCAGGCGCTCGGCACCGTGCTCGCCGAGAACGTCACCTCGCCGCTGCCGCTGCCGCCGTTCGACAACTCCGCGATGGACGGCTACGCGGTGCGGGCCGAGGACGTGGCCGGCGCGTCCGAGACGCGCCCGGTCGTGCTGCCGGTGATGGACGACGTGGCGGCCGGGGACGGACGCACGTACGCGGTGGGCCGCGGCATGGCCGCACGCATCATGACCGGCGCCCCGGTCCCCGGTGGCGCCGACGCGGTCGTGCCCGTGGAGTGGACGGACGGCGGCACGGTGCGCGTGGCGATCCGCCGCGCGCCCGAGCCGGGCAACGCGATCCGCCGGGCCGGAGAGGACGTCCGGCCCGGCCAGGTCGTGCTCCCGGCCGGGACGCTGATCGGCCCGGCCCAGCTCGGCATCCTCGCCGGGGTGGGGCGGCGCCGGGCGCGGGTGCTGCCGCGCCCGCGCGTGGTCGTGATGTCGACCGGCGCGGAACTCGTGCCGCCGGGCGAGCCGCTCACCCCCGGCAAGATCTACGAGTCGAACAGCTACACCCTCTGCGGCGCGGTACGGCAGGCCGGGGCCGAGGCGTACCGCGCCGAGGCGGTGACCGACGACCCGGCCGTGTTCCTCGACCGGCTCGAGGCCCAGCTGGTGCGGGCCGACGTGGTGATCACCAGCGGCGGGGTGTCGATGGGCGCGTACGAGCCGGTGAAGGAGGCGCTCGCCCCGCTCGGCACGGTGCGGTTCGACAAGGTCGCGATGCAGCCCGGCATGCCGCAGGGGTTCGGCGTGGTCGGCGAGGACCGGGTGCCGATCTTCTGCCTGCCGGGCAACCCGGTGTCGGCGTTCGTATCGTTCGTGCTGTTCGTCCGCCCGGCGCTGGACAAGATGCGCGGCCTGCCCGCGGGCCCGCCGAGGACCGTGCCCGCGACCGTGGACGCGCCGCTGCGCTCGCCCAAGGGCAAGCGGTCGTTCCTGCGCGGCGTGCTCGACGGCGACGTGGTGTCCCCGGTGCGCGGCCAGGGCTCGCACCAGCTCGGCGCGCTCGCCTCGGCGAACGCGCTCATCGTCGTGCCCGAGGACGTCACCGAGGTGCCCAAGGGCGCCACGGTCCGGGTCATTCCCCTCTGAGACCGCGCCCGACGTACGATCTGGGGTATTCGTACGGCTGAGCGACTGCCGGCGGCGGCCGGTCAGGAGGGCGATATGCGTGGGCTGACCCATATCGACGAGACCGGTGCGGCCCGCATGGTCGACGTGTCCGCGAAGGACGTCACCGTGCGCACGGCTCGCGCCACCGGCCGCGTGCTGCTGTCACCGGAGGCGGTGGCGCTGCTGCGCTCCGGCGAGGTGCCCAAGGGCGACGCGCTCGGCGTGGCCCGCATCGCCGGCATCCAGGGCGCCAAGCGCACCCCGGACCTCATCCCGCTGTGCCACCCGATCGCGCTGCACGGCGTCAAGGTCGACCTGACGGTGGTCGACTCGGGCGTGGAGATCTCCGCCCGGGTGAAGACCGCCGACCGCACCGGCGTGGAGATGGAGGCCCTCACCGCGGTCAGCGTGGCCGCGCTCGCGCTCATCGACATGGTCAAGGCGGTGGACCCGGCGGCCGTCATCACCGACGTGCGGGTGGAGGAGAAGACCGGCGGCAAGACCGGCGTGTGGACCCGGGACGCCGCCGCCGAGGGCCCGGAGGCGTCCTCGTGAGGGCGCTCGCGATCACCGTCTCCAACCGGGCATCCAAAGGCATCTATCCGGACAAATCCGGCCCGCTGCTCGTCTCACTGCTCAAGGACGCGGGCTGCGAGCAGGTGGACGGCCCGCTCGTCATCCCCGACGGCGAGCCGGTCGAGGCCGCGCTGTGCGACGGCGTGCGCGACGGCTACGACGTGATCGTCACCACCGGCGGCACCGGGCTCACCCCCACCGATCTCACCCCCGAGATGACCCGGCGCGTGCTCGACCGGGAGATTCCCGGCATCGCCGAGGCGATCCGCCAGGTCAACCGGGAGAAGGTCCCCACCTCGATCCTCTCGCGCGGCCTCGCCGGCGTGGCGGGCCGCACCCTGATCGTGAACCTCCCGGGCTCGTCGGGCGGCGTCAAGGACGGCATGGCCGTACTCGGGCCGATCCTGCGGCACGCGGTCGACCAGATCCACGGCGGCGACCATCCCAGGGTCTGAGCGTCCACGGGCTGAGCGTCGCCGTCCCGAATAGGGAGAATCCGTGGCAAAGGAGGACGGCGTGGCAGATCGGCGGTCGCAGGGGGATGATTGACAGGTGGATCGACTTCGCGGTTGGCCGGTGACCCTGACGGAGGGGCCGGTCGGCCTACGGCCCATCCGGCTCCGTGACGTACGGGTCTGGCGTGAGACGCGGCTGCGCAACATCGAGTGGCTGCGCCCATGGGAGCCCACGAATCCGGAGACGCCGCTCTACCGCACCGGCCTGGGGCCGTACATCGCCATGGTGGGCACGCTGCGCCGGGAGGCGCGGCAGGGCCTCGCCATGCCCTGGGTGGTGACCTACGAGGGGCGTTTCGCCGGACAGCTCACGATCGGCGGTATCACGTGGGGAGCCGCCCGGTCCGCCCAGGTCGGTTACTGGATCGACAAGGCGCTCGCCGGACGCGGCATCATTCCGACCGCGCTCGCCATGGCCGTTGACCACTGTTTCTTTACCACGGGTCTACATCGTCTGGAGGCCAATATCCGTCCGGAAAACCACGCCAGCCGTAGGGTGGTGGAGAAGCTCGGTTTCCGGGAGGAGGGCCTACGCCGACGTCAGCTGCACATCAACGGCGCCTGGCGAGACCACATCTGCTACGCGCTGACGCTGGAGGACGTCCCGAACGGCCTTTTGGCGCAGTGGCGGCGTACCCGGGAGGCGGCTGCTCGCGACGGCTCCTGAATGACCAGTGCGTTAACGGCCTTGCCGATCTCGCGACACACCGCACCGAATGCTCGTCAATCAATGACACACAGTCTTACGGTGCGTGACGTGAGCACATCGGTGACGGCAAAAGACCCAGGATGTGTTCACGCTGCCCGGAGGCGGTGCCATGGGTAGCGTATTCCTTTATCTCGCCATCGTCCTGATGTGGCTGTGCGTCCTGGTCCCGATGTGGCTGCGCCGGGACCGCACGGACGAGGGTGAGCTCGTGCCCGTCTTCGCCGAGGACACCGCCGACGGCTCCGCGGGTGACACCGGCGGCTCCACCCGCGACGATATCAATCATCAGTCCCGCGACGAGACCTCTGAGGAGATCCGTGACGAAAGCGGCGGCGACACCCTCGTCGACGACGTCCTCGACTCCGCGTCCCGGTCCTCCGCCGGGTCCGCGGCGTACCCGGACGGCGGCGCCTCCGAGTCCGTCACCGCCCGGACCGGGGACCAGACCGACGCCGGCTCCGGTGCCGACCTGAGCTCCGGCGCCCGGTCCGACACCGCAGCATCCCAGGCCGCACTCTCCCCCGAACCCGGCGACAACACCTCGAGCACGCCGCCCATGTCCTCCCGAGCCGCCCGCCGCCGCGCCGCCCAGCGCCGCCGCGCCCGCATCATCGCGCGCCGCCGCCGGCGCCTGTTCTGGTCCGTCCTCCTCGTCCTCGCCTCCACCGTGACCGCCGCCACCGGCGTGGTCTCCTGGTGGGGCGTGATCCCGTCCGTCGTCCTCCTCCTCGGCTACCTCGTCATGCTCCGCGTCGCCGCCCGCATCGACGCGGAACGGCGGGCCCAGGCCGCCCGCCTCCGCGCCGAGCGCGCCCGGCGCCGCCGCGAGGCCCTCGCCGCCCGGCAGACCACCGCCGACGTGCTCGAATTCCAGGGCCCGCGGCATGCCGAGCTCTTCGACCAGTACGCGGATCCGCCGCGCCGCGCCGTCGGGGACTGAATCCCTGGCGCGAGCACCCCCGAAAGTTTGCTACTCTGGTCGCGTCCTTGGGGCTATAGCGCAGTCCGGTAGCGCACCTCGTTCGCATCGAGGGGGTCAGGGGTTCAAATCCCCTTAGCTCCACCCAGGTCAGGGGCCACTTCCGATCTTCGGAAGTGGCCCTCTGGGTGTCTGTATAGCAGCAAGTACAGCAACGGCTACGCCAGCCGCCTGCCCAGCTTCCTGAGCGCCTCGAGCGTCTCCTCGGAGTACACCTCGCTGTAGACGTTCATCGTGACGCCGATCTGGCTGTGGCGAAGGATCTGCATCACGATCCTCGGGTGGACGTCGAGCGCGACGAGCAGGGAGGCGCACGTCTTGCGGGTGGCGTGCAAGGGGATGCGCGGCACCTGGGCATGCCTGATCGCGGCGGCGAAGCTCCGGTTGAAGTTCCGCGGCTCCACCGGCCGACCGGTCACGGTCGTGAAGACCAGGCCGGTCTCAACCCAGTCGCGGCCGGCCCTCAGACGGGCCGCGTTCTGCTCTGCCCGCCGGTCCCGTAGAGCGGCCACGCACGGCTCTACGAGCGGCAGCACGGCGTCTGAGGACTCGGTCTTGGTCTCCCGGTGGTACAGCCGTCCACGGACCCGCTGAAGCTGCCATCCGATGCTGATTTCGGCGTTGTCCAGGTCGACGTCCTCCCACCGGAGTCCGAGGACCTCGCCGCGCCGGAGACCGAGAACGAGGATGAGCACGTACGCGGCATAGAGCGGATCACGGCGGGTACGGGCGGACTCCAGGAATCGCCGGGCTTCGTCGACCGTCCAAGGCTTGATCTTCCTTCGGCGAGGCTTGGGTACCCGTATCAGAGCCGCAACGTTCCTGGCGATCAGCTCTTCGCGGACCGCGTTGTTCAGCGCGGCCCGCAGCACGGCCCAAGCGTCCCGGACGGTCCGGTCGGAGGGGAGCTGCCGACAGCAGGAGCCCACCGCGCAGCACTTGCGATCACTTTCATGCCGGCGGGCGTCCTTGCCCTGGGCGCAGCACTGGCAGGTCTTGCGCAGCCGGGTGCACCAGCTCTGCACGTCACGCACGGAAAGCCGATCGAGCCGTTTGCGGCCGAGATCGGGCTTGATGTACAGCCGGGCGAACATCTCGTAGTTCGCCACCGTCGACGGCGCGAGGTTCGGCTCGACGACGTCCCGAACCCAGCAGTCCAGGTAGGCGCCGAGCGTGGGCACCTTGCTCGCGATCGGCCCACGGGTCGCCTGGGCATGCAGCTTGATCCACTTACTGTGAGCTTCCTCACGCGACTGGCCGTAGACCCATTTGCGGGTCTTCTTGCCTTCCGGCGTGGTCACCCAGACGTACCCGGCCCAACCGTTCCGGTACGGGAAGATCGAACCCTCGCCGTTGGCACGCCGACCCATCAGGCGGCCTCCTCACACAGCCGGGCCACGTACGCGTCCAAGGCGGACCGAGGGATACGGCGACACCGCTCGCTGACGAGCACCGAGACCAGCTCACCCGAGCGTATGAGCTTGTAGACGGTCCACCGGCTGACCTTGAGCGCAGCCATCACTTCGGGAACGGTGAGCATGTCAGGGGTCACGGGGCGCATTCCTTCCGATCAGAGCGGCAAGCGCGGACTCGCCAGGGGTGAAGCCCTGGCCGGCGAAACGCCAGTGAGCGAGCACCAGGGTGGTTTCGGGATCGTGGGAGCCCTGGGCGCGCAGGGTGCGGCAGTAGTCGACTCGGGCCTGACGCAGCGCGCCGAGCGTGGTCGAGTAGGCGCGGCTTTTGGTCGAGAAGTGGCCGCGAAAGCCAAGCATGTGCGCCCACTGCCGTAGCCGCAGATTCGCCAACTCGGGATAGGCGGCAGGGTTGCCCAGCTCCCAGGCGGTGCGGATCAGCCGGGCGGCATGCTCGGTGACGCCCAGCTCGCCAAGTCGGCGAAGGTCGGCCCGGTTGAGACGCCGATCCACGGTCCCGGCGGCTTCGGCGGCCTTGACGGCGTACTTGGCGATGTAGCCGGCGACCTTGGTCTCGGTCAGCTCGCCGTCGTCCAGGTCGCCGGTATCGATAGGGCGGATGTCGAGCTGTTCGCCCCAGCAAAGGCGTCGCGTGGGCTGGCCGAGGTCGGGTGCCTCGAGATGCACGGCGGCTGCGGCAGTGGTGATCGCACGGGTGAGCAGATCGACGGTGGCCCAGGACGGGGGAGGGACGATCGCATCACCCTCACCGCGCCCATCCAGGCGGATCACAGCGTGGAAGTGGACCACTCCGCGAGCCTGGTATTCGGCGACCTTGGCATAGGAGACCTTGACCTGCCGGGCGAATTCGGCCTGTGTCAGCCCGGCGGCGGCAGCCAGGTGACGACGCAGGTAGATCGTGAAACGCCGCCACAGGTCGCCGGCGTTGGCGTTCCACAGCACATGCCCGACGTAGTCGTAGGTGTCAGGGTCGAGGGGCTGACCGATGCGCGGATCACCGGCGGCATGCCGCTCAAAGCAGGCAGGACCACGGCGACGCGGGTGACACACCGGCGAACGGCCGGTCTTGTCCGGGCCACGGTGGACCGGGCCGAAGCTCGGAGCGGTGAACGTGGCCAGCACCCGCGGATGAGTACGGACGGTTTCGGGCACGCCTTTGCTGCCGCCGAGCAGCCCGGCTTTGAGCAGGTGGTAGGTATCGGCCCGGTAGACCTCGGCGCAGGAGGGGCAGCGGGAGGCGCGGCGGTTGCCGCAGCGCACCAGCAGATGCCCATGCGGCTCGCTTGCGGTGGTGTAGGCGTGCAGGACCTCGCCGGTGCGGGTGTCGACAGTGAGCGACTCGCCGGTCAGCCGTACCGGTTCGGCGCAGCCGCGAAGGCGCGTGGCCTGATCGATCCAGCGAACCAGGTCGGCGACCGAGTACCGGGCCAGGTCACGAACGGCCGACTCGGCAAGCTCGGCAAGAGTAGCGGCAGCGGTCATGCTGCGCGCCCCAGTTGGCCGATAACAACGAGGTGCTTGTCAGTGTCGAGGCAGCCGAGGCCGCCCACGGCTAGAGGTTGGGCAGGAGGCAGCAAGCAAGGCATACTTGTGGCTCCTTCGCTGACACGTGAAGGGGGAGACGCCCCGCGGGACGGCGGTTGCCGCCAAGCTCTGGCCGTCCCGTGGGGGCGTCGGACTGTGACGAAGGGCGTCGGCTCAGCTGTTCTTGTTTTCGGTGTCCTGCTGGGCCAGCTGGGCGTCGTAGGCCTCGCGGACCGAGGCGGGTTCGCCGTTGGGCCAGGTGCCGGGACGCCCCTGGTCGAACTCGATCGTGATCACGTGGTCCTTGCGCATCGGTGGTTCTCCCTTCGCTGGTAGCGGTTGCGGTCAGTGGTCGAGGTGGGTGTCCAGGCCGGTGCCGTTGCAGTCGCGGCAGTCCTCGCCGGATGTGTCACGGCCGGTTCCGGCGCAGGTGGCGCACGGGTAGAGCGCGCTGTCGGGCAGGTCGGCAGGGTTGAGGCTCACCGGCGGGCCTTCCATCGCGGGACACGACCGGTGCCGTTGCAGGTCCAGCAGGAGTCGACGTAGGTGACGGTGCGCCAGAAGATGAACAGTCGGCGCCTGACCTCGGCGACACGGACGCGGCCGACTCCGGAGCAGTCAGCGCACAGCGAGCCACCGTCGGGAGGAGGGGTTCGAGCTGGGATGCGGGCCATGAGGACCTCCTAGGGCTTGAGTTGGGTGATCAGGGCCGAGACGGCGTCGGACGACCTGGTGGAGCAGCACCAGCAGCGCCGAGGCGGTGTCGGCGGCTTGGGCCGGGCGGGTGACGATGTAGAAGGCGGCGAACAGCAGCACCAGTCGCATCGCCCAGCGGCGCATCAGGCGGTGACCTGGCCGTACGGGCTGAGCAGGATGTCCCAGTCGTAGGCGGGTGGGGCTGGGACGGCCGCGCGGTAGGTGATCGGGCCGAAGTCACGGGTGGTCTGGTAGTCGAGGCCGTCGCTGGCGGGGCGGTCGATCAGGGCGGCGATCCGGTCGACGGTGGCCCGGTCATGGACGTGGATGCTGATCTCGGTGCCGTCGCTCGGCACGGGCACCTTGGGATGGGTGGCCAGGAAGTCGGCCAGGCGGCGCAGGCCGGCGATGAATTCGGCACGGACGGTGCTGTCAGTGGTGAACATGAGCAGAGTCCTTTCGGGAGCGGTTGAGCAACGCGAGGTTGCGGAGGGCCAGACACGCCCGGTCCGGGGCGTGTCCAAAGGCCGGTCAGGCGGTTGTGGTGATGCGGGCCAGCAGGTGACGTGCGGTCGCAGGCGGCAGGCGCAGGCGCTTGCCGAGCTGTTCCGGGCTGATCGGTTCGCCGTGCAGCCGGGCGTGTTCCTGGGCGATGTAGCGGGCGTCCTCGAGCAGGGCCTCAGAGACCTGGGGCTCCATATCACCGTCAGGTGCGGCAGCGAGGGCTTCCCGGCTGTCGACTGGTCGCCCGGACGGTGCCGCCTCGACCAGAGGTCCGGCCGTACCGTGGCCGAGGGCACCGGAGGTCACCGCACCGGCCGAACCGCGGGGTTGCAGGTCGGGCATCACATCGCGGTGCACGGTGTCGACCACGGCGACCCCACGCGCCTGATCCACCGGTGAGGCGACCTGGTGTGCGTGGGCAGCGCGGCGCTCGAGCATGGAGACCGCGATCAGGAACGCCCCGGCGGGGGTTCCGGCCACGATCCAGCCCCACGGGCTTGGGTGGGCTTGGGCGAGGTTGGCCGCCAGGGTGAGCGTGATGCCGCCGGCGAGCACCAGCGTGGGCCACGAGACCGGCCCGCGCGGGCGGCGCCCGAGCCGCTTGTCCCGCTGGCGTTCGCGGGCGGCCATCACGCACATCAGGTCGATGCACACCGCCACCGCCCAGGAGCGCCAGCCGGTTTGGCCGTACCGAGCGGCCAGGTGGCTGATGTGGTCGAAGCTGCCAACAGCGGCGATCACCGCGAGGATCACCACCGGCCCGTTGTCGGCCAAGGCGGCTTTGACGCGGCGCATCAGGGGTCTCCTTCGAGCTATGAGGTACGACGAGAGCAGGTGCAGCCGGGCGTCTGGCACCAGCCGGAGGCGTTGGCCCAGGTCGGGTCGTAGATCGCCCAGCCGTCCTTTTTCGCGCCTCCGGTGTGGACGGCCTTCTGGTGGCCGCACCGGCGGCAGGGCTTTTCGAGCACGCGCATTTGGGCAAGGTCCATGCGGCGCATGGAGTGCGCCTCCGTGTGAGGCGACGAGGGCATGGATCAGGCAGGGACCTGGCGTGATCAGGGCTCACGCCATGCCCGAGCCGGGGAGATCAGGAATCAGGCGGAGGTCGAAGCCGAGAACTCGGCCAGTTCCTCGGGGGTCACATCGCTGGCATCCACCGGGTCAGCCGAGGCGCGTCCGGTGAGGTCTTCCCAGGAGGGTGCCAGGTGTGTCCAGGTGTCGGCGGCGGCGTCGGCCTCGTTCTCGGACACGTAGGCCGAGCGCATGCGCCGCCAGCGGCCATCGGCGCCGATGACCACCGAGGTGCCGGGCATGGAGGCCGGGATCTTCCGGGCGGCTGCCAGCGCGGCAGGGTCCATGTCGCCGAGGGCCATCTTGGCGGTTTCCTCGTCGTTGACCTTGTGGCAGATCCTGCCGGTGAGCTGGGCGCGGAGCGCGGTCACGCCCGAGCCGAGGTCGGAGCCGATACGCTGACCGCAGACCACCAGGTAGATCCCGAAAGCCCGGCCGATCTGGGCCACCCGAAGCAGCCGGGTTGCCAGGGCCGAGACCTCCTCCTGTTCCTTTTTCTTGTCGGCCATCAGGAACAGCTCGGCGACCTCGTCGACCAGCAGCACGATCGGGATCGGGCGCTCGGCATCCGGCAGGCCGGGCTGCCAGATGTTGCGCACCCGGTAGGTGCGGCACAAGGCCATGCGGTCTTTGATGACGCCGATCAGGTCGGCCAGCAGGGCGATGCACTCGGCTCGCTCGGTGGCCAGTGCGCTCAGCCGGCGCTCATACGGTGCCAGCTCCACGCCGCCCTTGAGGTCGAAGCCGACCAGCGCCACCGGCTGGGGTGCCAGCCCGACGAACAGAGCGTTGATCAGGTTGGACTTCCCGCTTTGGGTCGCGCCGACGATCATCCAGTGCGGCACGGTGCGGAAGTCGATGACGAACGGCTCACCGGTGTCCAGAAGGCCGACCCGGACCCGCAGCAGCCCATCGGGTGCGGCGGGGAAGGGCACCTTGGCCAGCGGATCGGTGAGCGTCGCGACCAGGACGATGCGGCCCGGTTCCCACGAGGCCAGCCGTACCGAGTGGACCCGCCAGGCGTGGGCGAGCTTGTCCAGCACCCGGACGTAGTCCTCGGGAGTCTGCCCTTTGTGCAGGCGGATCGAGACTTGGAATCCCTGGCGGGTGGGGCGGATCAGCCCGATGCGGGGAGCGCGCTCGACATCGACGCGCCGGAGCTTGCGGCGCTGGTCAAGGGTGACCACGTGACGCGCTGCCATCGGCTCATCCCCCCAGGCCGGGGAAGGTCCAACGCCAGCGGCGCTTACGGCGCGACAGCCCGCAGCCGGAGGCGACCGAGCGCCAGGTGCCGTAGATCATCAGCATCCGCAGCGGGAACCCGACCAGGTACCAGAACGACACCGGATGCATCCGCTGCCAGACCCACAGCCCGACAGCTACGGATGCCGGTGCCAGTAGGCCCCAGACCCAAAGGTCGGTCATACTGGAGACCTCCTATGCCTTTCCTGGATTCGGCTGGGAGACCCCGGAGCGGTCCGAGCCGGCCAAGCTATGACCGCTCCGGGACCAAGCCTGCTGGTTCAAAACAGCGGCTCCATCGACGAGACAGAGGGAGCCGGTAGGCGACGCAGCCCGCGGAACGGGCGCACCACCTTCGAGCCGTCCTCGCGCTCGACGAGCACGTTGCGCGGGCCACCACCCCGACCCCACCCGATCAGGACGCGCACGGGACGGCCCTTCTCCAGGTAGACGCGGCCCACGATGCTCATCAGGCCCTCGCCGCCTCGACCGGGCGGATCGCCTCGGCGCGGAACCCGAGGCCCGCGCGCCCGTTCATCTGCCAGAAGAAGGCCGACAGCCCGACCGGGCGCACCTGAATGCCCTGGGGGATTCTCGGGAAGTCGACCGACGGGAAGGTGACCATGATGACCGGGTTGCGCCGGTCGTCGTTCGGCTGAGGCAGCAGCGGGATCGTGTACAGCTCCCGCCCCTCGGCGTCCTTCTTGATCTCACCGGTCGCCCGATCGATGATCTTCGGCTCCGGCTCACCGGCGACGGTGAACGACAGCGACGAGATGTCCACCGGGATGTTGCGCATGACGCCCTCCTTCGCATCGATCAGCTAGACGGCTACTCGTCTAGAGGAGTTGTAACATGTATAGAGGAGCTGAGCGGCATGCGTCAAGCCTTAGTGCGCGGGAAGTTCGTAGGAGAGCTGATAGGCGTCGCCGCGCATGATCGTGTCACAAACCTCCACGGCGCGACCTTCGACGTCATAGGCTGTACGGATCAGCCGGAAAACTGGAGTGCCATCACCGAGGGACAACAACCGGGCCTCTTCACGCGTGGGCATTCGCGTGTACACGTCTTCCACGAAGCGTTCCAGCTGATGCCCCTGCTCTTCGAGTCTCTCGTAGATCCCGCCGGGCCCGGGGTTGTCATCCATGATCCGGGTACCGCGCGCCAAGTCCACGGGGATGTACGACGTGGCAAGCTCCACCGGCCGACCATCGAGCAGGTAGCGCCGACTCCGGGAAACGACGATCTCACCCGTCTGAATCTTGAGACGTTCGGCGACATCGGCGGGCGCCGGCACCTCGCTCACCCGGATCATGTCGACGTCTGCTCTCGCGCCCACGGCCTCCGATTCGGCCAAGAAAGCCGCCTTGCCCTCTTTGCGGTGACGTCGAGCGAAGCGATCCGAGGCCAACCGCTTGACCGGCGGACGGGAGCGCACGAACACACCACGGCCGTGCTGCGACTCGACGTGCCCTTCCGCCTTGAGCTCCTGAATGGCCTGGCGCACGGTCATGCGGGCCACGTTGTAGTGCTCCATGAGCTGTGCCTCAGAGGGCAGCTTGTCACCCGCGCGCAAACGGCCGTTCAGGATGGCCTCACGCAGGTGGTCAGCGATCTGACGGAACACCGCACGATCACTTGCCTGGTCAATCTGCCGGGCAAGAATCTCAGGGCCCGCCATGCCGTACTCCTTGACTCGTCCAGACGTCTACTACTGTTCAGCCTATCCGCAGAAGGGACACCAACGATGAGGGCAGATGCTCGACACTCTGTGAGCGTCGCGGGGGTCATCGTCGATGACCGTGGCCGCGTGCTGCTGACCCAACGCGCCGACAACGGCCAGTGGCAGGCACCCGGTGGTGTGTTGGAGATCTCAGAAGGGATCACTGAGGGCCTGCGTCGCGAGGTTCTCGAGGAGACGGGTCTCACCGTGGAACCGGTCGCCCTCACCGGTGTCTACAAGAACATGGCTCGAGGCATCATCGCTCTGGTCTTCAGATGCAAGGCGACGGGCGGAAGCCTCACGCTGAACGACGAGGTCCGGGACTTCCATTGGGCCACGCCCGATGAGGTGTCAGAGATGGTCACGGAGGCCTTCGCAGTCCGCGTACTGGACGCATTGCACGACGGCACGCCCGCCATCAGAGAGCACGACGGCACGCACCTCGTCTAACAGCGCGTTACGAATTTCCATACGTCGTCAAGCCCGCCGCAAGCGGCGGGGGAACACCAGGCAGCAGGAACCAAACAGCCTTAGACCAAGCACCGTCGCACCCGCCACACGGGCGCCCGCGACAAGCCGCGGCACCGCCGAACGCCAACCGGCCACAACACCCAAGGCACCAAGCACCTTTGCCCGTGACACCACCGCTGCGGACCCAACCAGCACACTCACACACGCAGCCTGCGGACCCGGCGGCCTTGCTCTCCCCGATCGAGAGCACACCCACACAGCCAGGTGCCGGGCTCGCGCCCGCTCGCCGGCGGGCTGCGGCCCGGGGCCGGTCCCGCCGGCGGCGGCGCGGCCCACGCCGCAAGCGGCGTGGCCACGAGCACGGCAGCAGACCCACCCGCGACGACCAGGCCTGTTTCCACGCGGGTGAACCACAGCATGGCGCAATGCCCTGTCCTTGAGCCCAGCGCACGGCATGACCAGGCGAACGACGCCCAGAGACACAAAGCAAGGAGAAAAGGAAGGGAGGATCGGGAACGGGGCCGGGTGGGTGCGGGGAAGGTCTGTTTTTTGCCTCCGGCGGGGGCCTCCGGCTCCGGGAAGATCGCGATCTTGTGGTGGATGACCGTGAGGGCTGAGGTGGAAGCCCTGATCGTCCCGCCTGCCATCGGCCCGGGCAAGCCCAGCAGACCGGCTCCTGCGTGTCAAGCTCGGCAGCACCGGAGGACAACAGCCCACGCGGAAGGTCACCGGCCAAGGGACATGCGATGCCGAGCTTGACACTCCGTCGCCGGCCCGCTGCCCCTGGCGGGGCGGGCCGACGGCAGACGGGAAGATCAGGGCAGATGGGAAGGGTCTGCTGGACACCTGGGCAAAAGCGTGCTGCGGCGAGCTAGTCAAATCGCTTGCGCATTACTTCGAGGACGCCACCCGGATTTAATAGGTGATACGCCCGCTCGTGTCACGCGCTTGCTGGCTTCGCAGCACCGGGGCTATGGGGTGGTACCCGGCGATCTTTCGCAGGTTCACATCTACCTGTGCACTCAAGCTGGTGTCCTCACCAATCCTGCGAAGGACGACAGCTGGTACAGCAGCGGAGTACAGCAACGCCGTCTTGCTCGACCAACCAGAAACGCTCTCCAACCACCGCTCTACCTGGGCAGAAACGCCCCAAAGAGCTACCTGCCTTTCTTTCGCATCGAGGGGGTCAGGGGTTCAAATCCCCTTAGCTCCACAGGTCGAGGGCCACCTCCGAACTCCGGGAGGTGGCCCTTCTGCTTCCGGTACGCCGCCCCGCGGGCGGCGCGGCCGCCGGGTTCCGCGGCGGCGTTCCCCGCGCGCCCGCCCGGAGGTTGAGCCGCACGGGATCACCGATCAGGCTGGACGCCATGGCGCGAACGGCGACAGTGCACGACATTCCGGAGCTCGTCCGCCTCCGGTCGCTGCTCTTCGACGACCTCGGCGGCGACTTCTTCAAGCCCCCGAACGCCGGTGACGACTGGCGGGAGGCCCTGGCGCGGGTGCTCGAGCACAAGCTGGCCGATCCGGACTGCCGGATCCTCGTCGTGGACGGCGACACCGGGCTGGCCGCGTGCGGCGTCGGCGTGATCGAACAGTGGCTGCCCGGTCCTCACCTCGCCAACGGGCGGATCGGTCACGTCTTCGGCATGGTCACCGACCCGGCGTACCGGCGGCGCGGGCACGCGCGGGAGATCATGCTCGGCCTGCTCGACTGGTTCCGCGAGCGCGAGGTGGCCCGGGTCGACCTCACCGCCTCCCGCGAGGCCGAGGCGCTGTACCGGGAGCTCGGCTTCTCCGAGCATCCCGATCCCCTGCTGTGCTGGAAGCCCTGAAGACGACCCGGTACGGCACGGCCGTGGCGGCGCCGCCGGGCGCACCGGCCGGGCACGGCACGACGGCGGCCTGCAGCGGGCGATCCGAAATCGGGTGGAGAACGGGCGGGAGAAACAGGCAGCATCCCTGCATGTCGCTCAGATTCCATGAGATCGCCGAGGGCGGTCACCGCATCCTCAACCCGCTCACCGACGCGAAGCTCGACCTCCTGGGCCGGATCGCCCGGCTGCGGCCCGGCATGCGGCTGCTCGACCTCGGCTGCGGGAAGGGCGAGATGCTCTGCCGGTGGGCCGCCGACCACGGGATCGAGGGGGTCGGGATCGACATCAGCCGGGTCTTCCTGGACGCGGCCCGCCGCCGGGCGGAGGAGCTCGGGGTCACCGATCGGGTCAGGTTCGAGCTCGGCGACGCCGCGGACCACCGGGCCGAGCCGGAGGCGTTCGACGTCGTGTCCTGCCTCGGGGCCACCTGGATCGGGGGCGATGTGCGGGGCACGATCGCGCTCATGCTCCCGCCGCTCAAGCAGGACGGCATCCTGCTCGTCGGCGAGCCGTACTGGGTGGACGAGCCTCCTCCCGGCGCGGCCGAGGCGCTCGGCCTCGCGCCGGGCGCCCACCTGTCGCTCGCCGGGACGTTCGACCGGTTCGAGGCGTGCGGCCTCGAGGTGCTGGAGATGGTCCTCGCCGATCCCGACGACTGGGACCGGTACGTGGCGAGCCAGTGGTGGACGCTGAGCGACTGGATCCGCGTCAACCCCGACGATCCGGACATCGAGCGGGTACGCGAGTTCCTCGCGCGCTGCCGCCGCAGCCACATCGAGTACGGCAGGCGCTACCTGGGCTGGGGCGTGTTCGTGCTGCGCCGCCGCTGAACGGCCGGCCGGACGCCGCCCTGCGGTCACCAGTGGGCGGCGCTCGCCTTCAGGTGGGCGCGGACCGCGTCGACGGCCGGGTGGGGGACGGCGGAGGAGCGCCAGGCGAGGTAGAAGGTGTTGATCGGCGGGTCCTCGGGCTCGTGGAGGAGGACGAGCCGCCCGGCGGCCAGGAGGTCGGTGATCAGGTAGCGGGGGAGCGCGGTGTAGCCGGCCCCGGCGGCGCAGGCGGCGGCGACGGCGCGCAGGTCGGCGACGACGACCGCGGGCGGTACGCGCGGCACGGGGCGGCCGAACACGTGCCGCCAGTAGCGGCGCACGATCGGCAGCTCCTCGCTGTAGGCGACGAGCGGCAGGCCCGCCAGCACGCCGGCCGGGTCGGCGGCGAGCCGGTCGCGGTCGAGGCCCGCGGCGAGCTGCGGGGAGGCGACGAGCACGAACTCCTCGTCGGCGATCGGCACCCCGGTGATCGCCCGGCCGCGGGGCCGGATCGTGGAGACGACCAGGTCGAGGCCGCCGCCCGCCAGCTCGGCCAGCAGGTCGTCGGCGAGGCCGGTGGTGACCCGTACCCGCAGGCCGCGCGAATACAGCTCGCCGAGCGACGGCAGCACCCGGACCGCGGTGAGCTCGGGCGGCCCGCCGAGCAGCACGGTGCGGGTGAACGGCGAGTCGGCCGTGGTCACCACCTCGTTGAGCGCGGCGGCCAGCGCGTCGAGGTGCGGGCCGACCCGGAGGGCGAGTTCGTCGCCCGCGGCGGTGGGGGTCAGGCCCCGCCCGGCCCGGTGGAACAGGGTGACGCCGAGCCGCCGCTCCAGCCGCCGGATCTGGGCGGTCACCCCGGGCTGGGACAGACCCAGCTCGGCCGCGGCCTTGGTCATCGAGCCGGCGCGGTGCGCGGCGAGGAAGGTGCGCAGCAGCGTCAGGTCGATGTCGTCCACCGAGCCGTGGAACGGCGGATGGGGCAGGTGGCGGGCGTCCGGCACATCGCCCGACCTATCACGTTCGTAATGACCGGTGCAAGCGATGGTTGTTGGACGGTGATACCCCCGGTGGGTCATCCTCCCCACGGGCCGGGTCCCGTTCGTCCCGGTCCGTCGGATTGGAGGGGAGTGAACATGTCCAACGCCGCCTCGCGTGACCGCGCGCTGATCGTGCTCACCAGCCACGGCGAGCTGGGTGACACCGGGCGGAGCACCGGCTTCTACCTGCCGGAGGTCGCCCACCCGTGGAGGGTGTTCGTCGAGGCCGGGCTGACGGTCGACCTGGTGTCGGTGAAGGGCGGCGAGCCGCCGATGGACGGGCACGACCCGTCCGACCCGGTGCAGCAGAGGTTCCTCGAGGACCCGGAGATGTCGGCCAAGCTGAAGAACACGCCGAAGCCGAGCGAGGTCGACGCCTCCCGGTACGGCATCGTGCTCTACGCGGGCGGGCACGGCGTCATGTGGGACTTCCCGGGGAACGCCGAGCTCGCCGCGATCGGCCGCCAGGTGTACGAGCAGGGCGGCGTGGTCGCCGCGGTCTGCCACGGCCCGGCCGGCCTCGTCGACCTCACGCTGAGCGACGGCAGCCACCTGGTCGCGGGCAAGCGGGTGGCCGCGTTCACCAACGACGAGGAGTCGGCGGTCGGCCTCACCGAGGTGGTGCCGTTCCTGCTCGCCGACAAGCTCACCGAGCGCGGCGCCGTCCACGTCCCGGCCCCGAACTTCGAGGCGAACGTCGTCGTCGACGGCCGCCTGGTCACCGGCCAGAACCCGGCCTCCGCGACCGGCGTGGCCGAGGCCGCGGTCGCGGCCCTGCGGGAGCAGGCCAAGGCGTAGCCGTACGGCCGGGCGCGCCGAGGGCACGGGCCAGGGGACGGCCGTCGCCACGGCCCTCGGCCCCCCGTACCGCGCCGTGCCGTACGGCCGAGGCGCGACCGGCCGTACGGCACCCGCGGCCCGGCGTACGTCAGGGACCGACCGGCGCCGCGCCGGCGGCGGCGAGGCCCTCATGACCTCGGCGGTTTCGCCCATCCGCCTGCGGGAGCGGTGGTGCGCTGCCGATATGATGGCGCCCGCTTCACCACCGGCGGCACACGGAAGAAGGCGAACCATCATGCGGCGAAGAGCGCTGCCCGTGATCTACCTGGCCGTCTTCGTCGACATGCTGGGGTTCGGCATCATCCTGCCGCTGCTGCCGTTCCACGCCGAGCAGCTCGGCGGCTCCGGGCTGTGGGTGGGCGGCGTGCTCACCGCGTACGCGGCGGCGCAGTTCGTCGCCGGGCCGGTGCTGGGGCTGCTGTCCGACCGGTTCGGGCGGCGGCCGGTGCTGCTCGCCGCCCTCCTCGGGTCGGCGGTCTCCCTCGCGCTGACCGGCCTCGCGAACTCCCTGCTCACGCTGTTCGCCGCCCGGCTGGTGGCCGGGCTGTGCGGCGGCGCGATCCCGGTCGGCCAGGCGTACGTCGTGGACCTCACCGAGCCGCGGGAACGCACCAAGGCGCTCGGCATGGTCGGCGCCTCGATCGGCATGGGCTTCGTGTTCGGGCCCGCCATCGGCGCGGCGCTGTCCGGTCTCGGGTTCGCCGGGGTGAGCTTCGTCGCGGGCGGCATCGCCCTCGCCAACTTCCTCGCCGGGCTCCTGCTGCTGCCCCGGCAGGCCCCGGCCCGTACGGCGGAGCAGGACGGCGGGCGCGCTCCCCGCAACGCCTCGCCCGCCGTGCTCGTCACCGCGCTGCGCGTGTCGTCCATGCGGCCCGTCCTCGTCGCGATCTTCGCCGGGACGTTCGCGTTCACGGGCATGGAGGCCACGTACGCGCTGCTCGGCGAGCGCCTGTACGACCTCGGCCCTGCCGGGCTCGGTGTCGTCTTCACCGGCGTCGGCCTGGTGATGGCCGCGGTGCAGGGCGGCCTCGTGGGCAAGCTCTCCGCCCGGTACGGCGACCGCCGCGTCGCCGTCGGCGGCACCCTGCTCATGGCCGTCGGCCTGCTCACCCTCCCGCTGGGCGTGACGTGGCTCAACTATGTCGGCCTCGCCGTACTGGCCGCCGGGCAGGGCCTGATGACCACGGCCACCTCCGCGCTCATCGCCGAGGCGGCCGGCGCGGCCCTCGGCGGCGCCTTCGGCGTCGGCCAGTCCTCCTCCGCCGCGGCCCGCGCCATCAGCCCCGTGGCCGCCGGCGCCGCCTTCGACGTCCACCTCGCCCTGCCGTACTACCTCGGCACCGTCCTCTGCGTCGCCGCCGCCCTCCTGCTGCGCCGCCGCCCCGCGGCCCCGGCCTCCGCACCGAGCCCGGCGGAGGCGGTCAAGGACGATCAGGCGGTGTCCTGACCTCGGCCATCGGGGCACGGCCTCCGCCATGCCGTGCCGCCGTTCGCGGGCGTCGCGAAGGCCGGATTGTCTGACGCGTTGTGGACCCGACGTCAGACGCCGACATGTCGCGGCCCTGTGGCGAGCAGATCGCGCAGTTCAACGACCGCCGGGCGGTGACGTTCTCCGGCGGGTACGGCCTGCAGGAGTCTCCGCCCGATTTGGTCGACCTGGTTCGTCCGGTACTGCGCGGGAAGGTCGCCGATCGTGGTGGCGGCGTGCCGCACCCCCTCCAGGAATCCGCCGCTTCTCACCGTGCATAAGGCGAGTTGCAGGTTTGACATGACGCGGTACTGGTAGTCCTGAACGACCGACAGCACGCGTTCGCAGGCCTCGGCGGTCGCTTCTTCGTCGCCCGCTTCGGCGTTGACCCACACTTCGGAGTACTCCAGCTGACCGCCCTGCATACGCCAGACCGTCGGCATGATGCTCGCGGCCGGTGGCTCCGACTCCATCACGTCCCGGCACTCCTGAAGCGTGGCTTGAGCTTCGCCGTGCCTGCCCAGGGTGGCGAGCGCCTTGGCGCGTGTGCACAGCAAGAACGCCCGGCCCGTGGAGTGCGCGTCGCCCGCCGACTCCAGAGCCTCATCGGCGAGACGGAGAACCGTCGCCGGATCGCGCTGCCCGTGCCCCAGAGCATGGCCCCCTGACGTGGCGCGGATCCCGAGCTGCAGATGGAGATCTCCCGTGGCGTCCGCGGCAGCACGGGCGGTGTGCCACCAGCGCAGCGCCGCGACATGCTCGCCGAGCCGGGACAGCACATTGGCTTGTAGTGAGGAGAGTACGGCCATGACCCGGCGCAGTTCGGTGATCTCGGTGGCGTTCGAGCTGCTGTGGAGCTGCCGCCGCAGAGTGGCAAGATCGGCGTTCAGGTCGGCGCTTGCCCTGGCGGGCGGGAGAGTGTGGATCGCTTTCAGGTGCTCGTTACAGGCAAGGTGCCAGTCCTCGACCGTGCGGCCTTCGGGAAGCCCCAGGCGCAGCACCCAGCGCTCTGGGCCTCCCGTCTGGTCGAACGCGCCGAGTCCGGCGCTTACGGCCGTGAGCAGTAGCAGTTGTCGTCGTTCCGTGGTGACCCCCTTGTCCGGACGGAGGGCGGTGAGCCCTCGTGCCTGGCTATGGTCTGACTCGGTGTCCACACCAACGAGGCTTTCAAGGTCATGTCTTGCCTCTCCTGGTCGCCGCCACATCCAGCAGCCGATCTCGGGCGGCGCGCAGCTCCGGATCGTTCATGACTGCGGTCGCGTCGAGGATCCGGGCCACGCGCCTGTCCACGCGTCCGGACGTGACGAGGGGTAGCGCTCGCGATAGGCGGTCCATGTACTCGCTCGCGAGCGAGAGGTCCCCGGCCCGAAGGGCGGCCTGAATCCGGCGGCCGAGGTACTGCGCGTGGAACAGCGGTGACGCTTGGCCGATCCGATCGATCGCCGTGCCGAGCAGCGTCTGGGCTTCGGCGTGTTCGCGCAGGTAGATCATGCCGACGCCGACGTCTCCAGCGATCGTGGCCTGGTCAAGTGGCGAGAGACCGTGGGTTTCCAGAGCGGTGCCGAGCGCGGCGCGCGCGGCGGACTCCCCGCCTGGGGTGCGGGCAAGGCAGCGCCCGAGCCGCATGTACAGCGAGGCCCGCCGTTCTGGGGAAAGGTCGGGGATGCGAAGACCTTGCCGGGTGTACCGGATCCCGCGCGCATGATCACCTGAGTAAAGACTCAGGCGGCTCAGGTTGTCGTACGCGTGGGCCTGGCGGTCCGGGTCGCCGGCGCATAGCGCGAATTCAAGCTCGAATGCCGCGATCTGTCTGGCCTGTGGCAGTCTTCCGGCGTCGTACAGAACGAGGGCGATCTGCGACATCAACTCCGCGGCCGCGGCGAACGTCGCCCTGTCCTTGTTTCCGTCGATCGCCGAAAGTGCCGATACGGCGTGGGCAAGGGAGCTCGAGACCAGCGGAGTTCCACCGAGTGCGTTCCTGCCGCGCTCAAGAGAGACGGACAGGGCTTTCAGATGTTCGCGATCTCGGTAGTCCGAGCCACGGGGCGCGACGAAGGGCGCGGACGCGGCCGCGGCCAAGAACTCCCTGCGCTCCACGAGTCGGTTTCCCCGCCCGGTCAGATGCTGACGTGAGGTTTCGTGATCAACAGGTGCCGAAGGTCGTTGACGGCGGGGTGCTGGCGCTGTTCCTCCGGGATGATCTGGAGAAGTTGGCCGCCGAACTTATCGATGTAATTTGTCCGGAATTCTGGGGGTACGCTGCCGATCGTGTCCGTGGCGTACCGGACACCCTCGACCATCCCACCGGCCTTCACAGTGCACATCGCGAGATGCAAGTGCGCGATGATGCGGTACTCGTAATCCTCGGCCAACGACAGGACGCGATCGCGCGCCTCAAGTGTGGCCTTCTCGTCACCCGCCTCCGCGCTGACCCACAGTTCGGAGTACTCCAGCTGGCCTCCGCGCATGTACCAGACCTCCGGCATGATGTCCGCGGCCGGCGGGGCCGCTTCCATCACGTTCCGGCATTCGCGCAGTGCCGCTCGGGCCTCCTTGTGTCGGCCGAGCGTGGCGAGCGCCTTGGCGCGCGTGCACTGGATGAACGCGGTTCCCATGGAGTGCGCGTCACCGGCCAGCTCCCGGGCTTGGTCGGCGAGCCGGAGCACGGCCGCCGCATTGCGCTGTCCATGTCCCAGCATGTGGCCCGCCGTGCTGGCGCGGATGCCGAGCCGGAGATGGAGGTCACCTGTGGCGTCCGCGGCCGTTCGTGCTGTCTGCCACCAGCGCAGCGCCGCGACGTGCTCGCCCAAACGGGACAACACGATGGCCTGGAGGTAGGAAAGCGCGGCCACGACCCGGCGCAGCTCGATGACCTCGGTGGCGTTCGAGGTGATGCGGAGTTGCCGCTGCAGCTCGATGAGGTCGGAGCACAGGTCGGTACTCACCTTGTCGGGCGGCCGGGTGTGGAGGGCCTTCAAATGATCGGTACAGGCGAGTTGCCAGTCTTCCACCGTGCGATCGTCGGGCAGGTCCATGTGGAGGAGCTGGCGAATGGGCTCGGCCGCCGGATTGAGCGCGCCGAATCCGGCGCTCACCGCGGCGAACTGTAATAGTTGTCGGCGTTCCGTGGCGTCCACCCCATTTGATTGCGTTTTTCTTACCAGAATACGTAGCCGCTCCAGTTCGGCAACAAAGGCGTGGAGCGCGATCAGCCGTCCGTTCGCGCCGTAGACCTCGTCCAGGCGGCGTACCGTGTCGGCCTGCGGGCGGGCCAGTCCCCGCTCCCATTTGGACAGGTCGGCGTCGTCGCAGAATGCCAGTTTGCCCGCCTGTCGCAGGGTGAGGCCGCGGACCTGGTCGCGCCAATACCGGAGTTCGGCGCCGAGCAGATGCCACGGGGACTCGCAGGGGTTCACCGGCTCGGGTTTACGTGGCATTCCCACACTCCCTGATTCTGACGGTAGCGGGATGTGAGCTCTCCTGCATCAAAAGTACACGCGTTCCTCATGAACGGTCCCATGATTCGTTTCCGGACGGCAAACCGCGGGCAATGGTGGGCCATCTGGAGCGACTTCATGAGTGATCTCGATATCGTCCGAATTTCTTCTGGTATGCCTGGTTTGGGATATGCGATAAGTGCGAATATCTCCGACCATTGGCCGCTCATCGTCGGCTTGGTCGTCGCGATCGCGATCACTGGCGCGCTGATCCGCCGCCGCATCGGCGGCGCGGGGACGGAGACACGACGCGGCGGACCGGGCCGCGGGCGGCACCGGCGAGGGGTGCCGCGCGTGGCCTGGACGCCGATCCGGTGGGACGTGCGGGAACAGGCGGCCGCGGCCGGGCTCGACCTGGTCGAGCCGGACTGGGTGATCGTCTACCGGGTGTGGGCGCGGCGCTTCTACGCGGTGCCGGCCTGGCCGCTGCCCGGCCTGGCCGGGGTCGAGGCCCCGACGATCGCGGGCCTGCGCGCGCTCATGCGCCAGGCCGAGGCGCGGGCGCACGGACTCCGGCGCGCCCGGGCATGAGCGGCGGCGTCCACCCCGCGCATCCCGGCGAGCCGCTGCTGTACGTCTACCAGGCCGACAGCGGCCAGGGGTACGGCGTCTACGGCGTCACCGACGTGTTCGGGGTGGCCAAGCGGCGGCTGATCGAGGCGCTGACGGCGATGCCGTACGGAGCGCGCGGGTCGATCCGGCGGGCGCGGCTGGACATCCTCGCCGTGCCGTACCCGTCCTACCGGTACGGCTCGGCCGTGGCCTGCGCCTGGCGGGACACCCGGAGCGGCGTGATCGTCGCCGTGGGCACGCTGCTCGAGTCCGAGCTCGCCGCGGACGACTCCGGCGAGAGCCCGCTCAGCCTGTGGATCCTCGACGCCGCGCCGCCGGAGGGACGCCGCTGACGGCCCGCCGTACGGCGGGCCCGCCCGGCGGTCACGGCTTGGCGAAGTGGCGGTGGAGGAAGTCGGCGACCAGGCGGATGAGCGCGATGCGGTGGTCGGAGAACGCGTGGTCGGTGGGCAGCACGTGGTGCTCGAGCCGCTCGACCGGGTGCCGCCGGTACGCCTCGACGACCGGGCGGACGTGGAACGGCTCGGGGGAGACGGTGTCCCGGCCCGCCCCGACCAGCAGCACGGGCCGGTCGGCGAGCCGCGGCGCGAGGTCGGCGAGCCGCCACGCCTCCCCGGCGGTCTCCATCTCGGTGAGCAGGGCCTGCGGGGAGGTGCCGCGCAGCGGCAGCATGCACTCCTCGAACATCCGCAGGCACCAGCCCCGCTGCTCGGCGTCGGTACGGCAGGCCACGCCCATCGCGCCGAAGTCGAACGGGGCGATGGAGACGACGGCGGCGACCGCGGGATCGGCGGCCGCGGTGTGCAGGGCGGTGAAGCCGCCGAGGCTGTGCCCGGCGACCGCGACCCGCCCGGGGTCGAGCCGGTGCCGCGACGCGAAGCCGGGGTCGCGGACGGCGGCGACGACCGTGGCGGCGTCGGCGAGCACCTTCGCCCACGAGTAGGAGCCGCCCATGCCCCACGAGCCGCGGTAGTGGAACACCAGCGTGGCGTACCCGGCCCGGCGCAGCGCCTGCGCGATGTCGAAGTTGCGCTCGTAGCCGGGGAAGCCGTGGAGGATCACCACGATCGGGTGCGGGCCCGGCCCCGCCGGGATGTGCAGCACCCCGGCGAGCTCCTCGCCGCCGCTGCGGAACGCGACCGCGGGCGTCTCGGCCGGAGGCGTCAGGTCGCGCGGGGGATCCGTGAAGAGGGCGTCGAGCATGTTTCCCACGTTCACCGCCAATGGGTCATTCGACGCAGAGGGTAACACCGGCGGCCACATGTGATCGCGGCGGGTTCGGGCGCCGGGAGGCCGCCCGGCCCCGCGGCCCGGCACACCCGTCCTCACCTGGGCGAACGCCGGGACGCGCGATCACCGGACGACCGCCGCGCGGAGGCGCCGATACGCGGACGTACCCTCGTATGGTGTGACGCCTTTGCCGGAGACCGATGCGTGAGCTGAAGTCGGCCGACGAGGTCCGTTCCGCGTGCGCCGACGACGCGCTGATCATGTGGGCCGCCCAGGGCATGAAGCCGGGCGTACGCGCGTGGGCCGCGGGGAACGCCGTCGCCGTGGCCGCCCCCGACCTGTTCCGCCGTGACCGCATCATCGTCGTCGGCGACCCCGGTCCGGCCGCCGGCCTGGTCCGGCACGCCCTCGCCGAATGCGGCCCCACCTTCCGCGTGGTCGGCGACGAGCCCCTCGTCCGCGAGCTCACCGCCCGGCTGCCGGAACTCGAGTCCTATGTCGTCTTCGACTGGATGGACACCGACCGCCTCACCCCGCCCGGCCCGTACGGCACGGCCGCCGCGGCCGACGGCGTGGCCGTCCGCTGGCTCGACCCGGGCGAGGACCCCAAGGTCGCGAACCTGCTCGAGGTGGCCTCGCCCACCTCGTGGGCCCAGCCGGGCCTGCCCGGCGTGCGCCGCTGGGCCGGGGCGTGGCGGGACGGCGAGCTCGTCGCCTGCGCCGCCGACGCCTGGTCGTCCCCGACCGTGGGCCTCATCGCCGGGGTGGCCACCGCGCCCGCCCACCGGGGCCGCCGGTACGCCGAGGCGGTGTGCCGCCACATCGCCACCGCCCTGCTCGCCGCGCACGGCCGGGTGGCCCTCATGGTCGACGCCGACAACCACGCCGCGATCCGCGTCTACACCCGCCTCGGCCTCACCCGCCGCGGCATCGCCGCCGCCCGCGTGGGCTAGCCGTGTTTCCGGCAGCACGGCCTGACGGCGTGCCGCCGACCACCGACATAAGAGGCCCTACGAACTGGACTGAGGCTCGGTGGTGTCGTCGAAGAGGTCGTCGATGTGGGTGGCGTCCAGGGCGCGCCGGAGCCACAGATCGAGGCGGTCCCGGTCGGTGCAGTCTTTGATCTGCTGTTCTCGCTCAGGTGGTACGTCGATGCCGCGGTGGCGGAGAATCATGAGCACCGAGGCCGCCTCTCCTTTGGCGAGTCCTGCAGCCTCGCCCTTTGCGAATCCAGCGGTCTCGCCCTCGCGGTAGAGGTTCTGTGCCCAGGGGCTGTGCTTGGGGACGTAGACGGACACGGTCTTCCAAGAGCATGGCCGGTGGTGTGTCGCTGACCACCACTGCATGAAGGTTCTACGAACTGGACTGAGGCTCGGTGGTGTCGTCGAAGAGGTCGTCGATGTGGGTGGCGTCCAGGGCGCGCCGGAGCCACAGATCGAGGCGGTCCCGGTCGGTGCAGTCTTTGATCTGCTGTTCTCGCTCAGGTGGTACGTCGATGCCGCGGTGGCGGAGAATCATGAGCACCGAGGCCGCCTCTCCTTTGGCGAGTCCTGCAGCCTCGCCCTTGGCGAATCCCGCGGCCTCGCCCTTTGCGAATCCGGCGGTCTCGCCCTCGCGGTAGAGGTTCTGTGCCCAGGGGCTGTGCTTGGGGACGTAGACGGACACGGTCTCCTCCAGACGCCGGCGAGCCTCAGGCCCGGCCATGTCGATAGTGTAACCAAACAGAGACGTAGCGTCATCGACCGGCAGATCGCCCAGAAGCTTGACGAACGCCTCGGTCACCTCCCGGCGATGCCCGTGCGCCATCACCGACAGCGCCGCCATCAACAGGTCGTCGGCCATCGCCTCGGGGCTGGTCAGCACGGGGATCTCGCCGGGTCCGGCGATCACCGGGGTGATGGTGACGCTCACGCACCCGTCGCCGACCTGCACGGCCTTGGTGAAGCGGGCCGCGTCCGGGTCGGGGGTGAGGAAGACCACGTAGACGGGTTTGCGGGTCTCCAGCCACAGGATGTTCGCGGCGACCGCGGTCTGGCGCAGCTTGTCCTCGGACATGTGGGTCTCGACCTCGACGATGACCGAGTACCAGCGGTCCTGCTGCGGGCCGCAGAACACGACCGTGTCGGCGTGCAGTTCGCGGGAGATGCGGTCACGCAGGTCGCCGGGGCCGACCGAGAGCCGTCCGCTGACAGGGAGGTCGATGCCGCCGATCTCGCGGAGCAGGCGGATGGGCAGGTGGGGGTGCTCTCGGACGAGTTTGTTGAGTGCGTCGTGCCGGGGGGATGGCATGTGCAAGATGTTATCGCGCGATTACCATTCGTGTTCGCGTTTAGGATACGACCCATAGGCGACGATGCGAGCCGCCGGGACGCCGCGGCGCGCGAAGGGAACCGGAGCCGACCCACGGCCCCCCGGGGCGGTGTCAGCGCGGGGTGATGTACCGGCGGGGACGCAGGGCGTGGGCGCGGAGGGCGGCGAGGGCGGCGGCCTGGCCGACCGGGGTGAGCTGGTCGGCGTCCGAGCGGGGACGGGTGCGCAGGCCGAAGGCGTCGAGGCGGCGGCGCAGCCGGTCGAGCAGCCGGGACGCCTGCGGGCCGTGCGTCGCCGCCGGGGAGGTGCCCGCGTCGCCGTACGGGCGGCGGTCGTCGACCGCGGCGACCTCGGCGACCCAGGCGGTGAGCTCGCCGTCGCGGAGCGGGCGGCCCTCGGCGAGGATCATCAGCGCGATCTCGTGCATCGTGGCGTCGCTGCCGCCGTCCTCGGGCGCGGTGAGGGCGGAGGTGGCCGCGTCCCACATCGCGCCGGGGTCGTCGAGCAGGCGGCGGCCCTCCTTGGTGATCACGAGCTTCGCCCCGGTACGGCGCAGCGCCCGCAGCTCGGCCCGGGCGATGCCGTGCAGCGTGACGAGCTCGGGCACGTCGGCCTCGGCGCGCGGCACCCGGCCGCCGCGGGCGCGCCAGCCGAACCGCTCGGCGGCCTCGATCGCGACCGCGCGGGCGAGGTTGTGCCGCCGGGTGAGCGGCACCCCGGACACGCCGAGCTCGAGCAGCCAGCGCAGCGGCTCCAGGTGGTCGCCGTCCGGCGGGGGCACCGGGGCGTGCAGCCGTACCTCGTACGGCTGGGCGAGGGCGCGGCGGGCGGCGCCGCGGCCGAGCACCCACCGGTTGAGCCGTTCGCCGTGCACCCGCTGCAGCCAGTTGTCGCCGCCGAGCTCGGGGCGCGGGGTGAGCAGCCAGCGGGCGGTGAGCCGGGCCCGGGCGCGGTCCGCGCCGGGGGTGAGCTCGCCGGAGACGATGGCGAGCTCGAGCGCGGCCGAGCAGGCGGTGTGCGCGGCGGACTCCTCCGGGCCCATGATCGTGCTCCAGGTGAGCTCGGGCACGTCCGGCGGGAGCACGCCGGTGGCCTCGAGGGCGCGCTGGCAGGCGGCGAGGCCCGCCTCCTCGCCCGCGAGCCGGTAGGTGCGCAGGATGCGCGCGGTGGTGCCGGACAGGCACAGCGCCGCGTACCGGGGCATGCCGCCGAGCCGCAGCAGGCGGCCGAGCGCGCGGGCGATGCGGAGCCGTTCCTCGTCGGTGGCCTCGATCCGGACCGGCAGCGTGTACCAGAGGAAGTCGCACACGTCGATCTGCGCGATCGTCTCCAGCGGCTTGCCGCCGGTGAGCCAGTCGACGGCGAGGCGGGCCGCGTCCGCGGTGGCCGGGTCGGACCGCTCCAGCTCGAGGAGGAGCGCGGCGACGTCCGGCGCGGGAACGCTCCGCACCCGGCCGAACCCCACGTGCCCCGGCCGATGCCCGAAACCACGCCCCCGATAGCGCATCACGTCAGCACTCACCCGGTCCAACCGTCAGATCCACGAATTGAACAGCATGCGCCGGTGCCAGTCGGCGTGCGTGATGAGTTCGCCGGCGAGAACCGGGTACAGCCACCCGAAGTTGATCAGTGCCAGCAGCGTGAACGCGCCCACCACGACCGCGCCGGTCAGCCGCCGCCGCTGCGACGCGCCGCCGGTGCCGAGCAGCAGCCCGGCGACGAGCACGATCGCCAAGATCATGAACGGGACGAGCGGCAGCGCGTAGAACTGGAACATGGTCCGGTTGTCGGCGATCGCGTAGTAGAACCACGGCAGCCAGCCGACCGCGAGGGCGAGGAGCACCGCCCCGGCCCGCCAGTCGCGGGTCGCCACGTAGTAGGCGACGAGCCCGACGATCGCCACCAGCGCGCCGTACCAGATCACCGGGGTGCCGGTGCCGAGCACCGCCTGCGCGCAGTCCTTCGCGCCGCACCCGGTCGGCTTGTCGGCCCAGAAGAACGCCACCGGGCGCAGCAGCAGCGGCCACTGCCACGGCTCGGACTGGTAGGGGTGCTTGGCCACGAGCCCGGTGTGGAAGTTCAGCACCATGAAGTGGTACGAGAACCACGACCGCACCGAGTCGACGACGAAGAACACCGGCCCGGCCGTGGTCGCCTGCTCCCAGTTGCGGCCGTAGCCGAGCGGCGAGGCGAACCAGCCGATCCAGCTCGCCACGTAGGTGATCGCGGGCACCAGCCCGAGCGCGACCGCGGCGTTCCGCAGGTCGAAGGCGAACACCCCCCGGTACGGCCGGCGCAGCCCGACCGCCCGCCGCGCCCCGGCGTCCCACATGAGGCTGAGCACGGCGAAGCCGATGAGGAAGAAGATCCCGCTCCATTTGCTGGCGCACGCCGCGCCGAGGCAGAGCCCGGCCGCGATGCGCCACGGCCGGATGCCGAGCCGCGGCCCGGTGTCGGTGAGCGGCGAGCGTTCGTACCAGTCGACCAGCCGTTCCCGCATCCTGTCGCGGTCGACCACGAGGCAGGCGAACCCGGCGATCACCCAGAACGTGAGGAACCCGTCGAGCAGGGCGAACCGCCCGAGCACGAAGTGCAGGCCCTCGATCGCGAGCAGGAACCCGGCGAGGCAGCCGAGCAGCGTCGAGCGGGTCATCCGGCGGGCCGTCCGCGTGAGGATGAGGATGCCGAGGGTGCTCACCACCGCCGCGGCGAACCGCCAGCCGAACGGCGTGGCGCCGAACAGCGCCTCGCCCAGCCCGATCATCCACTTCGCCAGCGGCGGGTGCACCACGTACGCGGCGCACTGGTCGGCCTGGTCGGCGGCGCACTGCTTCCAGATGTCGGTGTTGCCCGCGAGCAGCAGCTTGTCCGCGTCGTCCACCGGCGTGCGCTCCACGCCGAACTCGATCAGCGAGAGCGCGTCCTTGGCGTAGTAGGTCTCGTCGAAGACGACCGCGTGCGGGACCGCGAGGTTGTAGAAGCGCAGAAAGCCGCCGAAGGCCGTGACGAGCAGCGCGCCGATCCAGCCCCAGCGGGGATCGCCGGGCATCGCGGGCACCAGCCGGTCACGCAGCGAGCCCGCCTCGCGCACCGTCCCGGCGGGCTCCACGGCGGGTCTCGGTGGCTGCCCCGGACGCTCGTTCGCCTGGTTCTGGAATTCGGTCACGGCCACTCGGCCATCGTACGGGGCGACGATTAACCCGGGCCTAAGAAACAGGACTGCATGCCCCATATGACGGTTTCCTCAGGGGAGGTTCGGCGGGAGCCGGGCCGAAAGCGGGAAGATGGCCGGGTGGGCAACGCGCATGACGGCCGAACGGACGGGCCGATGACCGGTACGGCGGGCACGCCGGAGGAGGGCCGCGGGCTGCTGGTGCTCGCCGGGGCCCCGATCGGCCAGGTGGGCGACGCCTCGCCGCGGCTGCGGGCGGCGCTCGCCGAGGCCGACGTGGTCGCCGCCGAGGACACCCGGCGGCTGCGCCGGCTCGCCGCCGACCTCGGGGTGACGGTCACCGGCCGGGTGGTGTCGTACTACGACGTGAACGAGGCGACCCGGGCCGCCGAGCTGCTCGAGGAGCTGCTCGCCGGGCGGACCGTGCTGGTGATCACCGACGCGGGCATGCCCGGGGTGTCCGACCCCGGCTACCGGCTCACCCGGCTCGCGGTCGAGCACGGGATCCGGGTCACCGCGCTGCCCGGGCCGTCCGCGGTGACCACCGCGCTCGCGGTGTCCGGGCTGCCCAGCGACCGGTTCTGCTTCGAGGGCTTCCTGCCGCGCAAGGCGGGGGAGCGCGCCCGCCGCCTCGCCGCGCTCGCCACCGAGGAGCGCACGATGATCTTCTTCGAGGCGCCGCACCGCCTGCACGCGGCCCTCGCGGCGATGGCCGAGGCGTTCGGCCCGGACCGGCCCGCCGCGGTGTGCCGCGAGCTGTCGAAGACCTACGAGGAGGTACGGCGCGGAGGCCTCGGCGAGCTCGCCGAGTGGGCGGCCGGGGAGGTGCGCGGCGAGATCACCGTCGTGGTCGGCGGCCACGTGGCCGAGCGGGGCGCCCGCGACATGGCCGAGCTCGTCGCCGAGGTGGCCCGCCGCGAGGAGCAGGGCGTGCCGCGCAAGCAGGCGATCGCCGAGGTCGCCAGGTCCGCCGGGGTGTCCAAGCGGGAGCTGTACGCGGCGGTCCACGCCTGACCCTCGGCCCGGCCGCGGCGCGGCTCAGGCCGGGTCGTCGTCCGCGTCGGGCTTGCCGCGCTTGTCGGTCTTGCCGGAGGTGTCCGGGTCGAGGTCGCCGGGGACCGGGGCGGCGAGCGGCATGGTCGTGGTGCGGGCGGGCTCGGTGGTCCGCCCGGCCGTCACCTCGGCCTCGCCGCCGCGGGCCTCGCCGCCGCGGGCGGCGCGCCGCGCGGCGAGGCGGGCCCGGGCGAACGCGGGCAGCGGCACGCCGTGGCGCAGGCTGATCGCGGCCGCGAGGCAGGCGAGCGGCACCGCGGGCAGCAGGTAGCGGTAGTCGAACTCGGCGGTCGCCGCCGGGGCGAGGATGAGGCCCACCGCGGCGAGCCAGGGCAGCGCGACCGGCCCGCCGAGTTTGCGCCAGCGTACGGCCACGCCGTACAGGCCGATGAGCAGGATGATGCCGAGCACGAGCCCGGGCAGCCGCACCACCCGCTGGTAGGCCTGCATGACGTTCGCCCACGGGGCGACGATCCGGGTCGCGGCCGGCCCCTGCTCGTAGGCCATCGCGTCGGTGTCGGCCCGGCCCTTGTAGAGGGGCCAGGTGGGTAGCGGCTTCTCCTCGTTGCGGAACTCGTACTGGTTGTAGGTGTTCGCGTCCGGGAAGACCGGCCGGTCCCAGCGGAACGCCCGGAAGAAGTCCCGGGCGACCACGGCGAGGTAGTCGAGCGGCTGGGCGAGGATCGCCTCCTTGGCGAACTTGCTCGCCCACTCGTTCACGTCGCCGTCGAACTTCGGCGTGCCGTACCGGTGCGGCGGGCCGCTCGGGTCCCACAGGTACCACTGGGAGTAGTCCTTGCGCTGGGTGGTGCACAGGACGATGAGCTGGACCTCTTTGGGCTTGATCTTGTTGCAGTCGGCGAACGCCATGGTCCGCATGTAGAGGATCAGCCCGTCGCTGTTGGTCATCGCGAACCGGCCGTGCGCGCTCTTGAACCACGCCATGTACGCGAGCACCGGGATCGCGCACGCGGTGACCACCGCGACGATCGGCCGCCAGCCTACCCGCTTGACCAGCAGGTACGCCACGACGAGCGCGAGGATCGGCAGCCCGATCGAGCGGGTGAGCGCGGTCAGCGCGAGCAGCAGCCCGACCACCACCCCCATCCGGGCGCTCATCCTGCGGTGCCACAGAATGAGCGTGATCACCCCGACCACGAGCAGGGTGAACATGGTGTCGGACATGATCAGGTGTTCGAGCTGGATCTGGTACGCGTCGAAGATGACCGGGGTCACCGTGAGCGTGGCGCCCCAGCGCGGTAGGTCAAATTTGCGTATCAGAAGCGCGTAGATCAGGACGGCCGTGGCCAACCCCATTACATGCTGGGTGAAGACCACAAGTGAGAAGCTGTGGAACGGCTTGAGCAGCAGGAGCCAGAAGCCGTATCCGTCCGGACGGATCGGGTGCGGCCGAGGGTGCAGTGCGACCGAGACGTACTCGTAGGAGTCGTTGAACCACATCGCCGGCCGGTAGCCGAGCATGGTGATCACTCGTAGCACCGCACCCAGGCCGAGGGCGACGGCGAGGTGGCGATGGCGCAGCAGGAAGGTGCGCAACCGTGCGCCTCGGCTCGCCCCCGGAACGCGTACCCGAGTCCGTTCCGCAACGGTGACCATGGTTAACAGGATGCCAGCGGTGACACCGAGTTGACTCGACGATGACGAGGCTCGGGCATCATGGGGGAATTCACGCATGGCTAAGCGAGGGGTTGCGACGTGGAACTGACCGTTGTAATGCCGTGCCTCAACGAGGCCGAGACCGTTGCCACGTGCGTGCGTAAGGCCATCGAGTGCATGGAGCGGCACGGGATCGACGGCGAGGTCGTGGTCGCCGACAACGGCAGCACCGACGGGTCGCAGCAGCTCGCCCGTGACGCGGGCGCCCGGGTGGTGCACGTCGCCGAGAAGGGGTACGGCAACGCCCTCATGGGCGGCATCCGCGCCGCCCGCGGCAAGTACGTGATCATGGGCGACGCGGACGACTCCTACGACTTCACGAACCTCATGCCGTTCGTGGAGCAGCTCCGGGACGGCGCGGACCTGGTGATGGGCAACCGGTTCCGCGGCGGGATCAAGCCGGGCGCGATGCCCCCGCTCCACCGCTACCTCGGCAACCCCGTGCTGTCGTTCATCGGGCGGCTGTTCTTCGGCAGCAAGGTCGGCGACTTCCACTGCGGGCTGCGCGGCTTCCGCCGCGACTCGATCCTGAGGATCGGGCTGCAGACCGGCGGCATGGAGTTCGCCAGCGAGATGGTGGTGAAGGCCACGCTGCACGGCCTCGACGTGCGCGAGGTGCCCACCACGCTCTCCCCGGACGGCCGGTCCCGCCCGCCGCACCTGCGCTCCTGGCGCGACGGCTGGCGCCACCTGCGCTTCCTGCTGCTGTACAGCCCGCGCTGGCTGTTCCTCATCCCCGGCCTGGTGATGATGGCGATCGGCCTGATCGCCGGGGTCCTGCTCACCAAGGGGCCGGTGATCATCGGCGCGCTCGCCTTCGACGTCGACACCCTCGTCGGCGCCTCGGCGATGGTGGTGATCGGCTTCCAGGCGGTGCTGTTCGCGCTGTTCACCAAGGTGTACGCGGCCGAGGAGGGCTTCCTGCCCGAGGACCGGCGGGTCCGCCGGCTGATCGAGGTGATCAGCCTGGAGAAGGGGCTCGTCGCGGGCGGCCTGCTCGCGCTCGCCGGGCTCGGCGGCCTGGTCGCGTCGCTGGTGCACTGGAAGGTGAACAACTTCGGCGAGCTCAACCCGCGGGAGGCGCTGCGCATCGTGGTGCCGTCCGCCACCGCGCTGATCATGAGCTTCCAGACGATCTTCGCGGCGCTGTTCGTCAGCATCCTCGGCATCCGCCGGACCAAGGAGAACCCGGAGGACGTGGCCGCGTCGGCGGTGGAGGAGGCCGCCGAGGCCGTCACCCGGGCGCCGCAGGACGCCTCCGCGATCGTGGACAAGGAGACGGCGGAAACCTCCTGAGCCCCGCCGTACCCCCCAAACCGTTTCGAGACAGGTCTCCGCGCCCTCTAGGCTTGTAGCATGCCTCAGCACATCTTGACCGCCGTCGCGTGGCCGTACGCCAACGGGCCGCGCCACATCGGACACGTCTCCGGATTCGGCGTTCCGTCCGACATCTTCAGTCGCTACCAGCGAATGGCGGGCAACAAGGTGCTGATGGTGAGCGGCACCGACGAGCACGGCACGCCCATCCAGGTGCAGGCCGACCAGGAAGGGGTGAGCACCCAGGAGCTGGTCGACCGGTACAACCGGATCATCGCCGAGGACCTGACCGCGCTCGGCCTCTCCTACGACCTGTTCACCCGCACCACGACCCGCAACCACTACGAGGTCACCCAGGAGATCTTCCGCGGCCTGTACAAGAACGGCTACGTGGTGCCGCAGACCACGCTGGGCGCGGTGTCGCCGTCCACCGGCCGGACCCTGCCCGACCGCTACATCGAGGGCACCTGCCCCATCTGCAAGTACGACGGGGCGCGCGGCGACCAGTGCGACAACTGCGGCAACCAGCTCGACCCGATCGACCTGATCAACCCCCGGTCGAAGATCAACGGGGAGACGCCGAAGTTCGTCGAGACCGAGCACTTCATGCTCGACCTGCCCGCCTTCGCCGACGTGCTCGGCTCCTACCTGCAGCGCAAGCACGGCGAGTGGCGGCCGAACGTGCTGAAGTTCTCCCTCAACCTGCTCAACGACCTGCAGCCGCGCGCCATCACCCGCGACCTCGACTGGGGCGTCCCGATCCCGCTGGACGGCTGGCGCGACCTGGAGAACAAGCGGCTGTACGTCTGGTTCGACGCGGTCATCGGCTACCTGAGCGCGTCGATCGAGTGGGCCAAGCGGTCCGGCGACCCGGACGCCTGGCGGGCCTGGTGGCAGTCGCCCGACGCCCGCAGCTACTACTTCATGGGCAAGGACAACATCGTCTTCCACTCCGTGATCTGGCCGGCGATGCTGCTCGGCTACAACGGGGAGGGGGCGAAGGGCGGCAGCCCCGGCTCGCTCGGCCGGCTCAACCCGCCCACCGAGGTCGTGTCCAGCGAGTACCTGACGATGGAGGGGCGCAAGTTCTCCTCCTCCCGCCGGGTCGTGATCTACGTGCGGGACTTCCTGTCCCGGTACGACGCGGACGCGCTGCGGTACTACATCGCGATCGCCGGGCCGGAGACCCAGGACACCGACTTCACCTGGGCCGAGTTCCTCAACCGGAACAACGGCGAGCTGGTCGCGGCCTGGGGCAACCTGGTCAACCGGTCGATCTCGATGGCCGCGAAGAACTTCGGCGAGATCCCGCAGCCGGGTGAGCTCACCGACGCCGACCGGGAGCTGCTCGAGCGGTCGAAGGCGGCGTTCGCGACGGTGGGCGCCGAGCTGAGCCGGTCCCGGTTCAAGAACGCGCTCACCGAGGCGTTCAACGTGGTGCGCGAGGCGAACAAGTACCTCGCCGACCAGGCCCCGTGGAAGCTCAAGGACGACCCGGACCGCCAGCGGTCGATCCTCTACGTGGCGCTGCAGATCGTCGACGACGCCAAGACCCTGCTCACGCCGTTCCTGCCGAGCTCGTCGAACAAGGTCTACAAGATGCTCGGCGGCGAGGGCACCTGGTCCTCCATGCCGGAGCTCCGCGAGGTCGAGGAGGAGGGCGGCCGGCCGTACCCGGTGATCACCGGCACGTACGAGGACGACGTCGCCACCTGGGAGTCGCGGCCGATCCGGCCGGGCACCCCGCTGTCGGCCCCGACGCCGCTGTTCACCAAGCTCGACCCGAAGATCGTCGACGAGGAGCTGGCCCGCCTTGGGGGGTGAGCGTCCGCCCGCGCCGGCGCCGCTCGCCGGCGAGGTCTTCGACAGCCACTGCCACCTCGACATCATGGTGGGCGCGCGCGCCGCGTCCTCCGGCGACCCGATCGCCCTCGCCGCCCAGGCGGCGGGGGCGGACGTGGCGCGCATCCTGGACGAGTCGCGCGCGGTCGGGGTGACCCGCGTGGTCACCATCGGGTACGACCTGCGGTCGTCGGAGTGGGCGGCCGAGACCGCCGCCCGGCACCCCGACGTGTACGCCGGGGTGGCGATCCACCCGAACGAGGCCGGGTCGGCGACGGACGAGGCGCTCGCCCGCATCGAGGAGCTCGCCAGGCTGCCGCGGGTGCGGGCCGTGGGGGAGACCGGGCTCGACTACTACCGCGACTGGGCCTCGCGCGAGGACCAGCACGCGTCGTTCCGGGCGCACATCGAGATCGCCAAGCGCACCGGCAAGGCCCTGGTCATCCACGACCGGGAGGCGCACGACGACGTGCTGCGCGTGCTCGCCGAGGCCGGGCCGCCGGACGTGGTGGTGTTCCACAGCTTCTCCGGCGACGCGGAACTTGCGAAAAAGTGTGCGGATGCCGGATATTACATGTCGTTCTCGGGGCCGGTGACCTACAAGAACGCCGCATACCTTCGGGAAGCGGCGAAGGTGGCTCCAAAAGAGCTGCTTCTTGTGGAGACCGACGCTCCCTATCTGCCGCCGACACCCCATCGCGGCAAACCGAACTCCCCTTACCTGATCCCGCTCACGCTGCGTTGCCTCGCCGAGGTGAAGTCCATTCCGGAGGACGAGCTCTGCGCGGTGATCAGCGCGAACGGCGAGCAGGTCTTCGGCGCCTGGTGATTCTCGCCGTCGGCGCCGGTTCTCGCCGGTTTCGCCCCGGCCGTGCCGTACCCGCCGTCGCGGGCGGCCCGGAGCCGGGCGGCCGGTAATCGTCTCCCCGCCTTTCCTCACCGGCGACGAAAGTCAAGCGTGGCCAATGTCACGTTGTGCGTTGCGGTGATCCGGTTGAGGCCCCTGTGATCTCACCGCTACCGTCAACCCGGCGACGCACCGTGGCGATAGTCCGGGTCGGCGCACTGAGGACGACGTACTGGTGACGATGTGCTTGGGGAGCCGATCAATGCCTGACCGTCACGCCAGGATCCTCACCCAGCCGACATCGATGCCCGCCCGTCCGACCGCAGACCGCGCCGCCGCCGCCGTCCCGCCCGCCCGTGAGCCGATCTCCGATGCCTTCCCCGTACCCGTCCCCGGCCCCGGTGACGATCCCGGCCGGCCGCAGGACGGCACGCCACCGCAGGGCACGGCCGAACCGGCGCGTGGGCCGCAGGACGCCACGCCGCCACAGGGGGTGACGGCTCCGTCGCATGCCCCACAGGCCGCTCCCCGGCCTCCGCAGCGTGACCCGGTTCCGCCGCGGCGTCCAGCCGGTGCCGCGCCGCCTGCCGGTGAGGGTGGGCGGCCGGGTGCAGGTGGTGGGCCTGCACCCGTACGTGTTTCCGGCCCGGCGCATGCGGCCGGTGCGCCGCAGGGCGGTACGCCCCCGCAGGGCGTGCCCGGTCCGGCGCGTGGGGGGACCCCGCCACAGGGTGCGACTCCGCCGCACGGCGTGACGGCCCCTCCGCGTGCGCCACAGGCCGCTCCCCGGCCTCCGCAGCGTGATCCGGTCCCGCCGAGACGCCCTGCCGGTGCCGCGCCGCCTGCCGGTGAGGGTGGGCGGCCGGGTGCAGGTGGTGGGCCTGCACCCGTACGTGTTTCCGGCCCGGCGCATGCGGGTGGCGCGCCGCAGGGCGGCACGCCGCCGCAGGGCATGGCCGATCCGGCGCGTGCGCCCCAGACCGCGCCGCGGCCCGTGCAGCGAGACTCCAGGCCCCAGGGGCATCCCGGCACCCCTGCGCCGCCCGCCGGTCAGCGTGGCGGGCGACCGGAGGCCGGTCCGGCACCCGTCTCCGGCCCGAGGCGGGAAAGCGGTGCTCCACGGGGTGGGACTCCGCCGCAGGGCGTCGTGGCTCCGCCGCGTGGGCCACAGACGGCTCCGCGGCCTCCTCAGCAGCGTGATCCGGCCCCGCCGGGGCGTCCGGCCGGTGCGTTACCGCCCGCCCGTGAGGGTGGTGGGCGGCCCGAGGGAGGACCTGCGCCCGCGCCCGGGCGGGTCTCGGGTCCGAGGCGGGAAAACGGTGCTTCCCAGGGCGGGACTCCGCCGCAGGGGGTGACGGCTCCGCCGCGCGCGTCGCAGCCTGCCCCGCGGCCTCCGCAGCGTGATCCGGCCCCGGCGAGGCAGCCGGCCGGTGCCTTACCGCCTGCCCGCCAGGCTGGCGGACGGCCGGAGGCGGGTCCGGCACCTGCCTCCGGGCCGGTACAGCGGACCGAGCCGCAGCAGGGTGGGACGCCGCCGCAGGGCGTGGCCGATCCGGCGCGTTCGCCGCAGGCCGCCCCGCGGCCTTCGCAGCCGGACGCCGCGGCACAGACGCGACCCGGCGACTCCGCGCCGCCCGCCGGTGAGCGCGACGAGCAGCGGCCGGAGGCGAGCCCCGCCCCCGACCAGGGGGCCACGCCGTCGCAGCAGCCCGCGCCCAGTCCGCCCCCGCCGCCCGCCATCGGGGGCGGCACGGGCGAAGGCGGCGGCCGGATACCCGCGCGCCGGAAACGGCCCGCGCCCGCGGTGAGCGGTGCCAAGCCGCGGACGCGCAAGGGGAAGAGCAGGCCGGTGCGGTCGCGCCGGATCTCGTCGATCCTGATCGGGGTCGCCGGTTCGCTCGTCGGCGGGGTCTCTCTCGGCCTGTTCGTCGTGTTCGGCCTCGCCAAGGAGGTCCACCTCATGGTGGACGGCGAGCCGATCGACATCCACACCTTCGCCGACACCGTCGCCGAGGCGCTGGAGCGTGCCGACGTGAAGATCGGCCCGGCCGACTACGTGTCGCCGAAGCCCACCCAGCGCATCACCGACGAGAGCCGCATCGAGGTACGGCACGCCCGCAAGCTCACCCTGATCAAGGACGGCCGCACCACGGTCCACACCGTCACGGCGCTCAACGTCGGCGACGCGCTCGAGGAGCTCGACCTCGACCCCGACAAGGTCAAGCTCTCCGCGTCGGTGATGCGGCTGATCCCGCTCACCGGCCTCCGCCTCAGCGTCACCACCATCCGCGAGATCGACGTGGTCAAGGACGGGCGGCGCATCCGCATGACCACCACCGCCCGGACCATCCGCGAGGCGCTGGAGAGCAACGGCATCACCGTCGGCAAGGACGAGAAGGTACGGCCCAAGCTGTCCGCCTTCCCGGAGGACGGCCAGGTGGTCCGGATCATCCCGGTGACCCCGCCGCGCACCGAGCCGATCCGCCCCGAGGTCGCCCGCCTCAACTGGAACGCTCTCGCCCAGTGCGAGACCGGCGGCAACCCGCGCGCGGTCGACCCGGCGGGCACGAACTTCGGCATGTACGCGATCAGCCTGCAGATGTGGCGCGCGGTCGGCGGCAAGAAGACCCCGGTGGACTGGCCTGCCGAGGAGCAGACCTACCGGGCCCAGCTGCTCTACCAGAAGGTGGAGGGCCGCTGGCAGCGGCAGTGGCCGAACTGCGGGTCCCGGCTCTTCGACTGACCGCCGCGCGGCACGGCCGGGGCCGCCCGGCCCGGTCCCGGGTACGGCCGTGCCCGCCGTACCGCGCGGACGACCCGAGCGCCCCGCCGGGTGCGAGACACTTGGGGGGTGCTTAGGGGAGAGACGGGGAGTGGGAAGCCGTGAGCCTGCTCGGCCCGGCGGACATCCGGGTGCTGGCCGACAAGCTGGCCCTCCGGCCGACGAAGCGGCTGGGCCAGAACTTCGTGATCGACGGCGGCACCGTGCGCCGCATCGTCCGTACCGCTGAGCTCGGCGCCGACGACGTGGTGATCGAGGTGGGCCCGGGCCTGGGCTCGCTCACCCTCGCCCTGCTCGAGCAGGTGCGCAGGGTGATCGCGGTGGAGATCGACCCGGTGCTCGCCCGGCAGTTGCCGCACACCGTGGCCGACCACATGCCCGAGGCGGCCGACCGGCTCACCGTGATCACCGCGGACGCGCTGCGGCTCCGCCCGGACGACCTCGACGAGGCCCCGGACGTGCTCGTCGCCAACCTGCCGTACAACGTGGCCGTGCCGGTCGTGCTCCACCTGCTCGAGGTGCTGCCCACGCTGCGCGGCGGCCTCGTCATGGTGCAGGCCGAGGTGGCCGACCGCCTCGCCGCCCGCCCCGGCTCCAAGATCTACGGCGTGCCGTCGGTGAAGACCGCCTGGTACGCCGAGGTGCGCAAGGCCGGTCCGGTCGGCCGCAGCGTGTTCTGGCCGGTGCCGAACGTCGACTCCGGTCTGGTCGCGCTCGTCCGCCGCGACCCGCCCCCGACCGCGGCCACCCGCGAGGAGGTCTTCGCCGTCGTCGACGCCGCCTTCGCCCAGCGCCGCAAGACCCTGCGCGCCGCCCTCGCCGGCTGGGCGGGCGGCGCCGCCCGCGCCGGGGAGATCCTCAAGGCCGCCGGCATCGACCCGGCCGCCCGGGGCGAACAGCTCGAGATCACCGACTTCGCCCGGATCGCCGAGGCCGCCCGGAAAATCGGGTAGCCGCCCTGGTCACGGCGTGCCGTGGCCGAGTGCGTCCTGCGGGGCGAAGGTGATGGTGATCTGGCGGCCGTTGGCGTAGCTGACCACGGGACGCTGCAGCATGCCGCCGACCCGGCGGGCGACCGCCTGGAACAGCTCCACCATCTCCGGGGTGTCGGCGCTCACCCGGAACCGCCCGCTCTCGACGAGATGCCGGGCGACCAGAGGGGCGAAGTTCGCCTCCGCCCGGATGCGCTCCTCCGCGTCGAGCGGGGTCTGCCGGGACGCGGGCTGCGCGCCGGTGGACCGGGTGTCCAGAGGGTGGGGCATCGCGATCTCCTCGTGTCGGCTTTGGGCAAGCATGTCAGAGATGCCGGGCCGGTTGCGTGCGTTCCGCGCCGCCGCCCGCTAGCGCCACCGCTCCCGGCGGTGGGCGTAGGCGAGGGTGTGCACGATCTCCGGAGCGGTCGGCCGGGGCGCGGGGGAGCGGGAGAGGGCGCGGCGGACCAGGTGGTCGAGCGGCCGGGGGAGGTGGCCGAGGCGGGGGTCGGCGTGGACCACGCGCTCGGCCATGGTGAGCGGGTCGCCCTCGCCGAAGGGGTGGATGCCGCTCGCCGCGTACGCCACCAGGCAGCCCCAGGCGAAGATGTCCGCGGCCGGGGTCACCTCGCCGCCGGTCACCTGCTCGGGGGCCCACCAGCCGGGGGAGCCCACGACCTCGCCGGTGAGGGTCTCGACCGTCGCGTGCCGCAGCGCCCGCGCGATGCCGAAGTCGATCACGCGGGGGCCCGCCGCGGAGAGGATCACGTTCGCCGGTTTCAGGTCCCGGTGCACCAGGCCGGCCGCGTGGATCGCGGCCAGCGCGGCCGCCGTGCCGTACGCGGTCTCGAGCAGGAGCGCGGGCTCCAGGGGGCCGGTCTCGCCGACCCGCTCGGCCAGCGAGATCCCCTCGATGTACTCGGTCACCAGGTACGGCCGGCCGTCCCCGGTCACCCCGCTGCCGAGTACCCGGGCGGTGTGCGGCGACACCACCCGGCGGGTGTGCGCCACCTCGGCGCGGAACCGCGCCACGAGGCCGGGGTCGGCGGCGTACTCGCGCCGCAGCAGCTTCACCGCGACCGGCCGCCCCGCCGGGTCCGCGCCGAGGTAGACGGTCCCCATGCCGCCCTCGCCGAGGCAGCCCAGCAGGGCGTAGCCGCCGATCCGCGCCGGATCGCCCGCCCGCAGGGGCATGCGACCGCGCGGAAACCTGAACGTGCGCGGAAAAGGGCGCGCGCCTGGGCGCTGTGTGCGATGCAAAGATCCCCCCTCGACGCTGGGTCCCCCTCGGAAACGCAGGCGCGGAACCGGCGCGTGGACGCGCCGCCGCCGGGTCACCCGGTCACGACGGCTCCGAAGTCCACGGACGCGGCGATCTCGCGCGACCGGGGCCGGTCACCGGCGTGCGGGAGGTGGGGGATGCCCTTGAAGCCCGGGGCGAGCAGGTGCACGTCCCGGTGCACGCCCTCGCCGAGCAGCCGGACGAGCGCGACCGCGCCGCCGTGCGTGGCCTGCTCGTCGGGCACGCCGACCGCCATCCACTCCTCGCCGACGCCGGTCACCGACCAGCCGAAGTGGTCGTAGGCCTGGATGCGCACCCGCCCCTCGGTGACGAACGAGCCGGGTCCGCCGTCGAGCGGCACGACCGTCACCGCGCCCGCCTCGGGCAGCCCGCGCACGGCCTCGAACGGGGCGCCGACGAGCAGGTGCCCGCCCGCGAACCCCAGCGCGTGGCCGAACTCGTCGCCGCGTTCCGGCGCGTCGGGCAGCCCGCCCGCCCCCTGGCGCAGCAGGCGCACCGCGCGCGGCCCGGCCTTCCCGCCGGACTCGTAGAGCCGGACCACGCCCGCGTCCGCGGCGTCGCCCACGTCCGCGCCCGGGGCGCTCGCCGCGAGGTAGCCCAGGCCGCCCCACTCGCCGTAGGCGAGCGCGTGGCCGAACCGGTCGCCCGCGCGGTCCGGCAGGCCGTCGTCCGCCCCGTCCAGGCGGCGGCTCACCGCGCGCAATCCGCCGCCGCCGCGCCTGGTCACGTCGTACACGATCGTGATCGCGCCCGCGTCGCGCCCGGCCCCGGCCTCGATGTCCTCGTACGGCGCGCCGATCACCAGGTCGAGGGCGTCGGGGTCGCCGCCGAGCCGCCCGAGCGCGAGCGACCAGCCGAACATGTCGCCCGGCTCGGCGACCCCCGGCACACCCGGCGTGTCCTGGGTGATCCGCAGCGCCTTGGTGACCTTGCGGCCCGGCCCGACGGTGAACACGTGGACCGCGCCCGCCCGGCGCACCCCGCCCACGTCCTCGTACGGCGCGCCGACCGCGACCACGCCCTCGGCGGCGGCCACCGACCAGCCGGCGTTCGCCTCCGCGCCCGCGTCGACGGGGAGCGCCGTGGCGTCGACCTGGGCGAACGCGGGCCGGGCGCCGCGCCCGCCCCAGTAGATCACCGCGCGGTTCCGCTCGGCGTGCGGGCTGCCCACCACGAGGTCCGCGCAGCCGTCCCCGTCCACGTCCGCCAGCCGCATCGCCGCCGGCGCCCGGGCGCTGGTCAGCAGCGCGTCGGCCGCGTCGACCCGCGGAAAGCCCTCCTCGGTGCCGAGCAGCACGTGCACCGACCCGGCGCCGGGTTTGCGGAAGTGCGCGTTCGGATCCCCCACGGCGAGGTCCGGGTACCCATCGCCGTTGTAGTCGGCCCCGGTCCGCGTGTCGCATGTGAGCCGCGCCGCCTCGGCCGCCCGCACCGCGCCCGCACCGGCGGGCCGGGGGACGCCACCGGCGTGTGTCGTGGCGGCGAGGAGGAGCGCGGCCGCCAGCGCGCCCACCGCCCTCACAGCCGGATCCGGATCGTCTCGCCGCCGGGCACGAACCGGCCGACCAGCATGCGGGGGAACGCCGTGTTCGCCAGGCCGTAGCTCACCGTGAGCATGAGCCGCGCGCCCGGCGCGATCACGGTGGGGACCTGTCCCGGGTAGTACGGCCGGTGCCGCTGCCCCAGGTCGTCGACGAGGATGGGCAGCTCCCCGGCGAGCGGCGCCTCGTCCGGTCCCATGTTCACCAGGGTCATGCGGATGCGGCAGGTCTGCCGGTCGGGGTTGAGCACGCCGCCGCTGTGGTTCCGGTAGCCGCACTCCGGCTTCTCCACGACGAGCTGCGGCCCGTGGTAGGTGGCCCCGAGCGGGATCCGGCGGCCGACGTCGGTGACCCGCGCGGGCTTGTCGAGCACGTCGAGCGCGTCGGGCCGCTCGCTGTGGTCGATCCGCGAGGCGACCATCAGCGTCACGGTCACCGCGAGCGTCACCAGCAGCGCCGCCCGCGCGGCCCGCAGCCCGCGCCCCGGGCCGGACCGCGCCGGTTTCCCCTCGTCCTCGCCCGCGGCCGGGTCCGCGTCCGGCTCGTCCTCCCGCCCCGCCGCGGCGTCCGCCGTGCCGGCCGCCTCGGCCGGGGACGGGGTGACGGCCGCTCCGGGCGCCTGCTCCGCCGGTACGGCACGGCCCGCGGCTGCCATCGCCGCGCCCGGCGCGGCCCGCCGCGCGCCGACGGTCCCGGCGGTGAGCGCCATGTCCGGGGCCGATCCGGCCGTGCCCCTGCCGAGGTCGCCCGCGGCGGGGTCCGGCACGCCGTCAACGCCCGGCCCGGCCGGGAGATCGATGGCGGGCGCGCCCGCGTACCCGTTCGCCGCCGTGGCGCCGCGCAGCCAGTTCGGGCCGGGGTCGGTGTTCGTGATGTCCGGTGCCACCGGCCGGGCGCCGGGCGGAGGCGTGGGCGCGGGCAGGGCCGGCCCGTCGGCCGCGGGCGCCGCGTCCCCCGGCTCGACGAGCCGCAGCAGCAGGTCACGGGCGGTGGGCCGCCGGCCCGGATCGCGGTCGAGGGCCCGCCGTACCAGGTGGTCGAGCGGCGGCGGCAGCGGGCCGATCTCGGGGTCGGCGGTGCGGACCCGCTCGGCCATGGTCTCCGCGTCGCCCTCCCCGAACGGGTGGCGGCCCGTCCCGGCGTACGCGACCAGGCAGCCCCAGGCGAAGATGTCCGCCGCCGACGTCACCTCGCCGCCCGCGACCTGCTCCGGAGCCCACCAGCCGGGCGTGCCGACGAGCACGCCCTCCCCGGACGGGTCGTCGAGCGCCCGGGCCACCCCGAAGTCGATGATCCGCGGCCCCAGCGGGGAGAGGATCACGTTCGCCGGCTTCAGGTCGAGGTGCACCACCCCGGCCGCGTGGATCGCCGCGAGCGCCGCGGCCACCCCGAACGCGACCCCGTGCAGTGACCCGGAGTCCAGCGGCCCGGACCGCCGGATGCGCTCGGCGAGGGAGATCCCCGGGATGTACTCGGTGACCAGGTACGGCCGGCCGTCCTCGGCCACCCCGTCGTCGAGCACCCGGGACGTGCAGAACGACGACACCCGCCGCGCGCTCATCACCTCGGCGTGAAAACGCTCGGCGAACCCCTCCCGCCGGGTGTGCGCCTCGCGGACGATCTTGACCGCGACCGGTCGGCCGTTCTCGTCGCCCGCGAGATAGACCGTGCCCATTCCGCCTTCACCGAGGCGGCCGCGCAGCCGATACGGTCCCAGCCTTTCCGGATCGTCCGGACGTAACGGCTGCGCCGTCGAGTCGTGGCCGTCGATTGGAGTCCCTTTCCCGTCCACCCAGAACCCCCGACCGGTAACCGTACCGACAGCGAATCGCCCCCTCCACCCCGAAACGCATAGGGGTGTACGGAATAGCCATCACAAAACGCGACAAATAGCGATGGAATATCAATTTCAAGGACAAAAAGGTCGTTTTACTCAGGCCCTGGAACGGCCGATGGCCCGCGGGCCGGCGGGGGCGGGTCGCGGCGGGCTCTAGGATCGGGATGCCGGTGTGCCGAGGGAGAGGCTGTGTCGGAGAGCAGGGCGGATACCAGGTACGTGACCGTCGAGGCCCCCGCGAAGATCAACCTGCGGCTCGCCGTGGGCCCGGTCCGCGCGGACGGCTACCACGAGGTGCTCACCGTGTACTTCGCCGTCGCGATCCGTGACCGGCTCCGGGCGAGCGCCGCGGAGGACCTGACCGTCGAGGTCGTCGGCCGCCAGGCCGAGCTCGTACCGGTGGACGAGGGCAACCTCGCGGTGCGGGCCGCGCGGCTGCTCGCGGAACGCGCCGGGGTCCGGGCCGGGGCGCACCTGCGCATCGACAAGCGCATCCCGGTCGCCGGGGGCATGGCGGGCGGCAGCGCCGACGCGGCCGCCGCGCTCGTCGCCTGCGACCGCCTGTGGGGCCTCGACCTCGGCCGCGACGCCCTCATCGAGCTCGGCGCCGAGCTCGGCAGCGACGTGCCGTTCGCGGTGCACGGCGGCGTCGCGCTCGGCAGCGGGCGGGGCGAGCGGCTCGAGCCGCTGCCCACCCGGCACGTCTTCGACTGGGTGCTCGTCCCGGCCGAGGGCGGGCTGTCCACCCCCGCGGTGTACGCCGAGTGCGACCGCATCCGCGAGGAGACCGGGTGGGAGCCGGTCCCGCCGCGGGTGGAGGAGGAGCTGATCAGCGCGCTCGAGCGGGGCGACGCCGCCGCGCTGGGCCAGGCGCTCGCCAACGACCTGCAGCCCGCCGCGCTCCGGCTCAACCCCGCGCTCGAGGCGACGCTGCGCACCGGCCGCGAGCTCGGCGCGCTCGGCGCCCTCGTCTCCGGCTCCGGCCCGACCTGCGCCTTCCTCGCCGCGGACGGCGCGCACGCGGCCGCGCTGTGCAAGGGGTTCGCCGAGGCGGGCCGCGCCGCGATCCACGCCACCGGCCCGGCCCCCGGGCCGCGGGTCGTCGACGACGGCCGCTACCCGGACGAGGCCGCCTGGTGCGAGGCCTTCCCCGCCGCCGATAGCCTTACCTGACGATGAATCTGGTCAACCTGGAGTCGGTCACCCTCGCCTACGGGCCGAAGCCGCTGCTGCACGAGGTCTCCCTCGGCGTCGCGGAGGGCGACCGCATCGGGGTGGTGGGCCGTAACGGCGGCGGCAAGACCACCCTCATCTCCGTCCTCGCCGGGGTGCTCAGGCCCGACTCGGGCCGGGTGACCCACGCCCGCGACGCGCGCATCGGCTTCCTCGCCCAGCGGGACGAGCTCGACCCGGAGCGGACCGCGGGCGAGCTCGTGCTCGGCGGGCGGGCCGAGCACGAGTGGGCGGGCGACGCCCGGATCCGCGACATCCTCGCCAACCTCCTCCCCGACGTGGACCTGTCGGCCCGGGTGGGCCCGCTGTCCGGCGGGGAACGGCGCCGCGTCGCGCTCGCCCGGCTGCTCGTCGGCGAACACGACCTGATCATCCTCGACGAGCCGACCAACCACCTCGACATCGAGGCGATCGACTGGCTCGCCCGGCACCTGGTGGCGCGCCGCTGCGCGGTCGTCGTGGTCACCCACGACCGGTGGTTCCTCGACGCGGTGTGCACCCGCACCTGGGAGGTCGTCGACGGCGACGTGCACCGGTACGAGGGCGGGTACGCCGCGTACGTGCTGGCGAAGGCGGAGCGGGCGCGGCTCGCCGCCGCGGCCGAGGAGCGCCGCCAGAACCTGCTCCGCAAAGAGATCGCCTGGCTGCGCCGCGGCCCGCCGGCCCGGACCTCCAAGCCGAAGTTCCGGATCGAGGCCGCGCAGGCGCTCATCGCCAACGAGCCGCCGCCGCGCGACACCGTCGAGCTCATGGCGTTCGCCTCGGCCCGGCTCGGCAAGACCGTCTACGACCTGGAGCGGGTCACCCTGCACGCGGGCGGCCCGGGCGCCGGTCCGCTCGTGCTGCGCGACTGCACCTGGCAGCTCGGGCCCGGCGACCGGATCGGCCTGATCGGCGTCAACGGGTCCGGCAAGACCACGCTGCTGCGGCTGCTCGCCGGCGAGGTGGCCCCCGACTCCGGCCGCGTGGTGCGCGGCAAGACGGTCCGCCTGGCGTACCTGTCGCAGGAGCTCGCCGAGCTCGACCCGAACCAGCGGGTGCTCACCGCGGTCGAGGAGATCCGCAAGTACGTGCGGGTCGGCAAGCGCGAGTGGACCGCCTCCCAGCTCCTGGAGCGGCTCGGCTTCCGCGGCGAGGCCCAGTGGAAGCTCATCCGCGACCTGTCCGGCGGCGAGCGGCGGCGGCTGCAGATCCTGCGCCTGCTCATGGACGACCCGAACGTCCTGCTGCTCGACGAGCCCACCAACGACCTCGACATCGAGACGCTCAACGAGCTGGAGGACCTGCTCGACGGCTGGGCGGGCACGCTCGTCGTGGTGAGCCACGACCGCTACTTCCTCGAGCGGGTCGCCGACCGGTGCGTCGCCCTGCTCGGGGACGGCCGGCTCTCCCTGCTGCCCGGCGGCGTCGACGAGTACCTCGCCCGCCGCGCCTCCGGCACCGCGGTCACCGCCCGCGCCGCCGAGGCCGCCCGGGCGGCGAGGCAGGCCGACGCCGCGGCCAAGGAGGCGGGCCCGGCGAAGGCGGCGACGCCGACCGGCCTGTCGGCGAAGGAGCTGCGCGAGGCGCAGAAGGAGCTCGCCCGGCTGGAGCGCCGCCTGGAACGGCTCGCCGAGCAGGAGTCCCGGCTGCACGAGGCGATGGCCGAGGCCGCGGGCGACTACACCCGGCTCGCCGAGCTCGACGCCGAGCTCAAGGAGATCCAGGCGCAGCGGGAGGCCGTCGAGACCGAGTGGCTGGAGCTCGCCGAGCGCATCGGCGCGTGACCCCGCGGCACGGCCCGCCCTCCGCGGGTCGTGCCGTACGGCCGGCCTGTCCTACCGGTCGGAGTCGAACGGCGCGAGCAGCGTGCGCAGGTGGTCGGCGAGCGTGCGCTGCGCCTCCTTGTCGAGCCCGGCGAGGAGCTCGCGCTCGCGGCGCAGCAGGTCGGCGAGGGCGGCGTCGACCCGGGCCATGCCCTCCTCGGTGAGCGAGACGAGCACGCCGCGGCGGTCCTCCGGGTCCGGGCGGCGCCGTACCAGCCCGGCCGCGGCGAGGCGGTCGATGCGATTGGTCATCGTGCCCGAGGTGACGAGCGTGGCCCGCAGCAGCTGGCCCGGGCTCAGCTCGTACGGCGCGCCGGACCGGCGCAGCGCGGTGAGCACGTCGAACTCCCACGGCTCCAGGTCGTGCTCGGCGAACGCGGCCCGCCGCGCCCGGTCGAGGTGCTTGGCGAGCCGGGACACCCGGCTGAGCACCTGCAGCGGGCTCACGTCGAGGTCCGGCCGCTCCTTGCGCCAGGCCCGGACCAGCCGGTCGACCTCGTCCTCGACCACCGGCGCGGCCTCGGCCTCGTCCACGGCCCCGCTGCCCCGGCCGCTGTCCGTCGCCGGCCGGGTGTTCTCGTCCCGGCCCGTCCTGCCCGCCGCGCCCCGAGCGCCCTGACCTGCCCCGCCGCTCCGTTCCACCACGCCACCAGTGTAACTCTCTTGACGTCGAGATATCTCACGCGTCTATCATTATCTTGATGTCGAGAGATATGTGGGACCCGGACGCCTACGCGCGGTACGCGGACGAGCGCGCACGGCCGTTCTTCGAGCTGCTCGCCCGGGTGCGCGCGGCCGACCCGGCGTACGTGGTCGACCTCGGCTGCGGCACCGGCGAGCTCACCGCCACGCTCGCCGCGCGCTGGCCGGGCGCGACCGTGCACGGCCTCGACTCGTCCCGCGCCATGATCGCCAAGGCACAGGAGACCGCCCGCGCCGCGCGGGGCCGGTCCCTCGTCTTCGAGGAGCTCGACCTGCGCGCCTGGCGGCCCTCCCGCCCGGTCGACGTGCTCGTCTCCAACGCCGTGCTGCACTGGGTGCCCGAGCACCGCGACCTGCTGCCCACCTGGGTCGGCGCGCTCGCCCCGGACGGCTGGCTCGCCTTCCAGGTGCCCGGCAACTTCGACGCCCCGAGTCACGTGCTCGTCCGCGAGCTGTGCCGTACCACCTGGCGCGACGAGCTCGGCGACGTGGCCGCCGCGGTGCTCGCCGAGGCGCCGGTGGGCGACCCGGAGGAGTACCTCGGCATCCTCGCCGAGGCCGGGTGCACCGTGGACGCCTGGGAGACCACCTACATCCACGTGCTGCCCGGCGAGGACGCGGTGCTGAACTGGATGACCGGCACCACCCTGCGGCCGCTGCTCGACCGGCTCACCCCGGAACGCCGCCGCGCGTTCCTCGCCGACTGCGCCCGGGTGCTCGGCCAGGCGTATCCGCGCGAGCCGTACGGCACGCCGTTCCCGTTCCGGCGCGTCTTCGTCGTCGCCCACAAGGGCTGAACCCCGCGCCGGCGCGGGTCCGCCCGATCCCGGGGCGGCCGGTCAGATCGGCGCGTAGCGCAGGATCGCCGCGAGGTCGCCGCCGCCGGGCACGTCCGGGCGCCGCAGCGCGTACACCCGGCCGCCGGTGAGCCACACCCGGGTGACGATCTCGTCGACCACGCCGTAGGCCGGGCCTTCCATGGCGTCGGCGAAGGTCACCGCGCCGGTCTCCTCGTCGACGCGCCCCGGCACGACCGTGTCCATGTCGAAGAAGAGCGTGTCGATCGCGCCGGTCGTGGCGAACCGCGCGGCGTCCGCGATGTCGGTGACGGTACGGCCCCGTGCGTAGCGCTCCTCGAACAGCTCGTGCAGCGCGCGCAGCTGGTCGGCGTGGTAGCGGTCGAGGACCTCGCGGGCGTCCTTGAGCAGCACGTCGTCGCCGAGCGGCTCCGGGGGGAGCGGGATCGTGATCGGCACCAGGTCGGGGTAGCGGCAGACCGCCCGGAAGGCCCCGTCGAGCGGCTCGGTCGCGGCGAGGATGAGCGGGATGCCCCGCTCCGGCAGCACGGGCCGCAGCGCGTCGTTGACCAGCCGGGCGAACTGCCGTACCCGCACCTTCTTGCCCTCGAGGCCCTTGAGCCGGTGCACGGCCGCGTGGTCGGCGACCGTGCCGGTGCCCACCGAGCTCTCCAGGTCGGCCGGCATGCCCGGCACCGTGATCGTCTCCAGCGGCAGGTCGGGCAGGATCTGCAGCAGCCGCACCGAGTTCTGCGACAGGGCGAGCACGAACGCGGTCTGCGGGAACGTCACCGCGCGCAGCAGCGGCTTGACGTAGAACCGGTCGGCCACGACCGCCTGCCGTACCAGCCGGTTCGGCAGCCGGAACGTGACCAGCGACGACACCGTGGCGAACAGCGCGAGCGTCCGGGCCTGGTGGCGCCAGAACAGGTCGTCGTCCGCGAGCGCGGCGATCTGCTCCTCCACGCCCGCGATCTCGTCCTTGTCCGCGCCGAGCGCGCGCATCCGCTCGAACGCCTCGCGGGTGAGGTTCCCCAGGTCGATGCGTTCCGCCTCCCCCAGCGACTCCGGCGAGGTGGGCAGGTAGAGCGAGACGCACCAGGGCAACCGGGTCCGCATCAGCGCGTCGATGTCGGACCGGGTCGGAATGTCGGTATGCAGCTTCATGGCTTCCCTCTCCTGTTCGCCGTACCAGGCGGTTACCCGCCAAAGCGAAAGGGAAGCGTGACCGCCCTCACCAGGGCGTACGGCGGCTCAGCCCGCGATCGCCCGGGCGAGCGCGTTGCTCCCGTCCGGGCTGAGCGGCTCGGTGAGGAACACCGGCCCCTGGGCCATGAACCGTGGCTCGGTGCCCCGGTGCTCGTCGGCGGCGTGCACGGTGAGCGGGTGGACCAGGTACACGTCGCCCGGCGCGCCGGTGGCGTACGCGACCGGACGGTGCGCGCTCGCCTCGTCGAGCAGCGGCCCGGCCTCGAACGCGTCCATCACCTTGTCGCCCAGCACCCGGAGCGCGTCCCGGTGCGACCCCACCCGGATCCGGGTCGGCGCGTCGTCAGGGCCCACGTCGGACAGCAGGGTGAGCAGCAGCATCGTGTGCGAGCGCGCGCCGCACCGGAAGGAGCCGTCCGGCATCGCGATGTTGAGGTCGATGTGCCAGCCGCGGTCGTCGGCGGGCGGCACCCGGGGGAACCGGATCGGGATCATGCCGAGCGCGCCGCGCGGCCTCCACCCGCCCGCCCCGCAGATCTCGTCGAGCGCCTGCGCCAGCCGCGGGCTGCGGGCGATCTCCCCGAACGGCCCCTCGCCGGTCATGTCCGACGCCCACACCACCGGCTGCGTCCAGCCCGCCGGATCGTCCGGCGACAGCCCGATCCGCCGCCACAGCAGCTCCCGGGCCGCGTCCGCCACCTCGCGCGGCACGGACGCCTCCAGCTTGACGAACCCGTCGGTGACGAACCGCTCGACATCCACAACGCTCATGGCCCCCACGCTATCGGGCGTGTCCACCGACTTTTTTCCGGCCGAATCCGAGGGCCGCCGGTGCCCGAAAAGCGGGCCGGACCGCCCCAGGGCGGCCCTGGGACGGTCCGGGTGGGTGCCGCCGCGGGACGGGTCACCGCACGGTGACGGTGACCGGCTGGTGGACGCCGCGGCGGGGGAGCCGCACGGTGAGGGTGCGGCTCGCGGCGTCATAGGTGTACGCGCCGGGCCGCAGCGCGGCGCCGTCGACGGTCACGGCGGACGGCGGCGCGGCGTTCCGCAGCGACAGGGTCCACTCGCGGGCGGTCGCCTGCCCGCGGTAGGAGCCCTTGGCCGGGCCGATGCGCACCCGGTGCACCGGCCCGGTCCGGGTGTAGTCGATCCGGGTGGTGAGGCTCTTCAGCCGTCCGGCGGGCGCGCCGTCGTCCTCCTGCAGGGTGAACGAGCCGGGGGAGCCGAGGCCGACGGTGACCGTCGCCTCGGTCAGCGGGTGCTGCGCGTGGTTCGCGACGTCGCCGGTCCGGGTGACGAGGATGCCGCCCGATTTGAGGAAGACCGGCATCGTGTCGAGGGTGCTGGTCACGGTGTGCGTGGTGCCGCCCGGGTAGGTGCGGCCGGTGAAGATGTCGGTCCACTCGGCGCCCGGCGGGAACCAGACCGTGACCGAGGCCTGCTCGCCCGGCCGGGTCACCGGGGCGACGAGCAGGTCCGGGCCGTACAGGTACTGGGTGTCCGCGGTGGCGTAGGCCTGCTCCTCCTCCGGGTACTCCAGGTACATCGGCCGCACGATCGGCACGCCGGTGGCGTGCGCCTCCCGGGCGAGCGTGTAGGTGTACGGCACCAGCCGCTCGCGCAGGTTGAGGAATTTCTTGGCCGAGGCGTTCGCCGCCGGGCCGTACTGCCAGGGCAGCCGGTCGCCGTGGTTGCTGTGCAGCCGGTCGATCGGCTGGAAGGTGCCGAGCTGCACCCAGCGGGCGTACAGGTCGTCGGGGAGCCTGGTGGTGTACCGGATCTCGTCCCCGACCTTGTACCGCTCGGAGCCGCGCAGGTTCCCGGGGTCGTTGTGGCCGCCGATGTCGTGGCTGATCGCGGCCATGCCGGTGGCGGCGGACTCGGCCGGGGTGGCGCCGACGGCGTACCGCAGGGTGCCCCAGCTGCCGGTGCTGTCGCCGGTGAAGTGCACCGTGTTGCGCTTCTCCGCCCACGGGCCGGTGGGCAGGCCCGCCGGCCCGGCGTACGGCCCGGACTGCAGCGAGCCGTAGGCGCGGGAGAGCACGAAGCCGCGGCCGATGAGCCGGTCGGCCCGGCGGGCGTAGTGGTGGTTGATCCACGCGTCGGGGGTCACCCCGGCGAGCGAGGACCGCGACGCGTCACAGCACCAGTCGAGCCACCAGAAGTCGGTGCCCTGCTCCTCCATCTCGGCGTGCAGGTCGAGGTACGCCTTGAGCTGGTCGGGGTCGCCCCAGTCGAAGACGTGGCAGTCCGGCCCGGCCGGGCAGCCGCCCCGCTGCAGCCTGCCCTTCGCGGTCTGCTGCGCCCGGGCGAACTTCGGGTCGTCGCCGAGGATGCTCGGGTGGATGTTGAGCACGGTGTGCAGGCCCTGCGACCTCGCCCAGGCGAAGAACGCCTTCGGGTCGGGGAACTTGGCCCGGTCGATCTGCCACCCGCTCCACGTGTTCGGCGCCTTGAAGTCGGTGTCCACCACGAGCACGTCGAGCGGCACGCCCTCGGCGCGGAACCGGGCCACGAGCCTGCGGAAGTCCTCGTCGGTGCGGTCGAAGTACTGGGAGAACCACACCCCGTACGCCCACTGCGGCAGCAGCGCGGGCGGCCCGGTCAGCGTGGCGAGCTCGGACAGGCCGCGCTTGTGGTCGAGGCCGTAGCCGAACACGTACCCGTCCTGGTACGGCCGGCCGCCGTGGCCCGGCCGCGGCGTGACCGTGCCGCGGGACGGGTCGAACAGCGCGGAGTGGGTGTCGTCGAGCAGGTACCAGCCGTCCTGGTGGAGCAGGCCCGGGGTGGCGGGCGGGTCGCCCTGGTCGCCGTCCACGCCGTCGAGGCTGCGCCGGTAGCCGCCGAGCGCGAGGTGCGGCGGCGGCGCGGCCGCGCCCGCGGCGGTCACCGCGATCGTGTCCGGGTTGACGTGGCAGCTCGCCGCCTCCGGGCAACCGAGGGTGATCTCGTTCGTGCCGGCCTTGAGCGGGACCGGGACGGAGACCGTGCGCCACGTGGACCAGTCGTCGGTCTTCGGGAAGGTGATCTCCCGGGTGTCGTCGCCCACGGTGACCGTGGCGGTGCGGTCCTGGTGCCGCCCGTCGGCCCCGGTGCCGTTGGCGTACCGCACGTGCAGCAGGTAGGTGCCGTCGGCGGGCACGTCGGTCACGCGGGCGGTGAGGCTCGCCCCCTGGTGCAGCTCGGCGACGAACCCGGTGCCCGCGAAGCCCTTGTGGTCGGCGGCGATCTTCCCGGATCCGGTCACCCGGCCGGACTCGGCCTCGCAGCTTGTGCCGTACCGGCAGGACGCGATCGCGGTGGCGGAGACCGGCGGGTACCCGGCGTCCGGCGGGGTCAGCGCCACGCTGTCCACGTTGACGTGGCCGGAGTCGTCGGCCGTGCGGGTGAGGGCGATCAGGTGCCGCCCGGCGTCGAGCTCCAGGTCGGCCGTTGCCACGGCCCAGGTGTCCCAGTCCGGGGTGGTCGGCAGGGTGATCGTGCGGGCCGCGCCGCCGTCCACCGTGAGGCTGAGCGTGCGGGTGGTGTGCCGCCCGTCGCCGCCGACGGCGTTGGCGTACCGCACGGCGAACCGGTACGTCCCGGCCGTGCCGACGGTCACCTCGGCGGTGAGCGTGTCCCCGACCGCCTCGAACCCGGCGAGGAAGCCGGTGCCGGTGTACCCGGCGTGGTCGGTGGCGACCGCGACCCCGGCCTGCGACTGGCTCTCGGCCTCGCACAGCGCGCCCACGTCGCAGACGACCCGCCGCCACGGGGTGGCGGTCACCGGGGTGCGCCCGGCGGTGAGGCTCACGGTGAGGTTCTCCGGGCCGAACGGGCCCGAGCCGAGCCGGTAGCGCAGCGTGAGCGCGCTCGTCTTGATGGTGAGCCAGCCGTCCGCCTGCGTCGCGGTGAACTTCGGCCGCGGGAACGCGTCCCGGCCGATCACGTTGAACGTGGGCTTGTCGACGAACCGGCCGTCGTCGGCGTACTCGGTCCGGATCAGCGTGGGGGACAGCACCTGGAAGCGCGCGTTCCCGGCCGTCACCGTCCGGTCGCGGCCGGTGGTCTCCGCGGCCGCGCCACCGGCCGTCGCGGTGGTCGCGGCGACGGTCGCGGCCGCCGTCACGGCGGCGAGGCGGCGCACCGCGGTCCGCCACCGGGCGCCGCGCCGTGGCCTGGGTCCGGTCACGTTGCGTCTCATGGTCACCTCGAGCGATGCAGGCGAGTGCCGGGCCGACCTTGTCCGAACCGTTCACGTTCGATCGAGAATGCGACCGATCATGAACGTTTAATCGCAACTATTGACCGATAAAGTGCGAAAGGCAAGACAAGATGGCTGACATTCGGTCAGCGGAGGATGTGCCGGGCAGGCCGTGCGGGCGGCCGCCGGTCACGGCGCGCGCGGTGCCCGCACCGCGGCGCGCGAGCGGGCCGCGGCGGCGGGGTCGGGGCGCGGGGAGATCAGACCACGTAGCGCTCGAGGGCGGTGAGCCGGCCGCCGGCGTGGTGGGCGACGGCGAACGCGCCCTTGTCGAGGTGGGTGTCGGTGAGGCGCCCGGCCTCGGGGAAGCGCTGCTCGGCCACGGCGGTGAGCAGCTCGGGCAGCACCTTGCCGTGGCTGCACACCGCGGCGGGCTCGCCCGCGTCGAGCAGCCCGAGGGCGGCCGCGAGGGTCTCGCGGGCGTCGTAGCCGGTCTCGGAGAACCGCTCGTCGCGCCGGATCTCCAGCCCGGCGCCGCGGGCGTACGGGGCGAGCGTCTGCACGCAGCGGCGGCTCGGGGAGCTCACCAGCATGGCCGGGCGGTAGGCGCGCAGCACCCGGGCGAGCGTCTCGGCCTGGGCCTCGCCCGCCTCGTCGAGCGGCCGCAGCTCGTCGTCGCCCGGCCGGCCGACCCGGCTGCCCGCGGTGGCGTGCCGGACGAACACCAGGGGGGTGGCGAGCAGCGGGAGGCGGGCGAACTCCTCCAGCAGGGCGACGTCCGCGGGGTAACTGAGGCGTTCGCGGGCCTCGCGCAGCGGCAGCCAGACCACCTCGTCGATCTCGTCGCCGTCGGCGGGCTCGCCGTACCCGATCACCCGGGCGGTCCAGTAGTCCACCCGCTTGAGCCGGCCGCGCACCAGGTAGTGGACGGGCGGCAGGGCCGGCCCGAGGACCACCTCAAGGCCGGTCTCCTCGGCGACCTCGCGCAGGCACGCCTCGATCACGTGCTCGCCGGGGTCGAGCTTGCCCTTGGGGAACGCCCAGTCGTCGTAGCGGGGCCGGTGCACCACCGCGACCTCGGGGTCGGCGGGGTCGCCCCGCCACACCACGGCACCGGCCGCGAGGATCGGGTCGATCGGGCGCGCGTACGGCTCAGCCATCGGCCGGCCTCCGTCGGCGGGTCGCGATCAGGTGGTGGTGCAGGTCGACGAGCGGCTCGCCGTTCTCCCCGCGGTGGTGCCGGGTCCAGGTGCCGTCCGGGTTGAGCCACCAGCTCGCGGTCGTGTCCGACATCGCCAGGTCGAGCAGGTGGGACAGGTAGGCGCGGTGCTGCGGGCTCGACACCCGCACCAGCGCCTCGACCCGGCGGTCGATGTTGCGGCGCATGAGGTCGGCGCTGCCGATCCAGATCTCCGGCCGCCGTCCCCCGCCGAACTCGTAGATGCGCGAGTGCTCCAGGAACCGGCCGAGGATGCTGCGCACCCGGATCGTCTCCGACAGCCCCGGGATGCCCGGCCGCAGCGCGCAGATGCCGCGCACCCACAGGTCGATCGGCACCCCGGCCTGGGACGCCCGGTAGAGCGCGTCGATGATCTGCTCGTCGACGATCGCGTTCACCTTGATCCGGATCCGGCCCGGCCGCCCGGCCTTGACGTGGGCGATCTCCCGCTCGATCCGGGCGAGCAGGCCCGAGCGCAGCGAGTGCGGGGCGACGAGCAGCCGCCGGTACGCCGAGTGGTCGGAGTAGCCGGTCAGGTGGATGAACAGGTCGGTGACGTCCTCGCCGACCAGCGGGTCGGCGGTGAGCAGGCCGAGGTCCTCGTACTGCCGGGCGGTCTTGGGGTTGTAGTTGCCGGTGCCGATGTGGCAGTACGTGCGCAGCTCGCCGGAGGCCTCCTGGCGCACCACGAGCGCGAGCTTGCAGTGGGTCTTCAGGCCGACCACGCCGTACACCACGTGGCAGCCCGCCTTCTCCAGCTTGCGCGCCCAGGAGATGTTCGCGTGCTCGTCGAACCGCGCCTTGATCTCGACCACCACGACGACCTGCTTGCCCGCCTCGGCCGCGTCGATGAGCGCGTCCACGATCGGCGAGTCGCCGCTGGTGCGGTAGAGCGTCTGCTTGATCGCGAGCACGTCCGGGTCGGCCGCGGCCTGCTCGATGAACCGCTGCACGCTCGTGGCGAACGAGTCGTACGGGTGGTGCAGCAGCACGTCGCGCTCGCGCAGCACCGCGAAGATGTCGTCCTCGGCGTGCACCGCCTCGGCCGGCACGAACGGCCGGTAGCTCAGCTCGCCGCGGTCGAGGTCGGCGATCGCGTGCAGGCCGGTGAGGTCGAGCGGCGCGGGCAGCCGGTAGATCTCGTGCTCGGCGACCCCGAGCTCGGCGACGAGCAGGTCGAGCACCTCGCGGCTGATCGTGTCCTCCACCTCCAGCCGCACCGGCGGGCCGAACCGGCGCTTGAGCAGCTCGCGCTCGAGGGCCTGCATGAGGTTCTCGGTGACGTCCTCGTCGACCTCGAGGTCCTCGTTCCGGGTGACCCGGAACACGTCGTGCGACACGATCTCCATGCCCTTGAAGAGCTGCCCGAGGTGGGCGGCGATCACGTCCTCGAGTGGCACGAACCGGGTCGGCGACACCGAGACGAAGCGCGGCAGCTGGGAGGGCACCTTCACCCGGGCGAACACGGTGTGGCCGTTCACCGGGTTGCGCACGGTCACCGCGAGGTTGAGCGACAGGCCGGAGATGTACGGGAAAGGGTGGGCCGGGTCGACCGCGAGCGGGGTGAGCACCGGGCGGATGCGGTCGCGGAACAGCCGGCGCAGCGCCATGCGCTCGTCGCGGGAGAGGCCGTCCCAGCGCACGATCTCGATGCCCTCGGCGGCGAGCGCGGGCAGGATGCGCTCGTGGAAGCAGGCCGCGTGGCGGCGGGCGAGCTCGCCGGCGAACGCGGCGATGCGGACGAGCTCCTCGCGCGGCTTGAGGCCGCTCTTGGTGCGCAGCAGCAGACCGGTCGCCATGCGGCGCTTCAGCCCGGCGACGCGCACCCGGAAGAACTCGTCGAGGTTGCTCGCGAAGATCGCCAGGAAGCGCACCCGTTCCAGCAGCGGGACCGCGGGGTCCTCGGCCAGCTCGAGCACCCGCTGGTTGAACCTGAGCCAGCTCTCCTCACGGTTGAGGAAGCGGCCGGCGGGGAGCGGGGGCCGGTCCGCTTCCCCCGCCTCCTCGGGAACGGGGTGCACAACTCCGGCAGACATGTGACAAAACTGCCCTATCAACGTGAATAGCGTCGTAACGGACACTTCACGTTAGTCGCTCACGCTAACTCCCGTCGGCGTTCGCGGTCGCGTGATCACCCTCCGTGGCCTGCGGCGACGCGGCGGGCGCGGGGTCGGCCACGCCGGCCTTGGCGGCGGCCTTCGCCTGGCGCGCGGCGAGCTTCGCCTGGGCGCGAAGCTGCCGGGCGCGGGCCTTCTCCTGCTCGCGCCGCAGCTTCTCCAGCTCCTTGCGCTGGCGTTCCCGCGCCTTCTCCTGCTCCTTGATCCGCCGCTCCCGCGCCTTCTCCTGCTCGCGCCGCTCCTTCTCGCTGAGCGGTGCGGTGGTGATCGTGGTGACCGGCGGGGTGATGATCAGCCCGCGCGACTCCTCGCTGATCGTGGGGTTGGGGTCGAGGCGGTTGAGGCCGTTCCAGGCGAGGTTCACCAGGTGGGCGGCGACCTCCTCGCGGGGCGGCTTGCGTACGTCGAGCCACCACTGCCCGGTGAGCGCGACCATGCCCACGAGCATCTGCGCGTACATCGGCGCGTAGTGCGGGTCGTAGCCGTGCGCGGCGGCCGCCTCGGCGAGCACGTCCTCCACCTGGCGGGCGATCTCGCTGATCAGGCTGGCGAAGGTGCCGGTCCCGGACGCGGCGTGCGAGTCGCGGACCAATATGCGAAAGCCCTCGCTGCTCTCCTCGATGTACTGGAGCATCGCGAGGGCGGCGCGTTCCAGTTTCAGCCGGGGAGGCGCGTCGACGAGTGACTGGGTCACCATGCTGAGGAGTCGTTGCATCTCGCGGTCCACCACGACCGCGTAGATGCCCTCCTTGGCTCCGAAGTGCTCGTAGACGACTGGCTTGGAGACCTTCGCCTTGGCGGCGATCTCCTCTATCGAGGTCCCGTCGAAGCCCTTTTCGGCGAAGAGAGCCCGGCTGACCCCGATCAACTGTTCACGACGTTCCTTGCCGGTCATGCGTCTACGGGATCGGGGTTCCGTCATATGTCAAATAATGGCCCGCGCGCCGGGGTGCGTAGCAAGTCGATCACCCGGCGCGCGCGCCTTTGGGCAGGTCAGGCGGCCTTTATGGGCCGGGCGGCCTTCTCGGCGTTGGCGAGCCGTGTCGCCAGGCGTTCCGGATCCGGCCATTTGACGCTATGGACCCAGCCGAGTTGTTCGAACCACCTGATCACCCGGGCGCTGGGATCGAGCTGGCCCTTGAGCGCGCCGTGCCGCGCGCAGGTCGGGTCGGCGTGGTGGAGGTTGTGCCAGGACTCGCCGAACGACGGGATGGCGAGCCACCACACGTTGCGGGACTTGTCCCGCACCTGGAAGTCCTCGTCGCCGAAGACGTGGCAGATCGAGTTGACCGACCAGGTGACGTGGTGGAGCAGCGCGACCCGGACCAGGGTGCCCCAGAAGAACGCGGTGAGCGCGCCGCTCACGGACCAGGTGACGAGGCCGCCGATGAGCGGGGGCAGCAGCAGCGAGGCCGCCGCGAGCACCGGGAACAGGTCGTGGACGCGCTTGACGTCGCGGTCGGCGAGCAGGTCGCGGGCGTACTTCTCCCGGTTGGTGCGCTCGCGGGAGAACAGCCAGCCGACGTGGGCGTAGAACAGCCCCTTGGTGAGGGCCTTCCAGTCGTTGCCGAAGCGCCACGGCGAGTGCGGGTCGCCCTCACGGTCGGAGTACTTGTGGTGGCGGCGGTGCGTGGCGACCCAGTCGATCACGCCCATCTCGAGGGCGAAGCTGCCGGCGACGCCGAGCACGATCTTGAGTAACCGGCTGTCGGTCTTGAACGACCCGTGCGTGAAGTAGCGGTGGAACCCGACGGTGACGCCGAGACCCGCGAACACGTAGAACACGGCCCCGATGATCACGTCGGTCCAGCCGATGAACCGCCCCCACGCCATGGGGATCGCGGCGAAGAGCGCGAGGAAGGGGACGACCACGAAGACCACGAGCAGCACGCGCTCGAGGTTGCTCTTCGGCTCGGGTTCCAGGTCGGGTTTGGGCGGGGGAGGGACTCGATCGACCGTGACTGTCATGGGCTACCTCACGTTGTGCGGAGTTCGACTGGCTACGCCACCGTAACCTACGCCAGCGTAAGTAAGGAGTCCAGAGCAGATAAATGTGGAGAAGGTTACGGCTCCCCCCGCATCTCGTGGTGCTTTCGTGACTTGCGTCGCGGGGTCGGATCTGCTACTGCCCGAATTGGGCACGCGTAGTCCGGAGAAGGCCGGTATCCTGAGATCGTGTTTCGGGCGTGCGCTGCCAATCACGCGAATGCCCGGACGCGAGCGATCCCGGGTCGTCTAGGGGCAAGACTACAGATTTTGGTTCTGTCAACGGAGGTTCGAATCCTCCCCCGGGAGCCGATCGTCCATCTACTCCCCTGCCGTCCACCGGGGCGCCGGACTCCGGCACCCCGGCGTGTCGGCGCGCCGGGACGTGCTCGCAACGGGGCGGGGTCCGGTGGCCGGCGGGGGAGCGGCAGGTAAGCTCACCATGGCGGGCTGGTAGCCGTCTGGGTGCGTGAGTACCGTTTAGGTGCGTTGGGTAGCTGTCGGTTGTCCTGGTCCGTCATGTCCATTCGACGCCGAGGGAGCCGCAGTCCGTGAGTGTGCCGCGCCCGGCCGCAGTGATCGTCCTCGCCGCAGGCGAGGGCACCCGGATGAAGTCGAAGAAGCCGAAGGTCCTGCACGAGCTGTGCGGTCTCGCCATGCTCGACCACATGCTCGCCGCCGCGCGCGGCCTTGAGCCCGAACGGCTGATCCTGGTCGTCGGGCATGCGCGGGAGCAGGTCGAGCGGCACGTCGCCGCCTCCGCCCCGGACGCCGAGATCGTCGTCCAGGAGGAGCGGCGGGGCACCGGCCACGCCGTGCGCACCGTGCTGGAGAAGGCCGGCCCGATCGAGGGCACGATCCTGGTGACGTACGGCGACACGCCGCTGCTGCGTACCGAGACGCTCGCCGCGCTGCTCGGCGACCACGCCCGGGAGGGCAACGCGGTCACCGTGCTCACCGCGGTGGTGCCCGACCCGACCGGGTACGGCCGGATCGTCCGGGACGCGGCGGGGGCCGTGCTGGAGATCGTCGAGCACCGGGACGCCACGCCCGAGCAGCGGGCGATCCGGGAGATCAACTCGGGGGTCTACGCCTTCGACGGCACCCTGCTCGCGGACGCGGTGAAGCGGGTGTCCTCCGCCAACGCCCAGGGCGAGGAGTACCTCACGGACGTGCTCGCCATCCTCCGCGAGGACGGGCACCGCGTGGGCGCCAGCGTCGCCCCCGACCACGTCGAGGTCGAGGGCGTCAACGATCGGGTCCAGCTCGCCTTCGCGCGCCAGGTGCTCAACCGGCGCATCCTCGAGCGCCACATGCGCGCCGGGGTCACCGTGATCGATCCGGCCTCCACCTGGATCGACGCGGACGTCACCCTCGCGCCCGACGTCGTGATCCACCCCGGCACCCAGCTCCACGGCCGGACCACCGTGGGGGAGGGCGCCGAGATCGGCCCCGCGACCACGCTCACCGACACCGAGGTGGGCGAGTACGCGGTGGTGCGGAACGCGGTGAGCGTCGGCGCGGTGATCGGGCCACACGCCCAGGTGGGACCGTTCGCGTACCTGCGGCCCGGCACGGTCCTCGCCCGCAAGGCGAAGGCCGGGACGTTCGTGGAGATGAAGAACACCCAGGTCGGCGAGGGCACGAAGGTGCCGCACCTCACCTACGCCGGGGACGCCGTGATCGGCGCGGGCACGAACATCGGCGCCGCCACGGTCTTCGTCAACTACGACGGTGTGGCCAAGCACCGGACGGTCGTGGGCGATCACGTGTTCATCGGCTGCGACACCATGCTCGTCGCGCCGGTCACCGTCGCGGACGGCGCCTACACGGCGGCCGGATCGGTGATCACCGATGACGTTCCCCCCGGTGCGATCGGCGTGGCGCGGGCGCGGCAGCGCAACGTGCGCGAGTGGGTGCTGCGCAGGCGCGCGGGCACCGCGTCCGCGGCCGCGGCGCAGCGGGCGATCGCCGAGCAGACCGAGGCGACCGGTCGGGTCGAACAGACCGCAGAGGTCGACAAGGTCGGGACGGTCGACGGCGCCGCCCCGGCCGCGGAGCAACAGGAGAAGTAACGTGAGCGGTATGAAGAAACCCGGTGAGAACAATCTCATGTTCTTCTCCGGCCGGGCCCATCCGGAGCTGGCCGAGGAGGTGGCGACGCATCTCGGTATTGAGATCACGCCGACGAAACTCACCGATTTCGCCAACGGCGAGATTTATGCCCGTTATCTGGAATCGGTGCGTGGCTGCGACGCCTTCGTGATCCAGTGCCACACGGCGCCGATCAACAAGTGGATCATGGAGCAGCTGATCATGGTGGACGCGCTCAAGCGGGCCTCCGCCAAGCGCATCACCGTGATCATGCCGTTCTTCGGCTACGCCCGGCAGGACAAGAAGGGCCGCGGCCGGGAGCCGATCACCGCGCGGCTCATCGCCGACCTCTTCAAGACCGCCGGCGCCGACCGGCTCATGGCGGTCGACCTGCACACCCCGCAGATCCAGGGCTTCTTCGACGGCCCGGTGGACCACCTGTTCGCCCTCCCGGTGCTCGCCGACTACATCGCCGACAAGCTCGACCCCGAGACCTCCACGGTCGTCTCCCCCGACACCGGCCGGGTACGGCTCGCCGAGCGCTGGGCCGACCGGCTCGGCACCCCGGTGGCCTTCATCCACAAGCGCCGCGACCTCGACGTGGCGAACCAGGTGAAGGTCTTCGAGGTGGTCGGCCAGGTGAAGGGCCGTACCTGCGTGGTGATCGACGACATGATCGACACGGCGGGCACGATCTGCAAGGCGGCCGACGCGCTCTACGAGCAGGGCGCGGTCAACGTGATCGCCGCGGCGACCCACGCGGTGTTCTCCGGCCCCGCCGTGGACCGATTGAAGAACTCCTCGATCAGCGAGGTGGTGGTCACCAACACCCTGCCGATCCCGGAGGACAAGCGGTTCGACAAGCTCACCGTGCTGTCGATCGCCCCGACGATCGCCCGGGCGATCCACGAGGTGTTCAGCAACGGCTCGGTCACCAGCCTGTTCGAGGGCGACACCTGAGCCGGACGTGAGGAAAGCCCCGGTGGGCTAGACTGCTGGGGCTGCGCGCTCGTAACGCCTTCCGCTAGGGCGGGTGAGGGGGAGCGCGTTATCCGACGCAATCCGACCGATCGATCCCTAGGAGCTTTGCCGTGTCCGAAGTCGTCATCAAGGCCGAGAAGCGCACCCAGTTCGGTAAGGGTGCGGCACGCAAGATCCGCCGGAACCACAAGGTTCCCGCCGTCCTCTACGGGCACGGCAGCGAGACCCGGCACCTCACCCTGCCCGGCCACGAGCTGATGATCGCGCTGCGTACGCCGAACGTGCTCATCCGGCTGCAGGGTGACGGCATCGACGAGCTCGCGCTGCCCAAGGGCGTGCAGCGCGACCCGATCAAGGGCTTCCTCGAGCACGTCGACCTGCTGCTGGTGAAGCGCGGCGAGAAGGTCAGCGTCGAGATCCCGGTCGTGGTCGTCGGTGACGTCGTCTCCGACGGTGTGGTCGACCAGCAGCTCACCGCGGTGAACGTGGAGGCCGAGGCCACCCACATCCCGGAGAAGGTCGAGGTCAACGTGGACGGCTTCGAGATCGGCGCCGAGGTCCACGCCCGCGACCTGAAGCTGCCCCAGGGCGTCACCCTGCTCGACGAGCCCGACGCCCTCGTGCTGCACGTGATCCCCGCCCAGGTGAGCGAGGAGCCCGCCGAGGGCGGCGAGGAGGCGGCGGCCGCCGAGTGAGGCAGGGCGGCGGTACGGCACGGATCCGCACGCAGGTGCCCACCGGTCCGTGCCGTGCCTTCCCGCTGCCGGCGCGAACGTTCGAGAGGAGGCCGGGCGGCCGTGGGCCGTCCGGCCGCCCGTGCGACAGGGCCGGGTTCACGGTGCGCCCGCAGGCGCCGGGCCGAACCCACCGGATCGAACGCACCGGAGCGAACGCACCGGAGCGAACGCCGCATCGATTACGGTGTCGGGTGCCGGGCGGGCGTGGCGTGGGCTCGCCCGATGATCGCGTTCGCGGACCGTGTTCGATGAGCAGGGCCGAAGGACAGGTCGTGCGACCAGGAGGTGAGCCGGCGTGACGGCGGAGACGGAGACCCGGCGGTGGCTGGTCGTCGGGTTGGGCAATCCCGGGCCGGAGTACGCCGGTAACCGGCACAACGCGGGCTTCATGGTGCTCGACGAGCTCGCCGCCCGCGTCGGCGGGCGCTTCAAGGCGCACCGGTCCCGGGCCGAGGTGGTCGAGGGACGGCTCGCCGGTCACCCCGTGGTGCTCGCCAAGCCGCGCTCGTACATGAATCTTTCGGGCGGGCCGGTGAAGGCGCTCGCCGACTTCTACAAGGTGCCGCCCGCCGACGTCATCGTCGTGCACGACGAGCTGGACATCCCGTACGGCGCGCTGCGCGCCAAATTCGGCGGCGGCGACAACGGGCACAACGGCCTGCGGTCGATCACCAACGCGCTCGGCACCCGGGACTATTTCCGGGTGCGGTTCGGCATCGGCCGCCCGCCCGGGCGCATGGACCCCGCGGTGTACGTGCTGCGCGATTTCGCCACCGCGGAGCGCAAGGACCTGCCGCTGCTCGTGGACCGGGCCGCGGACGTGGTGGAATCGCTGATCACCCACGGCCTGGCGGAGACGCAGAACCGTTTCCACGGCGCCGACCTCAATCCCGCCAAGCCGCCCCGCTGATTCGCGTGCGGAATCGGTGCCGAGGCACGCGGCCGCGCATCCCGCTAATCCGGCAAACAGGTATGGCCGGAGATTTCCGAATTGTTGGTGTAATCGGCGCGGGGTCGTCCCGTACGCTTTTTCGAAAATCGGCACGGGCGCCGGACGGCGTGGTTACGATTTCATCACCGCCGGGGCGCGGCGCGACGGGACGCCGCGGATTCGGGGCACAACGGCCCTGGGACGGCCCGGGGAGCGCGGAATCGGGTGCGGTGGGGCCGGCGTTACGTTGTCGGACCGGCGTTGACGTTGGATCTACCGCCCGCGGAGCACCCCCGGTCGGCCGCGACGAGGCGGAGACGGTCGGTGACGAGGAGCCGAAGGAGCCCGGAAGACACGTGAGCACCGCGAACGTACGCGACGACCACGAACTGGCGAGGGACCTGGCCACCGAGGCCGGCGAGCGGCTGCTGGAGCTGCGCGAGCGCCGCTTCGCCGCGGGCGACGACCCCAAGGCGATACGCGACGCCGCCGACCTCGGCTCGCACCGGTTCCTCGCCGACGCCCTCGCCCGGCTCCGCCCGAGCGACCACCTGCTGTCGGAGGAGGCGACCCGCGAGGAGCGGCTCGATCCGCGCCGGCTCACCGCCGACCGGGTGTGGATCATCGACCCGCTCGACGGCACCCGCGAGTACGGCGAGCCGGGCCGGGCCGACTGGGCGGTGCACGTCGCCCTGTGGGAGCGGACCCCGGACGCGCCCGAGGGGCGGCTCGTCGCCGGGGCGGTGGCGCTGCCCGCGCAGGGCCGTACCCTGTCCACGGTGGAGCCGCCCAAGTTGCCGGGCCCTGCCGAGCGGCCGCGCATCGCGGTAAGCCGGACCAGGCCGCCCGAGTTCGTGGAGCGGCTCGCCGAGCAGGTGGGCGCGGAGCTGGTGCCGATCGGCTCGGCCGGGGCGAAGATCGCGGCCGTGCTCACCGGCGAGGTCGACGCGTACGTGCACGCGGGCGGGCAGTACGAGTGGGACTCGGCGGCTCCGGTCGCGGTGGCCCTCGCCGCCGGGGCGCACGCGAGCCGCATCGACGGCTCGGCCCTGACCTACAACCAGGCCGATCCGACCCTGCCGGATATCCTGGTATCCCTACCGGAACTGGCGCCCATGCTCCTTGCCGGCATCCGTGATCTGCACCGTTAGGGGAAGCGATGCCTCTGTGTGACTACACCACGTCGCAGCTCGACGTGCTCGAAGCCGAGTCGATCCACATCATGCGCGAGGTGGTCGCCGAGTTCGAGCGTCCCTGTCTGCTCTTCTCCGGCGGCAAGGACTCCATCGTCATGCTCCGCATCGCGGAGAAGGCGTTCTGGCCCGCGCCGATCCCCTTCCCGCTGATGCACGTGGACACCGGGCACAACTTCCCCGAGGTGATCGACTTCCGCGACCGCCGCGTCGCCGAGCTCGGCGCCCGGCTCATCATCGCCAGCGTACAGGACTCGATCGACGCCGGCCGGGTCGTCGAGGAGACCGGGCGGCGGGCCTCCCGCAACCGGCTGCAGACCGTCACCCTGCTCGACGCGATCGAGGAGCACGAGTTCGACGCGGTGTTCGGCGGGGCGCGGCGCGACGAGGAGAAGGCCCGGGCCAAGGAGCGGGTGTTCTCCTTCCGGGACGAGTTCGGCCAGTGGGACCCGAAGAACCAGCGGCCCGAGCTGTGGAACCTCTACAACTCCCGCATCCGCAAGGGCGAGCACATCCGCGTCTTCCCGCTGTCCAACTGGACCGAGCTCGACGTGTGGGACTACATCCGGCGGGAGAACCTCGAGCTCCCGTCGATCTACTTCGCGCACACCCGCAAGGTGTTCGAGCGCGACGGCATGCTGCTCGCCGACTCCCCGTACGTCAACCGCGGTGACGACGAGCCGGTCTTCGAGGCCACCGTGCGGTTCCGCACCGTGGGCGACATGACCTGCACCGGCGCCGTGGAGTCCACGGCGCGCACGGTGGACGAGGTGATCGCCGAGATCGCCGCCACCCGCATCACCGAGCGGGGCGCGACCCGGGCCGACGACCGGTTCTCGGAGGCGGCGATGGAGGATCGCAAGAAGGAAGGGTATTTCTGATGGACATCTTGCGATTCGCCACCGCCGGGTCGGTGGACGATGGCAAGTCGACGCTGATCGGCCGCCTGCTGTTCGACTCGAAGGCGATCTTCGAGGACCAGCTCCAGGCGGTCGAGCGCACCTCCCGGGCCCGCGGCACCGAGTACCTCGACCTGTCGCTGCTCACCGACGGCCTGCGCGCCGAGCGCGAGCAGGGCATCACCATCGACGTCGCCTACCGGTACTTCGCCACCCCGCGGCGGAAGTTCATCATCGCCGACACCCCGGGGCACATCCAGTACACCCGGAACATGGTGACCGGCGCGTCCACCGCGGACCTCGCGATCATCCTGATCGACGCGCGCAAGGGCGTGCTCGAGCAGTCGCGGCGGCACGCGTTCATCGCCTCGCTGCTGCGGGTGCCGCACCTGGTGCTCGCGGTGAACAAGATGGACCTGGTGGACTACTCGCAGGAGCGGTTCGAGGAGATCCGCGAGGAGTTCACCGCGTTCGCCAGCAAGCTCAACGTCACCGACCTCACGTTCATCCCGATCTCCGCGCTGCACGGCGACAACGTGGTCTCCCGGTCGGAGAACATGCCCTGGTACCAGGGCTCCTCGCTGCTGCACCACCTGGAGAACGTGCACATCGCCTCCGACCGCAACCTCGTCGACGTGCGGTTCCCGGTGCAGTACGTGATCCGGCCGCAGAAGGCGACCGACCCGCGGTTCCACGACTACCGCGGGTACGCCGGCCAGGTCGCGGGCGGCGTGCTCAAGCCCGGCGACGAGGTGCTGCACCTGCCGTCCGGGCTCACCACCCGGATCGTCGCGATCGACACCTACGACGGGCCGGTGCAGGAGGCGTTCCCGCCGATGTCGGTCACCCTCCGGCTGGAGGACGACATCGACATCTCCCGGGGCGACATGATCTGCCGCCCGCACAACCAGCCGACCGTCACCCAGGAGCTCGACGCGATGGTCTGCTGGATGTCCGACACGGTGAAGCTCACCCCGCGGGCGAAGTTCACCATCAAGCACACCACCCGCACCGCGCGGGTGCTCGTGCGCGACGTGCAGTACCGGCTCAACATCAACACGCTGCACCGCGAGGAGTCGGTCGGCACCCTCGGGCTCAACGAGATCGGCCGGGTGACGTTCCGGGTCACCCAGCCGCTGTTCGTCGACGAGTACGCGCGCAACCGGGCCACCGGCGGCTTCATCCTCATCGACGAGGCCACCAACGCCACGGTCGGCGCCGGGATGATCGTCGACGCCCGCTGACCACCCGACGCCCGCCGGCGCCGGTCCCCACCCGGCCGCGCCGGCGGGCCGTACCGCCCGGCAGAATGGGCCGCACGGCAAGCGCGGGTAGATCTTTGACCTTTCCTAGGGTTTCAAGTTACCGTTAGCGATAGCTTCGGCACGGTCCGTAGCGATAAGTAGGAGACCGTGCCTGTGAGTCATCGCGTCATCTATGTCGGCGGGCTGGGCCGGAGCGGCACCACCCTGCTGGAACGCCTGCTGGGCGAGCTCCCGGGCGTCGTCGCGCTCGGCGAGGTCGTCCACCTCTGGGCACGCGGGATCGACCGGGACGAGCCGTGCGGCTGTGGCCTGCCGTTCTTACGTTGCCCGTTCTGGCGGCGGGTCGGCGAGCGCGCGTTCGGCGGCTGGAGCCCCGAGCTCGCCCGGCGTGTCCTCGCCCTGCGCCGCCGGGTCGACCGTACCCGGCGCATCCCCGTCCTCGCCCGGCGGACCACCCGGCCGGGCCGTACCCCCCGTCCCGGAAGCGCGCCCCCGTCACGACGCCCGGACCGGCTGCGCGAGTACGCCGAGGCGTACCGGCGGCTCTACCGGGCGGCCGGTGAGGTCACCGGCGCCGAGGTGATCGTCGATTCCAGCAAGCACGCCTCGCTCGCGTTCTGCCTGGCGAGCGCGGGCGAGCCGGTGAGCGTGGTGCACATGGTCCGCGACGCCCGGGCCGTGGCGCACTCGTGGAGCAGGTGGGTGCCGCGCCCCGAGGACGGCAGCCCCATGACCCGGTGGCGTCCCGCGGCGACCGCGGTGCACTGGCTCGCCCAGAACCTCGCCTTCCACCTGCTCGCCCGCCGCGGCGTGCCGGTGGCCCGGGTGCGGTACGAGGACCTCGTCGACGCGCCCCGCCAGACGCTCGGCCGGCTCGCCCGCCGCCTCGGCCTGCCCGCGGCGCAGCCGTCCTTCCTCGCCGACGACGCGGCCCTGCTCTCGGTCGGGCACACCGTGTCCGGCAACCCCATGCGGTTCGCGGTCGGCACGGTGCCGCTGCGCCGCGACGACGCCTGGCGCACCGGCATGGCGCGGCGGGACCGCTGGCTCGTCACCGCGCTCACCTGGCCGCTGCTGCTCCGGTACGGCTACCGCCTCGCCGGTCAGGGGGCGTCCGGATGGGAGGCGCCATGAGCGGCCCGTCGGTCGGCGTGGTCATCCCCACCCGGGGGGATCGGCCCGCCCTGCTCCGCGCCGCGCTCGCCGCCGTGCTCGCCCAGCGCCACCCGGGCCGCCTCGAGGTCGTGATCGTCGCCGACGGCTGCGACGCAGGCGCGGTGCGCCGCCAGGTGGCGGACCTCGCCGCGGACGGGCCGCGCCGGGTACGGGTGCTCCCCAACCCCGGCGGCCCGCACCTCGCCCGGGCGCGTAACGCCGGGATCGCCGCGCTCGACACCGAGTGGATCGCGTTCTGCGACGACGACGACGTGTGGCTGCCGGGCCGGCTCGCCGCCCAGCTCGCCGCGCTGCGCGCCGAGCCCGGCGCGGACTTCGCGAGCTGCGCGATCGAGGTGGAGTACGGCGGGCGGCGCATCCCCCGCCTCGCCGGCACCGACCGGATCGGCCCGGAGCACCTGGTGCGCTCCCGCATGGTGATGGTGCACTCCTCGACCTTCCTGTTCCGCGGCTACCGGGTGGACGAGGACGCCCCCGGCGGCCAGAACGAGGACTGGGACCTCGCGCTGCGCGCGGCCAAGCGGCGGCCGATCGTGCACGTGGACCGGCCGCTGGTGCGGGTCCGCTGGGGCCTGTCGCACTACGCCACGCACTGGGCGGGGCGCATCGCCGGGCTGGAGTGGATGCTCGACCGGCACCCCGAGCTGGTCGCCGACCGCCGCGGCGCGGCCCGCGTGTACGGCCAGCTCGCCTTCCACCACGCGGCGCTCGGCAACCGCCGGGCCGCGGCCCGCTGGGCCCGGCGGGCGCTCGGCCGCCGGTGGGCGGAGCCGCGGGCGCCGCTCGCGCTCGCGGTCGCGGGCGGCCTGCTCTCGCCGCGGTTCGTGCTCGGCCTGCTGCACGCCCGGGGGCACGGCATCTGATGGGGGCCTGGGTGCGCAAGGCGAAGACCCGGACCCGGCGGGTCCGGGTCGGGCCGATCTCGGTGAACCCGATGACCGAGGTCGAGGTGGTCGACCACGTGGTCGCGGCGCTCAAGCGCGGCGAGGGCGGGCGGATCGTCACGCCCAACGTCGACATCTGCCGGGCCGCCTCCCGGGACCCGGAGATCCGGGCGCTGGTGGAGCACGCCGACCTCGCGGTCGCCGACGGCATGCCGGTGGTGTGGGCGGCGCGGCTGCTCGGCACCCGGCTGCCGGGCCGGATCACCGGGGCCGACCTGATCTGGTCGCTGTCGGAGGCCGCGGCGTTCTACCGCTTCCCGATCTACCTGCTCGGCGGCCCGCCCGGGGCGCCGGAGCGGGCCGCCTGCGCGCTCGTCGACCGCTACCCCGGGCTGATCGTCAGCGGCTGGCGCAGCCCGCCGTACGGGTTCGAGCACGAGCCGGGGGAGGTCGCGGCGATCCGGTCGGCGCTGGTCCGGGCGAACCCGCGGATCGTGTTCGTCGGGCTCGGCTTCCCGCGGCAGGAGCGCCTCATCGAGACGCTGCGCGAGGAGCTGCCCGCCGCGTGGTTCGTCGGCTGCGGCGCCGCGATCGCGTTCGCGGCCGGGGCCGTGCCGCGCGCCCCGCGCTGGATGCGGCAGGCCGGGCTGGAGTGGCTGTTCCGGCTCGCGAGCGAGCCCGGACGGCTGGCCAGGCGCTACCTCGTCGACGACCTGCCGTACGCGCTGCGGCTGTTGACGGTCTGCGCACTCAAACGCCTGTTCTCGTGACCAGATCCCCGTCGGAAAAGTCGTCAGGCACTACCATCGCGGATGGGATGGACGAATGCGATCGTCGGCAGTTGCCGCCGGAGCTGCGGCTGCTGTTCGCTGATGACGGCGTGGGCCGGGTGCTGCCCACCGACCTCCCCGAGGGGGCGGTGGTGTGGCCGGACCCGAGTTTCGCACGCTTTCCTTCGCGTTCGCCTTCGCGGCCCGCGTTCTGGCTGAGCGACGAGCCGGTGAGCGGGGAGCTCTGGGCGAAGCTGCGGGCCGCCCACCCCGAGTCCGGCCTGTGGCCGCTCCTGCTCGAGGACTCGGTGCAGCCGTGGTCGGCCGGCCAGATCGCCCCCGACAACCCGGCGCTCATCGACAACTTCGAGGCGGGGGCGTTCATGGCCGAGGTGTGGTCGGACTGGCTCGCCCAGGCCAGCCCCGAGCAGATCGAGGACCTGTTCCCGTTCGGCCGGGACTGCCCGGGGCTCGCCCCGCCGGGGCGGCTGCTCGCCGAACCGGACGCCGTCGCCGACTGGTACGCGTGCGTGCTCGCCGAACGCCGCCCGCTGCTCGGCCTCGCCGCCGCCGACCGGGGCGCGGACGCGCTCGTGGTGATGGGCTGGCAGGGCGCGGTCAACCACAACGAGTGGGCGGTGCCGATGGCGGCGGTGGTGCGGAGCTGGGAGGAGCGGTTCGGGGCGCGCGTGGTCGGGGTGGGGTTCAACACCCTGGAGCTGAGCGTCGCCGCCCCGCCGGTCACCCCGGAGCACGCGATCCGGGTCGCCGCGGAGCACTGGACCTTCTGCCCGGACAACATCATCCAGGGCCCGGGCAACCTGGTGGACTACAGCGAGCAGATCATCGGCAAGTACTACTGGTCGTTCTGGTGGGACTGACCCGGGCCGCGGCCGCCCGGGTCAGCCCGCGGGCCCGGCCGACCCGGTGAGCTGTGCGACCCGGGCGATCTCCTCCGGGGTGAGCCGCTCCCGGTAGGAGGTGAGGTTCGCCGCCGGGTCCATGGGGCGGAACGCGGTGCGGGACAGCCCGGTACGCCGGAACGGCCGGTCCGTGGCGGCCGGGCCGGAGCAGGCCCGGCGGATGCGCACGGCGGCCCGCTCCGACCACGGCAGGCCGCACCACTCGTACAGCTCCCGGTAGCGGCCCACCGGGTCGCGGGCGAGGTCCTCGTACCGCACCAGCCGGATGTCGGACCGGGCCGCGGCGAGCGAGACGGCGACGTCGCGGGCGACCGTCCACAGCGTCGCGGTGGCGGCGATCGGGTCCGCGCCGTGGCCGCGCAGCCGCTCCACCACCGGGTGGTCGCGCACCAGCAGCGGCTGGCCGAGCAGCTCGTGCACGTCGACCCGCCAGCCGAGCCGCCGCCAGCTCCCCACGAACGCCACCGGGTCGCGGATGAGCACCACCGCCCGGCAGCCGAGCCGCTCGCAGAACCAGGCGGTGGAGAACAGCGCGAACGGGTCGTCGAGCAGCGCCCGGCGGCCGAGCAGCCGGCCGAGCGTGAACGCCGTGCCGTACTTGGCCATCCGCGCCAGGTCGTACGGCGAGCGGTTGCGGCGCAGCTCGGCGAGGAACCGGTAACGCAGGGCGATCGTGTCGGCGAACGCGGCGAGCCACGGCTCCTCGTTGTCGGCGCAGATGTACTGGAACCGGTGGGTCACCGTGGCGTTGAGCACGCCGGGCGACCGGCCGGGCGGGTGCTGCGGGTTGAGCGGCTCGTTGACGTAGACGAGCCCGCCGCCGGCGGCGAGCATCTTGCCCGCCCAGCTCGTGCCGCTGCGCGGCAGGCCGGTCACGAGCAGCGGCGGCCGCCCGGGCGGGGCTACCGGCGCCATGACGGGTCGGCGCCGAGCCACGGGCGCAGCCGTTCGTCCCACGGGGCGAAGTGCTCGCGCAGCGCACGGCGCAGCCGGTCCGGCATCGGCGAGGTCCGGGGGCGGG
>Ga0207866_1000263_pt1 | contig 81116 bp, 82 predicted proteins | sample HigsolmetaAR203D_FD_184835 | JGI IMG/M metagenome (GOLD analysis project Ga0207866, IMG submission 184835) | Ionic liquid and high solid enriched microbial communities from the Joint BioEnergy Institute, USA - AR20-3-D (SPAdes) (version 2) ...
CGTTTTTTCACCCTTTTTTTTGAAACCGATTGCAAAAAACATTATAAAAATGCAGAAAAATTTTCGAAAAAAGGTTGCCAAATGATCGGTCTTTTTCTATAATAAAAACATGTTAGGAAAATAAACGTGTGAATGTGAGGTAATGTAACATGTTGAAATCGTTCGTTTCCTCTACCCAAGCGCCCCTGTTAGAACAAATTAAAGAAACGATCAAACAAAAAAGTGTTGAGCTTCTCCATTTGCAGTTCGTTGACATTGAAGGAATTTTAAAACATGTGACGGTGACGGTTGAACAGCTCGATGATGTCGTTGCGGGGAAAATCATGTTTGATGGTTCGTCGATCAAAGGGTTCTCGCCGATCAATCGTTCTGACTTGTACCTTGTTCCGGATTTAAATACGTTTGCGGTGTTGCCGTGGACGGTCGAGGAAGGTTATGCGGAAGCGCGCTTCCTCTGCTCGGTGGCTAACCCTGACGGCACGCCGTTTGAAGGTGATCCGCGCAACGTGTTGAAAAAAACGGTTGAGCGGGCAGCAGAAAAAGGATACGCGATCTCAGTCGGTCCGGAACTCGAATTTTTCCTGTTTAAAGCGGATGAAAATGGCAATCCGACGCTTGAGCTCCATGATAACGGCGGCTATTTTGAACCGTCCCCGAAAGACTTAGGGGAACGCGTCCGTCTTGAAATTTACCGCGCCCTCAAAGCGATGGGGTTTACGATCGAAGCATCGCACCATGAAGTGGCGGAAGGTCAGCATGAGATCAACTTTAAATACGCAGACGCGCTCGGCGCGGCAGACAATGCGACGACATACAAATGGGTCGTCAAAACGATCGCCGGCAAATTCGGTCTTCATGCGACGTTCATGCCGAAACCGGTTTTTGGTATTAACGGTTCAGGGATGCATGTGAATATGTCGCTCTTTAAAGACGGCGAAAATGCGTTCTTTGATCCGAATGATGCTAACCAGCTCTCGGAAACAGCGTACCAGTTTATCGCGGGGTTGCTGCATCATGTCAAACATTTCGCGGTGGTGACGAATCCGCTCGTCAATTCGTATAAACGGCTTGTGCCAGGTTACGAAGCGCCTTGCTACATCGCGTGGTCTGCTTCGAACCGCTCCGCGCTCATCCGCATTCCGGCGAAACGCGGTATGGCAACGCGTGTCGAGCTGCGCTGCCCAGACCCGTCGGCCAACCCGTACTTGGCGTACGCCATCATTGCTGCAGCTGGTTTGGATGGTGTGGAAAAAGGCCTAACGCCGCCGGCTGCAGTTGATGAAGACATTTTCCATATGTCAGAAGACCGCCGTGCCAAACTTGGCATTGATAACTTGCCGGAAAACTTAGGTGCTGCCATTGCGGCATTCGAAGGTGGAGAAATCGGCCGCGCAACGCTTGGCGAGCACGTATTCAATGAATACGTGGCGATGAAAAAAGACGAATGGAACAGCTACTGCACGGCGGTTCATGCGTGGGAAATCGAGCAATATCAAGGGAAGTTCTAATGGAACAAAGGGTGCTCTGCTTTGTTCAGGGCGTCCTTTTTATTTTTTTAAAAATTCATAGTTGACAACTATGTATAGTTGGAATTAAATTAAATGCATAAGTTACTCATGCCAAATCATGCAAACGGAGGGAGACGGATGAAAAAACTCATCGTTTTTGTGTTCGTTGGCTTCATCGCTCAGCTCATTGACGGATCGCTCGGGATGGCGTACGGCGTCACGTCAACGACGCTCTTATTGACGTTCGGCATTGCTCCGGCCGTTGCCTCAGCGTCCGTTCATCTGGCGGAAGTCGTGACGACTGCGGCGTCTGGTGTGTCTCATTGGAAATTTGGCAACATCGACCGCGATATGGTAGTTAAGCTGATCATTCCTGGATCGGTCGGCGCGTTTGTAGGAGCGTGCTTTTTAAGCAATTTGCCGGGGGATTTGATCAAACCGTGCATTTCGTTGTTTTTATTGGCGCTTGGCTTTTATATTATTTATCGCTTTTTGTTTTTAAACGGCCGTTCGTCATCCAAATCGAAGAAGCAATGGTCAAATAAGCAGCTTATTCCGCTCGGATTGACGGCTGGTTTTCTTGATGCCACCGGCGGCGGGGGGTGGGGGCCGATCGCGACACCAATCTTGTTGGCGAATAAAAGCACGGAAGCGCGCAAAGTCATCGGCACAGTCGATACGTCCGAATTTGCCATCGCATTATCAGCGACATTGGGCTTTGCGATCTCCCTCGGCTGGGAGCAAGTGAACTGGTATTGGGTGCTGACGCTCATGGCTGGCGGGATTGTCGCTGCTCCGATTGCCGCCTGGCTTGTGCGCAAACTGCCGTCCCATTTGCTCGGAGTGCTCGTTGGCGGATTAATTATTTTGACGAATGCCCGCACACTCCTTCACGCTTGGGAGGTGCCGGCGCCAGTATATCCGACCGTTTATGGGCTTATCGTTATTGGTTGGGCCACTGCGGTATGGATGGCAATAAAAAACGGGCGGAAAGGGAAAGTGGCCAGCGGGGAGATGGTGTCATAAGCGTTCAAGAAAGCGTAAGTAGTAACAGTTTGAGTCAGATGATTGTTATGGATCATAGGTCATGGTATGGCATGAATAATGAAAAATGCTGGTGGGAGCAGCGATCGGTTGATTGGTGCAGGGATCGTCTCGCTCCCATTTCGCTTTTTGGGCAGATATAAGTCTGAATATTATAAAATGATTGACAGATAATTCAGTGAGTGATAAAATGCTTCTTGTAAAACGATTTACTAAAACGTTTTACAAAACAAATAATAAAGGGGGTGATGTGAATATGAGAAATGTTGTGATCCCGCTCAATGCCTTGGATAGAAACGAAGTGCGAGAAAAAGGGCAACGGTTTTTTATTCAAAAAATGTACGGGACGGGAGTTTCTGGAGTAGAGATTCGGAGGGAGCTGTTAACGGTTCACGATCATCCGCTTGGGCATTTGAAAACGATTGCTGACGAAATGGGGATGTTTCTTGTTTACTCTTCTCCCAGTCCTCTTTGGGTGGCAAACGGGCGGTTAAACGAAGAACTTCGTCTTGTCATCCAGGAAGCAAAAGAGTTAGGGGCGGTGATGTTAAAAGTACCGTTAGGCTGTTACGATCCCCTTCTTTGCGAGATGGACGATTTAAAGACATTGTTAGAAGAAATCAAGGAACAGTTGCAACTGTTCATCGAAAATGATCAAACCCCTAATGGGGGGACCATTTCCTCTTTATACCGGTTTTTCAACGACATTCATGAGTATCAACTGCCTGTTTATATGACGTTCGATATTGGAAATTGGAAATATTGCGGAGAAAGTGCAGCGGTTGCCCTAAGCCATTTTCATCCCTTTATCCGTTACGTCCATCTGAAACATGTGGAAAAGTATGATGGGAGATTGAAAACGGTTCCGTTAACAGAAGAAAACTCGAAAGAATGGAAGGCGATTTTAAGGGCATTTTCGACTGACTTGCCGATTGCACTAGAATTTCCGATCAATGATGTTGAGTTCATACCATATTACATTCGTTTGCTTCAAGCACCGTAGAAAGAGGGGAGTCTGCGAATGGATGTTGTGACATTCGGAGAAGCGATGGTGATGTTTATTGCGACCGAAATAGGGTCGCTGCACCGTGTGCGTTGTTTTCATAAAGCGCTGGCCGGGGCGGAAGTGAATACGGCCATTGGTTTTGCCCGATTAGGTTTAAAAAGCGGATGGGTAAGTAAAGTTGGGAATGACGCCTTTGGCGCCTATATTATCGAACAGTTGCGAAGTGAAGGAGTCGATATTGAACAAGTAGCAATCGATCCGGAGCATCCGACCGGTTTTCAGCTGAAATCGAAAATGTCAGAGGGCGACCCGGAGGTGCAATATTTTCGGAAGGGATCTGCGGCCAGCTATATGCATATAGGTGATTTCAATGAAGCATATTTTCGGACAGCGAGGCATTTGCACATGACTGGAATTCCATTGGCTATTTCCGATTCAATGAGAGAGTTCGCTAAGCATGTTCAATCGTTCATGCGGAAAGAGGGGAAAACGATATCGTTTGATCCGAACTTGCGTCCTTCTTTATGGAAATCAAGGGAAGAGATGATCCGTGTGATTAATGAGGTGGCGTTGGAAAGCGATTGCTTCTTGCCGGGGGTGCATGAGGGGGAGCTATTGACGGGATGTGCCGACCCAAGAGACATTGCCGACTTTTACTTAGAAAAAGGAGTGCGGCTCGTTGTCGTTAAGCTTGGGGACAAAGGTGCTTTCTATAAATGCGCCAATGATGAAGGATATGTTCCAAGTTTTTCGGTTTTGAAAGTCGTCGATACCGTTGGAGCGGGGGATGGTTTTGCTGTTGGCGTCATTAGTGGCTTGCTTGAAGGGCTTCCGATACGCGAAGCGGTTTTGCGGGGGAATGCCATCGGGGCGTTAGCCGTTCAGTCAGAAGGGGACAGTGATGGATATCCAACTCGACAACAGTTGGAACAGTTTATCAACATTCGGGAGGAGGGCCTAGCGTGAAAGGGACATTGGCGAAATCGCGGTGGTACCGCCTGATTCCGGTCGTATTTATTACGTATAGTTTGGCTTATCTTGATCGGGCGAATTACGGATTTGGCGCAGCAGGAGGTTTGGCCGAAGACTTAAACATTTCCGCTGCCACCTCGTCTTTGTTAGGGTCGCTGTTTTTCCTTGGATATTTTTTATTTCAGATACCAGGCGCCCATTACGCAGAAAAGAAGAGTGCGAAGAAATTGATTTTCTGGTCGTTAATTCTTTGGGGCGGACTGGCGAGTGCGACGGGGTTAGTCAGCGATATTCATTGGTTGATGGTAATTCGCTTTTTATTAGGGGTTGTCGAAAGCGCTGTCATGCCTGCGATGCTTGTCTTTTTAAGCCATTGGTTTACGAAAGAAGAGAGATCTCGGGCAAATACGTTTTTAATTCTTGGCAACCCAGTGACGGTATTATGGATGTCCATTGTATCAGGCTATTTGATTGAATCATTCGGTTGGAGATGGATGTTTGTTATTGAAGGAGTTCCTGCTATCATATGGGCATTTATTTGGTGGAAGTTGGTTGAAGATGAACCGAAGATGGCCAAATGGTTGACAGGAGAAGAGAAAGAGCAATTGCAGAAGCAGCTAGAACAGGAGCAACGAGGATTAAAACCGGTGAAAAATTATCGTGAAGCATTTCGGTCCAAAATTGTCATTCTATTAAGTTTGCAATATGCGTTGTGGAGTATTGGAGTATATGGGTTTGTGATGTGGTTGCCATCCATTATTAAAGCGGCGCCGCATATGGATATTGTTACAACAGGGTGGCTGTCATCAGTGCCTTACATCTTTGCGGTTATTTTTATGATTGTTTCTTCTTACTTCTCTGATAAAACATTAAATCGTTCAGGATTTGTATGGCCCTCTTTATTAATTGGTGCCATTGCGTTTTACGCTTCGTATGCCATCGGGACGAACCATTTTTGGATTTCATTCATCCTGTTGGTCGTTGCTGGAGCGGCTATGTATGCACCGTACGGACCATTTTTTGCGATCATTCCCGAGATTTTGCCTCGGAATGTCGCCGGTGGGGCGATGGCGTTAATTAACAGCATGGGAGCGCTTGGGTCATTTGCAGGGTCGTATGTTGTTGGTTATTTAAACGGAGTTACTGGCGGATTTGGAGCATCGTATATTTTTATGGCAGCTTCATTGCTTCTTGCATCATGGTTAACCATCATTGCTGTTAAAGGGGGCAATAAACAAAAAAAGGTGCCTGATGAGTGGGTTGCCCATCAAGCACAAAAAAGCATTGGCAACTAAATATTATACTATAGATAACAGGTTCTTGCATAGTTAACGTATCATGAGGAGTACGTTCATTTTCGCTACAGCCGGCAGTCAGGCATTCACTAGTCGGCTGGCTGTAGCTGTTGTAAAGGAGAGAAAGTATGTCGGTTTATTTTGAAATTGAAAAAATCGGGATTATTGCTATTCTTCGCCATATTCAGCCACATATGATGATGCCGGTTGCCGAGGTGTTACAAGAGGCAGGAATCACCATATTGGAGGTAACGATGGAAACTCCTGGGGCCTTAAACATGATCGAAACATTGCGTACGGAGTTTCCTGATCATTTAACGGTAGGGGCTGGCACGGTCTTGGATGCCGAGACAGCTAGAGCGGCTATGCTCTCTGGGGCGCAGTTTGTCGTTTCACCGACGGTCAATATCGAAATGATCCGTACTGTCAAGCGATATGGTGGATTATGCATGCCAGGGGCGATGACACCAACAGAAATCGTCATGGCCTATGAGAACGGAGCGGATATGGTAAAAATTTTTCCAGCCCATGTTCTTGGACCAACGTATTTTCGGGCGGTTTCCAGTCCGCTTCCACATATTCCATTCGTAGCAACAGGGGGAATCAACTTGGAAAATGCCGGATCTTACATTTCGGCGGGGGCTGTTGCGGTCGGATTAGGCCACTCGCTTTTTGATCCGCGTAAAGAAATGACGGATGAAGGATTCATTCAATTAAAAAAGACAGCTAGCAAATTTGTGGAAAAGGTAAGGAATGCCAAACGCTCATCAACCAATAGGGCAGCCAAATAGCTCCGAATTTGGGGAGACTTTGTTATTCTTGCTAAAATAAAAGGGATGACAAAACCAATTCATGGATAACAAAGGATGAGGCAAGTGAAAAAGGTCACATTGGCTGATGTTGCAAAAGAGGCAGGAGTATCGAAAAGCACAGTATCGCAATTTTTAAATCAACGGTATGAACATATGGGCGATGAAACGAGGGAACGGATTAAAGCGGCCATTGAAAAACTTGGTTATCGCCCAAACTATGTTGCCCGAAGTTTAAAACAAAAACGGACATCTATGATCGGGATTATTATCGCCAATATTATGCATCGGGTGTCAACGGAGTTTAGCCGAGCCATTGAAGATTATTGTCATGAACATGATATGCAGGCGATCATCTGTAATGCAGATGATGACCCTGCCAAAGAGAGAAAGTATATTGAAGTGTTGCGTGCGCGTCAAGTAGATGGGTTAGTCATTGTTCCGACTGGAGGCAATATCGAGCTTTATCAACAAATGGAACGGGAAAACTATCCTGTGGTCTTTATGGACCGGAAAGTTGATGGGATCAATGTCCATACGATCGTAGTGAATAACAAGGGAGCGGCATATGAAGCGGTATCTCATCTTATTGAACAAGGGCATACACGCATTGGAATCGTAACCCCACCTTTAACCGTCTCTCCACGCATTGAGCGGATGAGTGGCTATAAACAGGCATTAATTGATCATGGAATTGAGATCAGACCAGAATATATGATTTCTGATGAAATTCATCGTCTTACATCGCGATTAGAGGAGATGTTCTCCCTGCCGCAAAAGCCAACCGCTTTATTAGCAGGAAATGATTTATCCTTCTTTGAAGTGATGGCGTTTATTAAGCAGAATCGGATCCGCGTTCCCGAAGACTTAGCGGTCGTTGTTTTTGATAATATTCCATTTGCCGCTATTTCAACTCCAACGATCACCACCATTGCCCAGCCGGCATATGAAATGGGCAAAAAAGCGGCCGAATTGTTATGGAAACAAATTCATAATGAATGTGACGAGGCGCAATTATATACGTTTTTCTGTCAGTTAATCGTTCGTGAGTCTTCGGGAACGAAAAAAGCTGATGGCTAACTTACAGGATGAATGGAGAGTGGAAGATGTATATTCAGCTTGCGCTTGATCGAATGGATATCAATCAAGCAATTCAAATCACTCAACAAGTTGAGGAGTATATTGATTGGATTGAAGTAGGAACCTCGCTGATTAAAGAGTTTGGCATCAAAAGTATTGAAGCGATAAAGCGTGCGTTCCCTGGCAAAATGATTGTCGCGGATACGAAAACGATGGATAACGCTGTGTATGAATGCAACCTATGTTTCGAGGCGGGGGCGGACGTGATGACAGTCATGGGCGTTGCACCGCTAATGACGGTGGAAGCGTGTTTGAAGGAGGCTAGCATCCGCGGAAAAAAAGTCATGATCGATTTATTAAATACAAACGAGTCGGTGAGGCAGCAACTATTGCAGTATAAGGAAGCGATTTTTTGCATCCATGTCAGCAAGGATGAACAGGAGTTTGCACAGCAGCACAAAAACTTCAATTTCGCACATTTTCATCGCCCAACTGGTTGCAATCTAGCGGTTGCTGGAGGAATTTCAGCTGCTACAATGAAACAAATTCAACCGCTTCACCCCTCGATTGTGATTATCGGTTCGGCCATCACGCGGGCGGAGCATCCGGAACGGGCGGCGAGAGAATTGAGACAATTGGTTCGAAATAGGGGGATCGATGATGCATCCAATTGAAGTCATTTTTTCAGAAATAGAACAAGTATTTGCCGAATTTGACCATATGAGCATTGAGTGTGTAGCGATGCGTCTGGCGAAAGCGAAGCGGATTTTTGTGGCTGGCGAGGGGCGTTCCGGATTCATGGGAAAGGCGTTTGCTATGCGGCTGATGCATCTCGGCGCAACGGTCTATGCTGTGGGAGAAACGGTCACTCCTTCACTGCAAAGCGGAGATACGTTAATTGCTATCTCGGGCTCGGGAGTGACAAAACAGACGGTGTGGATTGCAGAAAAGGCGAAACAACTTGGATGTGAGGTGATTGCCGTCACTACGGATTTATCGTCCGCTTTGGCGAATATCGCTTCTCTTACCGTTCATATTCCGGCGGCCACCAAATACCGGCGTGGTCATGAGACGCAAAGTAAACAACCGCTAGGTTCCTTATTTGATCAATGTACGCACCTGATTTTAGATGCCATCTGCTTGCAATATGCGAATAATCAACAAGTTGAACACCAGAAAGCATTTCAACGGCATAGTAATTTAGAATAAGTGAAAGGAGCTCCAAGTCAAAAGGTGACTTGGGGCTCTTTTCATTTATGAAAAGTGAAATTGTTGGTTGGTTTGTGTTAGGGTCATTAGTAGCGTGAAATCAATCTTTATGTTAGAATATTCTGCATATGACATGTGAGGGGAGGAGAACAATGACACAGCCAATTAGTCTTGGACATCGTATGTCGCTCATCGATTTATACGACTTGCGTATGCCGCAGCGCACCGGTACATACGTGCTTCATGAAGAAAACTTAGCGATTATTGAAACGGGTCCAAGCCCGTCGGTGCCGCATTTGCTCGCTGGATTGAAAGCGCTTCATATTGATCCGGCTGATATTCGCTATATCATTGTTACCCATATTCATTTGGACCATGCCGGCGGTGTTGGGGTGTTGCTTGAACATTGCCCAAACGCTACGGTCATCGTCCATCCGAAAGGAAAGCGGCATTTGGCTGATCCGTCGCGTCTGATCGCCGGAGCGAAGGCGGTATACGGGGAGCAGTTTGACGCACTCTTTGATCCGATTGTTCCGGTTCCGGAAGAGCGGCTGCTCGTAAAAGAGGATGGGGAGACGCTTGTGCTGAGTGCGGAACGGACGCTCACGTTTTACGATACGCCCGGGCATGCCAACCATCATTTTTCCATTTATGATTCATACAGCGGTGGAGTGTTTACCGGTGATACGATCGGTGTTTTTTATCCGCAGTTGCAAGAAGCGGGGCTCGCGTTTTGCCTGCCGTCGACCTCTCCGAACCAGTTTAACCCCGAAGCGATGAAACAGTCGGCGGAGCGGCTCGAGAAGTTGAACCCGACGCGCATCTATTTTGGTCATTTTGGTGCGCTCGATCAACCGGAGGAGGCATTCCGCCAGCTTCGTTTTTGGCTGCCGAAGTTTGTTGCGGCCGGAAAAGAAGTAATCGCCCGTCATCCTGAGGCGCCGGCGGCTGAACAGGCGAAAGCGGTCACGAAACTGCTGCATAACGACATTACGGCGTTTCTTAACGAGTGCAGCATCCCGGCTTCATCACCGGTTTACAAGGTGATCGAGCTCGATTTACAAGTGTGTGCGATGGGGATCATCGATTATTGGCGGAAACAACGATAATCATTTGTCCTAGCTGATTCGGCTAGGCTTCTTTTTTGTAGGATGGCGTTTACATATGGAAGGCTTTGCGTCGTTTTTTGTATGGGAGGTTCTCTATGCAGTCGTATAGCCTGTCCGTAACAAATGGTATACATATTGATGCTCATACGTGTTTTGGCTGATGCCAACCGCTTCTCTCTGCTGATTGCCAAGATGTGCTCTTCACATGCTTGAAGCGGGAGTCTTCTTTCGGAACTATGATAAAATTGTGATACGTATGTTAGGGTGAAAATAAGTGGTCAACCATAAATGGAATGGAGGGGCACGAAAGGATGAAGCAGAGGCGGCCTGTCATGTACCGGATTGGCATCGGGCTTATCATTGCGTCGTTTGTTGTGTGGATCATTCCACCTCTTGCTCCGTTTTTGCCGCTTTCTGCGGCGGGCAAAACGTTGGTCGCTACCGGTGCCATTGTGGCGGCGGAAATCATGTTCTGGATAGGGGCCGTGTTGGTTGGAAAGGAAGCGGCCGCGAAGTTGAGAAAGTATTGGAATCCGAAACATTGGCGAATCAAACAGCGCCGCTTGGACGAAACAAATGATGACGAGACAAGTCGAGACCAAACGCAAGAGGGAATAATGCGGAAGTGAGGTGATTGGCATGCGACGCAACATTGTATCGCTTTTAATGATGGTTGCCGCGCTGTCTGCGCTGCTTTGGCTCGGCGGCCTTGCCTTAGTGGTGCAAGACCAGCTGTTTACGGCTGCCAAACCCTCGGTCGAACAAAAGCGGCCATCAGCCAACGAAGCAAAGAAGCGCGATGGGGAGATTGATATTGTCGCCTTAGGCGACTCGCTGACGCGGGGAACGGGCGATGAAAGTGGCAAAGGGTATATCGGCTATATGGTCGATGAGCTTCGCCAACAGACAGATGAACCGATTCGCGTCACCAATTTGGCGATCCGCGGCCTGCGCTCCGACGGACTGCTCCGTCAGCTTGGCCAGTCTGAGATTCAGCGGCAAATCGCCATGGCCGATCTGATTGTGATGACGATCGGCGGCAACGATTTGTTTCAGGGGGGAGAGGCGCTTGAGTGGAATGTGAAAGAGCTCGATGAGGCGAAACGGCAGTATATTGCGAACCTTGACCGCATTTTTGCCTTGCTTCGCCGCTTGAACAGCGAAGCGGTCATTTTTGCGATCGGCCTGTACAATCCGTTTAGCGATTTAGATGATGCCAAACGAACGTCGGCCATTGTTCGCGATTGGAATTTTGCATCAGCCGAAGTGGCGGCCCACTATCCGAATATCGTCGCTGTGCCGACGTTTGACTTATTTGCCTTGCATGTCAACGACTATTTGTATAGCGATCATTTCCATCCGAATAAGGAAGGGTACAAGCGGATCGGGGAGCGCGTTGCCTCGCTCATTACGTTGACGGAGGAGGATCGCCAGTGACGAAACAGGTAACGTTAGCAGTTAAAGAGCTGCGGAAAACGATTCGTGGCAAAGAAATTATTAAAGGGATTTCGTTTGAATTGCGCGAAGGGGAAGTGTTCGGATTTTTAGGACCGAACGGCGCAGGTAAAACGACGACAATCCGCATGCTTGTCGGACTTATTCGTCCGACGTCGGGAACGGTGGCGATTTGCGGGTATGATCTTCATCACCGGTTCACCGAAGCGATCCGTCATATCGGCTGTATTGTCGAAAATCCAGAAATGTATCCGTATTTAACAGGTTGGGAAAACCTTGAACATTTCGCCCGCATGATGCCCGAAGTGGGTGAGGAGCGGATCATGGAAGTGACGAAGCTCGTCGGCCTTGAACAGCGCATTCATGACCGGGTGAGCACGTATTCGCTCGGCATGCGGCAGCGGCTTGGCATTGCCCAGGCGCTGCTCGGGAAACCGAAGGTGCTCATTTTGGATGAGCCGACGAACGGCCTTGATCCGGCCGGCATTCGTGAAATGCGAGCCTTCATCCGCTTTTTGGCGGAAACGGAAGGACTGAGCGTTCTCGTATCGTCGCACTTGTTAAGTGAAATTCAGCTCATGTGCGACCGCGTTGCCATTATGGCGAAAGGGCGGCTTTTAGCTGTCGATACGGTCGAGCGGCTGTTAAAAGAACAGGCGCGTGTCGTTTGGAAAGCTGACCCTGTTGACAAAGCGCGGGCGCTGTTGGCCGAGGAAACGGAAGTGCTAAGAGCAAACGAGGAGATCATCGTCACGCCGTATGAGCCGGCCAAGCTTGCTGCTTGGAACACTAAACTCATTCGCGCCGGCGTGGCGGTCGCTCAAATTGAACCACGGCTGCCAACGCTCGAAGATTTGTTTATCGAGCTGACAGGGGGCGAAACGATTGATTAAGCTTGTGTACAATGAAATGCTGAAAATCGTCCGCAAAAAGCGGTTATGGGTGATCGCCGCCATTGTTGCGGTGCTTGTTGCTCTATTTACATACGCCCAATACCGGGAGACAGAAGAATTGAAGAAGCGGCTTGGCACGACTGATTGGCGGACGCAGCTGCAGCAGCAAATCGTCGACTTGCAAAACCGTCTCCAGTCACCAAGCATGTCAGAAGAGTGGCGCAAATATTTGCAAATCCGCCTTCAACAACAACAATATTACTTAGAGCATGACATTAACCCGTCCGCTCCCGGCGCGCCGACGTTTATGCGCGTTTTTATCGAAAACGCAATCGATTTGTTTTTGCCGCTGTTAGTGATGGTGGTGGCGGCTGATCTTGTGTCATCAGAGGCGAGCACCGGAACGATCAAACTGCTGCTCGTCCGGCCGGTGAAGCGATGGAAAGTGTTGCTAAGCAAATATATTGCTCTCTTGTTGTCTGTATCGTTTATTATGCTAACGACTGCGGTGTTGTCATATGTTATTTCCGGCCTTGTGTTCGGGTACGGCGGCTTTCGTCTGCCGCTATTGACCGGATTTGTACCTCAAGGGGAGGATCTTAATACAACGAACGTCCATATGATTCCTCAATGGGAATACGTGCTTATGGAGCTTGGTTTGGCAACATTTGTCAGCGTTGTTGTCGGCACGTTGACATTTATGCTTTCCGTGCTCTTGCGGAGCACAGCGGCGGTAATGGGGATTATGTTGGCGTCGTTAATTTCTGGTGCCATTTTGTCCAATATGGTGTCGTCATGGCATTCGGCAAAATATTTGTTTATGGTCAATTTGCGTCTCACCGACTATATTAAAGGAACGACGCCACCGGTGGAAGGAATGACGCTCGGCTTTTCAATGGCGGTGTTGGCCGTTTGGGGACTCGTCGCTCTCATCGTGGCTTTTGTTGTTTTTACGCGGCGGGATGTGTATTGAGAAGCAAACGAAACCCGTGGGAGGGACTCCCCACGGGTGTTTCAATGAGTGTTCATGCGTCGGAATCGCTCATCCGTTTCCCTGTTAAGGGAGCGCCTCCCCAATCGGCGCATCTGCTCGGTCAACGAGTCAATCCAGCTGATTCAAATCCACTGAACTGCGGCAGCTGTCCAAAAAGCCGTATATGTCGATCGCGACATAAAGCATGAGTCATCGCTCATCAAGCAGCGCTTTTGACTTTTCAAAATCACCAAGAAGCGAGTATAATATACGTGTGCTTTTCTATAAACAGCTCCCAAAAGATTAAAATAAAAGTCCGTGATATAACGATGTTGCCTTAAATTGCCGAACTAGGGAAAACGACGACGATCAGTGGGGGCATAAATGAATATGGGGATGGCAAGCTAAGAAAAATAAGCCTGTTTGCGCCGCGCCGGCGGAATGAGTGTCACAAAATCGCCTCCTTTTCCATGGTGCTGCATAATCGCCGCGTTGTTAATAGTTTTCTAAAAAGCAGTGACTATGTAGCTGGCAGTGGAAAAGCAATGGATTTCCGTTTTTTTACGCAAAAAAATATAAAAAACTATTGACTTTCTTAAAAGGTTCATATAGAATATGAATTGTCGCAAGGGAAAATAAACAAATGACGGGAAGTAGCTCAGCTTGGTAGAGCACACGGTTCGGGTCCGTGAGGTCGCAGGTTCAAATCCTGTCTTCCCGATCACTCTATACGGGGCCTTAGCTCAGCTGGGAGAGCGCCTGCCCCGCACGCAGGAGGTCATCGGTTCAAATCCGATAGGCTCCATTTGAACGCGGAGGAATACCCAAGTCTGGCTGAAGGGGGCGGTTTCGAAAACCGCTAGGGGTGTCACAGCCCGCGGGGGTTCGAATCCCTCTTCCTCCGCCATATTACATAGAAATACTAACCTGCCGATTATCGGCGGTTTTTTTGTTTTTGTTAGTCTCTATGACCACAAAAATGGAAGCAGATAATTTGCCTAGTTTTAACTAGATCGAGTACGATGAAGGGGAAGAGAGGCGGTTGGCCGGAGATCGGCTGTCTCCTCTCACGGCTGTGTCCAGAGTGGAAAAGAGGAGGAAGATGATATGGCCGTTCAACGCCACATTCGCCGTATCAAAACGGTGCAAATGACTGTCAACAGCCCGATTCACCAGAGCGGCCCAGTGCTCGAGCCCGGGAATTGGCAAGAGTATGATCCGTTTTTGTTGTTGATGGAGGACATTTTTCAGCGGGGCGCGTTTGATGTTCATCCGCACCGTGGCATCGAGACGGTCACGTATGTGATTCGTGGCGAACTCGAACATTTCGACAACAAAGCCGGTCACGACATGCTTGGACCTGGGGATGTACAATGGATGACTGCTGGCCGCGGCGTCGTCCATAAAGAAGATCCTGCACCCGGTTCGACCGTCCATAGTCTTCAGCTGTGGATCAACTTACCGAGCACGCATAAACTGACTGAGCCACGCTATCAAAACTTGCGCGCCGAGGATATGCCTATACGGAAAGAAGAAGGGGCGGTGATCCGCGTCTTTTCCGGCTCATCAAAAGGGGTGCAAGCGCCGACGAAAAACATCGTTCCAGTGACGATGGTCGAAATGACTGTTGAGCCAGGAATAACGGTTGTGCAAGATTTGCCGGGCCATTACAACGGCTTTTTGTATATTTTGGAAGGGAGCGGCACGTTTGGCGCCGGCAACACGGAAGGAAAGGCCGGGCAAGTGTTGTTGCTAAGCCGCCACAGCCGCGGCGAGGAAACGGAGTTAAAAGTGACCGCTCGCGAAAAACTGCGGCTCCTTCTTTACGCTGGCGAGCCGGTAAACGAACCGGTCGTTGCTTACGGTCCGTTTGTCATGAATACGCCCGAGCAAATTCGCGAAGCGATTCGTGATTACCAAGAAGGGCGGTTTGAATAGTGAATATGAGAACAGAGCCGGTTGCTTTTCGGCTCTTTCTCTTTTGTGACCCTGTAAGTAAAGGATTTAGCCGCAATGATTTTGGAAAACTCTAAACATTAAGGTTTATCTATTAGAGAAATACCTTGTTGCATTGCCTATTTGATTGACATCACTACTCTTAAGAATGAACCGAATTTTTGGATGAGGAGGACAAGGACATGAATAAAGTCATCGAAACCATTTTACAGCACCGTTCGATCCGCCGTTTTGAAGACCGGCCGCTGACTGATGAACAAATTCGTATGATCGTTGAATGCGCTCAATCGGCGTCGACTTCAAGTTATATCCAAGCATATTCGATCATTGGGGTGAAAGACCCGGAGAAAAAACGAAAGCTCGCCGAACTGGCAGGGAATCAATCCTATGTCGAGCATAACGGCCATTTCTTTGTCTTTTGCGCTGATTTTCACCGCCACGAACAGATCGGTGAAATGGAAGAAAAAGACGTACTCCCATCGCTAGAAAGCACGGAAAAATTTATGGTGGCGCTCATCGATACGGCGCTTGCGGCGCAAAATGCGGCGATTGCTGCTGAGTCGATGGGGCTTGGCATTTGCTATATCGGGGGGCTTCGCAACAACCTGCCGGAAGTATGCGAACTGCTTAACATACCGAAACGGGTCATTCCGCTGTTCGGGCTTGCCGTCGGTTATCCAGCTGAACAGCCGGGAAAAAAACCGCGGTTGCCGTTAGACCACGTGTATCATGAGGATGAATACGATCAAGACCGCGGCCGGTTCATCGAGCAGTTGCAGCGATATAATGAAACGGTGTCAGCTTACTATGAACAGCGGACAAATGGCCGCCGCTCTGATACATGGACGGGGCAAATGGCTGACATGCTAAGCCGCCAAGTTCGGATGTACATGAAAGAATTTGTGGAAGGGAAAGGGTTTCATTTGCGGTAGTCTTTCTTCAGGCGGAAGCAAAAAGGAGGGGAAACATGCAGCTGTTGTTTAAGAAGCGCGGAGCCATGCTGATTTTGATGTTCAATTTATTGCTGATTTTCATTGGCATCGGTTTGATTATCCCGATCATGCCGACGTTTATCGAGCAATTGGGCATCTCAGGAGGAACGGTTGGACTGCTTGTGGCCGTTTTCTCTTTAACACAATTTCTTTTTTCACCGGTAGCCGGCAGAATGGCAGATGCGGTCGGCCGAAAAAAATTGATCGTCTCAGGAATGCTGCTGTTTGCCTTTTCTGAGTGGCAGTTTGGCTATGCCGATCATGTTTTCGAGATGTTTTTTTCGCGGGTCATCGGCGGGATAAGCGCCGCCCTCACCATGCCAGCAGTGATGGCTTATGCTGCGGACATAACGACGAATGAAGAACGGGCGGCAGGCATTGGGTATATTAACGCAGCGATTACGATGGGATTTATGATTGGCCCAGGTATTGGCGGATACATGGCAGAATGGGGCATCCGCGTTCCGTTCAATTGTGCGGCGGCCGTTGGAGTGATGGCCGCTGTCATTACGGCGCTGTTTCTCCCGGAATCGCATTCATCTGCTTCCACGGGCACGGTTCAAAAGGATCACGTGCCGTTTTTTGTGCAGCTTGCCCAAGTTCATCGGCAACCGTATTTTTTCAGTTTGTTGATCATTTTTGCGCTGTCGTTTGGTCTTGCCAATTTTGAAACGATTTTCAGCTTGTTTGTCGATCATCGATTTGGCTTCTCACCGAAAGAAATCGCTTTGATCATTACAATTGGCTCGATTGGCGGCCCGCTCGTTCAGTTGACGACATTCGGCTGGTTGTTAGGCCACTTTGGTGAACAGCGCGTCGTTTCAGCTTGTTTGTTACTATCCGCCTTATTCATCGTGTTGACGTTGTTGGCTTCGACATGGACGATGCTTTTAGTGGCAACGGTGTTAGTATTTTTGGCAATTGATATTTTGCGTCCGGCGGTCAGCACGCAGATGTCTAAAATCGATGAGACCCAACAAGGCTATATCGCCGGCTTGAACTCCGCGTTTACAAGCCTTGGAAATATTATTGGTCCAGCTGTTGCGGGCGTTTTGTTTGATGTAGATATTCGTTTTCCTTATATTCTCGCAAGCGTTGTGCTTTTTCTATGCTTTGTGCTCTCATTACGGCAGGAAAAAGCGGTGCTCCACAAGGCCAGCAGCGATGCGTTGCGCATGACGAGAAAATGAAGAGAGACGCCAATAAAACAAGGAAGGATGATCGTGTGGAAAGTTGGCAGGCCAAAATATTTGGTGCTCCATCAACGAGGAAGTGGCAAAATCATCTGTCTTTTGCCTGTCGCCGTTGATTGTTGGTGGTTTTTTAGGTAGTAAAGGTAGGGACGCTCCATTTGCCTTAGCGGCAGATGGAGCGTAAGTGATACTCGATGATTTCTTCCATTTGTGAAGGAGATAGCTTGTCAGGTTGCATGATGCCGTGCATGGCCAAACCGTCAACCAAAGCGTATAGGCGCTCTGTTTCCAACTCAATCGACACGTCGGGTCTTAACAACCCGAGATTACGTAACAGTTCAAGCAACCTCTTTATTGCCGTTTGCAACTCGTTATAGATTTGCTCGCTCAGCGGTTGAAGTTCGGAATCCCAAAGCGCCCTTTGTGTAAAAACAAGCCACACCTCCATTTCTTTTTTCGTTTCATCGGTTAACGGCAAAATTTCAAGGAGACAACGTTTGATTCCTTCAAGAGGCGGAGTGGAGCGAGGGATGGCTTCAATCCGTTTCCGCACCCGTTCGGAGACAAGCTTCATCGAAAAGGCTAACAACTCCGATTGGGAAGAAAAGTAATAGCGTAGCGCCCCTGCAGACATCCCTGCCTCTTTAGCGATATTTCGTACGGTTGCTTTTTCGATACCGTCCCGCATGATCACGGCCCATGTCGCTTCTGCGATTCGTTCCCTCTGCTTTTCATGATCCACGATTTTAGGCATGTATCTAGTGTAACACAGTTGTTTTTTTGATACAATTGTGTTACTATTTTTTTGATACAATTGTATTAAAAAGGGGCGGCTGATATGATTGGGTGGTTGATTGTCGCGTGTGAAGTGCTGTTTTGGGTATTCGTCGTATCCGGATTGTTTACGCGTTATGTGTTAAAATGGAAAATGATCAGTGTATGTCTTTTTTCATGCACCATTTTGGCAGATCTTATTTTACTCGTAGTGTCGGTCGTAGACTTAGCACACGGCCAGACAGCGAAGTTATCCCATGCGTTGGCAGCTGTTTATATCAGTGTGTCCGTTGTGTATGGACGTCGTATGATTCAATGGGCGGACAATCAGTTTGCTCACCTTTTTTTGAAAATGCCTAAGCCGAAAAAAGCCCCGCTCTTTGGAAAGGAGCATGCAAAGCAAGAACGAGAAGGATGGTATCGCCATTTAGGGGCTTGGGCGATCGGTCAAGCGATTTTGTGGGGGATGGTTTGGTTTGCTGATGATGTGTCAAAAGCACAACAGCTGCTCGTGATGGCGGGCCGTTGGACGTTGGTGTTGGTGATTGATTTTGTATGGAGTTTCAGCTATACATTATGGCCTCGAAAAGAACCAAAGGCGACATTAGAAAAACCAAGCGATTGATAGGAAGGGAGAGAAACAACATGAATCCCATCGAACAGTTTGGACAGTGGATTCGAGAGGCTAACACGATCGCCGTCTTGACTGGAGCGGGGATGAGCACGGAGTCCGGCATCCCTGATTTCCGTAGCGAAAACGGCATTTACGCTCAAGAGGAACGTGTGGAATATTATTTGTCTGAGCATTATTATCAAAAAAATCCGGTTGATTTTTGGCGGCGGTTCAAGCGGATGTTTTCATTGAAACTGATGGGAGACTTTGCACCGAACGCCGGGCATCGGTTTCTTCGTTGGCTGGAGGATATTGGGAAAACAGTGGTGATTTTGACGCAAAATATCGATGGGCTGCACACAAAAGCAGGAAACACGAACGTCATTGAGCTGCACGGTACGTTGCAGACAGCGACGTGCCCATCGTGCGGCAAAACGTATGACTTGGCGTTTGTCAACCGCACCGATGTGCCGTGCTGCGGTGAGTGTGGGACGATTTTGAAACCGGATGTTGTTTTGTTTGGCGGACTCGTTCCCCATATCGAAGAAGCGTTTGCTAGGGCGGCGGAGAGCGACTTGTTGTTGGCTATGGGGACGAGTTTAGAGGTGGCGCCTGTGAATCAAATTCCGTTTTACGTTGCTGCTGAATCTCCGGCAACACGGAAAGTGTTAATTAACAAAACGGCGACAAGGATGGACGGAATGTTTGATCTTATCATTTATGGTGGAATCGGTGAAACGGTTGCCGCTGTACGAGAGCGACTCGAGCAAAAATAAATAAGGAGTAGAGCTGAAAACAGAAATGATTGGAAAAGGAAAGGACGATCATGGAGAAGCTACAATCGGTCTTGGGGCGATGGAATACTGCCAGCCAACGTCCCCAAAGACGCTTGTATCGTCGCTGATATGGAAAAGGCGGTCGGTTACCTTGCCAGTAAATCAGTATGGAACGCGGTGTTGGGCCATATCGTTCAAACGGCTGAACATCCTTGATTCGCAGCACTGGCACCAACAGGAGAACGTACTCAACGTTTTCCTGTTGGACAAAAGCATAAAAAAGTATTGTACTTTTCAGAACATTCGAATATAATGAAGGTAACATACCAACCGGTTGGTATTTATGGGAGTGGGAAGTCGCTTCAAAGTGTAATGAAAACGGGGGGAACCATTATGTACTTGCGCTTAACGGATGAGCAACGCATGGTCCAAAAGGCCATTCGCAAGTTTGTTGAAAAAGAGTTGATGCCGCTAGAAAATGAAGTATTGCGCAACGAGCGGGAAGGGAAGCCCGGGCTTACGCCGGAGAAATTAAAAGAGCTGCAATTAAAGGCGAAAGAGGCGGGTTTTTGGGGGATTAATACGCCAGAGGAGTACGGTGGCGCGAATCTTGGCCATGTCATGCAGGCGATTGTGCTCATGGAAGTGGCAAAAACGCTCGTTCCCTTCCAGTTTGGCGGGTCGGCGGATAACATTTTGTATTACGCCAACGAAGAACAAAAGAAAAAATATTTAATCCCAACGATCAACGGTGAGAAAAAATCGTGCTTTGCCATGACCGAGCCGGGGGCAGGGTCTGATACGCGCAACATTAAAATGACAGCGGTCAAAGACGGGGACGAATGGGTGCTCAACGGGGAAAAAACGTTCATCACTGGGGGCAATGACGCCGATTTCGTTATGGTCATTGCCATTACCGACAAAGAGCGGCATCAAGCGACAAACGGCCGTGAAGGGGTGACGTGCTTTATCGTCGACCGCGACATGGGCTGGCGCTCCGAGCCGATACATACAATGGGGCCGTCAACACCGGCTAGCTTAATTTTTGAAAACGTGCGCGTGCCGGAAGAAAACATTTTAGGTGAGCTGCACTACGGCTACAAGCTCGGTCTTGAGTGGATCGGCTATGCGCGATGGGTCGTCGGCGCACGCGCGGTCGGAACGGCCGAGCGGCTGTTGCAAATGGCGATCGATTATGCGAAAGAGCGTGTCACATTCGGCAAGCCGATCGCCGAACGGCAAGCGATCCAATGGATGATCGCCGATTCAGCAGTGGAAATTGAAGCAGCGAAATGGCTCGTCTTAAACGCAGCGTTTACGCTTGATGAAGGGGAGGACAACCGTCATTTGGCTTCGATGGCGAAACTGTTTGGTGCGAACATGGGCAACCGTGTGGTTGACCGGGTGATGCAAATTCACGGGGGCATGGGCTATACGAAAGAGATGCCGATTGAGCGTTGGTACCGCGAGGCGAGATTGTGGCGCATTTACGATGGCACCGATGAAATTCAACGTCTTATTATTGCCCGCAACTTAATTAAAGGACACGTCAAGCTTGGGCAGTTTCTCTAACAAAATGAAAGCGTTACTAAAAGGGGAGGAGAAAAACATGAGTCAACGGTTTGCAGGAAGAGTGGCGTTTGTGACAGGAGGAAGCCGCGGCATCGGAAAGGCCGTTGTTACCCGCTTTGCCGAAGAAGGAGCTAAGGTGGCGTTCATCGACCTAAACGCGGAGGCGCTTGAAGCAACGGCAGCTGAGTTGCGGGAAAAAGGATACGATGTTTACGCCAAAGTGGCGAGCGTCACTGACCGCGAACAAGTGGAAACGACGATTCAAGAAGTGGTTGAACGATTCGGATCGCTTGATATTTTGGTTAACAATGCCGGCGTCATTCGTGACAACTTGCTGTTTAAAATGACGGACGACGATTGGCAAACGGTCATGGACGTCCATTTGAAAGGGGCATTTTACTGTGCCCGCGCCGCGCAAAAATATATGGTCGAAAAAGGATATGGCCGCATCATCAACGTTTCGTCGACATCAGCGCTCGGCAACCGCGGCCAAGCGAACTATTCGGCAGCGAAAGCCGGCATTCAAGGGTTTACGAAAACATTGGCGATTGAGCTTGGCAAGTTCGGCATTACGACAAACGCTGTCGCGCCGGGATTTATTGAGACGGATATGACGAAAGCGACTGCCGAACGGCTCGGCATCTCGTTTGAGCAACTCATTCAGGCCAGCGTCGCCAACATCCCGGTCGGACGCAGCGGCCGCCCGGAAGATATCGCCAATGCGGTCGCATTTTTCGCTGATGAAAAATCATCGTTTGTCAACGGTCAAGTGCTGTACGTTGCCGGCGGTCCGAAATGCTGAAAAATGAGGAGGGCGAGTGATGTACCAAGACGATATTGGCAAACGGTCAGAGAAAGTAAAAAATGTCGTTGAGCGCGGAGCGGTGAAAAAATTCGCTGAAGCGATCGGCGACTTGAATCCGATTTATTGGGATGAAGAGACGGGAAAACGGTCGCGCTATGGGCGCAACATCGCACCGCCGACGTTTCCGCGCGTGTTTGACTACGGTGTGATTGAAGGGCTGAAATTACCGCCCAAAGGACTGATCCACGGCGAGCAGCGTTTCCGTTATGAGCGCCCGCTGTTTGTCGGTGAAGAGCTGTACTGCTATGCAGAGGTAAAAGACTATTATGAAAAACAAAGCAGCATGGGTCAGCTCGGCTTTTTAATCATCGCCAACAACGGCGAAGACACGAACGGGAATCTTCTATTCACTTCCACCTCGACGATTATTATCAACGAGGCGGTTAGAAAGGCGATGAGCGTATGACAACGATTCGCGAATGGCAAGTGGGACAGTCGCTTCCCGAGGTGACGCTTTCACCCGTATCCCGGCTTGACTTAATCAAATATGCCGGAGCATCGGGTGACTACAATCCGATTCATACGATCGATGAAGAGGCAAAAAAGGCCGGCTTGCCGGGGATTATCGCCCACGGCATGTGGACGATGGGCAACTTGGCGAAACTGTTTACGCCGTATTACGAGGAAGGGTTTGTTCAAGATTATTTCGTTCGCTTTCAATCAATGGTGTTTTTAAACGATATCATTACGTTAAAAGCAACGGTCAAAGAAAAGGATGACAAGACGATTCGGTTTGCCGTTGCCGCTGTCAATCAGCACGGGAAGGAAGTCGTCAAAGGCGAAGCCGTTTTTTCGCTGTATGAGTGAGGGGGCGCCGGGCACCGCTCCCTTTCCGCATACAGCACAAACGGGGGCTCGTCTCTCTCTGTTTAAACGCCGAGTCGATTCGGAGCCGTCTAAAAAAGTGAGGGGGGAATCGCGATGAAACGAGATGCCGTCATTGTGTCGGCTGTAAGAACGGCCATCGCCCGCCAAGGGGGCGCCTTGGCGACGCTGCCAGCGCACGTTTACGGTGCGGAAGTCATCAAAGAAGCGATGCGGCGGGCGAACATCGGCCCGGAACTTGTCGCTGATGTCATCATGGGCAATGTCTTAAGCGGCGGTGGCAACATTGCCCGGCTGACGGCGTTGCAGACGGGGCTGTCGCTTGAGCTGACCGGGCTGACCGTCGACCGCCAATGCGGTTCAGGCATTAATGCCGTCAATTTAGCGGCGCAAGCCATTTGGGCAGGCGACGGGGACGTCTATATCGCTGGAGGGGTGGAAAGCATGAGCCGCGCGCCGTATTTGATGGACCGCCCGGAAAAGCCGTACAGTTCGACGCCGCCAAGCTTCCGTAAATCGCAGTTGTCGCCGAAAGAGATTGGCGACCCGCCGATGGGCATCACGGCAGAAAATTTAGTGAAAAAATACGGCATCAGTCGTGAAGAACAAGATGCCTTTGCCCTGCGCAGCCAGCAGCGCATGGCGCGTGCTATGCAAGAAGGGCGGTTTGACGAACAAATTGTGCCGATTACCGTTCCGGTGAAAAAAGGGGAGCCGTTTGTCTTCGATACGGATGAACACCCGCGTCCGAACACGACGATGGAAGCACTCGCGAAACTGCCGCCGGCGTTTTTGGAAGGCGGAACAGTGACGGCAGGGAATAGTTCGGGACTCAATGACGCCGCTGCTGCACTCGTCGTCATGTCGCGGGAAAAAGCGGAACAGCTCGGCTTAACACCGCTTGCCGTCGTCCGCGCCTATGCGGTCGCCGGAGTCGACCCGAACATTATGGGCATCGGTCCGGTACCAGCGACAAGAAAGGTGCTTGAAAAGGTTGGACTGACGCTTGATGAGATGGATATCATCGAAATTAATGAAGCGTTTGCCGCTCAGGTGATCGCCTGTGACCGCGAGCTTGAGATGAATCCGGAAAAAGTAAATGTCAACGGCGGCGCCATCGCCCACGGCCATCCGCTTGGTGCGACGGGTGCAATTTTGATTACGAAAGCCGTGTATGAACTAAAGCGTCGCGGTGGGACATACGCCCTCATTACGGCGTGCATCGGCGGCGGCCAAGGGATCGCGACGATCATTGAACGAGCCTGAACACATGGAGACAATGGATATGAAAGAAAAACTGATGGAAGCCAGCATAGAGCTATTTGACCGCAAAGGGTTCAAAGAAACGTCTGTACAGGAAATCGTCGAAGCGGTCGGGGCAACAAAAGGGGCGTTCTATTACTATTACAGAAGCAAAGAAGAACTGTTGCGCGATATATGCATCTCCTATATCGAAGATTTGCTTGACCAGCAGAGTCGCCTGCTGCAGGAACCCGAGAAGAGCTGTACAGAAAAACTGCATGCGATCGTCTATATGGTGATTCGCAACATTCGCACACGGAAGAAAAGCGCCCGCATTTTCTTTCGCGAGATGCGGCATTTGGCTGATGAACATTTGAAGGAAATCCGCGAGAAGCGGCGGGCGTTCCGCAAGCAGTATGAACAGCTCATCCAGGAAGGGGTCGCCCGCGGCGAATTTAAGCCGTCGCTTCATGCAGAAATGATCACGTTCGGCCTGCTTGGCATCACGAATTGGAGCTACTACTGGTTTCAACCGGACGGAAGCGTTTCCGAAGAGGAGTTAACCGACATTTATGTCGACTTAATTTTAAACGGCATTCGAGGGCAGGAACGGCCAAAACGATAGGTTCTATCGAACTGTTCAAGTTGTTCACCTGTTTTCGGTGCAAGAGATAAGGGGGGATCGGGGTGGAATTGTTTATCCAGCAGCTCATAAACGGGCTGACTGTTGGAAGCGTTTACAGTCTTGTCGCCTTAGGCTTAACGCTCGTCTACGGCATTTTGCATATTCCAAACTTTGCCCACGGCGCGCTTTATATGATGGGAGGGTATGTTACGCTCACCGCGATGAGCCAAGCCGGGCTGCCGTATGGGCTTGCCATTGTTGTGTCGATGGTCGTAGTCGGGCTGCTCGGTGTCTTGATGGAACGATTGGTGTTTTATCCACTCCGTGATGCGCCGCCGCTTCACGATAAGATTGCGGCGATCGGTATTTTGTTGTTTTTGGAAGCATTTGCCCAATTCGTCTGGGGGGCGGACTATCAAACGATGCCGACGCCATATGGGAATGTTGTCACTGTTTTCGGCTTGACACTCACTGTTCAACGCATCCTCATCATCGCATCCACTGTTGTCATCATGATGCTGCTCTACCTCTTCCTGAAAAAGACATTCATCGGTGCTTCGATCATTGCGATGGCGCAAAACCGCGAAGGAGCGAACTTAGTCGGCATTAACACAAACAAAGTCGCCATGATGACGTTCCTTCTTTCCGGCGGTTTGGCAGCACTCGCCGCTTCGCTCGCTTCGCCGATCAACCTCGTGTTTCCCGGTATGGGTCATCTCGTCATCTTGAAAGCGTTTGTCATCATCATTCTCGGCGGCATGGGAAGCATCCCCGGCGCGATTGTCGGCGGCTATATTTTAGGGTTTAGTGAAAGCTTAGGGGCAACATACGTGTCGAACGACTATAAAGACATTATTGCTTTCGCCATTCTTGTCATCATTTTAACGGTCAAACCGAACGGACTATTTGCCAAGGAGGGACATTGATGGCCGTTTTCGAAAAACGACACCTATGGCTCGCTGTTCTTGCGGTGTTGGCACTTGCCCTCCCGTTGCTTGTGGCCAACGGCTATTACTTGCACATGATGACGATGTCCTTTATTTGGATGATCGCCGTTTACGGGTTGAACTTATTTGCTGGCTACACCGGGTATTTGTCGCTTGCCCACGCTGGATTTTTTGCCGTTGGCGCCTATACGCTTGGCATTTTGACCGTGAAGGTCGGACTGCCGTTTTGGGGGGCGTTCGCGCTCTCATGTGCATTCACATCGCTGCTTGGCCTTGCCATCGGACTGGTCGCCTTGCGGACGAAAGAGCACTTTTTCGCCATTTATACACTATGTGTCGGATATATCATTTATTTAGTGATTGATAAATGGGACAGCCTAACCGGCGGAGTGCGTGGATTCATCGGCATTCCGGCGCCAAGCGACATCGGACCGCTGTCGTTTCAGACACCGGTTGCCCAATATTATTTAGTTTTGTTTTTCTTGTTCGCCGTCATATTTGTGATGTACCGGCTCGTCTATTCGCTGACTGGAAGGACGTATATCGCGATTCGCAACAGCGAGGAGCTCGCATTGACGCTTGGCATCTCAACGATGAAAAACAAGCTCGCCTCATTCGTTTTGTCGGTCTTTTTCACTTCGCTTGCTGGGGCGCTGTATGCATCATTCATCCGTTTTCTTGGACCGGATATCGCGTATGTCACTGTCATGTTTGACTTTTTAACGTACTTGCTTGTCGGCGGTATCGGTACGCTGGCCGGACCGGTTGTCGGCACGCTGTTGATCACGTTTTTATCGCAGCAGTTGCAATTTTTGCAAGACTATCGAATGCTCATTTTTGGCCCGGTGTTGACACTTTTAATCATCTTTTATCCGCACGGCATTGCTGGCGGCTTCATCCGTTATCAAGCGAAGCGTGCAGAGGCGCGGCGCCTTGAACGGGAGGCCAACCAGACCGCTGCTGAACTAGCTGCCTCGCGCCAAGGACGAGACGGTCGGTACGTCAAGGAGGGATAAACATGTTTTTGCACGTCGAACGGTTGACGAAACGATTCGGTGGGTTGTTGGCGGTCAATGACGTCACATTTTCCGTCGAACAAGGGAAAATCAACGCCATCATCGGCCCGAACGGTGCCGGTAAATCGACGTTCTTCAATTTGATTAGCGGCTTGCACCGGCCGACATCCGGGACGATTACGTTTAAAGGACGCGACATTACCCGCCTGCCGGCGAATGAGCGGGCGAAACTCGGCATCGCCCGCACGTTTCAAACGACCCATTTGTTTGAACAGTCGACGGTGATGGACAACGTCATCATCGGCCATCGGCTTCGCACCGAATCGAATTTGTTTGACGCCATTTTGCGTACAAAACGACATCGCCGCGAGGAGCAGGCGTGTAAAGAAAAAGCGATGGAAGTGCTCGATTTCGTTGGGCTCACCGGTGTGGCGGATCGGCTCGTTGCGAATTTGTCGCAAGAACAGAAGAAGCGAGTGGCGTTTGCGCTCGCCTTGGCGACCGACCCAGAGCTTGTCTTGCTTGACGAACCGGCTGCCGGCGTCAACCCAGACGAAACAGAAGGATTGGAAGAGCTGATCGTCAAAATGGTCGAGGGCGGCCTGACGGTTTGTCTTATTGAACATAAAATGTCGATGATTATGAAAATCGCTGACCGCATTATGGTGCTGAATTACGGCGAAAAAATTGCCGAAGGGACGCCGGAAGAAGTGCAAAATAACGAGGCGGTCATTCAAGCGTATTTAGGGGGGAGCACCGTTGCTTGAAGTGACAAACGTGTCTGTCCGCTACGGCAGCTTCACGGCGATTCGCGATGTGACGTTTTCCGTTAGGTCGGGGGAAATCGCGGTGTTGCTTGGCGCCAACGGAGCTGGGAAAAGCACGCTGTTTCGCACAATTAGCGGATTGCATAAACCAGCGCAAGGCGAAATTCGCCTTGACGGAGAGCGCATCGACTCACTGCCGCCTGATCGGATCGTTCAGCGCGGTGTCGTGCAATGCGCCGAGGGGCGCAAACTGTTTGCCCGCATGAGTGTATACGAAAATTTGCTGATGGGTGCGTACGTTCATCGAAAAGATAAAGAAGGCATCCGCCGTTCAATCGAACATGTATATGAGCTGTTTCCGATTTTGCATGAAAAGCGAAATGAGACGGCTGGATCGCTTAGCGGCGGCCAGCAGCAAATGCTCGCTATCGGCCGCGCCTTAATGTCGCGTCCTGCGGTGCTCTTGCTTGACGAGCCGTCGATCGGGCTTGCCCCCCTCATCGTTGAACAAATGTTTGCAACGATTAAACAAATTAACGAAGAAGGGACGACGATTTTGCTCGCTGAACAAAATGCTCATGCGGCACTATCCATTGCTCATCAAGGCTATGTATTTGAAAACGGAACGATCGTCGCATCAGGAACAGCAGAGGAACTACTCGCCAATGACGATGTCCGCAAAGCGTACATCGGAACATGACATGTCACTGCTAGGACATTTCTACAGACGTTTATGGACGAGTTTCAGTCCGTCATGAACGCCAAAAGATGCTAATCCATCAACGATGAAAGGAGGTGAGCAACGAGTACTACCTTCATTCATCTGAATATTCGGTATAAAAATGGGGGGAGCAGAATGAAAAAAAGAAAATGGCCGATCGCCGCTATGATGACAGCGGTCATGGCGTTGATGCTTGCGGGGTGCAACAGCTCGACGACGAACAATCATGCCGACAGCGGCAACAATGACGACGGGAAGAACGTCGTCAATATTGGTTACAGCGGCCCGTTAAGCGGACCAGCTGCCTACTACGGGGAGCGGACATTAAACGGCGTGAAAATGGCAGCGGAAGAAATCAATAAGAACGGCGGGTTTGAAGTGAATGGAAAAACTTATCAAATTAATGTTGTATCATTAGACGACAAATATTTGCCGAACGAAACAGCGGCAAATGCAAAACGGCTTGTCCAAGAACATCATACGCCAATCATCTTCACTCCGCACAGCGGCGGCGTCATGGCGATGCAAGTGTTCAACCAAACGGACAATTTCATTATCGCGGCCTATACAAGCGAGCCGAAAATTACAGAAACAGGGAACAAGATGACGATACGTATTCCGCCGCGGTATGATGGGTACATTCCAACATTTACCGACTATGTGATGAAGCGATTTGGCAAAAAGCTGGCTGCTTTGCCGACGGCGACGCAATATGGGAAAGATTGGACGGAACAACTGTTACCATATTGGGAAAAACAAGGCGGAGAAGTTGTTTACAACACATCCATTGACTTCACCAAAGACACCGATTTCTTCACGATCATCACGAACGCATTGAAAGAAAAGCCGGACGTCTTATTTATCGGTGGACCGTCGGAACCGACGGCGAAAGTGGTGAAACAGGCGCGTGAGCTCGGTTTTAAAGGCGGTTTTATTGTCATGGACCAAGCGAAGTTAGATGAAATGAAGCGGACCATCGGATCTTACGAGATGCTTGAGGGAGCGATCGGCGTCATGCCGCTTGTTGAGTCGAAAGAGGCGGGAGCCCCGCAATTTGCGGAAAACTATCGAGCGAAATACAATGCCGAACCGAGTTCGGAATCTGCCTATAACTACTTGGCTCTTTACGCCTTTGTCGAAGCGATGAAAGCAGCTGGCACGGTTGATGATCCGGTTGCTATCCGCGAACATATGAACGAAGGGTTGAAAAACATCCCGGAAGACAAGCAAGTGTATATCGTCCCGAGTGTTGGTGAGGACGGCGGATTTGAATCGAAAATTACCGTTGGAGCGGTGGAAAAAGGCAAAGTGGTGCCGATTGAACTGAAGAAATAAGCAAACCAACACACGCGGAAAACGGGATGATTTTTCCTGTGTTGCGAGGCGAGCGATGACCTGATCGCCCCATCTTTTCCAATCGATTTGGAGCAAACATAACGTGATTCCATTCATGATAGCCGGCAAACGATCATCCAAGCGCGTCCACCTTCTTGCGTGGACGCTTTTTTTACGGTTTGTTGCCGCAAAAGTGGCAAAATAATCATTCCGATATTAAGTAAAACTATGTTCTAAATAATCAACATAAAAACAACAAAATCCAAAATTATAATAGAGAAGAGGTGGAATCGATGCAAGAAACAGCCATCGGCCTTGTTGTTCCATTCTTTTTTGACATCATTGGCGAGGTCGAGGTGCTGTTCTTGTCAGCTCCGTTTCCGAACCGGTGAGCGTTGCTCGGCTTTGCTATCATTGTCACCGGAATTTGTCGGCATAGCTTTGAGTGAGTAAGAAGAGTGGAACAACCGGCGCCGCTCATTCCAACCGTTCAGCACTTCGGTTAGATAGGGGGAGAGCCATGAGAATCATCGTGTATGTACTGCTCGCCTGTCAGGCGGCCGTCATCTACTATTGGATCAGCGATTGGCGCCAGCTTGTTACCCCAGTTGGCCTCTTCATATGGGGTGGCGCAATCGCTGTCAGCCTTGCCGTTCTTCGTATGGGGAGATCCATATCGCCAAGATGGCGAGGCATGCTGAAAATGACGACAGCAGGAGTCAGCTTGCTTGCCGTTGTTTCCCTACTCATTGAATGGGCCACTCGTTCGATGCCATAGTCAAAATAGATGTTGAGGCCCGCAAAGTTGGTAAACACCTTCTTTGCGGGCCTATGAAGAATGCACCATTTAACAGGGCGGGCACTCTATATGCTGTGCCAAACGAGACGAGCTGCTAACGGCTTTGATGGACAGAATCGAACATCCCCGGTGCCAAACGGCGGCCAACAGCATACATGATCGGCGCGCCGATTGCCATGACGACAAACTCGCCGATGGCTGTCGTCAGCCATGTGAGCCAAAATGGGAAGCCGAGCGCCAGTTTCAGTTCGAGGGCGATGATGCCCATGGTGACAGTAAACGACAACGTATTGATCGCCATACGAGCCCAAACGTTCTCAATATAGCGCATAGAAACAATTGTGATGAGAAGCGCCAACACCGATTGGCCGACGCCAAATACAAGATCATACGCAACGATCGGTGAGAAAAATAAATTGGCGAAAAAGACGCCAAGCACGATGCCGATGGCGTATGTTTTGCGAAATACGACTAAGTGGTTTAATAGTTCTGATGCGCGAAACTGAATGTTCGTAAAGCCAAACGGCTGGATGAGCATCGTCACCGCGATATACACAGCGGCGATTAACCCGTTTGTTGCCAGCATTCGAACGTTCATGATGTTCTCTCTCCTCTTGTCAATGATGATATGATTGTAGCATGACCATCTCACAAACGGAAGGGCCGAGATAGATGGCTATTGAGGTCAACCAGCAAACAGGCAAGCTCGGCTCCGTCTGTGAGGTCGGAATCACGCCGCTGCCTCGGTTTGACGTCGTTTGGCGGACTGATGGCTCACCTTGGCTATTTTTCGGAATGGCCGGTGTGGGCAGTTGTTCTCGTTTCCCTCGTTGGCGTTGACTTCGCCTTTTGTTCGGTTGATATTTGATGTCTAACGGGCGGGCGTTCGGGGGTGTTCCCCCATCCGTCTAGGGACAGACGATCTTCTTGTTAACACAGACATATGTAAGTAGATGTTAAGGTCGATCAACAGCAAGGCGAGCCATGTGCCGACGGCCAAATGGATGATCGCCCAGGAAAGACGAATTTCTGTCGCAACGGTGATCACTCCGATCACTACTTGCAGCAGTCCGACTGCTGCAGCCAAAAGGAGTCGTCGCTCTAGCGGGCGCCCCCAGCGGCGCTTGTGCGCAACAAAAGCCGTCCAAATGGTATACAACACCGTCGCAGCAGCGGCGGTTCGATGGGCGGTTTGCCACATTTGGGCTTCATTGGACGGCCATAGTTGTTCTCCGCATGTCAGCCATCCGCATGACAGACCGTAATGTTGATGTTTCACATAGGCGCCAAGCAGCAACGTAGCTGCCAACAAAACGAAAAGAAGATGGATATGCCGTTTCGCCTCTATTCCAATAGATGTCCGCTTGACTGGTTGGTGCAGGTGTGGAGAATGATGAGCGCGCCGCCAAATCCAAAGGAGACAGCCTAAAAAGAGAAACGCGATGAAGAAATGAGTCGTGACGACGATAGGCGGGAGGTCAAACCAAACGACGAAAGCCCCTAGTATAATTTGGATGGCAAGCAAAACCGCAGCGGCCGCTGAAACAAAACGATCCGTTCCACTTCGGGAAGAGCGCCATAAGCGAAGGCAAAGCATCACCGTCAACAGCGCGAGCAAAGCGCCGATCAATCGATGGGCGTACTCGATCAGCGTCGCTCCTTTTAACACCGGGATGAGCACCCCGTTGCAAAGCGGCCAGTCGGGGCCACACCCCATTCCTGAATTCGAGGACGCTACATACCCGCCAAATACAATGAGAAAGTACGTCGTACATAGGGTCCAAAAAGCCAACGATTTCATCTCCATTCCCCCCTAACACCATTTCTCCCATTATAGCAAGTCCGCTGTCACATAACTGTGTACTCTATCACATCAGACAAAAAAATCCAAATTGTGAGAAAAATTGTCTGTTTTGTGATGAAGTTAACTGTGAGAAAACGCTACCATGCCCTATAGTGAAACTATCTTGACGAGGGAAAAGGGGGAATGGATAGCCATGTACCAACAAGCAGCGTGGGTCATCTCCGTTGTTTTCATCTTGTTTGTCATTTTCGTTTTTTTATACGTCGTCGCTCATTCCGGCCAGCGCTCCGAATATGAGCCAATTCAGAAAAAAGGCTATCGGATCCGGAATGTATGGTTTTTGGTCGTCATTGCGGCCATGGGTCTAGCGACGTTTTATACGCTGCGCGATTTGCCGTTTGAAAGGCCAGCGCATGCTGCCGATCCGACCGTTGTTCAAGTGGAAGCGCGGCAATTTGGTTTTGTATTAAGCCGAAATGAATTTCGTGTCGGTGAGCCGATCGCCTTTCAAGTGACGAGCGTAGATGTCAATCACGGAGTCGGCATTTATGATGAAAACATGGAACTGTTGGCCCAGACGCAAGCCATGCCGAAGTATACCAATACGATGTATTACACGTTTGAGAAGCCGGGGACGTATCAAGTACTTTGTTTAGAATATTGTGGCATCGGCCACCATGTGATGACGGCGACCATTACCGTCGTGCCGTCCCAAGAAGGGGAGGGGAAATAATGGAAGCGAACGTTCGGAAGATGACCGCCTTGTACATGTTCGTCAGCGGTATTGCGATTTTGCTTATGATGGTGCTTGGGCTGTTGATGTTGTTGGCACAAGGAAAGATGATTCCGCTTGGACAAGATACATTTTATGAAATGATGACCGCGCATGGCACGTTTATGGTTGGAGCGGCTGCGTTTGCTGCGTCGGCGGTTATGTGGTACTTTTTGCGCCAGTACGTCCGTTTATCGTTTCCGATTTTTGTGACCCATTTCGTGTTGTTTTTAACGGGGGCGGTGATGACAGCCATCAGTATTTTTGTCTTCCGTTTCGCTGGAGCATGGACGTTTTTGTACCCGTTGCCGGCGATGTCAGCCGGCATGTGGGGGAAAACAGGAGCGAGCCTGTACTTGATTGGCATGTTGCTGATTGGTGTCAGCTTTTTGCTTCTTTATCTTGATACGTCGCGAGCCATTATTCGCGAATACGGAAGCCTTGGTCACGGCCTTGGATGGCCGCAAATTCTCGGAAAAGTGAAAGGTTACGGTCCGCCGCCTACGGTAGTGGCGAGCACGATGGTTTCGATTGTCAATCTCGTTTCTTTAACGGTCGGGGCGAGCGTCCTAGTCATGAGCTTAATCAATTTGTTTCAACCATCGATTGAAATGGATCCGTTGCTGGCGAAAAACTTGATTTACGCCTTCGGACATATTTTCGCCAACTCGGTCATTTACATGGGAGTAATCGCTGTATATGAAATTTTGCCAAAATATACAAATCGTCCATGGAAATCATACAAAATTTTCCTTATTGCGTGGAACATGTCGACGTTGTTTACGATTATCGTTTATCCGCACCATTTATTGATGGACTTTGTCATGCCGAAATGGATGTTGATTATCGGACAAGTATTTTCCTATTTGAATGGCTTGCCGGTTTTGGTCGTGACCGCCTTTGGCGCGTTAATGATCGTCTATCGTTCCGGCATTGAATGGGATAGGGCGTCAAGCTTCATCTTCCTTTCAATGTTCGGTTGGGTTGCGGGCGTTATACCGGCGATTGCGGATGCGACCATCGTCATCAACCATGTGATGCACAACACGAAATGGGTGCCAGGACATTTCCATATGTATATGGGAGTCGGCGCGGTTTCTATGTTATTCGGTTTTATGTATTATTTCATTCGCGGAAATGAGCGAAAAATCGGCTATGCGGATATGGTCAGCTTCTGGGTGTATACGGTTTTCTTCCTCAGTTTATGCGGCACGTTCTTGCTTTCCGGTAAAGTGAGTGCACCGCGGCGGTGGGCTGTGCATTTTCCGGAATGGGTCCCGTATGACCGCATGGGAGCAGTGTTTGCCGTTGTCATTATCGCCGCGGTCACGGTGTTCCTTTACCGCTTTTTCGTTTCCGTGATCATCGTTCAGGCAAAGCAAAATATTGAGGTGGGGCCGCGTGCGTAACACCATAGCAATTGTCCTCACCCTTGTTTTTGGGTTTGGACTTCTATGGCACGGGACGGACGGGTTTCGCGCGTTTACGAGCGAAACCGCCCGTCGTCTTGCTATCTTGCAAGAGCCAAAACTGCTTCCGGCCGTTCAGTTGGAGGATCAAAACGGTCATACGTTTTCTTGGCAAGATCAGCGCGGCCAATGGGTTTTAGCCACTTTTATATATACAAGGTGCAGCGATGTGTGCCCGGTTGTTGAGATGAACTTGCGCCGCATTTATGATGCCATTCGCCAGTCTCCGCATAGTCATCGTCTTTCGTTTTTAAGTATTAGTTTCGACAGCCAAAACGATACCCCGGAGATGTTGATGCATCACGCCCATCATTATGGGGCAGATGGCGTCACTTGGCGTATGGCTCGTGTACCAAACGAGCGGGAACTTCAACGGCTATTAAACATGATGGGAGTCATTGTGATCCCCGATGGAAAAGGCGGGTATGAACATAACGCGGCGTTTTATTTGCTCGACAAAAAAAGGCGGCTCGTCCGCATTTTTGATTACAACAATCCGCAAGCGGTCATCGCTGAACTGAATCACCTGCTGGCCAAAGAGGCGTCCTCTAAGGTGGTGAAAAAGTGAGTGGAAAACGATATGCAGTTGGCGGGGCTTTCTTCATGGCGATACTCGTGCTGCCGCCGGTGTTGCGTTGGATGGAATCATCAATGATTGGCGTCATGCTCGGGCAAATTCCCGTGCTGGTGGTAGCCGGCTGGCTGTTTGGTTTCGCGTTGCCCCGCCGTTTCATCGAATGGCTCAACTGTTGGAACGAAAACGGCTTGCCTGGATTACTGTTGGCCATCAGCGTCCTCACTTTTTGGCTATTGCCGCGTTCGGTAGATGCTTCGTTGAACGAACCGTTGCTACGGCTTGCCAAATGGATGATGTTGCCGCTACTTGTAGGGATGCCGCTATCGTTAAGCTGGAAACGGCTTCACCCGATCGCCCGCGGCATCGTTCATACGAACGCGATTTCGATGCTCGTTGTCATGGGCTGGTTGTATTTATCTGTGCCAGTACGTGTGTGCAACAGCTACTTGCTCAGCCAACAAAATGCACTCGGCCGCATGATGATCGCGTTAGCCATCGTGCTCGCTGCTTTTTGGTCGCTGCGCCTGTTCGTTGCTACAACGCCAAATGAACCAACGACTCGCTAAGATAAATGAATCATTCCCTTTTGTTGGTGAACTCAGATTGACAGACATGCAGACGGATCTTTGTCATGAAGATTCGTCTGTTTTTTGTATCCTCTCCTTTTCGTTTGGGCGAAAAGAAGGATTTTTCATCGCCATGTCAAATACTTTTACCGATATTGGGGAAATGCGCTTGCTTCCGCTGCATGAACGCTAGATTTGGTTGGCAAGAAGGGGCATTCAAGTTAGATGATGCGGGTAAAAGAAGCGACAGTCCGTGCTTCTTTAAGCCGAGGTGGACGTTTGTCGAAGAAGGATAGCGAAAAGGGGAGGATAAAAGACAGATGAAGTGGCTATGGATGCTGATGGCTCTAGCGGCCGGGATGGCCGTCTCCATACAGGCAGGGGTGAACGGCGGCCTTGGCAGGCGGGTCGGGGTGTTGGAAGGGTCGTTCGTTTCATTTTTCATCGGAACGATCGTTTTATTTTTAGTGCAATTGTTTTTCGGAAAAGGCGAGTTGCTGGCCATGTTTTCTGTGCCGAAATGGCAGCTGCTGGGCGGCATTCTCGGCGCCTTTTACGTATTTGTCATCGTGCTGATCGTTCCGAAAGTCGGCGTGGCCAATTCGTTGATTGCCGTGATCGCCGGACAGCTTGTGATGAGTTCGATGATTGACCATTTTGGTTTGTTCGGCGGACAGCGCATTCCGTTTGATCTGACGCGCCTAGCCGCCCTAGGCTTTCTATTTTTGGCGCTTTGGCTTTTTTTCCGTAAATGAACATAAGTGGCCCAGTTTCGTTTAGTTTTCATGGATTCGCTCATACTAACAAAGGTCATCTATCATCGAAGAAAGGAAAGCGGATCCGTTATGAGAAAAGCTCTGTCCATATACATGAGCGATTTGAAGCAGCTGACGACCAATTGGGCCGCGGCTGTATTGGCTGCCGGACTGATCGTTCTCCCATCGCTTTATGCATGGATCAATGTGGAGGCCTCATTGGATCCTTATGATAATACGGTGAACTTGCGCGTTGGTGTCGTCAATGAAGACCGTGGAGCGGAATTAGCCGGCCATCGATTCCATGCCGGTAAAGAAATCATCAACGCACTTCGAAACAACCATCGCCTCGGTTGGCAGTTTGTCACAAAGGCCAAAGGAATGGAGGGCGTACGAAAAGGGGACTATTTTGCGACGATCGTCATCCCCGAGGATTTTTCCGCCAACTTGGCGACCATTGTCCGCGACCGGCCAAAGCGAGCTGTGATTCATTACTATGAAAACGACAAACGAAACGCCATCGTACCGAAAATTACTGAACGCGGAGTCAGCACGCTGTCGGCGCAAGTCGGGGATGAGTTTACAGCGATTGTCAACACAGTGCTGTTTTCCTTATTCCATGAAGCAGGAGTGACGCTTGAGCAACAGCTCCCGGATATTCGTCATTTTGAAACGCTATTGTTTCGACTGCAAAACGATTTGCCGACAATTGAGAGGCAGCTCGATAAAGCCAGTCGTGACGCTGCACAGGCAAGGCAGTTCATCCAACGAGCAGAACAGCTGTTGCCGAAAGCGGAACAGGTAGTCAATCAAGGGAGAGAGTGGCTGGATGGGGCGGGACGTTTTTTTGCTCAAACAAAGGAAACTCCCCGGCTGTTTATGGCACCGACTGAAGCGTGGCTGCGCACTCTTGAAGAGCTCACTGTTTCGTTGGAACAGTGGGCAGCTGCCCCGCCTCGTTCTGATGATGATTTCGAACGGTGGGCAGCAACCGGCAAGGCAATAGCAACAGATGGCGAACAGCTTTTGTCCCAGTTGGACGATGCACTGCATCGGCTAGAAGGAGCTGCGGATATCGATCGCCCTGCTCATCTAAGGAATGCGCTGATTCGTTTGCGTCAGACGTTTGCGGACATGCAAGACATGGCAATGAGACCGGCTGGGCAATCATTTGAAACGATAGTTGAACATGTTCAAACGCAAGCTGCGGCTGTGGACGCTGCTGTGAAAGGCGTTCGGCAAGCATACGAACAACAGGCGTTGCCGCTCATCCAAACGAAATGGGCGGAAATGGCGCCGCTCTTTCAGCAGACGAAGCAAAGACTTGAAAACATGGCTGGAGTCATTTCTCGACTTGAACGTCTATTTACGAACGCCGACCGTGACCTTAAGGCAACCGAACAGTGGTTGACGGCGGCAAAAACGGAGTATCCGTTTCTTGCCCGCCATGTTAGCGAATTGACGGCGTTAGTCGCCAAAATGAAATCAGAAACGGACATCAATGAACTCATCCACTTATTGAAACAAGATCCGCAGGCGAAAGGTGCCTTTTTAGCCCATCCGGTCGATGTCAAAACTTATCGTCTCTTTCCGCTGCCGAACTATGGATCGGGCATGAATCCGTTTTATACGGTGCTAGCGATTTGGGTTGGAGGGTTGTTGCTTGTTTCAGTGCTAGTGATTGACCCATTTAGAGAAAACGGCAATACGGCACGAGCGATGTATATCGGCCGACTGCTCACATTTTGGACGCTCAATCTATTGCAGGCGTTTGTCGTTACGGTTGGTGCAGCCATGTTTTTGCCTCACATTTTCATTCGTGATCCGCACTGGTTTGTGATGTTCGGCCTGCTGGCCGGCATGGTATTTACGGTCATTATTTTTACTTTGGTGTCTTTGTTTGGCAATGTGGGAAAAGCGATGGCGATTATCCTGCTTGTCTTGCAAATCGCTGGAGCAGGGGGAACGTACCCTGTTGAGCTGATTCCCCCATTTTTTCGCCTGTTGAATCCTTGGTTGCCGTTTACGTACGCAATTGATTTGATGCGCGAGGCGGTTGGTGGCATCGTATGGGAAAACGTGAGGCGCGATGTGGTGCGACTCTGTTTGTTCGCGGTCGCAGCGCTTTTAGCCGGCCTGTCGTTCCAAGCTCCGCTTAGCCGATGGATGCGGGTGTTCAAAGAAAAAGTCGCTGAGAGTAAGTTGTTTCATTGAGTGCCTGCTGCCCGCGTCCATGCGGTCGAACCGGAACATACAGGCGTCTTATATCGGTTTGCCAAACAGCGGGTTCCTGCTGCCGCACTGTAAAGGCTGGTGATTGGATGAGGAATACGGATCAAAAAGACAGCTTCTGCAATGGAAAGGTTCACCTTCGCTTCCTTTGAAAACCGCTGTACGGCAGGGAATGATCGTTTTTCACTAGCCTGATGAGAAAAACCCCTATTTTCCTTTGGAAATGTTTGCTACAATACAAATGGGAATGAACGTCTTTATCGCCAACCGGGCAGCCCGCGGGCGGGAGCATCACTTTTCACTTCTTGACGGCTGCCTAATGGCCTGATGCATTTGATTTCGCCGCTTGTTGGAATCCAAACGTGGCGGGCGGCTAAAAGGGGAGAGAATCGTGTCAGTTTATCGACTGCTTGGCCTTGCTCTCATTTTCTTTGGCATTTCCTTGTTTGTTGAGCGCGTTTGGTGGGCCGGCGCGGTTTGCCTATTGATTGGCGGGGCCATGATCTTGATGCACCGGCCGCGGCGAAACCGTATGGCGGAAACAACAGAAGCTGAAAAGATGCTTGATGTTCGCAGCAAAGAACGTAGGGAAGAATCGATTCCACTTCGTCCAAGCGGCAAAAAGGGAAGTCGCCCCGTGCGCTGAAGCCTGAATGACACTAGCAAATGTTACGAATTTAGCATTGGGATGAAAGATTGAAGCCAATGCACAATCAAGAGATGGAACGGTTAAACAAATGAGAATGAGGGATTTAAACAGAAAAAAGCGCCTTAGACCGGGCGCACAGCACGACTAGCGCCAAGTAGGGGGCCCCCTCGAACGTGTTGTGAAATTTGAGACAGCGCCCATGTAAAGGCAATTGGAAACACTTGATTTCACACAAAAATCCCGTGGCTTTATCCATTGGGAGGTTCAGACTCGATAAAGGAGAGGGGAACGATGACGTCCATTATTCGTATGAACGATGTCTCGTGGGTGCGGGGAGAGCGCACGATTTTACACGGGGTTAACTGGGAAGTGAAAGAGGGAGAACAATGGGCCATTCTTGGTTTAAACGGCTCGGGGAAAACGTCGCTTCTCAATATCGTCACTGGTTATCAATACCCGACGCGCGGTGAGGTGGAAGTTTTAGGCTATCGATTTGGGCAGGTGAGCCTGCCGGAGTTGCGCCGGCAGATCGGGTTTGTGAGCAGTTCACTGGATCAGTTTCATGAAACTTTGCAAGCCGAGGCGGTCGAAGATATCATTGTGAGCGGCAAGTTTGCCACGATCGGCTTGTATGATGCCGTCACTGATGATGATCGGAGCATGGCGGAATCGTTCATCGAATCGTTCCGCCTTGAAGCCCTCAAAGGGAAACGGTATGCGACGCTGTCGCAAGGGGAAAAGCGAAAAACATTGATCGCCCGGGCGCTGATGGCGAATCCAAAGCTGTTGATCTTGGACGAGCCGACCGTCGGCCTAGATTTATTGGCGCGCGAAGAGATGCTTTCTTTGATCGAACAAATCATCGCTCGGCCGTGCCATGTGTTATACGTCACCCATTATATTGAAGAGATTGTGGAATCGATCACCCATGTGTTGCTCTTGCAAGACGGCCGCATCGCTGCCGCCGGCCGAAAAGAGGATGTGTTGACCGATGAGCGGCTCTCAGAGGCGTTTCGCCTCCATATCCGCGTTCATTGGGAAAACGGGCGGCCTTGGGTGTCCGTGCGCCGCTAAACCGGCCGATTCCATCATGGTGGGTTCAGTGTAAACAGACCGTGCCTCCGAGGAGATCGGCCGCTATGTTTGTGCAAACCGCCAATCCCTCTTGGCCAAGGTAGCGGCCGACCGTGCGGTTGCTCATAGTACTGTCATGTCAATCAGCATAGCCCCTTCAACACAAAGAGGATGTCCGAAAGACAGCGCGACATCCTCTTTGTGACTGTGACAGAAGGCGCTATGTCCTAACGCTTCAAAACGCCCGGTCAGCAGGTGGAAAATCGATATCGTCCGCATCTGCCTCTTGGCGACCGTCAGCTGGCGTGATTTCAATGACCGGCGGCCGCCCGTTTTCAAAGCCGCGGGCGATATCGCGAATCGGACTCATTTCATCAGGAACACCTGTTCCTGGAGTGTAGCGCGGACAGCCAAACGTAGCGCCTGATTCATCCCAGCGATCCATCATGCCAATGCACCTCCATTTTTAGTATCGCTGTTTCCCGACAGGATACGAATGGCAATGTCCTCCTCTCCGCCCAGCTCTTTTCGGAGCGGCAACCGTCGTCTGAGGCATACTATAAACGACAAGGCTTATGGGCAACGTAATGGTCGACTCGGAAGACACGCGTTATAAATGATGGCGGATTTGGCGACGTCAATGCAGAATGCAAGGGCGTAGCAATGTCGCTTGTGTTCCAGCGTTTTTGGCGGAATGTGTAGAGCTTGGCTCCACAAGGTAGCCCCAATTGGATCACATTGCGCACTTCGCTGAATCTGGCAGCGCCGCAGCTGTAGTGGATGCGGTGCTACACTAGGCGAACGAACATCCGTCGACCGACTCCCTCGATTTCATGGATTGGGGTGGAACATGAGCGGACATAAACGTCAATGATCATCAAAGCAAGGGGAAGAAAGGCGGTGTAGGGATGGTATGGGTCATCAAAGCGAAGCATGAGAGTGAAGATGGGAAGACCACTGCACTCGAACTGGAAAGCGAGGATGGTTGGCTTGACGCCAACGTCCGTTGGGACGGATGCATGGAAATTCATTTGTACTCGGTTACCGAGGAAGGACGTGAATGGAGCGATACGTTCCGCACGTGCGATTTGCAAGGGTTGATTGAACAACTGCAATCGCTTGATGCGCTCTGCCAATCATTTTTCGAGTCTCAAGACAACTGGGGAGAGGACAAAGGACGCACCGATGACGGTGCGGCTGATCTCATCGATCGATGAACGGAAAGCCCATATCGCGGCTTCCCCTCTTTTTGATGGTTCTCGCTTTCTTGCTTGCGATTCAAGCGTCCTTTCCGCGAAGCGAGCGGGTGATCATCGCCTCCGTTTCTCCTTTTACTGTGCTCGGAAGCGGAGGCTTCTCAATGAGGAGGATAAAAGGATTTAAAATATTCTAAATATATTGTATAATAAAAGAAACAACATACTGACCAGTTAGTATACATTGTTTTGAAAGCGGGTGTAAAAAGAGTGGAAAGGAGGGAGAAACGTGAGGTTGAACGGAAAAGCCGCCATTGTCACCGGCGGCGCCAGCGGCATCGGCCGGGCGACGGCGGTACGGTTTGCGGCTGAGGGGGCGAAAGTCGCTGTGAGCGATATTGATGAGGTAGGTGGAGAGGAGACGGTTCGTCTCATTCGGGAACGCGGAGGCGAAGCCATTTTTGTCAAGACGGATGTGTCCGATTCCAAGGGGGTGAACGATCTTGTTCAAACAACAGTCAATGCGTTTGGGGGCCTACATATTCTTTTTAACAACGCGGGCATCGGCCATTCGGAAGTGCGGAGCACCGATTTGTCCGAAGAAGAGTGGGATCGGGTCATCGACGTCAACTTGAAAGGGGTGTTCCTTGGCATCAAATACGCAGTGCCAGCCATGAAAACATCAGGTGGTGGGGCGATTGTCAATACATCGAGCTTGCTTGGAATGAAAGGAAAAAAATATGAATCGGCTTATAACGCTTCCAAGGCCGGTGTCATTTTGTTAACGAAAAATGCAGCGCTCGAATACGGCAAGTTCAATATTCGCGTCAACGCCGTCGCCCCAGGCGTCATTGACACAAATATTATCACGCCTTGGAAACAAGATGCGCGCAAATGGCCGATCATCTCGAAAGCGAACGCCCTCGGCCGCATCGGAACACCGGAAGAAGTGGCGAACGCTGTGTTGTTTTTGGCATCCGATGAGGCGTCCTTTATCACCGGAGCGACGTTGTCGGTCGACGGCGGTGGACTGACGTTTTAGAAGTGGGAAGGCTTATGAGAGCAACGACTGTATTTGAAATAGGTCCTGTGTGATCGAGGGAACAAAAGAGAAAGGGAGAGGAAAACGGTGCGTTTTTCGAATACAGTAGCAGTGGTCACGGGAGGGGGAAGCGGCATTGGCCGGGCGACGGCCATCCGCTTGGCTCAAGAAGGAGCGCACGTCGTGCTTGTTGGCCGCACCGCCGCCAAACTGGAAGAAACGGTACAAGAAATCGCGCGTCTCGAGGCGCCGGCGGCTGCAGACTGGTTTGCGGCCGATGTCACTGATCGCGAACAAGTGAAAGCGTTAGCCGAGTATGTGGAAAGCCGATACGGCGACTTGCATGTGCTTATCAATAATGCTGGCATTTCGACCCATACGAAATGGCTCGAGCTCACGGAACAAGAGTGGGATGATGTGCAACGCGTCAATATCAAAAGCGTCTTTCTCGTATCACAAACGCTCGCGCCGCTGATGATCGAAGGGGCGAAGAGGGAGCGCGTCAACCGGGCGATTGTCAATGTCGCATCGCTATCCGGACATCAGGCAGGAGCGCACATTCCGCACTACAGTGCCGCCAAAGCCGGTGTGATCAACTTGACGAAATCGCTCGCCTTGGAGCTGGCTCCATACGGCATTCGCGTCAATTCCGTTTCACCTGGCTTTGTCGAGACGCCGCTCACGGAGCAGGGCCTGCAAAACGAGCGGTTTGTTAAAGCCATTGAGCGCAACACCGCCTTAGGCCGGGTGGGGACGCCGGAAGAGATTGCAAGCGTTATTGCGTTTCTTGCCTCTTCGGAAGCATCGTACATGACCGGCTCCGATGTGTTGGTCGATGGCGGTTGGCTCATTAAATAGCAATCATGTTCATTGGAAATGAAAGAAGGAAAGGAAGAGGGACATGGAAACCATGCATTTGCTTGTGGAACAGTCCGGCTCGGTCTTATGGCTGACATTGAACCGTCCGGAGCGGCTCAATGCCTTCAGTCCGGAGATGATCGCTGGACTGACTCGTGCAATCGAACGCGCTGCGATGGACGACGCTGTTCGGGCGATCGTTCTATCCGGTGCCGGCCGGGCATTCAGCGCCGGCGGTGACGTCAAAGCAATGGGGCAGTCGAGCGCCTCGCAGGCGTATGAGCATATCGGCCGCCTTAATCGGCTCATTATGACGATGAAATCATGTGAAAAACCAATCATTGCTGCTGTGCATGGCGTGGCGGCTGGGGCAGGGTTCAATTTGGCACTGGCTTGCGATCTCATTTTGGCCGCCGAAGATAGTCAATTCATTTTGAGCTTTGCGAATGTCGGCCTTGTCTCCGACGGCGGTGGTTCGTATTGGTTGCCGCGGCTTGTCGGCCCTCATTTGGCCAAGCAATTTTTCTTCACCGCCGAGCCGATTTCGGCCCACCGTCTGTATGAACTCGGTGTGTTAAGCAAGATCGTTCCGGCCGAAGAGTTGCGCGAGGCGGTGGAAGCGCTCGCTGCCAAACTGGCCGCTGGACCGACAAAAGCGATCGGCAAACAAAAACGGCTGATCGAGCACGCTTTGACGGCGACGCTCGAAGAAATTCTCGAAGAAGAGCGGCTCATCCAAGGATTGATGGTCGAAACGGACGACCATCGCGAAGGGGTGGCGGCGTTTAAAGAGAAGCGAAAGCCGGTGTTTCAGGGAAAATAATCAGCAGTGAGAAACATGGTAACCGGTCTTATTCATATGGGATCTCGACATCTTGATGCCTAAGTGTGAAGCTTCTTGAAATGACATCAGCCCCTCCGTCGTGACGCAATGGGCGAGAGGGGCTTTTGTTCCGTTGATTTTAGAGCACCCTAGTTTGTGCTAGGTCGTTTTCGGCCAATAACTGTTTGACATCGGCGATCAATTCGTCAACGTGGTCATACGGCGCGTCTAGCTGCAGCATTTTCCGCAACATCGCTCGGGCTTTCGGGGATAAGTCGAGCTCTTCTTCCCAGCTTTTTTCGTCCTCACTTGTCGGTTCGTAAGCGGAATATAAGAGGAATAACGTGAAATGACCGAGCGCATAAAAGTCGCTTCGCGGGTGTGGTTCGCGCCGCAGCCGCTTTTCAAGCGGATCGTCATCGCGCAAATCTACTCGTTCACCCATGCGGCACGCCAACCCGAAGTCGATAATGGCTACCGTCCCATGGCGCCAAATGATGTTGGGGATGCGTAAATCGCGGTGGACGATGCCCGAAGCGTGAATATACCGCACGACGTCAAGCACATCGAGCAACAATCGAAACGCCGCTTGTTCCGTGTACGTGATCCCGAGCCCGAAAATTTGATCTTCTACCGTCTGCCCGTCGATATAGTCCATGACAAGATGCGGCTGTCCGCCTTCGATAAACGTATCGTATCGTGCCGGAATTTGTGGATGACGTAAACGCGAGAGCACGTCCGCTTCACGTTGAAGCAGACGGCGGCCGTCTTCCCCTTTTGTCCGCCGCGCCTGTTTAATGACGACAAGGCGTCCGGTGTCGCGATCACGTCCTTTGTAGGCGATGCCGTAGCTCCCCATTCCGAGTTCTTCGATGATTTCATAGCGGCCAAAAAGCACCTTCCCGCTCCGGTGCGGGCGGTCAATCCAGCGGGCGATGAACGGATGGCGGTCAATGAATCGCTTCATCAGCTGCCAAAAAAGCTCGAGAAAAAGCTGCCGCTATGATGTTTCTTTTTGTAATGGTAATGGCCGTACTGGGACGGGTGCTTATAAGAATAAGATTTCGGCATATGGTAATCGCTGCTGCTGTAATGTTTCTTATAGTACCAGGAGTGATGGTTCTGCCCCAAAAGCCCCTTTAACAACTTCTTGAACATCATGATCGCTCCTTTGCGGTAGATTTACTTATATATACGGAGTGAAGAGAAAGAAGGTTTCAGATTCAGCGATACAAAGAAACCGCCAGAGTCATAGCTTCTGGCGGTTGACAGTGATTATTCCTTTTTTTCAAGTGCCTGTTTGAGCAGCTCTCCTAAGCTTGTGCCAAACGATTCATTGGACGGGCTGTATTTTTTGAGCAACGCCCGCTCCGTTCCTTTCGCGGATGTGCGTTTCGTTTCTTCCGCTTTTTCTACAATGTTGCATGGGCGGCACTGGAAATAGAGCCCGGCCTTTCCTTCATGCATTTCCATGCGTCGGTGGCATTGCGGGCAACGGCGATTCGACAACTTCGGATCACGTCTTCGGCGGTAGCGGCATTCCAAGTTGGAACAGACGAGCATCCGTCCGTCTTTCGTTTTCCGCTCTTTTAAGAGTGAACCGCATTCCGGACAGGTGAGATTCGTGAGGTTTGGCGCTTTGTACGTCTGTTCACTCTGCTTGATTTCAGTGACGAGCTGCTCCGTTTGTCGGCGGATGTTAGCCAAAAATTGTTTTGGATTTCCTTTTCCACGAGCGATCGCCTCGAGCTCACGCTCCCAGCGGGCGGTCAACTCCGGCGATTTCAGTTCCTCGTTGACCAGTTCGATCAACTGTTTTCCCTTTTTCGTCGGATAAAAGCGTCCGTCTTTCCGCTCGACCACTTCCGTTTCGACGAGCCGCTCGATGATGTCCGCTCTTGTTGCCGGTGTGCCGAGTCCATATCTCTCCATTTGTGCAAGCAAATCGGCTTCTGAGTAACGGGACGGCGGTTCGGTGAACGATTGTTCCATCTCAAGTTGTACCGATGCGAGCGTCTGGCCTTCCGATAGATGTAACAACGTTGGTTTCGCTTCTGTTTCTTCTTTGCCAAGAACGGCTTTAAACCCTGCGTTCACGACCGCCGTCTCCCGGGCGACAAACGTTTCGTCGCCGATCTCGAAGACGACGGTTGCCGTTTCGTATTCATACGGTGGGTAAAACAGTGCCAAAAAGCGGCGGGCAATCATGTCATACAGCTTGCGTTCATCCACCGACAGCTTCGCGAGGTCCAATCGTTCATCGGTCGGAATGATGGCGTGGTGATCGGTCACTTTGTCATCTTGGAACACCCGGTTGGCTGCCTTGACGTTCTTTTTGGTGAGCAGGGAGGAGATCACGTCTTCATAGCCTGGCTTCATCGCCAAAAGCCGATCGGTCATCGTCGCTTTCATATCGCTTGGCAAATAGCGTGAATCCGTGCGCGGGTACGTAACGAGCTTGTGCTGTTCATATAGCCGCTGCAATACCGAGAGCGTTTTTTTCGCCGAAAAGCCAAACCGCTTGTTCGCCTCCCGCTGCAACTCGGTTAAATCATACGGCAACGGGACCGGTTCACTTTTCCGCTTCCGCTTGACCGATGTAACACGCGCCGGCTGGCCTTTGAGGCGAGTCATCAGCTCATTGGCTTCGTCTTTGTCAAACAGCCGTTTCCCACCGTGCCGTTCCCATACCGCAGTGACAGAACCGATGCGGGCGTGAATCGTCCAATACGGAACGGGAACGAACGATTGAATCTCCCGTTCGCGTTCGATGATCATCGCGAGCGTCGGCGTTTGCACACGCCCGGCTGAGAGCGGATCGTTGTATTTCGTCGTCAAGGCGCGGGTCACGTTCAACCCGATCAGCCAGTCCGCTTCGGCGCGGCAGATGGCTGATTCATACAGCCGGTCAAACTGCGTCCCGGGTTTTAACTGGCGAAAACCGTCGCGAATGGCTTGATCGGTTTGCGATGAAATCCATAAACGCCAAATCGGCTTCTTCCAGTCGATTTTTTGCAAAATCCAACGCGCGACCAGCTCCCCTTCGCGGCCGGCGTCGGTCGCAATAATGCAATCTTTCACATCGCGGCGTTTGGCTAAACGTTCAATGGCGCGAAACTGGTGGCTCGTTTGCCGGATCACTTTCAAGCCCATTTTTTTCGGAATGATCGGCAAGTCCTCGAGCCGCCACGTTTCATATTTCCGGTCATAGTCTTCGGGCATTTTGAGTTCAACCAAATGCCCAAGCGCCCATGTGACGATGTAGCGCGGCCCTTCCAAGTATGATTTATGTGTTTTTTTGCAGCCGAGCACGCGGGCGATGTCACGGGCGACGCTCGGCTTTTCCGCTAAAACGAGCGATTTCATAAAAAAACTCCTTTCTGTCGTCTCCCACTAGGTGCGGTCTGTTTATTAGTATAATGGAAGAAAGAAAAAGACGCACCCGCTAGGCTTGACCCTGAGCGAAAAGGAACAACGGTGGCGGCATGAAGATCTACTTAGGAAGAGCGATGATGCACAGCATCGTTCATTGAGTGCATTGCGTGGAGAATCCGAATGAATGCGGTTTTCCTCTTCGCTTGACCACTCACAACCGGCTCCATCGTATGCTCACCAGACTTCTAGAAGAACGGTGATAGAATAAAGAGAAGCATGTTGAATGAAAAAACGTCGTCAAACCAGCCTTTCCTCATATTCAAAGACGGGGACCGGACGGATATCACGGTTTTTTCCCATTCTTTTCGACTATATCCATACTTTCTGCACATTTTCAAGATAAAATAGCAAAATTGGAACAATCATACGGATTTGATCGATAAGGAGAGAAACACGTTCAAAAATCCCGTCTGTGCCTTTTCCGTGGCGAATGTTACATGTCATGATGCGCAGTTTCATCGGTGATCTTCCCTTCCTTTCACGCTCCATTTTGATCATCATGGACGCATCTTAGTCAGAAGGAAGAAGATAAAAAGTTGTCACTCCTTCTGGATACGCTCTCCATCATTTTCGTTTATGATGAGGAAGAGGGGCATACCTATGAAAAAAGTGGCGGGAGGCTTGTTGGCTATCGTGTTGGCGCTAAGGACAGGAACGGATTGTCTTGGCCAACACAAACGGTCTGCTCATGTTTGACTAAATGCCCCTCATATGAAAAGCATGCATCCGAACTTGTCGGAGCGACAGTTGCTAGATATGTATAACGTCTACCACAAAAGAAGCGACTTGCATCGCAAGGTAGCGGATCCATGAAAGAAAGGATAGAGGAAACGCCGTCTCCATCATCCGACGCTTATCGAAGTGTTTTTTTGTTACGAAAAGAAGATAACGTGTTGTAACTATATACCCCCTTCGGGTATAATGTATATAGACTAAAAAGAAGAGGTGAATAAGATGACTCACCCGTCACAAGAAGAACATGTGCTTCATGGAACGATGATCCCGCGTACGAAAGAGGAAATCGAAAACATTATGAAACGGCTAAAACGCATCGAAGGACAAGTGCGCGGGGTGCAGAAAATGGTGGAAGACAATCGCTATTGTATTGATATTTTAGTCCAAATTTCCGCCATCCAAGCGGCGCTGCGCCAAGTGGGGATGCAACTGCTTGAACGCCATGCGAATCATTGCGTAGCAAAAGCGATCCGTGAAGGAAGCGGCGAACAATCGCTCCGCGAGTTGATGGATGTGATCAAACAGTTTGCAAAATAAGGGAGGGTTGACCGATGGGAGAGCCAAAAACGGTGACGCTCCGCATCACCGGCATGACGTGCGCCGCCTGCTCGAACCGGATCGAAAAAGTGTTGAACAAACTAGACGGGGTCAAGGCGAACGTCAACTTGGCGATGGAAAGGGCGACGATTCAATATGATCCTGAAAAACAGCGCCTTAAGGATATTGAAACGAAAATTGAGCAATTAGGTTATGGCGTGGCGAAGGAAAAAGTGACGCTCGATATTGCCGGCATGACGTGTGCGGCGTGCGCGACGCGGATTGAAAAAGGGTTAAAACGAATGGACGGCATTACCGCGGCGACGGTCAACTTAGCGACGAACAGCGCTGTCGTTGAATACGAAGAAGGTGTGTTGTCCATCGAGGATATCCTAAAGAAAATCGAGCGGCTTGGCTACAAAGGACGCCTCCGTGAGGAGCGGTCGGGCGTTCGCAATGAAGACGAATGGAAACAAAAGCGGCGCCGACTCGTTTTGTCAACGGTGTTCTCACTGCCGCTGTTGTATACGATGATCGCCCATTTGCCATTCGATCTCGGTCTGCCGATGCCGCATGGGCTGATGAATCCGTGGGTGCAGCTTCTGCTGGCCACTCCGGTGCAGTTTTACATCGGCGGCCCGTTTTATCTCGGTGCGTACCGGGCGTTGCGCAACAAGAGCGCGAACATGGACGTTCTTGTCGCTCTCGGCACGTCAGCGGCCTATGTTTACAGCTTGTATGAGGCGCTCAAAACGTTGGCTGTCCCAGGCTATGCGCCAAGATTGTATTTTGAGACAAGCGCAGTGTTGATTACGCTTGTTTTGGTTGGCAAATATGTTGAGGCGCTCGCCAAAGGGCGGACGACGGAAGCGATTTCGAAACTGTTGAGCCTGCAGGCGAAAGAGGCGACGGTCATCCGCAACGGAAGCGAACAAAAGGTGCCGCTCGAACAAGTTGTTGTTGGCGATACGATCATCGTTCGGCCGGGGGAAAAAATTCCGGTGGACGGAACGGTCATTGCCGGAGCCTCGTCGGTCGACGAGTCGATGATTACGGGTGAATCGATTCCGGTCGATAAAAAAGAAGGCGATTCCGTCATTGGTGCGACGATCAACCAAAACGGCGTTTTGACCATCCGAGCCGAAAAAGTCGGGAAAGATACAGCGCTCGCCCACATCGTCCGCATCGTCGAGGAAGCGCAAGGGTCAAAAGCGCCGATTCAGCGGATGGCCGATGTCATCTCCGGCATTTTTGTCCCGATTGTTGTCGCCATCGCGACCGTTTCGTTTCTCGTTTGGTACTTGATCGTGGCGCCAGGAGATGTCACCGCCGCCCTTGAAGCGGCCATCGCCGTGTTGGTTATCGCCTGCCCGTGCGCGCTCGGCTTGGCGACACCGACATCGATTATGGTCGGCACCGGCAAAGGGGCGGAGTACGGCATTCTCTTTAAAGGAGGTGAGTACTTAGAGAGAACGCAGCAAATCGAAGCGGTGTTGCTTGATAAGACAGGAACGGTGACAAAAGGCAAACCGGAAGTGACCGATGTGATCACGCTCCGGGAAGACATGCTTGCCTACGCCGTTTCGGCCGAGAGCGCTTCGGAACATCCGTTGGCGCAAGCGATCATTGCGTATGGAAAAGAAAAAGGAATTGCGCCAAAGCCGCTCCGCCGTTTCTCGGCCATGGCCGGGCATGGCATTGAAGCGGTGGTGGATGACCAATCCGTGTTGGTCGGCACGCGCAAGCTCATGACCGACCGTTCGATTGATGTAGCGAGCGCAGAGGAACGAATGGCGGCGTTGGAAGCACAAGGAAAAACGGCGATGCTTGTCGCCATTAACGGAGAGCTGGCCGGTTTAATCGCCGTCGCCGATACGGTGAAAGAGAGCTCGAAACGAGCCATTCAGACGTTAACGCAAATGGGGATTGATGTGTACATGGTGACCGGCGACAACCGCCGCACCGCGGAAGCGATCGCCAGCCAAGTTGGCATTCGTCATGTGTATGCGGAGGTGCTGCCGGAAGAAAAAGCGAACATCGTCGCCAAGCTGCAGCAACAAGGAAAGCGGGTGGCGATGGTCGGCGACGGCATTAATGACGCTCCGGCCTTGGCGAAAGCCGATATCGGCATGGCGATCGGCACCGGCACCGATGTGGCCATTGAAACGGCTGACGTGACGCTTGTTGGCGGTGATTTGGCTCATATTCCGCAGGCGATCGAGTTGAGCCGGAAAACGATGAGAAACATCCGCCAAAACTTGTTTTGGGCGTTGGTTTACAACACGATCGGCATTCCGGTCGCTGCCGCCGGCTTATTAGAACCATGGATCGCCGGTGCGGCGATGGCGTTTAGCTCCGTATCGGTCGTTGCGAATGCGCTTCGTCTGAAACGGGTGAAACTATCACAATAACGGGAGGAAAAAACGATGACGCTCACTTTACACGTGCAAGGAATGACATGCGGCCATTGCAAAGCCGCCGTCACGAACACCTTACAACAGCTCGATGGCGTCCGCCGGGTCGACGTCCATTTGGAACAAGGGACGGTCGACGTCGAGTACGATGAGGCGAAAGTGACCGTGGATCAGTTGAAAGCCGCGATTGAAGATCAAGGATATGATGTCGTCTAACGATTGGGCATTCCCTCTCCTTTGAGGGAATGCTTTTTTTATTTCGCCGCGGCATAGGGGCTGATCACGGCTTGCACCGGTACTGGAAATGATGAAGCGGCGCCAAAAGAAAACGCCAGCCAAGAAGAAAACCCCCATGATGCCGATCACGGGGAAATGAACCACTCCGGTTTAGGCGATGTCCCGGCCGGATTGGAAGAAGCCCAACAACCCACCTACCTGGTCGGAAGCAAAGTCATCATTCACGCTGACCATATGCCGGAGATGAGCGGGGCGGAAGCGACTGTTTCTGACGCGTTTGACACGACTGTCTATACAGTGACACACCCCGACGACCGGCGGAAACTCGGTGAAAAACCATAGATGGGTCATTCATGAGGAAATCGAAAGCGCTGGGGAAGAGTCGTTTCAGCCAGGGGATGAAAGTCGTCTTGAACGCTGACCATATGGAAGGGATGAAAAGCGCGAAAGCCATCATCGATTCAGCCCAACAAACGATAGTGTATATGGTTGATTACATCGATACAGAAACTGGCGAACAAGTACCAAACCACAAATGGGTGACGGAAGATGAACGGTCGCCCGTGAAATAGTGAATAAGCGACGTTTGCGTCACGTGCACAGCAAGAGTGTCTCCAAAGCGGTGAGAACCCCTTCTTCTATAGATCCCATACTGAACAACGTCACCATGGTACATTTCGTGATTCAGTACGGGGATGATCTTTAGAGATCTTCTCGTTTCTCTTTTATGGAAATAAAGGTATAATGAAACCGATATGGAATGAAGAGTATGATAGATTACAAAAGGTGTGAGCGAGAAAACCTATCCCTTTTATGAAGATGAAAGCAAGCATTTTCCTATATGGAATGATTGAGGGGAGAGAGAAAACAATGAAATGGTTTTGGCTGGGGGTTCTGCTGTTTTGCTTATGCTGGTTCGTATATGGAGTCGGAGTCAGTTTGTATCGTTTATGGGTCGAGCAACGAGTGGACGGGCAAGCACTGATTTTGGCGCTCGGCATGGCGGTCATGAGCTGGCGGGCGTGGGATGAATGGCGCGGAAACAGTTGGGGGCAACAAGAAAATAGGCGCCGTCCATAACGACAACGGCACCTTTTCTTTGTGCATTCTTGTTTATGCGGATTGTTCATCAATGTTCTGTTCCGGCAGCCGGCGCTGTTTTTCTTTGATGGATCCATACATTGCGAGAATCGCCAAAATCATCAGGCAAAGAACGGAGCCGATTCGATGCTCGCGCTGGAATAAAAAACTCACCCAAATCGCGCCGAGCGACACGACGGCGATGCTCGTCGTGTACGGAAATCCTTTGACGCGAAAGAACGGATTCGTGTCGTAATTCGGCCGCAGTTTGAGTTGGGCCGCTCCGATCATCATCCAGACGATCAGCACCGTAAACCCAGGGATCGTCATCAACTCGCCGATGATCCGCCCTGGCGCCAAGTACGCACCGACGACTCCTGCGGCAATGCAGAGAGCGACCATTCCCATGCCGTAAAGCGGCACCCCGTGTCGTGTCGTCCGTAACAAGCGGCGGCTTGCTTCTCCTTGTTCGGCCATTGAAAAGAGCAAGCGAGAAGTGGCGTACACCCCGGTGTTGGCTGCTGATAAGACGGCAATAAGCAGGATCGCGTTCATCACATGGGCGGCACCCGAAATGCCCGTTGCCTCGAGCACTTGGACGAACGGGCTGTTTTCCGCCGATACGGCGTTCCACGGCATGATGCCGCAAATGATGGCGATCGGCAGTACGTAAAAGCCGATGACCCGCCATATCGTGGTTTTGATGACCCGCGGCAGCACCCGGTCGGCGTCTTTCATCTCTGTCACCGCCACACCGATCAGCTCGGCTCCACCGTATGAAAACACAACCACAAGCAAGGCGCTGATCATGCCCCCAACCCCATGCGGAAACCAAGTATCGTAGGTCGCATAACGGGCCCATGGGTCTCCGTTCGCCCCTTCGATCACACCAAACCACATGCCGGCCCCAAGCAAGATGAATACAACTAGCGCCGCCACTTTCAATCCAGCGAGCCAAAATTCCGTTTCTCCATAGTATCGAACCGGAAACAAGTTCAGCACGATAATCAATAACGCGCAGCCAAGGGCGAGCAACCAAAGCGGCACAGATGGCATCCAATAGCGTAAAAAACTTCCTGCCGCAAGCAGCTCGACGACTGTGACCAATGTCCAGTTCGCCCAATACAGCCACCCGACGAGAAACGACCAACGAAAGCCAAACGCCCGGCGGATCAAATGTTGAACGTTTTCGCCCGGATAGGCGAGGGCCATCTCGGCTAATGCGGCCATAATAAGAAACAGCAGCGCCCCGCCGAGGAGATATGTGAGAACGACACTTGGTCCGGCGATGTGAATCGTATCGGCGCTTCCTTTGAAAATACCGGTGCCGATCATGCCGCCTAGCGCCATCAACTGTACATGGCGAGGCAACAGCCCTTTTTGCAACGATGGGCGCGAATGTTCCATACAGCAACAACCTTTCTCGTACGAAGTTCCTTCCATGATGCACTTTTTTGCTTTTATGCTTTTATGCAGTTAAGCGAAAAAGATAGTTTTAGAATATAATAGTTATGTTTTTCTGTCAATGATTCATGAAAAACACATCGTCAGTATGGAAACGTTTTGTTATACTGGAAACAGGTTTTGAACTTGCCAAAAGGAGATTGATAGAATGCTTCGCAACAGCGGCAAACCGATTTCAGAAAAAGCCATCACCGTGTGGCGCTTGACCGGGGTGTTAGTAACGTTGGCGTCCGGGGGAGTCGTCGGCGGAATCGCATGGTTTCTGTCGCGCTTTCATGTTCCTAAGTGGTGGTTAGTGGTGTTAGTTGGCATCTGGGTAGTGGAAGCGATCTTATGGGTCGGATGGTTGCCTCCCTTGCGCCAGAAACGATGGCGTTATGATATTCGCGAGGAAGAAATAGAAATTCAGCACGGTGTTTGGTCAACGACATGGACGCTAGTTCCGATGAATCGCGTTCAACATGTCGATGTGCGGCAAGGCCCTTTTCTTAAACGGTACGGGTTGGCTTCGGTTGTGATTTTCACGGCCGCCACTGTCCATGAAATCCCTGCGCTATCTGAACCGGAGGCGGAAAAGCTCTGCCGGTTGATCGCTGAGTGGGCGAAGGTGGCGGATCGGAATGATGACTAAGCGCCGTCTTCATCCCGTTGCGATGGTAACCGGAGTAGGGAGAGAGCTGAAAAACGTGCTGCTCCCGCTTTTGGTAGTTGTCGTAGCTGGCAGCGGCGGCGATTTTTCTTGGCGGGATCTCGTCGTGCCGCTTCTTGTGCTCGCCTACACGATCGTTGCCGGCATTCTTTCCTGGGTTCGCTTCACTTACGGCTGGGATGATCAAACATTGCAAGTGGAAGAAGGAGTATTCGTCCGCAAAAAACGGACAATCCCGTTCGAGCGCATTCAAGGCATTTCCATAACGGAAGGAATATGGCAACGGCTGGCGGGGGTCGTGAAAGTCCATATTGAAACGGCTGGAAACGTGCCCGGAGAAGCAGAAGTGACGCTCGCGGCCGTTTCGAGGGAAGAGGTTCGCCGCTTGCAGCGCGATATCGAGCAAGCAAAAGAGCAGGCAGAGGAGTCTAATCCATGGAACGACCAGGAGAAGCGACTACTGTCTCCTCCCTTATTTACGCTTTCCGTAAAGGAAGTGTGGCTTGCCGCTGTGACAAGCGGGGGAGCGTTTGGCGTAGTGGCGGCCGTTTGGGCCTTTCTGTCTCAGCTCGGAGATCTTATCCCGTATGAAGCGCTCTTTCGCAATGTGCAGGCGACATGGAATGGACATGGGCGGTGGTACATCGGAATCATCGGTTTGGTTGCACTGTTGGCCGCGTATGGAGTGGCGATCGTACAAAATATGATCCGCTTCGCTTCGTTTGCCGTGCGCAAGCAAGAAGATACGATTGTCATCACCCGCGGTTGGCTTGAACGCAAAACGGTATCCGTCCCCATTGGCCGCGTCCAAGGGGTGATGATCCATGAGAGCTGGCTGCGGCGTTTGTTCGGGTACGCGACCGTGTCGCTCATTCATGCTGGTGGAGCGCTTGACGGCGGCCCACCGGGTGATGTGGTTCTTTGCCCGCTTGTAAAAAAAGAGCGCGTCTCCTCGATTGTTCACGCGTGCCTGCCGGAGTATGATCTCGATGTCACGTTCCACCCATTGCCGGAGCGCGCCAAAATCCGTTATATGCTTCGGCCGCTCTATTGGTTGATGGTCCCGGTGCTATTGGCCGCCTACATCGAGCGCCCGTGGGGAGCAGGACTTTTGCTTGTGTTGCCGCTCGCCGCGTGGATTGGGGTGCGTCGCTATCGGGCAGCCGGTTGGGCGCTTTCTTCAAGGCAGCTAACACTCCGGAGCGGCTGGTTCCGCCAAACGACAACATACATGTTGAAACGCCGCCTGCAATCGATTGAGGTGTCGGCGACATGGTGGCAAAAGCGAAAACGATTAGCAACCATTTCCGCCGCCGTTATGCCACTTGGTACTTCCGCTCGCGTCGTCGATGTGGATGGGCAAGACGCAGCAGCGGTGTATCGCTGGATGCAAGTGGAAAGAAAGGATGAAACATGATGAGTGCGTTTGTTCATGGATTCATCTTGGCGTTGGGACTGATTTTGCCGCTTGGTGTGCAAAATGTGTTCATTTTGACTCAAGGAGCGGTTCAGCGGCGTTGGGTGCACGCCTTGCCCGCGGTGCTGACGGCGTCGTTGTGTGATACGCTGCTCATTTTGCTTGCCGTTTTGGGTGTCTCCTTCGTTTGGCTTGGTTCCTCGTGGACGAAAATGGTTGTGATGGGGGTGGGCGTCCTTTTTTTGCTGTATATGGGCTGGAGCACATGGAAGAGCGAGCCTGCAACAGGCGAAAGCGAAGCATCGGAAATGTTTCCGCCTCGCAAACAAATCGCTTTCGCCGCCTCAGTATCGCTGCTGAACCCTCATGCCATTTTGGATACGATCGGTGTCATCGGCACGAACTCGCTCCGCTATACGGGATTGGAGAAAGCGTTGTTTGCTGCGGCGTGCATTCTTGTCTCGTGGGCTTGGTTTGTTGGGCTTTCCCTCGCTGGAAAGATGCTTGGTCGCTTCGATGGCAGCGGGAGGGGATTGCGAACCATGAACCGGGTTTCCGCGCTCATCATTTGGGGAGTGGCTGGATATATGCTCATGGACCTGTTTCACGATCGGCTGCCCTAAGACGGCCGAAGGGATGGCGCGCTTAGCATGAATGTAACGAACCCGTATCCTGAAGCAAGCCGAGCCGTTTCCAACGAACGGATGATCTGCTAAAATAGGAAACAACGAAAGAAAAGAAGGGAAGAAAGATGCAAACGGAGCGCGAATCGCATGGGCGGATCATTTTTCATGTAGACGCCAATTCGTTTTTCGCTAGCTGTGAGATCGCCCGTGATCCATCGCTTCAGAAAAAACCGGTCGTTGTGGCAGGAGACCCGAAAGAGCGGAAAGGAATTGTGCTGGCGGCCAGCTATGTAGCGAAACAACAGTTTGGCATCTATACGACGATGCCGCTTTGGGAAGCGAAAAAACGCTGTCCATCGCTCGTCGTGCGGCCGCCGGATTTCGCGTTATACCGCGAAGTAAGCCGTCGCTTGTTTCAATGCTTACAGCGTTTCTCGCCCGTATTGGAGCGCGCCTCCATTGATGAAGGCTATTTGGACATGACCGGGCGGACGTCAACGGTTCACCCGCTCGCTTTGGCGCACCATATCCAACAAGAACTGCTTGAGCGGTTGTCGATTCCGGTGAGTATTGGTATCGCCCCGAATAAGTTTTTGGCGAAAATGGCAAGCGACATGAAAAAGCCGCTTGGCATCACCGTGCTGCGCAAACGCGATGTCCCGCGCGTGTTATGGCCGCTTCCGGTCGAACACATGCATGGCGTTGGTGACAAAATGGCGAAAAAGCTGCATGCGCTTGACCTCCATACGATCGGTGATATTGCAAAGGCCGATCGGGAGCGTCTTCGTCAGACGTTTGGCATCTATGGTTTGCGCCTTCAAGAGAAAGCGAACGGCATCGATCCGCGTCCGGTTGATCCAGTGGCGGCGGAAAAGAGAAAATCGATCGGACACTCAACAACGTTGCCGTACGATATGGATGAGGAACAGAACTTGCTCGTTGTCTTGCGCCAGTTGGCTGAGTCTGTCAGTGCGAGGATGAACGAAAAGCGGGTTGTCTCGCGGACCGTTCAACTGACCATTCGCTACTACGATTTTCAAACCATCACTCGCAGCCAAACCGGAATGGATCCGTTATGGGATGCGGAAGACATCTTTTCCTATGCTGCACGGTTGTTCCAAAAGCATTGGGACGGTCGTCCAGTGCGGCTTCTTGGCGTTGCTGCGCTCCATGTGTTTGACCGGACCGGGGCGGTGAAGCAGCTTGATTTGTTTCACTATGAAGAGGATGCGAAAACAGAAACTCTTTGGAAAACGGTTGAACAGCTGCGGGCGAAATTCGGTGTTCGCGCCCTGCAAACGGGCGCCGAACTGCTTTCGACTGACAGGAAAAAGAGGGAGGAGGAAGAACGTTGACGATATTCATAGTTGCTGCGTCTGTCGTGATGCTTGCAGGCCTAGTCGGTACGCTCGCGCTGTCTGGACGGGGAGACGAGCAGTACACATCAGCAACAAAAGGCAATCTCACCCGCTTAGTGTTGATTTATGCCGGATTAGCCATTGTCCTAGCGGCAGGAATTGGGATATACGTAGCGTTGTAACACGTGAAGGACTATACGACTATAATTGCCGACGATTTGCCTATTTGGATGCAGCGTTACTGGTTAGAGAGGGGGGGTATGGACAATCGCTCATATAATAACAAAGTCGCAATCGGTTCATTTCGTGCAAGGTGTTGCCTGTTTTCATCACGGAATGAACCGATTTTTTTGGCGCAGTTAAAAGGTTGGCACGGATGGCTAGCCCCAGGGCGATCCTCAACGGGCTGGCCTATTTTTTTTTTTTTTGTAGGTTGTTGATGCCGATTTTCGCTGGATACGTATATATACAGTATGAATATCCCTTATGGACAACAGTATAGGAAAGGAGTATGGAAATGGTGGCGTATGACATGCATGGCGCGTCCATGCCGCTTGAGGCAAATCGCGAATTGCAATCATTAATTGGGAAAACCGTTACTGTCTACCGCGGTGGTCCCGAATCAAAAACAGGGAAACTTCTCGATGTTCAATCAGACTATCTTGTCCTTTTTGTTGAAAGCGAAGCAGCGATGATTTATTATGCGTTGCACCATGTTCAAAGCATTAGTGAAAATGTGAAAGCCAATTCCGTTTCGTCGCTTTCTTCATATAGCGACGAAACTGTTATGCCGGTAAGGGCGACGAGTTTTTATGAGCTGTTAAACAGCTTGGTCAATGAGCACATTCAAATTAACCAAGGGGGACCAGAGTCAAAACGAGGAACCTTACTAGGTGTCAACGACGATCATATTATTCTCTTCACAAAAGATGATGGGATTGTGTTTTACCTTCTCCGCCATCTGAAAAGCGTCCGTGTACAAATGAAAACCGAAGAGAACAAGGCGGTAGATGCCAAGACCCCAGCCGCGGAACTTGAAGCAAACGCAATGGAAGACGCCACAACAGAAGTCACGGGGCATAACGATATGGAAGCAGCAAGCGAAGCGCCGCATATACCAAGAGGGGAAGAGACACACGAAGACCAAGAACATGACCCGCTACCCCCGCCCGTTTATGTAAAGGCCGCAAACGTAACGGATCTATTTGAGAGACTCATCAATACATGGATAGCGATCAACCGCGGGGGGCCGGAAGCAGTAGAAGGAATCCTTGTTCCGGGAGGAAGCGGTTACTGTACGATTGTCAATCACGATGAAATTATCCGGGTGAATTATGAACACATCAAAAGTATCAGCTGTGGGCCTAAAGGAGCGTTCCAAGCAAATACCATGAATGCCGGAGACGGAAAGGAAACAGGTCAAGCTGAAGCAAAACAAGAGCCTAATCAAGCCGAGCGCGAGGCGAAAAAGGCGAAGACAAAAGAAGAAGAGGGGGTAAAAGCAAAGCAAAAAGAGCAAGGTGACAAGAAAAAAGAAGAAAAAGAGAAGGGCAAAGAGAAGGACAAAGAGAAGGAGAAAGAGAAGGACAAAGAGAAGGAGAAAGAGCAAGGCGATAAGAAAAAAGAAGAAGCAAAAGCGAAGAAAAAAGAGCAAGGCGACAAGGAAAAAGAAGAGAAAGAGAAAGAAAAAGAGAAGGAAAAGGAGAAGAAAAAAGAAAAAGAGAAGAAGAAAGAGAAAAAGAAAAAAGGATGATGAGGGAGGAAAACGAAAAAGAGAAAGGTGACAGGCCGAAAAAGGGGGACAATGGGCATCGGTGTAGGTAAACCTAGCATGATCGGCTCGTTCGTCCCTTAAAATCAGAGGGTGAAAGAACATGGACCTATTGAAAACATTACTCGGGAAGCAAGTCAAAGTGGAGATTTCCGGAGGAACTACAGTTCGGGGGGTTTTAATTGATCTTGGGCTCGATATTCTTGTCATCTATACCGGAAAAGAGTATTTGTACATTCCTCACCTGCATATTCACCACATTCAGCTTTACACGGATCCTGAATTCTTGATTACCCCCCCTTTTCCCGACGTTCCTTTGCAAGAGGATGCTGGAATTTCCTATCGAAAAACGTTATTGAACGCCAAAGGAAGGTTTGTGGAAGTTTACGTAATCGGAAACAAATCGATTCACGGTTACATCACCAATGTGCTGAACGATTACTTCACCTTTTATTCTCCGGTTTACAAAACGATGCTCATTTCGATGAATCATTTAAAATGGCTGACCCCTTACCAGAAAAACATCACACCGTATACATTAGGGAACGATGCGCTGCCGGTGCAGCCAACCCCTCTTCCTTTGCAGCGATCGCTTGAGGAGCAGCTCAAAAAAATGGAAGGCCACTTAGTCATTTTTGACTTAGGCGATCACCCGATGAAAATTGGTTTATTAAAGGAAGTGAAAAACAATATCATCCATCTAGTGACCGCGAGCGGGGAATCTGTTTATTGGAAAGTGATTCACTTAAAAACGGTGCACTTTCCATCATAAGATGAAGAACTCGCTTGATGTACGCTGGATAAATGGCGGCGCTAGATGCAACAAAGGAAATTTTATAAAAAAGCCCTCCTTCGTTCACCGCGTGAGGAGGGCTTTTTTTATAGAAGGTGGACCAAAGACAAAAAGAAAATCCAACTATACAGCATGGCAAGGGTAAACAACACCGTCGGTGGAATGACCAAAAGCGAGATTTTTGTATACGTGGACCAAGGAAGCGGATAACGGTATTTTTGTAAGATATGGAGCCAAAGCAACGTTGCGAGCGTCCCTGTTGGCAAAAGCAGTGAGCCGATATCGCTCCCAATGATCATTGCCAAATATGCTGCTTTTAAAATGAGTGGGTCGATACGCATTTCGGTCAATGTCAACGTTCCGATCATGAGCGCAGGGTGGTTGTTAAACACATTTGACAAAATGGACATCATGCTTCCCATGGTGAAAATGGCGTGAAATAAATTAGACACATAAGGCTGCAATTGTTGCACCAAATAATGTCCGAGGCCGGCACCGTTTAACCCGTACACAATAATATACATCCCAAAAGCAAAGATGAGAATATGCCAAGGCGCTTTCCGCAACACATCAAAAGGTTTCATCTGTAACGCGTACCACCGCCATCCGAGCAGCAAAACGGATCCCGTAACAGCTACCCATTCCACCGGGATATGCCAGTAGGAAGCGACAAATAAACTAACCCGCATGACCAACACAAAGAGAAGAATCCCCTTCATCTTTTGTTCCGATATTTTTAAATAATCATAGCCCTCGGAATGGCGGAGGGGGTGCTGATAAAACGAGAGAGGAGTGATTGGGACGGACAGCGGAGGAAGTGTTCTAGGAAGATCTTTGTAAAAAACAGCAAACAGCATTCCGACCAAAAAGAGCAATCCAAGCATGGAAGGAACAAACATCATCGTCGTTTGCAAGTACAGGCTCATATCAATAATCTTTAGCGAAATTAAGTTCACCATGTTGCTCACACCGATCGGTGCGCTTGAGGCGGTAGCGACGAGCGCACCGCTTATCAGGTACGGAAGCTGCTGATGCTTTTTGAGTTGAAAGCTTTTTAAGAGCAACAGCAAAATCGGGGTTGTGATAATGATGCTGCCGTCGTTATTGAAAAACAGTGTCATAAGAAAGCAAAGAGCATTCGTATACCAAAACAGCCGAATACCCGAACCGTTAGCTCGCTCGGCCAATATAGCGGCGATCCAATGAAAAAAGCCGATGCTCTCGAGAACAAGCGCCATGATAAAAGTGGAGATGATGGTGACCGCTGCGCCGCTCACTTTGGCGCTAATGTCGATGAGATTGGAAAAACTGACCGCTCCGCTGACAAGGATGATCGCTGCACCGATCGCGGCCGGAATGGCTTCATGCATTCCTTTCGGGTGCCAATAAATGAGCATCATCGTAAAGAAAAATGTAAACACGATGAGGAGTTCGATGATGGCCAGCCTCCTTTCTTATATTTTTTTCATTGAGGCCATATGTGTAAACTGTCTATAGTGCTCATTTGTACTGCATATATATGTGTCTGAGAGAAGACTTGTACTACGCGATTCGCTCAAATTCGACAAAATCCACATTTGTTCGTTATGAGAGGGCCCATCCATACTTTGAAAGACAGCTCAAGACTGCTGTCTGTTTTTCACTCCAAATCAAAAAACGTTGGCCGAACAAAAGGACGGCCAACTTTTTTTGATGGAAGACAGTTTATCTGTCAAGTCGTTCGCTCGGTTTCGAAAGCTCAAACGGCATCACTTCCTGGCCGATAACGAGCTGGAGACCGTTGCTGTACGCGGAACTGAATAAATGACTACCCGTTTTGCCTGAAAGCCTTTTAACGAAAAATCCGCCTGACTAAGCGGGTCATGTTCCCCGCATGTATAAAAGTCCAACGAAGCATCGTTCTCCTCCGGCCATGTATGAATCGACAGATGCGAGACGTGGCTAAAACGATCATGTCCGTCACACCTTGCGGATGAAACGGGTGAAAATACGAATAGAGCATGTTCATGCCAGTTTTGAGCGGCAGCTCTCAGCAGCTGTGCCAAATATACGTGATTGTTCCAAGGTGGACAGGTTGCACTCAAAGGCATCGAGAATCGGATGTTTCCTCTCCACCTTCAACGGATGATCATCGCCTTTCTACATTGGTTCTTCGTTTATTTCTATGGGGGGGCAGAATGCATGTCCGATGGTCTAAAACGTTATGAACGGGCGGCAGATGGGGAGCACTTAAGCGTAAGAAACCGGATCTGCCGATTGCCATATTCGCGGTGTGATGATCCTCACTCTGAGGTGATCCTTTTTAGGTTAAAATGTTAAAATAGATGGAAAAACAGAACGATTATGGAGGATGTATGGCACATTATATTTGGATCATCATCAATGCGTTGTTGGTGATCGGCACTACGCTCTATATATGGCTGTTTCGCCCGAATGACTCAGCTGCGGTGCTGGCAGGAAAATGGCTGGCACAAGTGGCGGTACTGCTGTTTTTGATCAATGTCAATATGTATTTTATTTTTCTTGTTATCCGTAAAACGAGAGTTCGGAAGGTCAAAGTTACCTTAGCGCGGATATCAAGAAGTATGATGAAAGCCCATATCCCGCTCGCGGTTGCCGGAACGGGCTTGATTGTCTTTCACGGAGTGGTGATGGCATGGAAACTCGGCACCGTGATCGGTTTGGGCCATGGGAAACTGGTGACCGGTTATGTAAGCATCGCGATGTTGGCCATCACCTTGTTTGCAGGCGTCCTTCGGCGGCAAAAAGCGTCCGGTTGGAGAAGAAGGTTTCATCTCACCTCCGCCATGCTGTTTGCCTGTTTCTTTCTCCTTCATTTGTTTTGGCCCATCTAATTACGTATAAGTGGGGAGAGGAAACGTGAGGGATTTGCTTTCTTTGTTGACGGAATACCGCCATGTCAAGTGGTCGGCAACGTCTATGAAGAAGACTGAGCTAGTGATGCGCGACGGTTTGTTTGATGTGTTGAGCGATGAGGATGGGGGCGCTCGTTTGTCTATTCAGTTGATGACCTCCAGACTGTGAGATCGTACATGATTTTCCAAGCCATGATCAGTGCTTGTACCCTGCAAACCAGCGTTGAGTTGCTGCATGGCATCCATTCATGATCCTGTTTGGCGATGTTCTGAGGATAAAAGTGGAAGAGGCAGGGAATATTCCCGCCTCTTAGCTATTGTAAGATTTTCACCTTTTTCAGCAGAGAGAACAGCCGCCATTTTTGATTATTCCCTTCTTCTGTAACGAACGATTCTTCGCTCTGAACCATGGTATCATCTTCATCTTTATCCTCGCTTTCCATCGATGCAGAAGGTGGATGGACGAAAGCAGCGGGAAAGACGAGTGAAATGGCATGATGGGCTTCAGCATGCGGTCTTTGTTCATTAGCAGAAATATCTTGTGTTGATACATCATCTTCCATTTTTATAGGTGTTTCTTGATCATTTGTCAACACTGGGGGTTCTTCACTATTCTGATGGTTTTCGTTCTCGCTGTCGTTGGTTTGATGTATTGCTTCAGCCGATTCTTCGTGTGGAGTTGTTTCAGTCGTGCTATTTCGGTGTTCCGAAAGGTTTGCCTCGTCCAATGGTGGCTCAATTTCAACAGAGTAAGAAGGAAGTGTTTCGCTTTCATTCGTCGATTCGTCTCTTGCCTCTGCTTCGGGTGGCGATACATCCTCAACATGTTCAACAATAGAATCACTGTCGTAGTCGTTTCGAATGTCTCTCTCCAAGAAAGTACAAGGAACGGCGCTGCTTAGCGCCCTGTCCTCATCCTCTTCTAAAGATGATTTGTGTTGGGATGGGTGCCGATGGTGATAAGACGGATGTTCAATTCGGACGCGTTTCACTAAGTTGGGTTTTTGGGGGGATAGATGGACTGTTGAAGAGTTGAAGGTATGTGATTCCTTTGTTTTTACAGGCGAGACCACGATGGATTGTTTTGTTTCATCGATAAACTCTTGTAATTTTAAAAAGGTATTAGAGGATGAGAACCTCTTTTCTGTTTGTTTTTTCGTAGGCGATGGATTTACTGGAGCGCTTGATGATGCTTGATGTGCTTCAGAGGGGGTATCATGATTTGCCGTCAACAATTGTATGATTTGAGACAACATATTCTTCAACTCGTCCATATCGTTGTGCGGGTATTCTTGGGTTTGTTCGCTCCATGCTTTTGTCAAATCAGCAATTTGGTTGGAGAGGCGTTTAATTTCTGTTGAAAAGTGCGATGTCTTTTCGATCATCGATTCTAACTCTACTTGTTGGTTCAAAATATGTTTTTGCAGTACCAATAAATCCTTTTGTCTTTCTTGATCTATTTGTGCCAACTTTTCTTCCATCGCATGAAGTTTGGCGGCTAGGATGTGAACTTCCTCTTTTAGTTCGTCCGTTTCAGGTTGATGGGTGGCCAATGTTTTTTTCAGTTCTTCAACATCCCTCAATATCCTATCCGTATGATTTTTTAAAAAACTGTAATCTTTTTCCATTGTTCCAATCCTTTCTTTCCATGATGATGTCAATGAGTCGAGTGTGGATTGAAATGAAACATATTCATTCCTTAAAGAACGGTGAACCGAAAGTTCATTCTCTAGTAATTGTTTCTCCTCTTCCAGTCTCCTCCTTTCCTTGTCCCATTCCGCTTGCTTTTGTTTAAACATATCGACTTCTTTTCTTAAAGATTGAATATGTTCATCTCTTAATTCGGCTTGTTCTTTCCAGTAAGCGTATTCTGTTTTGAATTGCTCAATCTCCTCACGCAACGATTCATTTTCTTGACTCGTCCTTTCTAATGTTTCGGACAAGTGCTTGATCTCGTCGGTTTGTCTAGACAACGCGTCTTCATAATGTTGGCATTTCGTGGTGAGTTCATCGTTTTCGGCCTTGAGTTGGTCTATTTGCTCGTGAAGATGGAGCCATTCTTCGCTAGATGCCAACGAAGCAACCAACGTTTTATATTTGTCCACTTCGGACTTCAGGTGGATGATTTGCTGCTGTAATTGGATGCTTTTATGCTCTCCGCTCACGGCTTCACCACCTTTTCAGCATTTGTCGTGAGGAAATTGACCATTCTTTAGAAATTATATGCAAAAACGGGATGGATATTTACACTATAAATCATTACATATAACGGAGAAAATGGGCGTTATAACTATCACTCCCATTATCCTATAACATACTATACAGTAGCCTGAAAAATTGAATGAAAGGAAGGTTATTGTATTATGCCCATTAATTTAGAGCAATTTGCTCAACAATTTGACCCTGAATGCATCCAAGTCTGCAAAGTATACGACTGGACAACACACGTTGTACAGCTTGCCCAAGATATCACCTTTACGTTTCCAGAAGGGGCTTTAGCCGACATTACGATCTCGCAGGTCAATTGTGCTGTCACCATGTTAGAGTGTGCCGAAGACGTTCGCCGCGATATCGAATGTACCGTAGGAAATCAACTTGTTACCTTGCAAGCCGTCACTTTAAGCAAAACGATTCAAATCGTGTTAGAGGTGACTGGAACAAATACAGATGGCGCTCAAGTTACCGTACTTAGCAACCCGGCATTGATCACGACCACCGAGGAAGTGATCCTTTGTGCTCCAGAAGGCACAACGGTATGTTGCAATGCTACACAAAACGCCTTCAATAATTGCCGCGTGGGATCGTTTACGCAAAACGGAGACAGCATTACTGCGAATGTTTCGGTAAGAATTTGCCAAAGCATTGTCGTGACATATGAAGTCATTTTGGAAGTGGCCGCAAGATTCTGCCAGCCTCGCCCGGAAATCATCTGCGAGGAAGAATGCCCTGTGGATGTCTTCCCGCCGCAATGTCCTGCTGTTTTTCCAACGATGATGTAATCACACCGTTTTGTTTGTCTCGTAAAAAAAAGAGGAGATTACTCCTCTTTTTTTCATACATATAACATGAGTAGTAAATCATCCTGCCAGGAAGGAGGAAAACGATGGTCAGTCGTCTTCCAGAAATAGAAAATAAAATCCACGCCATCGAGAAGGAGCTTTACATTGTCAAACAAGCATTAAAAGAGATAAAAAATTTGCGCCAACAGAACAAGCTTGATGGGATTCAAGCCATTTGTTATTTCACTTATTCATTATTGCTTCCGAATACAAAGGGGAATAAAGCGACGGTCGCTGCGAACTTCGTCATTCGTAATATGGGTTCTATTCCGTTGGACAATCCTTTCATCTGTTTACGGGTTACTCCGAAAGAACGCATCGCGTTATCGGCAAAATTAGGGGATGAGATTCAGTATGATCAACGGATTAATCCACTAGTGATGGAGCCGTGGAACTATATGAGCGAACAAGCGGAGCAAATGGTCGAAGAGAAAGGGGAGTTTTGGTTAAAGCCGGTTCGAGTATCACGAATTGAACCAGGGCAAACTCTCTCGTTTTCCAATTTCCAGTTCTACCTCGAGATGGGAGAAGAACGAATGACTTACAAAATGGAAGGATTTTTTTTCTGTCGCCAGTTTCAAGAAGGGGTTCGAGCATTAAATCATATTATCATTCATAGTTGACGTAATCCTTCTTACATGACAGAGCACATTTTACAATCGAGCTTCCATGTTCCACAAATCGTTAGAAACAAAAAAGCTGACTCAATGATTGTATGTCTCTTTCATTGAGTCAGCTTTTTTCGTTATGCGTTGTTTCTGACGACAAGAGCATTCAAGGCACGAGTTTCAGCTGTGATGTCGCTTAACAAGCTGCCTAGAATTGAACCGTCTGTTTCAATCACGATGCGATATACATGTGTGCCCACGCCTGGGTTATCGACCCACGTCAAGTTCGGGAACAGTGTCGTGTTGGCAGCAAGTGCTAATACAGGAAGCAGAGATTCGACGTCCAGCTCCGCAATGGGCGTAAACGCTCCTCCGTTCGTTGAACGTTCTAAGCGATACGTGATACCTGTCAAGGCTACACCAGATAGGAGCGCCAATACGGACAATTCCAGTTCAACCATCGAATCAAGTTTGACGAGATCGTTGCTGAGGGTTGTAATCGGCTCCAAACGAAGCACTTCTGTAACGGCTGTTCCTGCTACAGGGATTGTAATGGGTAGTTCGGTTGAAGACTGTGTAAAAAACAGCTGCGGGAACAATCCTCCATTGCACACACAAACCATCCATTTCTCATCCTTTCCCAATGGTTTAGATTTGGTACTACTGTATTAAATGATAATTTTTCAAAAAATGATTCGGGTGAATAACTATTTTTCGACCTATTTCTTGTAAATGGGAAGATGACTAATTAGACAAGATAACTGGGGTGACAACAATGGGTAGTGGAGAAAAGAGGATAGTGTTTGAAAATGGCCTAGCTTGTTGAATCATATTGTCGAATGTGGATGATTGCGCTGATCTATGTGCCATTGTGCTGGCTGTTACAAAACCATGTTCGTTCATAGGCATTATTCAGGCTGGGCATACTAACAGCCGCAATCGATGAACAGAACGGAGGAGAATGATGATGACGGTTGTCCGGCTTGGCTATGTCGCCATGAGCGTGCATGTTCCCCATTGCTCTCCCTCACAGACGATGACCGTAGCGCAATTTCGCGTGCTTCGCGACCGCGAGGCGGCAATTCGCAAGCTTGAACGGATTGCTCGTTCGAATATCAACAATTGCCTTCGCTTGCTCAAGCATAACAAGGCACATGAGATCCGGTTTTTTCGTCTCAGCTCACGGCTCATTCCGCTCGCCAATCATCCGGAATTAGAGAACTGGGATTATCTCGCCCCGATTCGCGAGGCGTTGCAAACGATCGCTCTGTTTTTGCAGGAGTATCCGATGCGTCTTGATTTTCACCCTGAGCATTTTGTTGTGCTCAATTCTCCCGATCCTGACGTGTTCCGCGCCTCATTGAACACGTTAAAGCTGCACGCGGAGCTATTGAGCGGGATGGGGATTGATCTCGAACACCGTTGCGTGCTCCATATCGGCGGCGGGTACGGTGACAAAGAGAAAGCGTTGGAGCAGCTGATTCACAATTGGGCGTACGTGCCTGTTTGGGGGCAGCGGATGATCATGTTTGAAAATGATGATACGGTGTTTACGTTGCGTGATGCACTGTATGCATGCGAAAAGCTCAGCGTGCCGCTCGTCTTTGATTTGCACCACCATCTCGCCAATCACGACGAAGAAGACTGGCGGCCGGACTGGGAACGGATCGTGGCGACATGGCACCACTCACCACTACCCATGAAAATGCATATCTCAAGTCCAAAAAGCGATAGACAGTTTCGCGCTCATCATGATTTCGTCGATGCCGAGATGTTCATCCGCTTTTTGCGGGAAGTGAAAGGCACCGTTAAGCAGCTTGACTGCATGATTGAAGCGAAACAAAAAGATGAGGCGCTGTTTCAGCTTGTGCGTGACCTCAAGCACTATAACGATCTTGAATGGATCGACGGGGCGAGTTTTTTCATTAAATGATCTTTCTTTTACCAGTGTTTATTTTCGTCCCAAGCACACTGCTCTCGTATGGCTAAATGCTTCAATGGAATGAGCAGATAAAAGCTTCTAAAGCGTAAAAGACAACCCGAATGGCCTCGCCCTCCGGTGGAGCACAGTCTGACAAACCGGGATGGTTTCATTGAGAAATCTCCTATTTCTAGGCATGACGCATAGGCAGAAGAAGTTCATCTTTTTTGTCCAAAACATGATGACAAGCAACAGAGGGACGAAAATGTGATGGACCGAAACGTATTCTCTGTCCGGATGAAATAATAAGCCGGCGGTAGAAGAAATAAGACACTGAGCGCGAAAGGAATAACTCACATCATAGTAAACGGACGTCAGTAACAAACACATCTGTGTATAAACCTACGTTATACAGATTCTTAGCAATATGACATAGTTCTCTAAGTATTCTTTTTTCGTTAAGCCTTTGAGTTGCTATTTAATGCAGAAATACATTTTTTCATCTCTTCACATTATGCTGTGTTTTTTTCTAAAATATTGTATATTCAGTAAAATGGATTAGCAGCGATTCATCCCCCACTTCCTTCGCTTCGCTACGTTGAAGTGGGAGTGTTCTCGCTTAATTTTGATAAAAAATGAGATGTATTGAAGATCATCTATCTAACTTACAATATACACTGAAATCGTTTTCGAATTTCTCGTTAACATTTGCCAACATCCGCAGTGAAGGCTTGCTAAAGGCGATTGATGGCCAATTGAATCTCATTCTGATCGACATCATCCTTCGGATATACTATATTGAACATGTTGCAACATCATGAACGAGCCGTATCCCGATGATGGTACTCAGTGCTAACGCTACGATGAAAAGTAGGATTTATAGACTATATAACGAACTCGCTTAACGCAAACTCATTTGTTGAAGAATTGGTAAAATTCTCCTCACAAAGAGGAGGATTTTTCGACATAAAACAAACACAACAAGGAAGAAATATGTCTTAAAATGTCGAAAAAAGGATGTAATATGTCCTTTTAGATGTAGATAAGGGGTATATGCATGCTTTTGACGTGTGTGTAAAGTTAGACAAATATATGGAAAAATATTATAGTAAAAATTGCACAAATAACTCATTTTTTCACAATGACTTTTGTGCTTAGTAACTTCTTTTAATAGGAAAAAAGAATTATAAAAGGAGTAGCAAAACGGTGACTTTCATTCCTGTTCGGAGTGTAATCGACAAACAACTGTTTGAACATGTTTATCAGCCACTATGGAATTTAATGAACTGGAGCATTTTCGGGTATGAATCGTTGCTGCGGGTGAATGGGGTCAAAAATATCGAACAGTTTTTTCAAAAAGCCCGGGAGGAAGGCTGTTTGTACGAGCTTGACCTTATATCATTAGAAAGCTCCATTTCGCAATTTCCTTTCTTGGAACAGAAAAGAGGACTACTGTTTGTAAATGTGTACCCATCCACGATCTCGCGGCGAGAGTTTGCACAGTTGTTAAAAAAAATGGTTGAACGTTTTCCATATATTAAAAACCGAATTGTGTTTGAGCTCAACGAAACAACAGAAGACGACGACAGATGGAAAGACGGCGAACTGAAGGCGGCTGTACAGTGGATCAGAGAGCACGGATTTTACATTGCAGTTGATGACGTTGATAAAGGGGCCTCCACTTTACAAAAGATTATTGAACTACAGCCAGATTATATCAAATTAGACCGGTATTTCGCTCAAGGGCTAGCAGTCAACGTGGAAAAGCAAAGAATGCTCAGCTTGCTAGTAAACTATTGCAGTCCTAAAATAGTGCTCGTGTTAGAGGGCATTGAAAAGGAAGTGGATCTTGCTCAGGCCAAGCTATTAAGAGTACCAGCAGCGCAAGGATATCTTTTAGGCAGGCCGGAACGGTTGACCTAAACTACTGCGTATGGATGCACCGACATAGCTTTTTCCTCCTCCTCTTTTATTCGATTGACAAAAATAGGGAGATAGAAGTGAGCGCATGTTCTCGAGGGGGAAAAAGCGGCTTAGCCAATCACGAGTGAGGGGATCTGAATGCATGGAAGACGGCGAGGAAAAAGCCTGGGTGGAAGAGGTGAATGCTATGGTCTTTGCTCATTACCGCAGGGGAGAGAGCATTCATAACACCGGTGGACAGATGACGGAAACAACAACTGCAGCGGAAGGAGAACGGTTTAGCGGACAAACTATGGAGGGGACGACCGAGACGAAATGGGAGATTGTTGTTGATGATGATAAACTGCATGTGATTTTGCGCGTTGAACCCGGGGCCAAAAAGCGGAAGGAATTGAACGAGGACGACCTTGGCGGCCAAATGGAGTCGCAAACCGAGCCGCTGCTTGAGGTGCAGAACGCTTTAGACTGCGAGTCTATTTTACAAAAACTCCGAGCCTTGCATATCGTTCAAGGGATCGATTTTGCCGCGATCATTGAAGCTACACAGGCGACACAACCGAGTGATTTTATCGTTGCTAGAGGAGTGAAGCCGCGGGAAGGAACAAACGGTTGGGTGGAGTTGATGGTCGATACAGATCACAAACAGAAACAGTTGTCGGGTGAAGGTGAGGATGTTCATTCCTTAAAAGGAGACCGTATTCCTTCCGTTCGAGCGGGGCAAACCATAGCAGTTATCCATCCCCCTCTTCCTGGTGCCCCAGGGATCACTGTGACGAACGAGCTGATTCCGCCTAAACCGGTTCGGCCAGTTACTGTTCATATAGGAAAAGGGGTAAAGATGGCTGAAAACGGGAAAAAAATCATTGCAGTAGATAACGGAAGGTTAGTATTTCGACAAGAAGGACTGGATGTGCATATTTCTGTCGTTGACACGTTCGTCCATGACGGCGATGTCAACATGAGCTCGGGTTCTATTCGCTTTCACGGTGATGTGGATATTACCGGAAGTGTAGGAGACGGCATGGAAGTGGAAGCAGACGGACGCGTTATCATCTATCAAAATGTCCATCGGGCGATGGTCACCTCAAAACAGGCGGTGATCATTCGAAAGAATGTGATTGGAAGCACCATTTCAGCAGGAACAGATCGGGCAATGCCTTCTGAGCTTATCCGCTTGTTAGGCGAAATGGAAGAAGATATCGAAAACATGGTGATTTTGATCAAACAGTTGCTTCGTTCGCCGTCGTGGAAAACGTTTGCTTGGGCGAAAAGTGAACAACTTCTTTTCTTTAAACTAATCAAACTTTTAATGAACGATAAGTTTTCTGATTTAGAAAAGAAAGGAAAGAAATATATAGAGGCCGTAAAAAAAGAGGATGGCCAACAAATTTCATCCGTTTGGCGCGACTTGACAGAACGGCTGCAACGATGTTTTTTCTCAAGTGTTCCGAATGAATCTCATTCCTTCCCGCAACTTGTCAAGCTGCTTGATGATATAAAAGGGATAACCGGGTCCTATACATCGAAACAGAATGTGGATAACTATGTCGAGATGGCCTATGCGTTAAACAGCACCATTTATTGTCGCGGTGATATCGTTGTTTTTGGCCGAGGATGCCAAAACTGTACGATCCACTCCGATGGGTTTCTTGACATTAAAGGGTGATGCGCGGCGGCCGCGCTTACGCGAAAAAAGGCGCGTTCATTCAAGAGGCAGGATCCAATTTAGGGACCGCCACCTATATTACAGTGCCGCGCGGACAAACAGTGAAGCTTGGCATCGCGAAAGAGGGCACCATCGTTCAAATCGGTCAAACCGTCTATACTTTTCAAACAGAGCAACATCAAATCGAAGTGGCCTTGGGGGAAAACGAACAAATCATGTTCAACCCTCTCTTGTAAGTTTCTTGTTTGTACAAATATATTTGATCCAGATTGTCCAGAATAAGGGAAGGTGAGGGAAGAAGAGGGAAGGAGAGAGGATTCGTTGAATGATTTAAAAGTCGTGATCGCTGATGACGATGCAGTTTCAAGAGCGATTTTGCGGAATTTTGTTCGTTTGTTTCCGAACTACGATGTTGTAGCGGAAGCGGCTACCGGAAAGGAGCTGTTGCAGCTTACATTCGAACTGCGGCCACATATTGTCCTCGTTGATATCTACATGCCTGAACTCGATGGGATGGAGGCGGTTAAACTATGCAGACAGTTTTTGCCGTCTGTTCAAGTGATTTTTACTACTGGGGATGACCAATTTGCTGTCAAAGCGTTTGAAATATCCGCGACCGATTATATCGTGAAACCAGTCGAGCGCATACGCCTCTTTCAAGCACTGGAAAAAGCGCGTACATTCATTGAAATCGTCAACCAACCGGTTACATCAATGAAGCCGCTCAATAAAAGACTGGAGATCCGCATGAAACATTCCATTGTTTGGTTGCCAATGGAAGATATTTTGTTCGTGGAGAAAGAAAATAGAAAAACAATCATTCATACGGCTGATGAGCAATATGAGACAACCCTCCCTCTAAACGAGGTGGAAAAGAGGCTCACTCATTGTTTTTTTAAAACCCATCGTTCTTATATCGTCAATTTAAAAAAGGTAGTGAAAATTACACACGTTGGTGAAACGTACAAGGTCCACTTTTTCAGTTGTGAAAAAGTAGCCTATATTTCGAAATTGAAATTTCACGAGGTACAACGGAGAATGGTGACGATTCATCTTTAGCTAAGCGTTTCAAGTGATGGGGAAGGAAGCGCTGAACGGTATTCGCATCCTTTTGAAACCTTTCTTATGGAGGATTTGGAACAAGTGGAGACAACATTGATCGAGCAGCACTACGGGCTGTTATGGAGCATTTTTGATATGATCGACGACATGGTCTTTATTGTGCGGGCTGATGAACGAGGATTTCATTATGTATGGGCGAATCAAAAAGCGTGTCGTACCGTTGGAACGAATCATCTCGCTGGTAAGCGGTTCGAAGACGTTTTGCCTCCAACGCAGGCGGTAAAACTCGAAGCGCACTATAAACAGGCTGCACAAATGAAGACGACGTTCGTTTATGAGGATGAGATCGACACTCCTTTCGGACGAAAAAGTTACGAAACCGTCCTTACCCCGTTTGTTTTGCCAAACGACGCACATCTCTGGTTCGTTGCCGTTGTCCGCGACATAACGGAACGAAAGGTTCGGGAATGGGAGCTGCAAAAGCTCAAAGAGCGACTGGAAGCGAGCGAAGAACGGTACAGAACGTTTCTGGAGCATTTGCCCGGGGCGGTGCTTGTTTTTGACCAAGATGGAATCATTATTTATGCGAACACGGGAGCTGTACAGCTGTTCGGGGCGAAACAAAAAAGTGAAATCGTAGGTGTCCCTATACGGAACATTTGCTGTGGGGTGGATGACACCGTATGGGAAACCTGCTGGAAGGATGAACTTTCTTTTATCGAAAAAGTCCATACGTTGGATGACAGAACGATTTATGCAAGGATGGCGTTCTCCCCCATCGAATATGGTGACAAGACGGCTGTCCAAGTCGTCATGCTTGACGTAACCGAACGAGTCCATTATGAAGAACAACTAAAATATTTAGCGTTCCATGACGCATTAACCGGTTTTCCAAACCGGAGATTGTTTCTTGATGTGGTCCGTGAATCGATTGAGGAAGCCAAACAAACCAATGACCAGTTAGCCATTGTGTATATCGACATGGATCATTTTAAGGAAGTGAACGATACGTTCGGCCATGATATGGGAGATCAGCTTTTAAAGCGGTTTGCCCAAAGGGTAAAGGAGAATATTGAACCGAATGCCATCCCGTGTAGAATGGGAGGAGATGAATTTTTACTTTTGCTAAGGGGCGTAATGAATGATTTGGATATCGAGAAAAAAGTGTACAAACTGCACCAAAGCATGCAAAAGCCGTTTTTCATTAACGGTCATAAAATAGTTGTCACCACCAGCATCGGAATTGCTATTTATCCGTGGCATGGAAGCACAGCAAAAGAACTAATCCTCCATGCTGACCAAGCCCTCTATCGGGCAAAAGCCAAACGCAATCACTACCAATTCTACAGCCAAGAGGCCAAACAGGCGGCCAAATAAATTTGGAAGATGTGAAAAACATGCCCCTTTATTTTGAAAGAAGTTCCCCTATTTTCTAAACGAAGTGAAAGCAGAACATAAAAATGGTAACCGGGTCGCTCAGCTCACTGTTTGCCATAAGACGTGATGACCCAAGAAACTCTCTCCCTTCAGTGAAATAACAGAGAGGGCATATGATGCTGTTTATACAAAAGAGAGGGGGAGGCCGGCTGCTCGAGGCACGCTGTCTGAGACAGTTTCCGGTTTGCTCCTCTTTAAATACCCGTGATTTCCTTAATCTCGGTCGCTTGTTTATTGTTCTTCTGGCGTACGTCTAGCAACCCTTTCACTGATTCCACATCACAAGGATTGGGAGACGCCTCAGTCAACACAGCACATGATAACCTGCTGGTAGCCTCTCTTGAATTGGCTCCCCCAATCCCCCCTTACCCTCTAAGTCTCTAACAAGTAACATCGATTTCCTGGTGAAAAGTGACCGCTACAGCTCTGGCGGCTGCTTGATGTTTCCCGCTCCCATCTCCGCGCGGATGGGGCGAAAAGTGTTCATCGTTCTCAAGCAACAAGCCCCTAGCTTCTCTATGTCGCAAAAGCCAGAAGAAATGCCCCTTCCTCAAAGCAATGGGATTTCCGTGAACATGTGTGTTCCTTGGATCGCCAATTTTCATGCCGAGGTGGAGGGGAAACCATAAAACTATGGATCTTTCCGTGAAACATCAATGGGATCGTAAACGGTGATCTTAGTGCCACTTTTGCTTTCTTCCGTTCCTCGTGTCTTTCGTCAGCGTGGCAGAGTCGATCACGTACATGTCCATTCGATTCCGATCTTTACTTGCTTCAGCTGCTCATGAACATTGAACAGCACTCCGGCATTCCATTTTTTTACGGATTGCCGTCGTGCATATTTCATCAAAAGGAATGCCGCATTCTAGATCACGACGTTTTTTATAAATGAGGTAATCATTTTTATATTGTCAAAAATAACTGAATTATAATTCGTTTTTGACATAAATTAATAATGGCATGTCTTGGGCTGTTATCGCAGCACTCATAAATCAAAAAGAAAATATATAACAAAAGATAATCTTTTTCATTTACTATTAAATTTAAATTTAGTATAATTCTAATGTACAAATCATTATCATTTGCGGCTGACGAAAAACAGTCAGAAATGGTAATGATGGCATTCCAATTTCATTTAAGCAAGGGAAAGGAGAAAAGGGGAATGGAAAATCAAAATCGCCAGAACGCATCTCAATGTCCGTTTCACGGAAGCATCACGAATCAATCTTCGAATCGGACGACGAACAAAGACTGGTGGCCGAATCAGCTGAACTTAAGCATTCTCCATCAACATGACCGGAAAACGAACCCTCATGATGAAGAGTTTGACTACGCTGCAGAATTTCAAAAACTAGATTACTGGGCACTGAAAGAAGATTTACGCAAATTGATGACCGAAAGCCAAGACTGGTGGCCAGCCGATTATGGTCATTACGGGCCGCTGTTCATCCGTATGGCTTGGCATTCGGCGGGAACGTATCGCATCGGCGACGGCCGTGGCGGCGCATCGACGGGTACGCAGCGCTTTGCCCCGTTAAACAGTTGGCCGGACAACGCCAACTTAGATAAAGCGCGACGGTTGTTATGGCCGATCAAAAAGAAATATGGTAACAAGATTTCCTGGGCGGACTTGTTCATCTTGGCGGGCAATGTCGCCATTGAATCGATGGGCGGAAAAACGATCGGGTTTGGCGGCGGTCGTGTCGATGTCTGGCATCCGGAAGAAGATATTTACTGGGGAGCGGAAAAAGAGTGGCTCGCCTCTGAACGCCATTCCGACGATGGTGAGCTTGAACATCCGCTCGCCGCGTCAGTCATGGGGTTAATCTATGTCAATCCAGAAGGGCCGGACGGAAAGCCGGATCCGAAAGCAGCGGCGCGTGATATTCGCGAGACGTTCCGTCGCATGGGGATGAACGATGAAGAAACGGTCGCCTTGATCGCCGGCGGTCATACATTCGGCAAGGCGCATGGCGCCGGTCCTGCCACACACGTCGGTCCTGAGCCGGAAGCCGCACCGATTGAAGCCCAAGGGTTAGGGTGGATGAGTTCTTACGGAAAAGGGAAAGGAAGCGACACGATCACAAGCGGCATTGAAGGTGCCTGGACGCCGACGCCAACTCAATGGGATATGTCGTATTTCGACATGCTGTTTGGCTATGACTGGTGGCTGACGAAGAGCCCAGCCGGGGCATGGCAATGGATGGCGGTCGATCCGAATGAAAAGGATTTGGCGCCTGATGCCGAGGATCCGTCGAAGAAAGTGCCGACGATGATGATGACGACCGACTTGGCGCTGCGGTTTGACCCAGAATACGAAAAAATCGCCCGCCGTTTCCATCAAAATCCAGAAGAATTTGCGGAGGCGTTTGCCCGGGCATGGTTCAAGCTTACCCATAGAGATATGGGACCGAAAACGAGATATCTCGGCCCGGAAGTTCCGAAAGAAGATTTCATCTGGCAAGATCCGATTCCAGAAGTCAATTACGAATTGACAGAAGCGGAAATTGAAGAAATCAAAGCCAAAATTTTGAACTCCGGGCTGACGGTCAGTGAACTTGTGAAAACAGCTTGGGCCTCGGCCAGCACGTTCCGTCACTCCGATAAGCGCGGCGGAGCCAACGGTGCCCGCATTCGTCTTGCACCGCAAAACGAGTGGGAAGTGAACGAACCGGAGCGGCTCGCGAAAGTGCTGTCCATCTATGAGGACATTCAACGCGAACTGCCGAAAAAAGTAAGCATCGCCGATTTGATTGTCCTTGGCGGCAGCGCTGCGGTGGAAAAGGCAGCCCGCGACGCTGGCTTTGATGTCAAAGTGCCATTTTCCCCCGGCCGCGGCGATGCGACACAAGAACAAACCGATGTCGAGAGCTTTGCGGTATTAGAACCGTTTGCGGACGGCTTCCGCAACTATCAAAAGCAAGAGTACAGCGTTCCACCGGAAGAACTGCTCGTTGACAAAGCGCAGCTCCTTGGGCTGACCGCCCCAGAAATGACGGTCTTAGTTGGCGGTTTGCGCGTGTTAGGCGCGAACTATCGCGATCTGCCTCATGGCGTCTTCACTGACCGCATCGGGGTGCTGACCAACGACTTCTTTGTCAACTTGTTGGATATGGACTATGAATGGGTGCCGACAGACAGCGGCATTTATGAAATCCGCAACCGGAAAACCGGCGAAGTGCGGTGGACGGCGACCCGGGTAGATCTCATTTTCGGATCCAACTCCATTCTTCGTTCCTACGCGGAATTTTACGCCCAAGACGACAACCAAGAAAAATTTGTCCGTGATTTCATCAACGCTTGGGTGAAAGTCATGAACGCCGACCGCTTTGATCTGGTGAAAAAAGCAAGGGAATCGGTCACCGCTTAATAAAGGGAAGAAAAACAAGGCAGAGGGAGAAAATTCCCTCTGCCTCGTTTTTGTAGAATACCAAACGGCTGCATAGGCAAAGAAAATCTTCACCGTAAAAACCGATTTTGCGAAGATCTAGGGGAAATATTACTAAATAGGATAAAATAGTACTAGATCAAAAGGAGATAACATAAAGCTGGGGGATGAGGAAATCAAAACGGAATCAACACTCACGAGTGAATCAGGATGTCGCGGTTTGGGCCATTCGTGTCTTGTTGCGAGAACAATAATGAAAGACAATGGAGGATGCGATGGAATTCTATGCATCGCGAGTGCCATGCTACGATTCTCTCACCATGAGACTGATGACTTTGTCTAGCTGAAAATGATCATTGATATAGGGGGCAGCGTTTCATGAACATACGCAAATGTTCTAGAGCCGTAATCATCAATGAACGGAATGAAATTCTTCTTCAGAGATTTGAATTTCGGGATGTGGTAGGAAACAAAGTGTTATGGGTGACTCCAGGGGGAGGGATTGAAGAAAACGAGACGCCGGCGGAAGCGTTAAAAAGGGAGTTATACGAAGAACTAGGCATTGTTGTCGACCTTCTCGGCGAGCCCCTATTCCAACTGGATGTATGGATCGAAGGGAAACAAGGTCCTTTTATTAGTCGTGAGATTTATTACAAAATTGTGATTCCATCGGACACTAGATTATCGTTCGAAAATATGACGAAAGAGGAAAAGGAGGCATGGCAACAGGTAAAATGGTGGAGTAAGGAAGAATTGCAGAACATCAATGATTTTGCGCCGCGTGAACTATTGAACTACATATAAAAACGATGGGGTTCTTCTCGTTGGGATGATGATGAACCTCATCCATAACTTGCAAACGGAGAAAGAACAGCGGCAGTGGCTCGAACAATATGTGCCGAAAGAACTGATCCAGTCGTTATGTCATCAGTCCGAGGCAGAGATGATGGCTATAGATCAAGAATGGGTTCACCTGATCCAAAAAACAAAGCAGTCGCCAGGCACTCCTGTGGGTCATCCAGAGGTGAAAACATGAATCGAACAGTATATGGTTGACGTTTGTTGGTTCCGATATGACGCAAACGCTTGGACAACTTGAACGTGTGGAGGAGATGGGGCGAGATGCCGAAGTGCTCAACTGGATGCCGTCTCCTTTCACAAAGAAAGAGGGACAATGGCTGTAGCAGGCCATGGAGCACTACATGATGAAAAAAGGTTAGTCGAATCAAAAAAATCGGCTCATCGCGGATTCGCGGAGCCGATTTCTTTATTCATGTGAAGCCACCGCTTGGTGTTTTCCAACAAATTGTCATAAAAGCCATGGATGTCATCGACCGTAACATATAGCTTTCGCACCGTTTTTTTTCGGCCGAACAGTTCTGTCACTTCCACCGGCTGCTTCAAGCGGATTTCTAGTTTTGGTTCTTCTTCAAAAAAACTAGGCAACGTCACTGAATAAGCATCAGTTTCTTTTTTTCGTTTTTGTTTCGCGGTCACTTCCCTTGTGATCTGCTCAATGTTGGTGTATTCCACTTCGACAAAACTGCGGATGCCCAATTGGATATGGAGTTTATCAGGCGCCAACACGACCGGGGATAGGGTAATCGCTCGATAATCGGCAATAAGAAGGAGCAGGAAGTACACATCAAAAAACGTGACCACCCAAGCAGCGATTTCACTCCATCTCATCACTAAAATATGAACAGCAATAATTTCAATCAGCATCGCATGCACGAGCATTAAAAAGAAACCAAAATATTCCGTTTTCTCATGATAGGAATAGGTGGGATATGGCAATGACAATTGGCGTGTTTTTTTGCGATATGTTAAGTAATACAAAGCAGCGGCCTCTGTTGTGAGGAGGCGCAGCAAAAAGACCGGACGCTTGAACACGGCTTCAATGGTATGCGCATAGGTGCTTAAAAAATAAAAATGGTTCGTTTTTTCAGCGCGAAAGGTGCGAATGAGTGCCCCGAGGTTTCGAACGATATACCAAGCGATCCATAATTCGATTAGAATGATCCCGCCTTCCATTACGAAAAAAACATATTTGATCACCTTGTATTGCTCGCGAAGCGGAGCGGGAATGATCCAATACAAGATACCGAGCCCAGATGCAGCCACGCTCACGCACACTTTCCATGAATACTTCACCCGCCCAATGGTCATTCGGTAAACAACGGTTAAATAGAGTGGAAAAACGGCGACAAGCAACAATAGCACAGACGAATTTTCGAAAACATGAACATGTTTTCGTACCGTTACATAAAGAATGAACACAGCCAATACAGAAGCAGTGATAAACCGCATATAATGAACGCTCTGAGTTTGGTTCATAAAATGTTCCTCCTTAATAATTAACCAATATTAATTATTAAATTTACTTAAATATTGTGCAGATCCCTTCCTGAAAGAAGAAGGGATTACGACCGATGTTCTTTCATGATGAGATCATACAGTTTATCATTGATT
>Ga0207866_1000267_pt1 | contig 80555 bp, 72 predicted proteins | sample HigsolmetaAR203D_FD_184835 | JGI IMG/M metagenome (GOLD analysis project Ga0207866, IMG submission 184835) | Ionic liquid and high solid enriched microbial communities from the Joint BioEnergy Institute, USA - AR20-3-D (SPAdes) (version 2) ...
TCGCGATGAAGCGCCAAGCCCTTCCTTGTCAGCGGAACAAACGCGTGCGGACATACCGGTCGATCGCCTCGGGCACGTCCTTGAGCCGCTTCAGCCGGATGAAGGCGCCCTTCGGCTCGACGTCGACGCGGGCGATGTTGTACGTCCATTCCGTCTCCGCCTGCACATGGATTGCGTGGATGCCGGCCTTCAGCGCCGGGATGACGTCGGTGCGGAGCGAATTGCCGATCATCCAGGTGCGGCTGCGGTCGAAGCCGCAGGCGGCGGCGATGCCCTCGAGCGCTTCCGCGTTCTTGTGCCGCCGGATATGGATGCGGTCGCCGAAGAATCGCTGCAGATCGAACCGGTCGATTTTCCGGCGCTGGATTTCCGGGTCGCCGCCGGTGTACAGATGAAGCTCATGGCCTTCGTCTCTCAGCCGCACGAGCGTCTCTTCCATGTGCGGATACGGCTCCGTCTCGAGCTCGTAGACGCTCCGGCCGAGCCGCCGCACCGTCTCCTCGTCGTCCGGCGAAGGCTTCGCGCCGAACAGGGCGGCGAAATGGCGGTACGTCTCGACGAACGAGCGGGGAAAATGCTCGCTGTCAAAGCCGACGACCTGCACGCCGGCGATGTCGATGTCGGCCTGCACGCGGCGCACGTCGGCGGGATCGAGCCCTTCCCGCCGGAACCGGTCGGCCATCCATTCCGCGAACTGGTCGATGACCATGAAGAAGTATCGGTTGCAATGCACAAGCGTATCGTCAAGGTCGAAGAGAATCGTCTGTTTCATACCATCAATCTAACGGATCGGACACGGGCAGTCAAATCGGCGGTCCGCGCCGCGTCAGGCGTACAGTGCGCGTTTCCGCGCGAGGTCGTTCTTGATGAAGGCGATGCGCTTCCGGACGTAGAAATCGAGGCTGTCTCCCCTGAGATCCCCGGGCCTCAGGACGGTGCCCGATCCGTTGTCGATGATCGTCAGCGCGCCGTCCGAATAGAATTTGAACGTCAGATCCCGCCAGGGGCGATGGCGTTCGATGAACCGGTAATGTTCGCAGCTTCTCATGATGGGCACCTCCGATAACCTGGACTCCATTAATGGGAACGTTTGTTCTGTATCCATTATAGCAAACATTTGTTCGCGTGGAAAGTATTTCTCGATTTCCGTAGACTATTTTTTGAAGCAAGCCGGAAAACGGAGGGGCGACATGATCGAAGCGAGAAAACTCACCAAACGGCTCGTCGACGGCAAAACGGTGCTCTCGGACGTCCATTTCCTCGCGGAGCGCGGGCAGTTCACCGTCGTGGCGGGGGCGAGCGGCAGCGGCAAGTCGATGCTGCTCAAATGTCTGGCCCTGCGGGAAACGTGGACGAGCGGCGAGTTGCTGCTGGACGGCGAGGATGTTTTCAAGGGCGGATGGAAGGCGAAAATGCGCGTCAGGCGGGAGATCGCGTACCTGGAAGAGAAGCCCGACCTCAATCCGAACCGCAGCGCGCTGAAGAATGCGCTCGTGGGCACCCGCTACCAGACGCCGCTCTGGCGCCGGCTGATCGGTTCGGTTCGAAACGATGACTACATGGGCGTCATGGACACGCTCGAACAGGTCGGCCTGCTCGACAAGGCGCACACAAAGGCGTCCGCGCTCAGCGGCGGCGAGCGCCAGCGCGTCGCGATCACCCGGGCGCTCGTGCACGGCGCGCGCGCGCTGCTGCTGGACGAGCCGGTCACCGGCCTCGATCCGCATTCCGCGGAACGGATCCTGTCGGACCTGAAGGCGATGTGCGGCCGCGGCATCGCGGTGGTCGCGGTGCTGTCCAACCTCGAATGGGCGGAGAAGTTCGGCGACCGCATCGTCGGCCTGCGCGAAGGGCGCGTCGTCTTCGACGTCGCCGGCCGCCGGCTGACCGGGCGCGAGCGGTCGATGCTGTAATCGGTCCGGCGCGCGATCCGGCACTCTGACGAGATATGCCCCGGCAGGCGCCTGCATAGAATGGTACCATTCCATTCCAAGGCAGGTGCTTCGTTCGCATGGCATTCCGATTGCCCGTCATCGTCCAGGCCGTCCGTCTGACGCGGCCGAAGACCGAAATCTGGTCGCCCTTCGTCAGCGGCCTTCCGAACCTCGAAGCGCAGACCCGCATCCGGCAATCGCTGCAGGAGGCGGAGCGGTCGCTGGAGGCGAACCAGGGACCGCTCGACGATCCGCGCGCCGAGATGATCGGCTGGTTCGAGGTCAAGACGAACGAGCGGGGCGTGTTCAGCATATCGCTGTACAACTACGCGTACACCGGCGGCGCGCACGGCCTGACGCTGCAGACGTCGCGGACCTTTGACACGGAAACGGGGCGGCTGTACGGACTCGCCGATCTGTTCAAGCCCGGCAGCCCATACCTCGAGCGGCTCACCGCCATCGTGCGGGACCAGATCCGGCGCCGGGACATCCCCGTGTTCGAAGGCGAGCAGGTGTCCGTCACGCCGGACACGGATTTCTACATCGCCGACCGGTCGCTCGTGCTCTACTGGCCGCTGTACGCGATCACGCCCTACGTATACGGCTTTCCGTATTTTCCGGTTTCGGTGTTCGACCTGTCGGACATCGTGCGCGAGGACGGCCCGCTCGGCGTCATGAGCGCGAACGACTGAGCGGATTTCCCGGGCAAGCGCAGGAAACGGCATATTCCGCTCGCGTTTCGACAACGGCATCCGGATCGCCGTTGTCGTTTTTTTTTGCACAATCTGCTGTAACGTGGATACCGCGTTACAGCGGCGCGCGGTGCCCGGATGGGCGTGCTGTAACGTGGATACCACGTTGCAAGGACACGAAACCGAACCGAAGGGATTTCAAAGAGCATGACACGCATCAAACAGGCATGGAGCTCAGTCGCAGAGCTTCATTGTTTATTGTCCGCGTTTCCGCGCGTCGTTATAATGACAGCAAACACAACAAGCGGAAAAGGGTGAGCGTGTGAGGGAAACGAACGGAGGCGAAGGCGTGCTGCTGTCGGTCAACGTCGGCATGCCGGCCGAGTGGCGGCACGGATCGAAGACGGTGCAAAGCGGCATCCTGAAATTCCCGGTGGACGGGCCCGTGCGCGCGACGCGCGGCGGACTGCCCGGCGACGGCCAGGCGGACCTCGTGAACCACGGCGGTCCCGACAGGGCGGCGTGCGTCTACAGCCACGATCACAACGATTATTGGGAAAAAGCGTGGGGCAAACCGTGCGAACACGGCACGTTCGGCGAAAACTTCACCATCGGCGGCTTCGTCGAAACGGACGTCCGCATCGGCGACATTTTCCGCATCGGCGGAGCCGTATTCCAGGTGTCGCAGCCGCGGATGCCCTGCTTCAAGCTCGGCATGCGGCACGGCAGGCCGGAACTGCCGGACGAGGTGCTGAAGACGGGCTACACCGGCTGGTATTTCCGCGTCCTCGAGGAGGGCGAGGTGCGGGCCGGCGACCGGATCGCGCGCATCGGGCGGCGGCCGGACAATCCGACGATCGCGGAGGCGGTGCACATCGCGGCGTATTGCAGGAGCGACCGCGACGCCATCCTGCGGGTGCTGGAGGCGGACAGGCTGTCGGCGGACTGGAAGGACATGATGGCCGAACGGCTTGCGAAATTGGATGCGGGGGAATGAACGCGATGAACGAACCGGGCAAAGGGCGCGTCCTGATCACCGGCGCGGCCGGCGGCATCGGCAGCCGGCTGGCCGAAGCGTACGCGACGGCGGGACATCCCGTCGTCATGACCGACGTGAACTGCGAGCGGGGGGAGGAGGTCGCCGGGCGGATCCGGAGCCTTCCGGGGGCGGCGGACGTCGCTTTCATCCCTGCCGATTTGGCTGTACCAGAACAGATTGAGGAGCTGTTTCACTCAATTGATGAACAGTTTGTGAACGTGGACATCCTGATCAACAACGCCGGCTTCGGCATGACGAAGAGTCCGTACGAGCTTACGTGGCGGGAATGGGACAGCGTGCTCAACGTCAACCTGCGGGCCGCCTTCCTGTGCGCGCGGGAAGCGGCGCTGCGGATGCGGCGCGCCGGAAGAGGCGGCTCGATCGTCAACATCGCCTCGACGCGCGCCTTCATGTCCGAGCCGCACACGGAGGCCTACGCCGCGTCGAAGGGCGGCATTGTCGCGCTGACCCACGCGCTCGCGGCGTCGCTGGGTCCGGACGGCATCCGCGTCAACTGCATCAGTCCCGGCTGGATCGAGACGGGCGACTACGGCGCGCTCCGCGAGATCGACCACGCGCAGCATCCGGCGGGACGCGTCGGCCGGCCGGACGACATCGTGCGGGCGTGCTTCTATTTGACCGATCCGGCCAACGACTTCGTGACCGGCGTCAACCTGACCGTCGACGGCGGCATGACAAAAAAGATGATCTACGAGCCCTGAATTCGTGCAAAAAACACAATTTTTCGCGGCCTCTTTCACGATTTCGCATATGCTGTTATACTAGTAGCAAGACGCTGCGATAGTCGGCAGCTTCGACAGGAGCAGGTGCACGGAAGACCAATCGAGAAGGAAGTGGGGACATGGCAGTACTGCCGAAGACGAACGAGCTTGGTTTCTTTGAGATTCGCCTCGAGTCCATCGGCGGTCTCGGCGCCAATCTCGCCGGCAAGATGCTGGCCGAAGCAGGTGTCGTTGGAAGCGGATTCAACGGCGTCAGTTTCTCATCCTACGGCTCTGAAAAGAAAGGTTCGCCGGTCAAGGCGCACATCCGTTTCTGCGCGCCCGATGTCCAGATCCGGGACACGACTCCGATCGAGCGGCCGCACATCGTCGGCATTTTCCATGAAAATCTGTACAAGACCGTCAACGTCATCAGCGGCATCTACGAGGACAGCATCGTGCTCGTCAACTCGGCGAAGACGCCCGAACAGCTCAAGGACAAGCTGAAGCTGCTCGGCGGCACGATCGCGGTCGTCGACGCGACGGGCATCGCGCTCGAGGAGAACAACCGCGTCAACATGGCGATGCTGGGCGGACTGTTCCGGCTGTGCGATTTCCTCGACCCCGAATTCATGAAGGGCGTCATCCGCAAGTCGCTCGAGAAGAAGTACCCGCACGCGGTCGAGCCGGCGCTCCGCACGTTCGAGCGCGGCTACAACGAAGTGAAGTTCAAGACCTTCGATCTGCCCGAAGGCGTCGAGATGCCGAAGCCGACGCGCTGGGACATTCCGATCCTCGGCTACGAGACGCAGCCGATCGGCGGCACGGTCACGAATCCGGGCAACAGCATCCTGAAGGATCTCAGCATTTCCCGCGCGGGCATGATGCCGCATTTCCACGAGGACAAATGCATCCACTGCGCGGCCTGCGACACGGCCTGCCCCGACTTCTGCTTTGTCTGGGAGGAGCTGCCCGACAAGAAGGGCCGTCCGCAGATGTTCCTGCAGGGGATCGACTACCAATATTGCAAGGGCTGCCTGAAATGCGTCGTCGCCTGCCCGACCGAAGCGCTTACGGCCGAGCGGGAGACGGACGGCTACGGCGAGGAGCACCGCGTGCCGCACCGCTTCGCGCTCGCGAACGCGTAAGGCGCCGGCGAAAATCCAACGGCGAGGTGAATGTGCATGGCGATCGACATCAACAAGGAGCGCGCGGCCGGCACGGTCGAGCAGCGGATGGTCTATGAATCCGGCAACGAGATGGCGGCCTACGCCGCACATCAGATCAATTATCATGTGATGGGCTACTTCCCGATTTCGCCTTCCACCGAGGTCGCGCAATTCCTCGACCTGATGAAGGCGAACGGCCAGCATGACATCCAGCTCGTCCCGGCGGACGGCGAGCACGGCTCGGCCGGCATCTGCTACGGCGCGTCCGTCGCCGGCGGCCGCGTGTTCAACGTCACGAGCGCGAACGGCTTCCTGTACATGCTGGAGCAGTTGCCGGTGCAGTCCGGCACGCGTTTCCCGATGGTGATGAATCTGGTCTGCCGTTCGGTCTCGGGACCGCTCAACATCCACGGCGACCATTCCGACCTGTACTTCGCGCTCAACACGGGCTGGCCGATCCTGCTCGCGCGCGATCCGCAGGCCGTCTACGACATGAATATCATGGCCATCAAGCTGGCCGAGCATCCGGAGGTGCGGCTGCCCGTCATCGTCGCGTCGGACGGCTATTTCACGTCGCACCAGAAGCGGCGCGTGCAGACGTTCGCGCACCGCGAGGACGTGCTCAAGTTCATCGGCGAGCATCCGCCGGAAGGCTTCCCGCACGTGCTCGACCGGAACAATCCGATCACGGTCGGGCCGTACATGAACGAACCGGACTTCATCAACAACCGCTATCAGCAATCCGAAGCGATGTACCGCGCGGCGGACATCTACGAGGAGATCCGCAAGGAATACGCGGTGCTCACCGGCCGCGATTATCCGAAGCTCGATCTGTACCGGATGGAAGACGCGGAGGTCGCCGTCTTCCTGCTGAACTCGGCGTCGGAGATCATCAAGGACGTCGTCGACCAGCTCCGGGCGAAGGGCGTCAAGGCGGGCGCGATCACGCCGAACATCATCCGTCCGTTCCCGCAGCGCGAAATCGCCGAAGCGCTGAAGCACGTCAAGGCGGTCACGGTCGGCGACCGCGCCGACTCGTACGGCGCCTACGGCGGCAACATGACGCTGGAAGTGAAGGCGGCGCTGTTCTCGCACGGCAACTCGACGACGAAGGTGATCAGCCGCGTCTACGGCCTCGGCGGCAAGGACTTCTACGCCGAAGACGGGCACCATTTCTTCCAGCTCGCGATCGATTCGGCGGAGAAGGGCTACGTTGAAAAGCCGTTCGACTACTACGGCCATACGCCGGGCGACCCGGCCAAGGCGCCGAAGCGGGTTCTCGAACCGATGAAGTACGAGGATCTGAAGACCGGCCTCATCACGGTGGAAAAGGACGAGGAAACGGGCAAACTGAAGGTGAAGGTGCCGCCGCTGCGCAACCTGACGAAGAAGCCGAAGCGGCTTGCGCCGGGCCACGGCGCTTGCCCGGGCTGCGGCATTTTCTCCGGGCTCGAGCTGTTCTTCAAGGGCATCGAGGGCGACATCGTCGCGCTGTTCCAGACCGGCTGCGCGATGGTCGTCACGACCGGCTATCCGTACTCGTCCCACAAGGCGACGTACATCCACAACCTGTTCCAGAACGGCGCCGCGACGCTGTCCGGCGTGGTCGAGATGTTCTGGGAGCGCAAGCGGCGCGGCGAGCTTGACCATCTCGGCCTGAAGGACGACTTCACGTTCGTCATGATCACGGGCGACGGCGGCATGGACATCGGCATGGGCCCGGCGATCGGCGCGGCGCTCCGCAATCACAGGATGATCATCCTCGAATACGACAACGAAGGCTACATGAACACGGGCGCGCAACTGTCGTATTCGACGCCGCTCGGCCACCGGACGTCGACCTCGAACGTCGGCAAGCATCAGGGCGGCAAGCTGTTCCACCACAAGGATACGCCGCAGATCATGGCGGCCACGAACATCCCGTACGTGTTCACGGGCGCGGAGAGCCAGCCGCAGGATCTGGTCCGCAAGGCGGCGAAGGCGCAATACTACGCGCAGAACGAGGGGCTCGTCTACGGCAAGATTCTGATCACCTGCCCGTTGAACTGGCTCTCGGAGGAGAAGTACGGTCAGGAGATCATCAACGACGCGGTCAACAGTTGCTTCTTCCCGCTGTACGAAGTGGAGCACGGGGTGACGACGATCACGTACGATCCCGAGGAGAAGGGCAAGCGGATTCCGGTCACCGAATGGCTGAAGCGGCTGGGCAAGTCGCGCCACCTGACGCGTCCGGAATACGCCGAGGCGCTGAAGGCGTTCGAAGAAGAGGTCGAACGCCGCTGGCGGAGGCTCAAGGCGAAGCACGAAAATCCGTATCTGTGATCCGCGGGCAACGCGGATGCGCATTCGCGGCGCACCTTCCGGCAAGGGGGGCTGCGCCGTTTGCTTGTGACCCCGGTCCGCCAGGAGCGGGCCGCGGATCGAGACGCGAGGAGGACATGGGGATGCAGATGGCGAGGACGGTCGGAATGTTTGCCCGGTTTCGGGAGCTGGAGCCCGGTCGGGAAGCGGCGTTCGGCGAGGAGCTCAGGGACGGCGGATTCGCCGCGGTGCGCGTCTTTCTGGAGGATTTCCGCGCTTTCTTGCGGGAATACGACGAACCGCTGCAGGAGGAGGCGGAGCGGCTGATCAGCCGCGGCCGCGCCGCGCTGCCCGAACCGGGACGGATCAGCCCGGCCTGGGCGCTCATATGGAACGAGTTCGCGGCCATTGCCGCCTACAAGCGCGATGTGTTCAGCCGCATCCCGGCGGGCGAGCGGGAAGGCGAATGGCAAGTGCTGCTCGACAACCCGTACACGAACGGGCAGATTGCGGTCTATCCGTCCCTGACGTTCCTCGAAGCGGCCTACCTGTACGCCTATTTCCGCGCCGGCCTGGAGCCGAACGAGTTCATCCGGATGCAGCGGATCAGCACCGTCCTGATCGACACCGGCCGATCGCCGGATCCCTCGGACGCGGAAAGGCGGAAGCGTTGAATTGACGGACTTTGTGAGGCGGAAAATCGGGGAGCTCGCCGCCATCCGGCCTGTGCGGACCGCGCGGGAAGATTACGACGCATTCTGGACGTCCATGCTCGACGTCCGCGCGGAACTGGGCGGCAGGGGAACCCGCACCGAAGCGGATCCGGATCTGCCCTGCGTCCGGGCATACCGGGTCGAACTGGACGGCTGGGGCGGCACGCCGGTCCGCGCCTGGTTCCTGCTGCCTCCGCCGCCCGCCGAACCGCCGTATCCGTGCCTCGTCATCGCGCACGGCTATACCGGCTCGAAGGGCGATCCGGAGCAATACGCCGCCTGGCTGCTGCGCGGCTACGCCGTCATGGCTTTCGACGTGCGGGGGCAGGGGGGCGAGACGGGCAATCGGACAGGCACCGATTACGGCGCGGTGAAGGGCTGGATCACGCAGGGGATTTTGGACAAGGATACCTGCTATTACAAGGCGATCGTGCTGGATACGCTGCAGGCGATCGACTGGGCGGCCGCGCAGCCCGAGATCGATCCGGACCGGATCGCGATGGCGGGAGGAAGCCAGGGCGGCGGGCTGACGCTGCTCGCCGCGGCGTTCCATCCGCGCGTCGCGGCCGCGGTGGCCGACATTCCGAACATGTGCCAGATGGATTTCGGCATCTTCCATTCGACGGGGTCGCTCGCGGAAGCGGCCGAGTTCGTGAACCGGCATCCGGAGCATCTCGACCGGGTGCTCGCCACGCTCAGCTATTACGACGCGGTCAATTGCGCGGACCGCATCCGCTGTCCGATCTTCGTCTCCGTCGGGCTGAAGGACACGGTGTGCTGGCCCGAGACGATCTATGCCGTCTTCAACGGCATTGCGTCGGAGCGGAAGGAGATCGTGCCGTTCCCCTTCGCGGGCCATTTCGTTCCGCCGGGACACGGGCGGACCGTGCACGCGTTCCTGAAGCGGCACGTTCCGGCGAATGTCTGACGGGAATCATCGCGGCGCGCCGGCGATGCGGCCGGAGGCGAGCAGATGCGCGGCGATCTTGCGCCCGTGGAAGCGGCCGGATTCGATGAAGATCTCGTTCGCCTCGTTTCGGGACGCGACGACGCCGGCGAGATAGAGGCCGGGCACATTCGTTTCCATCGTCTCGTCATCATAGCGCGGCCATCCTTCCGGCTCGATGACGACTCCGGCTTCGGACAGGAACCGCCGGTCGGGATGGAAGCCGGTCATCGCGAGAACGAAGTCGTTGCGCAGCGTGACCGTCCCATCCGGCGTCTCGATGTCGACCGTCTCCTCCGCGATCGCTTGCACCTTCGAGCGGAGCAGGAGCCGGATGGCGCCCTTGTCGACCTTCGCCATGAAGACCGGCAGCACCCACGGCTTCACGCGCGCCAGCGCCTCGCCGCGGTGGACGACGGTGACGCGGGCGCCGACCCGCTCGATCTCGAGCGCGGCGTCGACGGCGGAATTGGCGCCGCCGACGATGACGACGTCCGTGTTCGTGTACGGATGGGCTTCGGTGAAAAAGTGCGACACCTTCGGCAGGTCTTCGCCGGGGACGCCCAGCAGGTTCGGATGATCGAAATAGCCCGTCGCCACGATCACGAACTCCGCCTCGTAGCGGACCGGCCGCTTTTCCCTGCGGCGCGCCTCAAGGATGAATCCGCCTTCGGGCCTTGCGGCAAGCCGATCGACGGTCGTGAACGCATGGACGCGGACGCCCTTGCGCTGCGCGACCGTGCGGTAATAGTGCAGCGCTTCGAGCCGCGTCGGCTTCTGACCGGCCGTCGTGAACGGAATGTCGTCGATCTCGAGGTTTTCCGGTGTGCTGAAAAACTCCATGTACACCGGGTACCGCGAGATCGAATGGACGATGTTCTGCTTCTCGATGACGAGCGGATCGAGTCCGATTTTCTTCAGTTCGACGGCGGCGGCGAGACCGCACGGTCCCGCGCCGATGATGATGACGCGCTCATTGTGGATTTCCATGTCTTGCAAGCTGTGCAACCTCCCGTGAGCCTGATGCGGAGCTGATCAACCCCATTCTACCGCCATATCCGCGCGAGGATCAACGAATCGACCTATGTACAAGCGGGCGAATCGTGTATAATAGGGGCGAAACGCATGCCGCATTGATCTGCTCGAGACACGGCAGTGATCGACAACGTTCAAGGAGGATTCATCCATGCGTCGGCGCTTTGTCATCGAGGCCGTTATGGTGGCCACCTACGGGCAACTGCTGGTTCCCTCGCGGCCGGTTGACTATATCATCCCCTATTCGACCATCATGGAACTGTACGACATGAAAGAGGGGCCGGAGCCCGTCATGGACGATCCCGATGACGACCGTCACGTCAAGCAGAAGATCGGCGAGCTGATCGAGTTTTTCGCCGAGCCGCTCAACCGGAAGAAGATCGAGCGCGCGCTTCAGGTGCCGTGGCGGGAAAGCTCGCCGCTCCTGCTGAACGACAACGTCTCGTTCATCGTCGTTCACGCCATCGACAACGCCCAATACGGCGAAATGTTCGATCCGATCGAGACGGAGCAGATTCTGACGGCGATGAAATACCAGGTGCCGCTGCTGACCGATCAGCTCGAACTGCAGGACCGCATCATCGAGGCGGAAGTGCCCGTGCAGGTGTTCGACATCGAAGATTTCGAATATGCGGTCGAAGTCGGAACGGAAGCGGACTGGGAGACGAGCCGGGATCTGTAACGGCGCGCGGATCCATGCCTTGAATCCATCGCGGGTTCAAGGTTTTTTTGTGCCCGGACATGCGCGGATTGGAAATAACCGGATGCGTTTCGGGGCATGCTAGGTTCGAATCCGGAAAGATGGGGGCGATCTGGCATGATGACGGGACGCAGATGGGGGTTCCGGCGCGGACCGGAGTCCGAGACGCGCGAGCTGATCGCGCTGGACGGCAGCCTTGAGGAGATCCGCGAACGGTTCGGTGTGGTGAAGATCGACGCGGATTACGAACCCAGGGAGGAAATCGAACCGACCGATCCCGTGCCGATTGTCGTCGGGCGGCGGCGCGAGAGAAGGCTGCTGGACGCGCGGTGGGGGCTTTTTCCGTTCTGGGCCAAGGACGCCGTGCATGCCGACCTGCATGGCGTGATCGGCAAACCGGGGTTCGACCGGCTCATCCGGAAACAGCGCTGCATCGTGCCGGGAACGGCGCTCGCGACGCTCACGGAGGACGGGCGGTTCCGCCGCGTCGTGCGGCTTGAGCCGCGGGAAGGCGGCGTGTTCGGCATGGCGGGGCTGTACGAGGAATTCGTCAGTCCGAGCGGTAGGCTGCATCGCGCGTTCACGATCATGACGGTGGACGGCCGGTCGGGACCCGGGGCCAATCGCAGCCGCATGCCGCTGCTGCTCGGAGAAGCCGAAGCGGATCAGTGGCTCGACCCCGGGCGAAAAATGGACGGCGCGTGGAACGTGCATTTCCATCTGCCCGACGGAGAACGGTGGATCGAGCGCACGGTCGTGCGCAGGATCGAACGGGCCGCGCAGGGGTGAGCCGCTAACCTCGGGGTTACCAACTTACGTCCGTTTCAGTTCTGTTGTAAACACGTGTTTTCGGCTATAATGGAAGCGATGCCACATATTCGAAAACCAGGTCGGCATCAAGCGAAAGGAGAAACGGATGGAAACGGCGATTCTCGGAAGAACGGGCCTCAGGGTGACGAAACTCGGCTACGGCGCGATGGAAATTCGCGGACGGCGGGTATGGAGCGGCAGACCGGTGACGGACGAGCAGGCGGAGACCATTTTGAACGCGGTGCTGGATGCCGGCATCACGTTCATCGACACGTCCTATGATTACGGCATGAGCGAGGAGTACATCGGGAGGTTCATCAGCAAGCGTCGGAGCGAATACATCCTCGCGACGAAATGCGGCTGCACGCTCGTCAACTGTGGCGACCACGACGAGACGCCGCACGTGTGGACGCGCGAGAATCTGCTGCACAACATCGACACCAGTCTGAAGCGGATGCGGACCGACTATGTCGACGTGCTGCAACTGCACGGCCCGACGCCGCAGCAGGCGGAGGAGGGCGAGCTGGTCGAGACGCTGAAGGAGATTCAGAAGGCCGGCAAGGCGCGCTGGATCGGCATTTCCTCCTACATGCCGAACATCCAGCCGTTCATCGCGTCCGGCGAGTTCGATACATTCCAGATTCCGTATTCGGCAATCGAGCGGGAGCACGAGGACATCATCGCGCAGGCGGCGACCGGCGCGGGCATCATCATCCGCGGCGGAGTCGGGCAGGGCGAGCCCGGCGCCGGACGCGGCCCGGTCGACCGGTGGTCGTATTGGGAGAAGGCGAAGCTGGACGAGCTGCTGGGCGAAGGGGAGAGCCGCACCGCGTTCATGCTGCGCTTCACGCTCAGCAACCCGCATATGTCGACGACGATCGTCGGCACGCTGCGGCCCGAGCATCTTGCGGAGAACGTGCGCGCGGCGGAGAAGGGACCGCTGCCGGCCGACGTGTACGAGGAAGCGAAGCGCAGGCTTCTGGACGCCGGCATGGGCCCGAGCGATACATACAGGCGCTGAGACGGCGCGGACATCACGGCAAAGGGGAGGAATGCAGCAATGTTTTATCGCACGCTTGGCCGGACCGGGCTGAAGGTTTCGGAAATCGGGTTCGGCGCGTGGGGGATCGGCAAGACATCCTGGATCGGCGCGGACGATGACGAATCGATCCGGGCGCTCCATCGGGCGATCGACCTCGGCTGCAACTTCATCGACACCGCCCTCGGCTACGGGGAAGGGCACAGCGAGCGGCTCGTCGGCGAGGTCGTCCGCGGCCGGAGCGAGACCGTGTACGTCGCGACCAAAATTCCGCCGAAGAACCGGATCTGGCCGGCCCGTCCGGGGACGCCGGTGTCCGATGCGTTTCCGGCGGACCATGTGATCGCCTGCACCGAGCGCAGCCTGTCGAACCTCGGCCTCGACGCGATTGACGTGCAGCAGTTCCACGTCTGGTCGGACGAATGGGTGGGCGAAGGCGACTGGCTGGAGGCAGTGCGGAAGCTGAAGGAGCAGGGCAAGATCCGATACTTCGGCATCTCGATCAACGACCACGAGCCGAACAACGCGCTCAAGCTGATCGAGACCGGCGTCGTCGACACCGTGCAGGTCATCTACAACATGTTCGACCAGAGTCCCGAAGACGCGCTGCTGCCGGCCTGCGAGAAGCACAAGGTGGGCGTCATCGTCCGCGTCGCCCTTGACGAGGGCGGGCTGACGGGGCGCATCACGCCGGAGACGACGTTCCCGGAGGGGGATTTCCGGAATCATTATTTCGGCGGTGACCGCAAGCGGGAAGTGTATGAACGCGTGCAGCGGATCGCGGCCGATCTCGGCATCGGGCTCGAGGACATGCCCGAGGCGGCGCTGCGCTATGTGCTCAGTCATCCGGCCGTTTCGACCGTCATTCCGGGCATGCGTTCGGTGCGCAATGTCGAGCGGAACATGGCGGTCGGCGACGGCAAAGGGCTGCCCTCGGAGCAGGTCGCGAAGGTGAAGCCGCACCGCTGGGTGCGCAATTTCTACCGCTGACGGGCGCCGTCTTGGCGCCGGCATGGCGGGAAAGGAGCGGAGCGGCATGAAGCTGCTGTTCGTCGGCGGAACCGGCGTGATCAGCCAGGCGGTGTCGCGGCTTGTCCTCGAGCAGGGGCACGAGCTGTGGCTGTTCAATCGCGGCAACCGGCGGGAGCTCGTTCCCGACGGGGCGAAGGTGATCGAAGGCGATATCCGTAACCCGGCTGCGGCGGCGGAGGCGCTGCGCGGCCACGAATGGGACGCGGTCGTCGACTGGATCGTGTTCACGCCGGATCAGGCGCGGGCGGATATCGAGCTCTTCAGGGGCAAAACCCGGCAGTACGTGTTCATCAGTTCCGCGTCGGCCTACCAGAAGCCGCTGCGGCACTACATCATCTCGGAGGCGGCGACGCCGCTCGGGAATCCGTACTGGGAGTATTCGCGCAACAAGATCGCCTGCGAGCGGCTGCTGATGGACGAATACCGGGCTTCCGGATTCCCGGTGACGATCGTCCGGCCGTCGTTCACGTACGGTGACACGATGATTCCGGCGGCGATCAACAGTTGGACGAAGCCGTGGTCGATCGTCGACCGGATGCGGCGCGGCAAGCCGATCATCGTGCACGGCGACGGCACATCGCTGTGGACGATGACGCACAACACGGATTTCGCCGTCGGCTTCGCCGGCCTGCTCGGAAGGCCCGAGGCGATCGGCGAAGCCTACCACATCACGTCCGACGAGGTGCTCACCTGGAACCAGATCTACGAGGCGATCGGCCGGGCGGCGGGGGTCGAGCCGCAGCTCGTCCATATCGCGTCGGACTTCATTGTGTCGCACTGGCCGGAAATGGAGGGCGGGCTGCTCGGCGACAAGGCGGTGAGCGCCGTGTTCGACAACGCGAAGATCCGCGCGCTCGTGCCGGCGTTCAGGCCGAAGGTGCCGTTCGCCGAGGGCATCCGGAGGACGATCGCCTGGTTCGAGTCCGCGCCGGACCGGCAGGCGACGGACGACGAATGGAACGCGCGCTGCGATCGGCTGGTCGAAGCGCATGAGCGCGCAAGGCGGACGCGCATCGGGGATTGACGGGAAGGCCACGCTTCATCCGATTGGAGGCTCTGGCATGAAAATCGTTCTGGCGCCGGATTCGTTCAAGGGATCGGCAAGCGCCGCGCGATTGTGCGACGCTTTCGCTTCCGGCATACGGTCCGTTCTGCCGGACGCCGAAATCGTCAAACTGCCGCTCGCGGACGGCGGCGAAGGGACGATGGAGCATTTGGTGGCGGCCACCGGCGGGCAAATCCGCACCGTACCGACGGTCGATCCGCTCGGCAGGCCGATCGAAGGGCGTTACGGGGTGCTCGGCGACGGGAAGACGGCTGTCATCGAGCTGGCCGAGGCGTCCGGCCTGACACGGCTGGCCCCGGAGGAGCGCGATCCGCGCCGGACGACGACCTACGGCACGGGACTCCTCATCAAGGCCGCGCTCGACGCCGGCATCCGCTCGTTCCTCATCGGACTCGGCGGCAGCGCGACGAACGACGGCGGCGCGGGGCTGCTGCAGGCGCTCGGCCTGCGGCTGCTCGACGAAGAAGGCCGCGAACTGGAACGCGGCGGCGCCGCGCTGGCCCGGCTCGCGGCCATCGTCGGCTCATCGTTCGATCCGCGCATCCGGGAAAGCCGGTTCGTCGCCGCCTGCGACGTCGACAATCCGTTGACCGGGCCGAACGGCGCTTCGGCCGTGTTCGGACCCCAGAAAGGCGCCGACGCCGAGGCGGTCCGCGAGCTTGACGCCGCGCTGGAGCGCTACGCGGCGATCGTCGCGCAACATACGGGCGTCCGGGTGCGGACGATGCCGGGCGCGGGCGCGGCGGGCGGCGCGGGAGCGGCGCTGTTCGCCTTCCTGAACGCCGGGATGAAGCCCGGGGCCGAGCTTTTGATGCAGGCGGCGGGGTTCGCGGAGAAGATCCGCGGCGCTTCGTGGATCGTCACCGGGGAAGGGCGTCTGGACAGCCAGACGGCATCGGGGAAGCTGGTCAGCCGGGTATGCGCGGCGGCGCGGAAGGCGGGGGTTCCGGTGATCGCGCTGTGCGGCAGCGTCGAACCGAACCCCGAATTGCCGGGCCGGATCGGCTTGACGGCGGCGTTCGCGCTGGCGCCCGGCCCGTGCGGGCTCGAGGAAGCGATGGCGTCCGCCGAGCGGTGGGCCGAGGAGCGCGCGGCCGCCGTGTTCCGGCTGATCGCGGCCGCGTCGAAAAGCCTGTAGCGGAAAAAAGGAGGCGGCAAATCCGATGGCACTGATTCAATGTCATTTCTTCTCCGAAGTGCTCGGTCTGAGCACGTCGATGACCGTCATTCTGCCGCAGCGGACGACGGCGCAGATCGGGATGAAGGGGGAGGCGTTCGCCGATCGCCACAAGACGCTCTGGCTGCTGCACGGCCTGAGCGACGACGACACGATCTGGCTGCGCCGCACCTCGATCGAGCGGTACGCCGCGCCCTACGGCCTGGCTGTCGTCATGCCGCAGGTGCACCGCAGTTTCTACACCGACATGCACCACGGCGGAAACTATTGGACGTTCCTGACCGAGGAACTGCCGATGCTCGCGCGCTCGTTCTTCCCGCTGTCGGATCGGCGCGAGGACAACTTTGTCGCCGGCCTGTCGATGGGCGGATACGGCGCGTTCAAATGGGCGCTCCGCCGGCCGGACATGTTCGCCGCGGCCGCCAGCCTGTCCGGCGCGCTGGACATGGCGGGCCGCCTGAAGATTGCGACGGATCCGGCATCCCGCGCGATGTTCGAGCAGATCTTCGGTCCGGATCCGGACATCGCCGGCACCGAGCATGACCTGCTCTGGCTGCTGGAACAGACCGGCCGTTCGGACGGCCTGAAGCCGAAGCTGTACCAGTGCTGCGGAACGGACGATTTTCTGTATCAGGACAACCTGAACTTTACCGAAGCCTGCAAGAAGACGAATTACGACCTGACCGTCGTCTATGACGAAGGGGAGCACGAATGGGGCTACTGGGACCGCCACATCCAACGCGTGCTGGAGTGGCTGCCGCTGCAAGCCTGATCCGGTCCGTCACAGCACGCGGCGCGCCGTGACGATGCGCTTCTTCCAGTACGAGGAGTTCATGTCCGAGATCGTTACGCCGTGGCTGGACGAAGCGTGGATCATTTTGCCGTTGCCGATGTAGATCGCGACGTGGCTGATCGACTTGCCGTTCGTCTTGAAGAAGAGCAGATCGCCCTGGCTGATGCTTCCGCGGTCGACTTTTTCGCCCTTCGCGGCCTGCTCCTTCGACGTGCGCGGAAGATCGACGCCGAGCGATGCGTAGACGTGCCGGGTGAAAAGCGAGCAATCGAAAGCGACGGGTTCGCCGTTCTTGATGAGGCCGCCCATCCGGTAGGGGGTGCCTATGTATGCCTTGCCGATCTCGATCAGTTTCTTCGATTCGTCGCTAGCCGCGGACGCGTGATCCGCCAGCGCCGCGCCGGCCGCTCCGTAACCGACTGCCGCAAGCAAAACGACGGCGAGACTTCTCTTGATGATGTTCTGTCGCATGCGCCTTGTCCCTCCTTGTCGATTGGCCTGCCGGCCGCTGTGTTTTACTATACCACAGCGTCCGGACGGCCTTTCCGGGCCATGAAAAATCGGATTCGCGGGACCGAAGGGACTCAGCCGCTTTATGAGATTCGCGTTAAAAAATTCTCATGCGCGGGCGGAATAAACCGGGCCGGAAACGGACACGCGGAAAACGGTTCGATCCCTGTCGATCGGTTATGGCGCGTTCCGAACCGGCATATGGAATGATTGCGAACCTGACAAGGATACCAAAAGGGGAGGATGACAGACATGAAGTACACGACGCTTGGCAAATCCGGATTGAAGGTGAGCCGTCTCTGCCTCGGAACGATGAACTTCGGTCCGACGACGGACGAGAAGGAGTCGTTCCGCATCATGGATGCGGCGCTTGACGCCGGCATCAACTTCTTCGATACGGCGAACGTGTACGGCGGACCGGGGAACCGGGGGCTGACGGAGGAGATCATCGGCAAGTGGTTCGCGCAGGGCGGCGGCCGGCGGGAGCGTGTCGTGCTGGCGACGAAGGTGTTCGGAAGCATGGAGGAGGAGGGCAATCCGAACGACGAGCGCGGTCTGTCGGCGTACAAAATCCGCCGCCACCTCGACGATTCGCTCCGCCGCCTCCGGACGGACCACATCGAGCTGTACCAGATGCACCACGTCGACCGCAGCGTCTCCTGGGAAGAGCTGTACGGGGCGTTCGAAACGGCGATCGCCCAGGGCAAAATCGGCTATGTCGGCGCGAGCAACTTCGCGGCCCGCGACCTCGTGAAGGCGCAGTACGAGGCGCAGAAGCGCGGTTTCCTCGGCCTCGTGTCGGAGCAGCACAAATACAGCCTGCTCTGCCGTCTGCCCGAGCTGGAGGTGCTGCCGGCCGCTCAGGAGCACGGCATCGGCGTGATCGCGTGGAGCCCGCTCGACGGCGGCGTGCTCGCCGGCAACTTCAATCCGCCGCAGGGGTCGCGCTCGGCGAACCACAAGGACAAGATCGAGAAGCTGCGCCCGCAGCTCGAACGGTTCTCGAAGCTGTGCCGCGAACTCGGCGAGTCCGAGGCGGTCGTGGCGCTGGCGTGGACGCTCGCACATCCGGCGATGACGGCGCCGATCATCGGTCCGCGCACGGTCGAGCAGCTCGAGAGCGCGCTGCGCGTCGTCGAACTGGAGCTGACGGCGGACGTGCTGCGCGAGCTCGACGAGATCTTCCCGGGACCGGGCGGATCGGCGCCGGAAGCTTACGCGTGGTGAACGTCGAAAGGAGCAAAAAAACGGTGGGCCGGGATCGCAAGTCCCGGTCCACCGTTTGGTTTTTTCGAAGAATTCACAATCTCACGTTGCTCGACGGGCCTTCGTCGCGGCGGGCGCGCGCCTGTTCGAGCTCGTCGTCCCATTTCAGATGGCGGTACTCGGCGGCCGCAGGGTCGCTCTCGAACCAGCGCATGAAGTCCTCCCACATTTCGAGCGGCCATTCGGAGTCGATCTGCGCGGTCGTGTACACCTTCTCGCGCAGGCGGATGAAGCCGAAGATATCGCGCACTTGCGATTTCTCGGCGCGAACGACCGCCTCTTCGGCCAGATGCGGCGGCACGAAGATGACGCCGCCCGGCGTGCCGATCACGACGTCGCCCGGCATGCAGATCGCGCCGCCGATCCGCGCCGGCACGTTCATGCCGACCATCGTGACGTCCATGATCGGGGTCGGATCGATCCCGCGGTAATAGACGTTGATGCCCTCGATGTCCACGACCTGCTGCAGGTCGCGAATGCCGCCCCAGATGACGGCGCCGCCGCGTTTCGTCCGCGTCGCGATGGCGGTGCCGAGGTTGCCGCCGATGTAGGTGCCCTGGAACACCTTGTCGAACATGTCGACCACGACGACATCATCCTCGACGAGCTGGTCGATGACCCACTGGTTGAAAAAGCCGCGCCGGCCTTCCTGTTCATGGCCGTATTTCAGCAGCGTCTCGTGCAGGTCGGGGCGAAGCGGCACCATGACGGCCGTCACCGCGCGGCCGACCATGATCCGGTCCGGGTGGACGATTTTGAAGTTGCCTTCGAACTGGTATTTATAGCCGTTCATCCAGAGCGGCGCCCAAGCTTCCTCGAGCGTAATCTTGCGCATCCGTTCGAGGATGTCGTCCGGCACCTTCGGGCGGCCGTTCGGGAAGCGTTCGCCCTTCCACAGCGGCGTAAGCTGGATGATGTCTTCGCGATTGTCAAACTTCATGTCGGTTGGCACCTCGCCGTTTTCATATTCGGGTACTGCCGTTCCCTGATGAGGGGAGGAGCCGCTTCCCGCGGGAAGCGGCCCTGCCGAAAGCGGTCAGCTCCAGAGCCGGTCGTTGCCGACGTAATGGTTCCATTCGTCGGTCGGTTCCCACAGGCCCGGCACTTCCGGATGCAGATGCTGGGCGATCACTTCATCGTTCAGTTCCTCGATGCCGAGGCCCGGCGCGTCCGGAACGTGGATGAAGCCGTTCTGGACCAGCGGCTTCGGCAGCTTCGGCGCGATGATGATGTCGTCCCACCACGGCACGTCGACCGAGTGGAACTCAAGCGCCAGGAAGTTCTCCGTCGCGGCGGCGACGTGCACGGCCGCGAGACAGGCGATCGGGCTTTCCGCCATGTGAATCGCCATCGCGACGCCGTAGTCCTGCGCCATGTCGCCGATTTTCTTCGTCTCGAGAATGCCGCCCGTCGTCAGCACGTCCGGATGGATGATCGAGACGGCGCCGGATTCGAGCAGGGGCTTGAAGTTCTCCTTCAGGTAGATGTCCTCGCCCGTGCAAAGCGGGGTGGAGACGGCCGCCGCCAGACGCTTCCATTGGTTCGTGTACTGCCACGGGATCATGTCTTCCATCCAGGCCAGATTGTACTTGTCGATCCTGCGGCCGAGCTTGATGCAGTCCTCGACGCCGATGTGGCCGAAATGGTCGATCGCGAGCGGCACTTCATAGCCGATCTCGGCGCGCACTTCCGCCACGTACTGCTCGAGCATGTCGAGCCCCTTCTCGGTTACGTGGATGCCCGTGAACGGGTGCGCGATGTTGTTGTAGTAGTACTGGCGGTTCTTCAGCCGGCGCAGCTCCTCGATCGAAATGTTCGGGTTGCGGCGCGCTTCCCAGTACTCGCGGTTCGCGGCGCGCCATTCCTCGAGGAAGCCGAGCGGCGCGCTCAGCGTGCCCGGCTCGTCGATGATCTGGCCGATGCCGAGGTCCATCTTGAGGAAGGTGTAGCCCTTCTCCATTCGCTTCTTGAGCGCCTTGCCCATCGCGGTGCCGGTGTCCTTGCCGTCCACGTCGGTGTCGCAGTACATCCGGATCTTGTCACGGAACTTGCCGCCGAGCATCTGATAGATCGGGATGCCGTAGGCTTTGCCCGCGAGGTCCCACAGCGCGATCTCGATGCCGCTGACGCCGCCGCCCTGGCGCGCGTGGCCGCCGAATTGCTTGATGCGGCGGAACAGCTTGTCGATGTTGCACGGATTCTCGCCGAGCAGGCGGGGCTTCAGCATCTGCGCGTACACCTTGTCGGCGCCGTCGCGCACTTCGCCAAAGCCCACGAGACCCTGGTTCGTGTACACCTTGATCAGGCTGCAGTGCATCGGCGCGCCGACGATGTCGGCGAACCGGATGTCCGTGATGCGCAGTTCCGACGGGCTGGAAAAGGTGTTGACGTGGGCGAGGGTGCTTTCGTACGTTTCTGCTTTCTTGCTCGTCATGGTTCCCGTTCTCCTTCTTCTCGTGAAAATAACGCGAGGCCGCGTTCCTTGCGTCAGTCGGCAGCCTGTTTCATTTTGGCGTCCATGTAGTGCATCAGGAACCCGCCGTCCACCCGTATGTCCGCGCCGTTGACGTAGCGGGATTCGTCGGAGGCGAGGAACAGCACGACCTCGGCGAGATCGTCGTGGGTTCCGAGCTGCGCGTTCGGCACTTTGGTGCGGTAATGTTCGTACAGCAGCGAAAGATCGCTCCGGAAGCGTTCGTCATCGCCTTCCACCGGGCCGAATTCGATCGCGTTGACCGTGACGCCGCTGCGGCCGAGCCTGAGCGCGGCTTCGCGCGTCAGCATTTTCACGGCGCCCTTCGCGGCGCTGTACGCGAACGATGATCCGGTCGGCTTCTCGGCGTGGATCGAGCTGATGAAGACGATCTTGCCGCGACGTCGCGCGGCCATCCGTCCGCCGACCGCCTGGGCGCAGATGAAGGCGGATTTCGCGTTGTGGTCGATCAGCCTCCGGAACCAGTCCTCGGTGCCGTGCTCGATCGTTCCCGGCTCGGCCAGATCGTTGTTGTGAACCAGAATGTCGACATCGCCGAGTTCGCGCGAGGCGGTCTCGAGCATCCGATCCACTTCGTTCCTGCTGCAGGTGTCGATGTTCACGACCATCGCCCCGCGGCCGGACGAGAGGCACCGGTCCAGCTCTTCCCGGATTGCGCCGCCGCCGGACGCGCTGTTCAGGATGAACGAAGCGCCTTCGGCGGACAGCCGTCGGATGACGGCCCGACCGGACGGACTGTCGGCCTCGGTCAGGAAGACGATTTTACCTCCGAGTCTCATGTATCCCCACCTTCCGTGCGAATGGGCTGCTTTGCATGCGGTTACAGCACCAATGTTACATAACCGGTCAGGAGCGTCAAGAAGACGTTCTTGACTCTGAAGTGGACAAATTTGATCTCGCCTGTTTGAAGATCAAGAAATCTGAGAAACCGGCAAGAGATTCGCGTCAACACCGCATGTTTTCGCTGATCAAGTCCATTATTCCCGGCTCGGGGAGCATCCATGCGCGGCGGCCGGAGGAGGCGGCCACTGGAGCGCATTGAGGAAGGCGCGATCCGGACGGGGAGGAGGGACGCCATGGCAAAATCGCAAGCATATACGACAAGATCACCGATAGTTCCGAAGGAGAAAACGCGGTAAGATGGAGGCGGTTGCAAACCTTTTCAGAAGCAAGGAGTGTCGGATATGTCCAAAATCAGGGTGGCCGTCATCGGCTGCGGTTCGATTTCGAAACATCGTCATATCCCCGAATACGCGGCGAACCCGTACGTCGAACTGGTCGCGTTCTGCGACACTGTGCTCGAGCGGGCCCAGGCGTATGCGGGCACATACGGCGGACGGGCCTACGCGGACTACAGGGAGCTGCTGGCCGCCGAAAAGCCGGACGCGGTCAGCATCTGCCTGCCGAACCATCTGCATGCGCCCGTGTCGATCGCGGCGGCGGAAGCCGGCGCGCACGTGCTCGTCGAGAAGCCGATGGCGGGAAACCGCGAAGAGGCGGAGGCGATGATCGATGCCGCGCGCAAGAACGGCGTCTTCCTGATGGTCGCCCACAACCAGCGGCTCATGCCGCCGCATGTGAAGGCGAAGGAAATTCTCGATTCCGGCATTCTCGGCAAAGTGCTGACGTTCCGCACGTCGTTCGGCCATCCGGGACCGGAAGGTTGGAGCATCGACGGACGGAACAGTTGGTTCTTCGACAAGCCGCGGGCGATCATGGGCGCGATGGGCGACCTGGGCGTGCACAAATCGGACCTCATCCGCTATCTGCTCGGCGACGAGGTGGCCGAAGTGTCGGCCTTCATCTCGACGCTGCACAAGGACGGAACGGAAGTGGACGACAACGCGACGTGCATCCTGCGCATGAAGAGCGGCGCGATCGGCACGCTCGTCGCGAGCTGGACGTATTACCGCGGCGAGGACAACAGCACGGTCCTCTGGTGCGAGAACGGCGTCATGAAGATCGGAACCGACCCGCAGGACCAGGTGATCGTCGAGCTCAGGAACGGCGAGACGCAGCGCTACAGCGTCGGCGCGATCGCGACGAACGAGAAGCAGACGGCGAGCGGCATCATCGACGAGTTCGTGCATTGCATCGTCACGAACACGCCGCCGCGCATCTCCGGCGAGGAAGGGCTGAAGTCGCTGAGCGTCATCCTCGCGGCGTTCGAGTCGCAGGCGACCGGCCGCGCGGTCAGGCTGCAATAAGCTTGGGAATCCCGCGAGACAAGCCAGGCTCCGGATCGACCGGAAGCCTGGCTTTCGCTTTGCCGCGTCACACGATGATGTCGATCGCGCGGGGCTCGGCGCGGATATCGAGCGGCGTCAGGCCGTCATCCTCGCCGTCGGCATGCATCGCGAGAGGGGATGCCGCTTCGAGCCGGATGCGGCTGCCGCGGAAGAACGAGACGCCGGCGATCGAGGTGTGCTTGCCGTTGTAGACCAAGGGAAAAGCGGCCAGCAGCTTCAACCGGGTCATGTTCTGCACGACGCAGACATCGAGCAGCCCGTCGTCCGGTGAGGCTTCCGGATTGATCTTCATGCCGCCGCCGTAGGATGGAATGTTCGAGACCGATACGAGCCAGATCCGCCGCAAAACATGGCGCTCGCCGTCCACCACCAGCGCTGCGTCGACGGGGCGATAGGCGAACAGCACGCGGATGAGCAGGAGCGCGTAGGCGAGCCGGCCGAGGCGGAACCGGCCGAGCAGCCGCTTGAGCGGAGAGCGGTTGACCGCGACGGCCACCGCCGCGTCGAGTCCCGCGCCGTACGAGCTGAGCGCGGCGCCGCCTCCGCAGGCGCGGATGACGTCGATGCGCCGGGTTCGGCCTTCGCGCACCGCCTCAAGGAGGTTGGAAAGCGCTTCCGCGGGATCGGACGGTATGCCGTGTCCGCGCGCGAAGTCGTTGCCCGATCCTGCCGGGATGAACGTGAGCGCGGGCGGGTTTCGGGATTCGTCGCCGCCACCGTCGTCCAGCAGTCCGAGCGCGGCTTCCCGCAGCGTGCCGTCGCCGCCGACCACGACGACCACATCCCGCGCGGTCGGATCTCCGCCGCTTGCGGCGGCATCCGCCGCAAGCCGCCGGCATATGCCGACCGCCTCTCCGGCCGACTTCGTCATATGGACGGCATGCGGCATGCCGGCGTTCACGAGCAGCGGCTCGATCCGGCGCCATGCGCGCAGCGACTTGCCGTTGCCTGCCGCGGGATTGATGATGAAATGCAGCATCGTCTCCATCGCCCCAATTCCGTTTCATGTTGTAAATGATTTATGGCGTTAAATATCAACGGATCAAGATTTTTCGAGGCCGAAGGCTTCCGCGATCAGCCGGAAGGAGGCAAGCCGCTTGCCGAAATCATGGATCGGGCCGACGATCAGCAGCTCATCCGCCGCGTACTCTTCCGCGAGCCGTTCCAAACCTTCGCGCACCCGGCTCGGCGTGCCGACAATCCGGCGGCTGCGCGCGCGGCGGATCAGCTCCAGGTCGAACTCGGTGTACGGCCAGTTGCGCGCGGTTTCGACGGAGGGCAGATGGGGCAGCTCGAATCCGCGCTCGATGCCGAGGAAGTAGAGATCGGTGCTGAGCGCCAGTTCGTTCGCTTCCTCTTCCGTTTCGGCGCAGATCGCGAGCACCGCGGCCAGCGCGCGCGGCTTGTCTCCGAGACGGCCCGGGCGGAAGTGCTCCTTGTACCAGCGGATGGCTTCCGGTCCGCCCGGCGTCCCGAAAAATTGGGCGAAGCCGTACGATGTGCCGAGCTGCGCGGCGATGCGCGCACTCTCGTCGCTCGAGCCGAGCAGCCAGATTTCGGGATGCGTATCGACCGACGGCGAGGCGAGCAGGCCGGGGAAGCGGTGCTCGTCCGTCGTCTCCTGGAAATAGTCGATCAGGTCGAGCACCTGCTGCGGATATTGGTCGTAGTGGTACGTCCTGCCTTCGTGGAGCGCCCGCGTGGAGAGCGGACGCCCGCCGAGCGCGCGGCCGAGGCCGAGGTCGATCCGGCCCGGATGGAGCGCCTCGAGCAGACGGAAGTACTCCGCCACCTTGTAGGCGCTGTAATGGGGCAGCATGACGCCGCCCGAGCCGACGCGGATGGTTCGCGTGGCAGCCGCCACGTGGGCGATCAAGATTTCGGGGCTCGAATGGGCCAGCGAACGGCTGCCGTGATGCTCCGACATCCAGAACCGCGAATAGCCCATCTTCTCCGCCTCGACGGCGAGCATCGTCGTCTCCCGGAGCGCGTCCGATGCCGTTTTGCCTTCGCCGATCTGCGATTGATCCAGTATGCCGAGTCTGAACATAACCTGTCGCTCCGTTTCGCATGGGGGGTAATGGATATCACGGCTGCGTTCCGCGGGTTTGTTTTCCGTCGGGCCGCGTCGCTTTCTCCAGCGCCTCGAGCAGCCGGTACGCCTCTTCGTCCGACCGTCCGCAGTGCTCCTCGGACGGCGCGAAGGCGCGGCACACCTCCGGCCGTTCGGGACGCCCGAAGAGGGCGCATCGCCGGTCGGCCGTCAGGTGGACGCACGGAACGCCCGCCGGCTTGCCTTCCGGCATGCCGGGAATCGGCGACGAGATCGAAATGACGACGCAGCAGGCGGCGCAGCCGACGCGGCATTCCATGCGGGGCACCTCCGCTTTCCGTTTCGTAGGCTTTCACTCCTTACGATACTACACCACAAGCGGCGCTGTCGAACATTCGCATGCTTGCGGTGGTCCCGCATGGTGCGATATACTTACGGAGGCAAAATCCTACAATAAGGGGAAGTAAACATGGGTAAGGTACTCATTTTCGGGCACAGGAACCCGGACACCGACTCGATTTGCTCGGCCATCGCCTACGCCGAACTGAAGACGAAGCTCGGGCAGCAGGTCGAAGCGGTCCGCCTCGGCGCCGTCAACGCGGAGACGCAATATGCGCTCGACTATTTCAAGACGGAGGCGCCGCGGCTCGTCGAGAAGGTGGCGGAGGAGACGGATACGGTCATTCTCGTCGATCACAACGAGCGGCAGCAAAGCGCCGAAGACATCGCGCAGGTGCGCGTCGCCGAGGTCATCGACCACCATCGCATCGCGAACTTCGAGACGGCCGGTCCGCTGTACTATCGCGCTGAGCCGGTCGGCTGCACGGCGACGATCCTGAACAAGCTGTACAAGGAGAACGGCGTCGCCGTCGAGCCGCGCGTCGCGGGCCTGATGCTGTCGGCGATCATTTCCGACTCGCTGCTGTTCAAGTCGCCGACGTGCACGCCGGAAGACGTCGCGGCCGCGCGCGAGCTCGCGGACATCGCCGGCGTGAATCCGGAGGAATACGGCCTCGCGATGCTCAAGGCGGGCGCCGATCTCAGCAAGAAGACGGTGGACGAGCTGCTCAAGCTCGACGCGAAGGAGTTCCAGATGGGCAGCGCGAAGGTCGAGATCGCGCAGGTCAACGCCGTCGACGTGAACGACGTGCTGTCGCGGCAGGCCGAAGCGGAGGACAAGATCCGCGCGATCATCGACGCGAAGGGGCTCGACCTGTTCCTGTTCGTCGTGACGGACATCCTGAATAACGACTCGGTCGGCATCGCCCTCGGCAAGCGGGCGGACGCGGTCGAACAGGCCTACGGTGTCAAGCTGGAGAACAATCGCGCCGTCCTGAAGGGCGTCGTCTCGCGCAAGTCGCAGATCGTGCCGGTGCTGACGGAGACGCTGGCCGGCCAATAATGCGGACAAATCGAAATCCCGCGGACCCGTGCCGCGGGATATTTTCATGCTCCGGAAAGGTATATGTTGGATGATCGGGGGACACAATGAGCGTGAACCAAGGAGGTATGCCCCATGATCCGCTGGATTGCGCGCATCAACCTGCTGGCCGCGTTCGCTGTTCTCCTCGTGTTCCATCTGCTGCTGTATTATTTTATGGAAACGAAGAATTGGCTGTCCATCGCGCTGCTCGCTTCGATCGTCGAGACGGGGGTGCTGGCGCTCATCCAGATCGCCATCGGCGAGCGGGAGGAGGACAGGGTCCGCTGACACCTGCTCCGCCGGATGCGATTTGCGCGCTACATCCCGGCCTGCTTCGACAGCCAGTTGGCAATGCGCTGCAGGTCCTCGGCGGATACGCCGGGCGCGAACTCTTCCGGCAATTCGCCGAGATCGGGAATCGGGCCGCTGTACCCGGGAACGCCGGCATACGCCTCGAGCGGACCGCCGTCGATCGGATGCGTGCCGCGCCAGATCCGGGCAATCTGTTGATAGTCGTTGTCGCTGAATGTGTAGAGCCGGCGATGCTCGCCGCGCTCCTCCCAGGGACGGGCCGCGTCGAACGCCTTGTTGTCCAGCCGCGGAACGGGCAAAATCTTCGTGACGTCGACGCCCGTGATGATTTCGAGCGCCTTGGCGTAAGCCAGGATGTGCACGCCGCCGCGGACGAGCAAATAGCCGATCATCGCGCGGGCCGTCGGATGGCTGGTCATCTCGTACACCCGCATTTTGTGCGTCCGCGCGCCGATCTCCAGATAGAAGTTGTGCAGCAGATCGAAGATCAGATTGCCGCTCGAGACGACATAGGTGCCGTTCCACGGCCGGCCCATCGAATCCACAGGCAAGGCGGTCTGGGCGCTGTCGATGAAATGGATCGACATGCGCAGATCCTTGGCCGATCCGAGCGGCGTCGAATCCGGATCGCCCGGCCTCGTCGTGCCGGTCAGCATCAGGTTGATCGTGTTGGCGACCAGCTCCACATGGCCGACTTCTTCCGCCGTGATGCTCGCCACCAGGTCGTAGAACGGCCGCAGCTTCGATTTGCCGCGAAAATTGAACGACTGATACAAATAGTTGTTCAGCGTCGACATTTCGCCGAACTTGCCGCCGAGCAGTTCCTGGACCGCGCTGGCCCCGTTCGGATCCGGGTGCGACGGCATCGGCAGTTCGATCAGCAGACTGTCTATTCGTTTGAACATGCGGATCCCTCCTTGTCTCGTCGTAATTTGCCCTCTGAACCACATGTGTATGAGCTGCGGATTGTCCCTTATGCGATACGCGCGCATGAATCGGCTGCGGCGGGGCATACTAGCCGGCGGAACAAGTTCATGCCATTCCGAAGGAGTGATTGCGGTGTCGCTCATACCGTACGACCCGATTCGCCAGATCGACGCGCTGCGCCGCAACATGGACCGGATCTTCGAGGACTGGCCGCTGGCCGGTCGGTTCATGGACAGCGCGGGATTCGGCCGCATCGATCTCTTCGAGACGGAGAACGAACTGGTCGCGCAGTGCGAAGTGCCGGGGCTCGAGAGCAAGGAGGATGTCGAGATTTCGGTCGACCAGCAGATGCTGACGATCTCCGGCCGGGTGAAGGCGGCGGAACAGATCAAGGAGGAGCAATACCATCGCCGCGAACGGTTCACGGGCAAATTCACCCGCTCGGTATCGCTGCCCGTGCCCGTCTTGTCGGAGGGGATCGCCGCATCCTACCGCAACGGCATTCTCGAGATCCGCATGCCGAAGATGAAGGGCGACCAGCGCAGGCGGATCGATGTGCAATTCCATTGATCGCGGATACGGCGCCGGCCGGACCTCGGGTCCGGCCGGTTGAGCTTGGCGTCAGATCCCTTCGCGGAACACGTCGATGAACAGGCGGGCGCTGCGGGACAGATAACGGTCCTTCAGCCAGAGGATGCCGACCTCGGACGACAGCGACGAGTCGGCGAGCGGAATCGCCTTCGTGCCGGGCGGCGGGGAAGCCGCGAGCACCGAGCGCGGCAGCAGCGCGACGCCGAGTCCGGCCGACAGGAGCGACGAGATGACGGCGACGCTGGAGCATTCGGCGATGACGCGCGGTTCGAAGCCGTGCCGCCGGCATTCGGCGACGATCCGCTCGTGCATCGCCTTCGTCCGGTCGGTGCGCAGCGTCAGGAACGGACGGGAGGCGAGCTCCGACAGCCGGATCGAATCCGGGACGGGGCGGGGGAGCCAGTCGTCCGGAATGACCGCGTCGAACGGTTCGGACGGCAGGGGGAAAATTTCGCAGCCGTGGTCCACTTCCGGCGCTTCGAACGGCAGGCGGGCGACGACGAGTTCGACGGCGCGCCGGGACAGGCGGCTCCCGAGCAGCTCATGGTCGCCCTCCGTGATTTTGAAGGTGACGCCGGGATGGACCTCGCGGAACCGTTTGATGCGCGGCGGCAGCAGGGAGACGCACGAGACGACGGCGCCGATCGACAGCGTGCCCGTGATGCCTTCGTGCAACTCCTTCACTTCCGTCACGATCTCGCCGAACTGTGTGAGCAACTGCTCGGCGCGGCTGCGCAGCCGCTCGCCGGCCGGCGTCAGCGTCATCCGTCTGCCGGAACGGTCGAACAGGGCGACGCCGAGCTCCTCTTCCATCAACCGGATCTGCCGGCTGAGCGGCGGCTGCTCCATGTTCAGCTTCTTCGCGGCGCGCGTGACCTGACCTTCCTCGGCGACCGCGAGAAAATACCGAAGCTGGCGAATGTCCATCCGAATCATCTCCCGTATGAACATACCGATAAGGTATGCAAAATCGACAAAACCGATATTTCAAATATAGATGAAACGCTGTTATGATGACAATAGAACGTGCGGGGCGGCAGGATTCGACTTGCGAATGTAAGCGCTTGCCATGCCCCTGATCAAGGAGCGGATGGACCATGCAAAGCGGCACATTGCCGGAAATCGAACTGCATTTGACGCGTGACGGGAAGCCGAAACCGTCCGGCGAGAGGCTCAAGTTCGGGCGAATCTTCACGGATCACATGTTCGTCATGGACTACGAGGAGGGGCGCGGGTGGCACAGTCCGCGCATTGTGCCGTATCAGCCGATCACGCTCGAGCCGTCGGCGATGGTGTTCCACTACGCCCAGACCGTGTTCGAGGGACTCAAGGCGTTCCGTGCGGCCGACGGGCGCATCCGGCTGTTCCGGCCGGAAATGAATGTGCGCCGGCTCAACCGCTCGTGCGCGCGGCTCAGCATCCCGACCGTCGACGAGCGGCTCGCGCTCGAAGCGATCCGCAAGGTGGTCGAGACGGACAGCGACTGGGTACCGTCGGAAGACGGCACGTCGCTCTACATCCGGCCGTTCATCATCGCGACCGAGCCGCATGTCGGCGTCGCGCCTTCGTCCACCTATCTGTTCATGATCATCATGTCGCCGGTCGGCGCCTACTATGCGGAAGGTCTGAAGCCCGTCAGCATCCTCGTCGAGACGCGCGACGTGCGCGCCGTTCCGGGCGGCGTCGGGGAGGCGAAGACGGGCGGCAACTATGCCGCCAGCCTCCGGGCGCAGCAGGAAGCCATGAAGTACGGCAGCTCGCAGGTGCTCTGGCTCGACGGCGTCCATCGCCGCTATGTCGAGGAAGTCGGCAGCATGAACGTCTTCTTCAAGATCGGCGATACCGTCGTCACGCCGGAGCTCGGCGGCAGCATCCTGGACGGCATCACGCGGAACTCGGTGCTCCGGCTGCTGGAGCATTGGGGCGTCAAGGCGGAGGAGCGCCGGATTTCGATCGACGAGATCATGGAGGCGCACCGGGAAGGCCGGCTCGAGGAAGCGTTCGGCACGGGAACCGCGGCCGTCGTGTCTCCGATCGGCGAGCTCGTTTACAACGGAGCCCGGTTTGCGGTCAACGGCGGTTCGATCGGCCCGCTGACGTCGAAGCTGTACGAGACGCTGACCGGCATCCAGTACGGCCGCATCGACGATCCGTTCGGCTGGATGACGGATGTCTGAAATCGGGTTTTCACAAATTCTCGAAAACTTACTTGACATATCGGAATTATATGCTAGTATAATGCACTGTGATCATCTACCGGTCGACCGGAGACATGACTACCCTGCGGAGGGAGCCATGTCTCCTTTCTTTTTCGGCCAATTCAGAAATGGGGAGGATGAACGCCGCATGGCATTCACGCTGCAAATCGGCGAGAAGGCGCCTGATTTCCGCCTGAAGGCGACCGACGGCAAGCATTACGGCCTGGAAGACTTCAAGGACGCGAAGGCGCTTGTCATCTGGTTCACGTGCAACCACTGTCCGTTCGTCAAGGGTTCCGACGAAGTGACGCGCAAGACGGTGGAAACCTACACGCCCCGGGGCGTTGCGTTCGTCGCGATCAACGCGAACAGCGCGACCTCCTATCCGGAAGATTCCTACGAAAACATGATCGCGCGGATGGAAGAGCACAAGTTCCCGTGGGTCTACCTGCATGACGCGACCCAGGAAGTCGCGCTCGCATACGGCGCGCTCCGGACACCGCATTTCTACGTGTTCGACGCGGACCGCAGGCTGATCTACACGGGCCGCGCGGTCGACTCGCCGAAGGATCCGGCGAACATCACGGTGAACGATCTGGAGAACGCGCTCGAAGACTATCTGGCCGGCCGTCCCGTCGCGGTGCCGCTGACCAATCCGATCGGCTGCAACGTCAAGTGGGAAGGCAAGGACAAGAAATGGATGCCGCCGGAGGCGTGCGATCTCGTGCCGGTGACGAAGCAGGCCTGAGGCGAAAACGGACGGCGACAAACACCTTGCGCCGGCGCGCCGGACGCGCGCGTCGGTCCGGCCACAAAACCCAGTAATTACATAAGAATGGTAAACTTAAGACACTCGACCGTATCAACGGAGATGTACTTCAGCCCGAAGTACGTCTCTTTTTCTTTTTCCGACTTTCGGTCCATCAAGTCCATGAACAGGCGGTGCCAAGGAATCATGAACAAACGGAATGCATTCATCATCGGGTTGATTGCGCTGCTGCTCTTCCTGTCCGGCTGCGGGAAAAGCGGCGAGACGACGGGAGCCGGCGGCAGCGGCGGCGCGGGAAGCGCGGCGTCCGCGTCCGGTTCGGGCGGCGGAAGCGAAGGCGACGGCGGGCAGAAGCCGGTTACGCTCCGCGTGCTGCGCGCCGGCATCACGGTGACGAAGGCGGAGTTCGACCACTACTTCGTCGAACCGATCAGGGAGAAATATCCCCACATCACGCTCGAATGGGTCGAGGCGCCAGAGGACGTCGAGCTCGAGCCGTTCATCACGCAGGGGAACGTGCCGGACATCATCATCGCGGCTACGACGGCCGCGACGAGCGACTACGAGCGGCTCGACCTGGTCGAAGATCTGACGCCCTACGTCGAGAAGTACAACGTGGACCTGAGCCGGCTGAAGCCGGTCGTCCTCGACACGATCCGGACGTATTCGCCGGAGGGCAAGCTGTCGGTGCTGCCGCTCTCGCTCAACCTGCCGGTGCTGTTCTACAACAAGGAAATCTTCGACAAGTTCGGCGTGCCGTATCCGAAGGACGAGCAGATGACATGGGATGAAGTCATCGAGCTCGGCAGGCAGGTGACGCGGACCGACGGCGGCGTGAACTACATCGGCTTCGACGTGAACGGCGCGAACAACATCGCGTCCGGACTCGACCTGACGATCCTCGATCCCGCGACCGGCGAGCCGACGCTGACGACGAACCCGGGCTGGACGAAGGTGTTCAACGTGCTGAAAAAGAGCTTCGAAGTCCCGGGCTACATCGGTCCCGACGGCCGCTACCAGTATGCGAATGACGACGACATTTTCTTCAACGAGCAGAACCTGGCGATGCTCGCGTTCAACCTCGCGCACCTCGTCGGTCCGCTCGAGGAGCTGCGGCAGCAGGGCATCGAGATCGATTGGGACATGGCTCCGTTCCCGAACTTCGAGGAAAATCTCGGCACGAACCGCGCGACGAACGTGCACGGCGTGTTCATCGCGAAGACGAGCAAGCACAAGGACGAGGCGTTCCAGGTCATCGCGAACCTGCTGACGGACGAGGTGCAGGAACGGCTGGCGCGCACGGGTCGCGTGCCGTCGGTTGAGAACAAGGATCTGGAGAAGCTGTACGGCGCCGACATTCCGGTGCTGCACGGGAAGAAAATCGAGAACATCTTCAAGACGGAGCCGCGCCGGGTGGTCAAACCGCATGAGTTCGAGCCCGACGTCCGGAAGTTCGTGAACGAGGCGACGAAGCGCATGGCGCTCGAGGGCATCGACGTCAACACGGCGCTCCGTGAAGCGCAAGAGGCGATCGAGAAGGAGGTCCGGACGCTGCGCGCAACGCGGTAACGAGACGTCCGGCGGCCGAAGGAGGCGGCGCCCATGGCAGACATCACGCTGAATCATGTGTACAAGCGGTACGGCAGGGACAAGCCCCCTGTCGTCCGCGACTTTCATCTCGAAATCCGGGACCGGGAGTTCCTCGTGTTCGTCGGCCCGTCCGGATGCGGCAAATCGACGACGCTGCGCATGATCGCCGGGCTCGAAGAGATCAGCGAAGGCGAGATCTACATCGGCGGACGGCTGGTCAACGATCTGCCGCCGAAGGACCGCGACATCGCGATGGTGTTCCAGAATTACGCGCTCTATCCGAATCTGACGGTCTACGAGAACATCGCCTTCGGCTTGCGCCTGCGCAAGCAATCCCGGCATGAGATCGATCTCGCCGTCCGGAAGGCCGCGCGCGCTCTCGAGATCGAGAGCGTCCTGGACCGCAAGCCGCGGGAGCTGTCGGGCGGCCAGCGCCAGCGCGTCGCGCTCGGCCGGGCGATCGTCCGCAACCCGCAGGCGTTCCTGATGGACGAGCCACTCTCCAATCTGGACGCGAAGCTGCGCGCCCAGATGCGGACGGAGCTCATCAAGCTGCACAAGACGCTCGGCACGACATTCATCTACGTCACGCACGATCAGATCGAGGCGATGACGATGGCGGACCGGATCGTCGTGATGAAGGACGGCGTCGTGCAGCAAATCGATACGCCCGAGAACATCTATGCGAAGCCGGCCAACCGATTCGTCGCCGGATTCATCGGCTCGCCCCGGATCAATTTCATCGAGGGGAAGATCGAAGAAGAGCCGGACGGGAGGCTCGCGTTCCACACGAACCGGTTCAAGCTCCCGCTCCCGCAGGACACGTCGGCGGCGCTGGCCCGCGCGAAACGGATCGGCAAGCCGGTCACGATGGGCATTCGGCCGGAGAACGTGAATCTGGAAGGGCTGTACGCCGACGCCGTCATCACGGGCGTCTTCAAGCTGGACGAGCTGATGGGGGCCGACCGGTACCTGCATCTCGACATCGGTCAGGACAGCCTGCTCGTCGTCCGCGTGAGCCCGCATTTCCGGCCGGCGGAGGGCGAGCTCGTCCGTGTCGTTCCGGATCTGTCGCGGGCGCTGTTCTTCCACCCGGACAGCGGCGAGCGTATCCATTGACATTATCGCGAAAGAGGAGTGCCGGCGTTGATTCAGGCATGGAAATCAGGCAGGCTGCGACTCGCAACGGTGCTACTGATCGTCATCCTGGCCGCGGCCGCAACCGTCGGGATCGTGGCCGGCGCCGGCGGCGCCCCGCCGGATCGGGCGGCGATCGATCCCGACCGGCTCACGGAAGGATTCATTTCCTGGCAGGATGACGACGCGATCGGACTTGATCAGGAACCCTACTATGCCGATGTGCTGCGGGAATGGCGGTCCGCCGGCCTCAAGCCCGCTTCCCGCGCGTTCGCCATCGATGCCGCGAAACCGTCCGCCGTGTCGGACGAGTCGGTCTTCCGCGTCGGACGGGTGGACGATGTGGATGGGGCTCTGATCTGGGAATCGACGGAGGAGAGCTGGGTCGAGTACCGGTTCACCGCGCCGGAAGACGGCCTGTACGAGATCCGGGTCGCGTACCGCCCGCTCACCGGCGGAGGCTGGACGCGCCCGATTGTCTGGGATATCACGCTGGACGGCGTCCGCCCCTACCGGGAGACGTCGTCGATCACGCTGTACCGGCTCTGGCGCGACCGGCTGCCGGTCAAGGTGAACGAGGACGGCGACCAGATCCGGCCGACCTCCGAAGACATCTCGACCTGGATGACGAAGCCGCTCATCGATTCCGGCGCCGCCTACGCGCTGCCCCTGCGCTGGGCTCTGACCGCCGGAGAGCACACGCTGCGCATTGCGGGCTACGAGCCGGTCGCGCTGAAGGAGATCGCCTTCGTGCCGCCGACCGAGCCGAAGCCGTACGCCGAGGTCCGTGCCGCTTATCCGGACACGGGGGAGACGAAGGGCGATTCCGTCGTCATCCAGGCCGAGATCATGACGTCGAAGAACGATTCGTCGATCCAGATGTTCTGGGATCGCGACTACCGGACGGTGCCGCGCGCGAAGGGACGGATCACATACAACACGGTCGGGGGGCTCCGCTGGGACTGGCCGAACCAGGAGATCACCTGGGAATTCGAGGTGCCCGCGACCGGCCGCTACAAGATCGCGCTGCGCGCGCTGCAGGACCGCTTCTCGCAGAAGGCGTCGTTCCGCGCGGTGCGCATCGACGGCGAGATCCCGTTCCGCGAGCTTGTCGCCTACCGGTTCCCGTACGACAGCGACTGGCAGAGCGTCGTGCTGCAGGATGAGGACGGCGAGCCGTTCGAGTTCTGGCTCGAGAAGGGACGGCACACACTGTCGCTCACGCTGACGCACTCGACGGTCAGCCCGATCGTGCGCGGCATCGAGAATCTGTCGTTCCTGCTGCAATCGGTCCGCCGCGACCTCGACGCGCTGACCGGCGGGCAGATCGACCGCAACCGGACCTGGGACATCGAGACCGAGCTGCCGGGCCTGACGGACAAGCTGGCGCTCGCGGCCGGCAATCTCGAGGTGCTGTCCGACGCGATGCGCCTCGTGAACGGGCGCAAGGACAGCGTGAGCGAGGGCTTCCGCACGGCGGCGGCGGCGGACATCCGCGCGCTGCTGGCCGATCCGGACATCATTCCGTATTACGCGGACGAAATCACCGGCATCGAGGAGAAGATCAACCAGTTCGTCGTCAACCTGTACAAGCAGCCGCTGCTGATCGACGAGATCCACATCGTGCCCGCGGACGAGCCGCTGCCGCGGCTGACGACGTCCTGGGCCGAGAAGGCGGCGGGCCTCGCGCTCAACTTCTGGTATTCGTTCGATCCGCGCGACAGTCTGGCCGACCAGGACGACCGGGTGCTGAACGTGTGGGTGTTCCGGGGACGGGACTACGTCACCCAGCTTCAGGAGCTGGCGGACGAGTCGTTCACCCCGAAGACGGGCATCAAGGTCAAGGTGCATCTGCTGCCCAACACGCAGCTCCTTGTCATGTCGAACGCGGCGAACCTGCAGCCGGACGTCGCCCTCGGGCTGCCGCAGGACCTCCCGGTCGACTACGCGATCCGCGGCAGCGTCGTCAACCTCGCCGAATTTCCCGATTTCGGCGAGCTGTATGAACGCTACAGCCCCGGCTCGTGGCTGCCGCTCTACTACGACGGCGGCTATTACGCCGTGCCCGAGACGCAGTCGTTCCAGGTGCTCTATTACCGGAAGGATCTGCTGCGCCAGCTCGGCCTCGACGTGCCGGAGACGTGGGACGACGTCTACGCGATGCTGCCTGTGCTGCAGCAGCACGACAAGAACTTCTACGTCAATCCGCAGGATTTTCTGCCTTACGTCTATCAGAACGGCGCGGAATTTTTCACGGAGGACGGCCTCCGGACCGCGCTCGACAGCCCCGAAGGGTTCCGGGCGTTCCGCCACTGGACGAATCTGTTCGGCCTGTACGCCCTCGAGCGCGAGGTGCCGAGCTTCTACCAGCATTTCCGGAGCGGCGCGATGCCGGTCGGCATCTCGGACTACAACCTGTACGTCCAGCTCGCCGCGGCCGCGCCCGAACTGAACGGCCGCTGGGGCATTGCCCCGATTCCGGGCATCCGCCGGGAGGACGGCACGATCGTGCGGTGGGCGGGAGGCGCGCAGACGACGGGGGTCATTTTCAGCAAGTCGGGAAAAAAAGAACAGGCGTGGGCGTTCCTGAAGTGGTGGATATCGGCGGAGACGCAGGAGCGGTACGGCTCGGATCTCGAGTCGATCAACGGCGTGTCGTTCCGCTGGAACACGGCGAATGTCGAAGCGTTCGTCCGGCTGCCGTGGAAGAAGGAAGACATGCGCGTCATCCTGGAACAGTGGCGATGGTACAAGGACAAGCCGAATCCGCCGGGCGGGTATTTCCTCGGCCGCGAGCTCGGCAACGCGTGGGTGCGGACCGTCGTGGAGGGCATGAACGACCGGGCGTCGCTCGAGGCCGCGATTCTCGACATCAACCGGGAGCTGCGGCGCAAGCAGCTCGAGTTCGGACTGATCGACGCGGACGGCCGGATTGTCCGGAAACTGCACGTTCCGACCGTCGACAAACCGTGGGAAGGAGTGGACGCCTATGTCAAGTAAAGGGCCGGCCGTTCCGTTCGGCGCTTCGCCGGAGCGCGGCCTGCCGGCCGTCGCCGGGGGCGAACGGACAGAGACGCGGACGCGAGCGCGGGCGAACCCGGTCGTCCGCCTGCTGGCCGACATCTGGGCGTGGCGGCTCTCCTATCTGTTCATCGCGCCGTTCATGCTCTGCTTCACCGCGTTCATCGTCGTGCCGGTGCTGGCCGCGGTCGCGCTCAGTTTCACGTACTACAACGCGATCGAGCCGCCCCGGTTCATCGGCTGGCAGAACTTCCAGTACCTGATCTCCCAGGACCTGCTGTTCCTGAAGCACGCGCTGCCGAACACGTTCAAGTTTGCGCTGATCGTCGGGCCGGGCGGCTACGTCGCGGCGTTCCTGCTGGCGTGGATGATCGCGCAGATGCCGCAGGCCTTGCGCAAATGGTTCGCGCTCGCGATGTACACGCCCTCGCTCACGATCGGCATCGCGATGTCGATCGTCTGGCTGCCGCTGCTCACGGGCGACCGGATCGGGTATCTGAACAGCATCCTGCTCAAGCTCGGGCTGATCGACGTGCCGAAGCTGTGGGTCACCGACCCGTCGCTGCTCATGAACTCGATGATCGTCGTCACGCTCTGGTCGAGCATGGGCGTCGGCTTCCTCGCGATGCTGGCCGGGCTGCTCAACATCAATCCGGAGTATTACGAGGCGGCGCGGATCGACGGCATCCGGAGCCGGCTGCAGGAGATCTGGTACATCACGATTCCGGCGATGAAGCCGCAGATGCTGTTCGGCGCCGTCATGGCGATCGTGACGACGTTCAAGACGGGCGCGATCGGCGTCGAGCTGTCCGGCCAGAATCCGACGCCGGAATACGCGGGGCACCTGATCATCAACCACATCGAGGACTACGGGTTCATCCGGTTCGAAATGGGCTACGCGGCGGCGGTGTCGGTGTTTCTGCTCGTGCTGATGTACTTGTCCAACAAGCTGAGCTGGAACCTGTTCGGCGAGAAAGGGGATGACGGGCGATGAAGATCCGGATCGGAAGCCGCCGGCTCGCGATCGACGGCTTCCGGATCGCGGTCGGCGTCGTGCTCTCCGTCATGGCGTTGTTCATGCTGCTGCCGATCGTCTACCTGTTCAACCATGCGTTCAAGCCGTACCACGAGCTGTTCGTGTACCCGCCGCGGTTCTTCGTCCGGGAGCCGTCGCTGCAGAATTTCAACGAGCTGGCCGGCGTGACGGCCCGCGCCACGGTGCCGATGGTCCGCTATCTGTTCAACAGCGTGCTCATCTCCGGCCTTGCCGTCGCGCTCGTCACGGCCGTCAGCGCGCTCTGCGCGTACCCGCTGTCGAAGCACCGGTTCCCGGGGAGCAAATGGCTGTTCGGCCTCATCATCCTGACGCTCATGTTCGCGCCGGAGGTCGTGCAGATTCCGCGCTATCTGGTCGTCAGCCGACTCGGCATCATGAACACGTATTTCGGACACATCCTGCCGCTCGTCGCGATGCCGATCGGCGTCTTCCTGCTCAAGCAGTTCATCGACCAGATTCCGGACGCGCTGCTGGAGGCCGCGCGGATCGACGGCGCGCACGAGGCGGTCGTCTTCTTCCGCATCGTCGTGCCGATCTGCATGCCGGCGGTCGCGACCGTCGCGATCCTTGCGTTCCAGAGCGCGTGGGGCAATACGGAGACGTCGGCGCTGTACATGCTCGACGAGGAGATGAAGAGCTTCGCGTTCTTCCTGTCGACGCTGACGAACAATCTCTCGAACAACGTCGCGATGCAGGGCGCGGCGGCGGTCGCCGCGCTCATCCTGTTCGTCCCGAACTTGGTTCTCTTCGTCATCCTGCAGAGCAAGGTGATCGCGACGATGGCCCATTCCGGCATCAAGTAGGCAACTTCACGAAAGGAGGCGCTGAATGTGCGGCAGCCGCTGCGCACGGCACTCGCGCTTGCCCTCATCTGGTCGGCCGCATGGTTCGGCGGTCCCGCGGCGCATGCGGACGCACCGTACCAGACGTACTACAGGGACCATTTCGACCGCTCGTACCGCATCCAGGCGGCCTACCGGCCTGCGGGCGTGCTCGGCGCCGGACTCGAGCTGCCGGACCCGTCGGAGCCGGGCCGGCACGCGCCTTCGCCGCTTGCGGGCCCGCAGGATCTGTTCGTCGACGGCAGGGGCCACCTCTTCATCGCCGACACGGGCAACAACCGGATCGTCGAGCTGGATCCGGAGGGCCGTCCGGTTCGCGCGCTCGATGTCCCCGAGAGCCCGCTGAGCGGTCCGCAGGGCGTGTTCGTCGACGCGGAGGGCGATATCTACATCGCCGACACCGGCAACCGGCGGATCGTCCGGCTGAACGCGGACGGAAGCCTCGACCGCGTTTACGGGCGGCCGGATTCGTCCCTGATTCCGGAATCGTTCCGGTTCGATCCGGTGAGGCTCGTCGTCGACAAGCGGGGATTTCTGTACATCGCGACGCTCGGCGGCTACCAGGGGCTGGTGCAGCTCGATCCCGAGGGGCGCTTCCAGGGGTTCTTCGGCGCGAACCGCGCGCCGTTCTCGCTGGCGGACGCCGTCAAGCGGCTCGTCTACACGAAGGAAATGTACAAGCGCGAACTGAGCAAGCTGCCGGGATCGATCGCGAGCCTCGACATCGGCGAGGACGGATACATCTACACGGTCACGAAGGAACTGTCCCGCGGCCAGATCAAGAAGCTGAACATCGCCGGCCTCGACCAGCTCGCCGGCAAGGGGGAATACGCCGAGACGCGCGGCGAGCGCCGCTACGGCGAGATCATCCGCCGGCATTCGGACACGGCCAGGCCGCAGCTTCACGACATCGCAATCGATCCGGCCGGCAACATGACCGTCATCGACGCGCGGCTGAACGTGATCAGCCAGTACGATACGAACGGCAATCTGCTTTTCTACTGGGGCGGTGAGCAGACGGGCGCGCCAAGGCCGACGGTCGGCGCCGTCAGCGTCCCGTCCGCCGTCGATACCGGTCCGAACGGCGATCTGTATGTGCTCGACAGCGAGCAGAATTTGATCCACGTGTTCCGCCTGACCGACTTCGGGGCGGCCGTGCATGAGGCGAACCGGCTGACGCAGGAGGGGCGCTACGAGGAGAGCGAGCCGATCTGGCGGGAGATCGCGCGGCAGAACGCGTTCTACACGCCCGCGGTGATCGGGCTCGCGAAGGCGGCGTACAAGCGGGGCGACTACGAGGAGGCCCGGCGGCTGTACCGGGAAGCCGGGTGGGCGCAAGGGTATTCGGACGCATTCTGGCAGATCCGGCTGCTCTGGTTCCAGAAGCGGTTCGGCCTGATCATGAACCTCGTCTTCACCGCAGCCGCGATCTGGCTGGCGGCGGGGGCCCTGCGGCGGAAGCGCCGGAATCGCGGGCGGGAGACGGCTCGCGGGCGACGCGGGGTCCATCCTGTTCTCGGACAGCTTGCGCATGTCCTGACGCTGGCGAAGCATCCGATCGACGGCTTCACGGCGATCCGCCACGAAGGGAAGGCGGGCGCGGCGGGCAGCACGATCATCCTGGCGCTGGCCGGAGCGTCCTACGCGGTCATGCGGGCCGGCACCCATTTCATCTTCCATCCGGAAACGGTGATCGAGGTGAGCGTGCTGGCCGATCTGGTCCGGTTCTACGGGCTCTGGCTGCTGTTCGTCGTCAGCCACTACCTGGTCAGCTCGCTCCGGCAGGGCGAGGGGCGGTTCCGCGATATTTGGAACGGCGCGTCGTACGCCCTGTTCCCGTTCATCCTCGCGGGCCTGCCGATCACGCTGCTGTCCAACGCGATGGCGCTGAGCGAGCGCGCGATCTTCGCGTTCCTCGAGAACGGCGTGTTTCTCTGGACGGCGCTGCTCTTCTTCTGGTGCGCGCAAGGCATCAACAATTACAGCGTGCAGGAGGCGGCGGTCAACCTTGCGCTCACGTTGATCACGATGATCATCGGAATACTGGTGATGTTTACGGTCTACAGCCTGAGTGCGGAAGTGTACCGGTTCCTCTATTCCGTCTGGCAGGAGGTGTCGATCCGATGACGCGCGCGCGATTCGGCTTCCCGAAGCGGATCGCTTCCGGCCGGACGGCCGCGGCCGCGGCGGGCGTCCTGCTGATCGCGGCGTTCGCCGTCTGGCTCGCCCTGTCCGCCGGATCCCCCGGTCCGCAGACGACCGCGTCAGACGCCGCGAAGGCCGCCTCCGGCGCGCCGGGCGGGAACGCCTTCGAGCCGGGCCTGCCGGACGAGGGGCGGTTCGTCGTCGCGGCGGAGAACGCCCGATTCCGGCTGCTGGCCGACCCGGTCACGGCGCATTTCCGCATCGAGAACCCTTCGGGCGGCGCCGTCTGGCGCTCGTATCCCGATCCGGCGCACTGGGAGGCGGAGACGATCACCGGCACGTGGCGGACCAATCTGCTCTCGCCGGTCATGCTCGAATATATCGACGCGTCCAACGCCAAGTCACAGACCAAGCTGACGAACTGGATGGAGGAGGGCGGCGTCCTCGAAGGGTTCGAATGGATCGACGGCGGATTCCGCACGACCTTCCGCTTCGACCGCTCGGGATTCGCGGTGCCGGTCGAAGTGCGGCTGCTGGATGACGCGGTGGAGGCGACCATCTTCGACGACGGCATCACCGAAGGGCCGTACCGGCTGCTGAACCTGAAGCTGTATCCGCTGTTCGGCGCCGCCCCCTCCGCCGGACAGGACGGCTATCTGCTCATCCCGGACGGCCCGGGCGCGCTGATCCGGTTCCGCGAAGACCGCGCCGGAAGCCGGAATCCGGTCTACCGCGAGTCCGTGTACGGCGAGGATCTCGCGTTCTGGCGGGAGGAGACCGGCCGAAGCCGGGTCATCATGCCGGTGTTCGGCATCCAATCCGGAGACCGGGGCGTGCTCGCCGTGCTGACCGAAGGGGAGATGTACGCGAAGATCTTCGCCGCCCCCTCGGGATCGCTGGGCGTGTTCAACTGGTCGGCGGCGGAGTGGCAGTTCCGGATCAAGTTTTTCCAGAAGACGAACCAAGAGGGGACGGAAGGCTTTTTCACCTACGGGGAGGAACGGTTCGGAACGGGAAGGCGCACGGTGCGCTATTACCTGCTCGAAGGCGAAGCGAGCGGATACCCCGGCATGGCGGCGAAGTACCGCGAATACCTGATGGAGCGCTACGGTCTGTCGCGGCTCGAGCCGCGCGCGGACGCGGTGCCGCTGTTTCTCGACCTCATCGGCGGCGACGTGCGGGAAGGGTTCCTGTGGGACGACTATATCCGCGGCACGACGACGGAAGAAGCGGCGGCGATCGTGGAGCGGCTGCACGGGCTCGGCATCCGCAACCTGACGGTCACCTACGCGGGATGGCAACGCTGGGGCGCCAGCTCGCTCGGCGGAATGTTCCCGGTCGATTCGCGGCTGGGCGGAGACGACGGCATGCGGACATTCATTGAAAAAGCCCGGCGCCTCGGCGCCCGGGTTCTGCTCGAAGCCAACTACACGCTGCGCACCAACCGGCGCGGCGGCTATTGGTCCCGCAGCGACGGGCTGCGCGACATGGCCGGCACCGTGCTTACGCAGCGGACCGGCCGGAACGGGGAAGCGGCGTCGGTGGCCGGTCCGCTCTACGCCGTCGGCGACGCGAAGGACGATCTGAAGCGCTATCTGTCGCTCGGCGCGGACGGCGTCCTGTTCGCGGGCGGCATCGGCGCCACGCCGCACACCGATTACAACACGCGCCACGCCGCCACCCGGGCGGAAGTCGTCGCCGCGGAGCAGAAGCTGCTTGCGGAGACGCGGGATGCGCTCGGCTCCGCCGCGGTGGCCGAAGGCAGCTTCTACGCCCTCGCGGCGGCGCGCCATCTGCACCGGCTGGCCGACGACTACTCGTACGACCTGTTCGCCGACGAGGCGGTTCCGTTCGCGCAGATCGCCCTGCACGGCATCGCGACGTACACGTCCGGCTACGGCAACGTCCGCGAGAACGGGCGGACGGACTTCCTGCGCGCCATCGAGTACGGGGCATATCCGGCGTACGTGTTCACCGCGGCGCCGTCCGGCGCGTTCAGGGACGCCTACACCGTCTGGTACTACAGCACGCATTACCGCGACTGGGAAGAGGCGGCCGCCGCGGAATACGCGCGCTGGAACGAGGCGCTCGCCGCCGTGCAGGACCGGTTCATCACCGACCACCGGACGCTCGCGCCGGGCGTCAGGATGACCGTCTACGAGGGCGGACGGAAGATCATCGTCAACTACAACGACGCGCCGTACGAGGCGGACGGAATCGCGGTGCCGGCGCTCGATTTCATTGTCCTGGACGGGGAGGGGAACGGATGAGCTTCAGAAGGTGGATCGCCCGCCGCGCCCGCATGATCGAGGGTTCGCTGTTCATCGCGCCCTGGGCGTTCGGCTTCCTTGCGTTCGTCGCGTTCCCGCTCGCGTATTCGCTGTACATGAGCTTCCACCAGGTGCGCGTCACGGCGACGGGCATCGTGACGACCCCGGTCGGCTTCCTGTATTACCGCGAAATCCTGTTTGCGGACGGCGGGCTGCTCTATGACGATCTGTTTCCGTTTCTGCGGCAGGCGGCGCTCATGATCCCGATCATCCTGATCTTCTCGCTGATTGCGGCGATCCTGCTCAACGTCCGGTTCCGCGGACGGATGCTGTTCCGCGTCATCTTCTTCCTGCCGGTCATCTTCGCGTCCGGGCAGATCATCGAAGAACTGATCGCGCAGGGAGAAGGGCGGCTCGCGGTGCTGCAGGAGCTGAGGCTCGAGCGCTACCTGTCCGATTATCTGCCCGGCGGCTGGGGAGCACCGGTGCTGCACGTGCTGGACATGTTCGTGATCGTGCTCTGGTATTCGGGCGTGCAGATCCTGATCTTCCTTGCCGGCCGCCAGACGATCTCCGGCTCCGTGTACGAGGCGGCGCGGATCGACGGCGCCGATCCGTGGAGCATCTTCTGGAAGATCACGCTGCCGGGGCTCATGCCGTTCATGCTGCTCAATCTGATCTACACGGTCGTCGATCTGTTCACCTTTCCGACGAACCCGATCATCAGCAAGGTGACGACGGAGAACTACGGCGTCTCGAGCGCGCTGGCGTGGATCTATTTCGCGATCGTCCTGGCTTTCCTCGGCCTCGCGGTCGGCCTGCTGGGACGGATCGCGCGCCAATCTGCGGCGACGACGCGCTGACATGCGGGGGAGGACCGCCATCATGGCCAACATCAGACAATCGATCGGGCGCGCGCTTGCGGTCCGGCCGGCGGCCGGGCGGCTGTCCGGCATCCGGAGCCGGATCGCCGCGGCCGTGCTCGGCAGGGAAGCGGACAAGGGGCTGCTGTTCAAGCTGTTCCTCTACCTGCTGCTCATCGACATCGCGTTCATCTATTTGGAGCCGGTGCTCTACATGATCGTCACGATGGTGAAGGACGCGGGCGACGCGCTCAATCCGGCGGTCATTTGGGTGCCGAACCGGCTGTATACCGGCCATCTGGAGGAGGCGTTCCGGGCGCTCGACTACCTGGCCAGCTTCGGCGTCAGCCTGTCGATCGCCGGGCTCGTGTCGCTGCTGCAGGTGCTGTCGTGCGCGATCGCCGGCTATGCGTTTGCGCGGCTTGCCTTCCCGCTCAAGCGGGCCGCGTTCGCCGCGCTGCTCTTCACGTTCATCATGCCGGCGCAGGTGACGATCCTGCCTTCGATCCTGCTGTTCAAGGAGCTCGGCTGGATCAACACGTGGCTGCCGATGGTCGTGCCGGCGATGTTCGGCCACGGGCTCAAGGGCGCGCTATTCGTGCTCATCTTCCGCCAGTTCTTCTCGACGCTGCCGAAGGAGCTGGAGGAGGCCGGGCGGATCGACGGCGCGGGCGCGTTCCGCATGTTCTTCCGCGTCATGCTGCCGATCTCGGGGCCGGCGGTGCTCGTCGTCTTCCTGTTCTCGTTCGTCTGGACCTGGAACGACGCATAACATCCGACCATGTACATGTTCGGCGCGGAGAACGCGCCGCTGTCGGTCGGGCTGTCCCGGCTGAACGCGATGCTTGCGGCCGAGTCGGAGGCGGGGGGCCTCCGCTTCTTCATTGAACCGCTCAAGATGGCCGCGTCGTTCCTGATCCTGCTGCCGCTTCTTGTGCTGTACGCCTTCACGCAGCGCTGGTTCGTCGAAGGCGTCGAACGGACGGGACTTGTCGAATAACACGGGAAGAAGGGATGGTCTGTTGAATGCGGAGGGGCGGCTGCTGCCGCAATACTTCAGGGCTTCATGGAAATACTACGCCGCTTCGGTCACGCTCCACGCGCTGGCCAACGTCGTGTACGCGTTTTTTCCCCGGGTGCTCGGCGACTTCACCGACTCGCTGACGGAGGGGCGGCTGACCGCGGAGGATATCGCCTTGAGCAGCCTGCTGCTCGTTGCGATCGGCGTCGGCCACGCGCTGATCGGCGGCTACGGCCAATATCTCGTCATGTACATCGGCCGCTGGTTCGAATATACGACCCGCCGCCGGGTCTTCGCGCACTTCATGCGGCTCACGGACACGTTCCACGCGAAGAACGGCGTCGGCAAGCTGCTCAGCTATTTCATGAACGACGTGACGAGCGTCCGCGAATCGATCTCGATGGGCGTCAACCAGACGGCCAACGCGACGATGCTGCTGATCACGTCCGTTACGATGATGGTCGCAAGCGGCATCCCGCCGCTCCTGATCGCGGCGTCGGTCGGTCCGCTGCTGCTCATTCCGTGGATCGTCGCCAAATTCGGCCCCGCCGTGCGCAGACGCTCGCTGAACGTCCAGGAGGCGCTCGGCGCGATGACCGAGACCGCGGAGGAGCAGATCGGCGGCATCCGGGTGACGAAGACGTTCGCCGTCGAGGAGGTGATGATCCGCCGGTTCGGCGCTTCGGTCGAGCGGATCCGGTCGAATCAATTGTCGCTCGTCCGGCTGTCGTCGATCTTCCAGGCGCTCGTTCCGTTCCTCGGCTCGGCTTCGCTGGTCGTCGCGCTTGCGTTCGGCGGCTGGCTGGCGGTGACCGGGAAGATCACGACCGGGCATTTCGTGGCGCTGACGCTCTATGTCCGGATGCTGATGAACCCGCTGCAGCAGATCGGCAACGTCATCAACACGATGCAGCGGTCGCGCGCGGCGCTTGACCGGCTGACCCGCCTGCTGGAGGAGAAGCCGGATATCGCGGAGATCGGGAAGCCGCTTGCGGTCGATCTGGCGAAGGCGCCGATCCGCATCCGCCATCTGCGGTTCGCGTACCCCGGTTCCGGCGCTGAAGCGCTCCGGGACATCGATCTCGAGATTCTGCCCGGGCAGACGATCGGCATCGTCGGGAAGACCGGCAGCGGCAAGACGACGCTGCTCAAGCTGCTGCTCCGCGCGTACGATCCGCCCCGCGGCGCGATCACGTTCGGCGGTGTCGACATCCGGGACCTGTCGCTCGAGAACCTGCGCGGCCAGATCGCCTATGTCCCGCAGGACAGCTTCCTGTTCAGCACGACGATCCGCGAGAACATCGCGTTCTCCCGGCGCGACGCGGGACGGGAGGAGGTCGAGGATGCGGCGCGGAAGGCGCAGGTGTACGACAATATCGACGCGTTCCCCGACCGGTTCGAGACGCGGCTCGGCGAGCGGGGCGTCACGCTGTCCGGCGGACAGCGGCAGCGGACGAGCCTCGCGCGCGGGCTGCTCAAGAACGCGCCGGTGCTGCTGCTCGACGACTGCGTCAGCGCGGTGGACGCCGTCACCGAGACCGCGATCATCGACACGATCCGCACGGAGCGCGCCGGCCGGACGACGGTCATCGTCGCGCACCGGATCAGCGCGGTGAAGCACGCCGACCTGATCCTCGTGCTCGACGGGGGCCGGATCGTCCAGCGCGGAACCCATGAAGAACTGTTGCGGGAAGACGGGCTGTACGCGGCGCTTCACGCGATCCAGGAGGAAGGGATGAGCCATGCCGCAGGCCATTAACAACTGGCAGATGGACCGGAAGACCGATTTCAGCCTCCCCGCGCCGAAGCCCAAGTACCGGTCCGCGTTCAAGACGCTCGCGGGCTACGCGCGGCCGCATGCCGGCGTCTTCCTGCTCGCCTTCATCTGCACGCTGATCGCGATCGCGGCGGAGCTGCTGCAGCCGTATCTGGTCAAAATCGCGATCGACGACAACCTGCTCGCGGGGCGGAACGACTATGGCGAGCTGCTCGTCATCAGCGCGGTTTATCTGGCGCTGTCCGGCGCGGCGCTGCTGTTCTCGTACCTGCAGAACAACCTGCTGCAATACGCCGGGCAGAGCATCGTCGCCCGCATCCGCAAGCAGCTCTTCGCGCATATCGCCCGGCAGTCGATGGCGTATTTCGACCGGACGCCGAGCGGCAGCCTGATCACGCACATCTCGAGCGACACCGAGGCGATCAACCAGTTCTTCAACCAAGTGATGCTCAGCCTGCTGCGCGACGGGATGACACTGGTCTTCATCTTCGTCATGATGTTCCATCTGGACGCGGAGCTCGCGCTATACTGCCTGATCATCCTGCCCGTCATCGCCGCGATCGCCCTGTCGTTCCGCTCGTTCATGCGGAAGACGTACCAGACCGCGCGGACGCGGCTGTCGCGCCTCGTCTCGTTCGTGGCCGAGAACCTGTCGGGCATGCATCTGATCCAGATGTTCCAGCAGCAGCGGGAGCAGGGGAAGCAGTTCGAGGAGCGGAACGAAGACTACTTCCGCGCGAACGTGCGGGAGATCCGGACGAACGTGCTGTTCAACCGGACGTTCGACATCCTGAGCAACCTGGCCATCGCGGCCGTCACCTGGTTCGGCGGGCGGGCGGTGCTGGACGGCGCGGTCGAGTTCGGCGTGCTGTATGCGTTCATCACATACATCCGCCAGTTTTTCCAGCCGATCAACGCGCTCACGCAGCAGTGGAACACGCTCCAGTCCGCCACCGTTGCCGTCAGCCGCATCTGGTCCGTCTTCGATGTCCGTCCCGCCGTGACGGACGCGCCGGATGCGGAGGACATCGACATCGCGCGGGTGAAAGGGCGGGTCGCGTTCAACCGGGTGTCGTTCGGCTACGAGCCCGGCACAACGGTCATCCGCAACCTGGACCTCGCGATCGAGCCCGGCCGGATGATCGGCATCGTCGGCTCGACCGGCGCGGGCAAAAGCTCGCTGATCAGCCTGCTGTGCCGGTTCTACGACGTGACGGAGGGCAGCGTCGAGATCGACGGCATCGACATCCGCCGCATCCCGCAGGCGAAACTTCACCGCATCGTCGGGCTCGTCCAGCAGGAGCCGTACCTGTTCGCCGGCACGATCATCGACAACGTCCGGCTGTTCGACGAATCGATCAGCCGGGAGGATGTCATCCGGGCGTGCGAGCTCGTCGGCGTCGATCCGCTGATCCGGCGGATGAAGGACGGCTACGACACGCTGCTGTCCGAGCGCGGCGCCGGCCTGTCGGCGGGCGAGCGGCAGCTCGTCTCGTTCGCGCGGATCGTCGTCTTCCGGCCGAAAATTCTGATCCTCGACGAGGCGACCGCCAACCTCGATTCGGAGACCGAGCAATTGCTCCAGCGGGCGCTCCATGTCGTATCGGAGGGGCGGACGACGATTGTCATCGCGCACCGGCTGTCCACCGTGATGCAGGCCGACCGGATCCTCGTGATGGAGAAGGGCGAAATCATCGAGCAAGGGACGCACGAGGCATTAATCGCCCTGGGCGGCCACTACGCGGAACTGTACCGGCATGCGCAGGGCAGACGGGCGGAGGAGGAGCGGCTCCGCCGGGCGGGCGAGCTGCTGGGCGCCGGGCGGAAAGGCGCGTTCTGACGCGATCCGGCGCGTTCTGGAGCCCTCAACGGACGCAATCGGGCGTGATCTGAAACAAGCATGGGAGGAATGGAGACATGAGCGAAACGGACATCGAACGGCTGACCGCCGACGTACTGGTCATCGGCGGCGGTCCGGCCGGGGCGTGGGCGGCGTGGAGCGCGGCCGCCGGCGGCGCAAAGGTCGTGCTGGCGGACAAGGGATATCTCGGAACGAGCGGCGCGACGGCGCCGGGCGGCACGACGCTGCTGGTGGTTCCGCCGGTGCCGGAGCTGCGGCAGCAGGTCGTCGAGGAACGGGTGAGGACGGGCGGCTACCTGGCCGAACCGTCCTGGGTGCACCGCGTGCTCGATCTGGTCGGGGAGAATTTGGAGCTTGTCGCGGAATGGGGCTACACGTTCCCGAAGGGCGAGGACGGCAAGGCCGTCAAGACGCATCTCCACGGGCCGCTCTACATGCAGGTGATGCGCAAGACCGTCGCGAAGGCCGGCGTGAAGATTCTGGACCAGTGCCACGCGCAGGAACTGCTGGTCGACGGCCACGGCGTCGGCGGCGCGCGCGGCGTGAACCGCCTGACCGGCAAGACGTGGGAAGTGCGCGCCAACGCGGTCGTGATCGCAACAGGCGGCTGCGCGTTCCTGAGCAAGGGGCTCGGCTGCAACGTGCTGACCGGCGACGGCCTGCTGATGGCCGCCGAGATCGGCGCCGAGCTGTCCGGCATGGAATTTTCGCGCCACTACGCGCCGAGCCCCGCGTTCGGTACCGTCACCCGCGGGCGCCTGCTCGGCTGGGCGAACTACTACGATGCGGACGGCAATCTGCTGACCGCGGACGGTCCGAGGGGCGACGACTTCCTGATCCAGCAGCTTCTCAAAGGTCCGGTCTACGCCACGCTCGACCATGCGGACACGGAGGAGAAGCGGCGCATCCTGCGCAACGCCCATCCGATCTTCTTCCTGCCGTACGACCGGGCGGGCATCGACGTGTTCACGCAGCGCTTCCCGCTGACGATGCGCTACGAGGGGACGGTGCGCGGCACCGGCGGCATCCGGCTGGCCGGCAAGGATTGCTCGACGTCGGTCGCCGGACTGTACGCCGCCGGCGATGCGGCATCGCGCGAGCCGGTGACGGGCGGTCGTTCGGGCGGCGGCGCGCTGAACGCCACCTGGGCGATGTGCTCGGGCCGCTGGGCCGGCGAGGCGGCCGCGAAGTTCGCGCTCGCGCAAGGCCGGGACGCCTCGTCCCGCAACCTCGTTCCCGCGGGCCGCTGCGGCCTGTCGTCGGCGGCCGAGACGGACGAGACGATCGACGCCGACGGCGTCGTCAAGGCGGTGCAGCAGGAGATCCTGCCGCTCGAGATCAACTGGGTGCGCAGCGAGCCGGTGCTGAAGGCGTCGCTTGAGCGGCTGCATGCGCTGCTGCCGGCCGTCCGCGGCCGGGCGCCGGAGGATGTCCGCGGCCGCGTGCGCGCCCGCGAAGCCGCCGCGCTCGTCGCCGCGGGCCGCTGGATTTACACGGCGGCCCTGGCGCGCAAAGAAAGCCGGGGCATGCACACGCTGGCCGAATATCCGGAGACGGATCCGGCCCAGCAGCACAGGCTCGTCATCAGCGGACTGGAAGAGATCCGGATCCGGACGGAACGGCCGGCCGAGTCGCCGGCGGTTGCGGCGGCGGAATCGAAAGGAGCGCAGGTCTGAATGATCGAAATTGTCAGCGAAAGCCGTTGCGTCGGATGCGGATTGTGTGTGAAGGTGTGCCCGATGAACGTTTTTGACGCCAAGGAAGACGGCGTGCCGGTCATCGCGCGCCTCGGCGATTGCCAGACCTGCTTCGTCTGCGAAGCGTATTGCCCGGCGGACGCGCTGTACGTGTCCCCGCTGGCGGACGAACTCGAACATGCCGACGAGCAGGCGCTGGACGAGCGGGGCGCGCTCGGAAGCTGGCGCGCCCAGATCGGCTGGGGCGTCGGGCGCAGACCGAACATGGCCGAGCGGGATACGTCGCACATTCTGAACACGATCCGTCCCGTGCGCAACCGGGGATAGGCCCCCTGCCGGTTTTACTCCCGGGGGAGACGCACTATAATGGATGGAGGGCGGCCCGGGCCGCCCCCTTATCCGAAACCGGGAGGGATTCGCCATCGCAACGGCCAATGAGCTTGCGTCATCCGAACGCATTGTACTGATCGACGTGATCCGCGGATTCGCCGTATTCGGCATCTGCCTCGTGAACGTGCCCGAAATGGCGGGCAACGGGGTCATGTTCCGATCCGGATACGAAGGCGGCGACGCGCTGGTCCGGCTGCTGTTCGACATGTTCGTGCAATCGAAGTTTTACACGATCTTCGCGTTCCTGTTCGGCGTGTCGTTCCATCTGTTCACGCAATCGGCGGAACGGCGCGGAGCGAAGCCCGGTCCGGCGGCGGCGCGGCGCCTCGGCGCGCTGCTGGTCTTCGGCGCGGCGCACCTGATTCTGCTTTGGCACGGCGACATCCTGCTCACTTACGCGCTGCTCGGATTTCTGATGCTCCCGTTCATCCGCAGGAAGGATACGACGCTGGCGGGTTGGGCATGGTCGCTGATCGGCGTCGCAATTTTCATTCATGTGCTGCTCGGCCTGTTGACGCTCGCCGTTCCCGTCCATATGCTGCCCGAGCCGTCCTTCGCGTCCGGCTTTCCCGGCATCGCGGACCGGATCGCGTATCTGACGTCGGATGTCGCGGCGAATCTGTTCATCTACGGCGTGGAAGTGCTGGGCTTGTTCCTGCTCGGCATGTACGCCGGCAGGCGGGGCTGGTTCCTGCCCGGCGCGGCGCCCGCGCGCAAGCTCGCGCTGATCCGGTGGACATCGCTCGCCGTCGGGCTGCTGGCCGCAATCCCGCTTGCGGTGGAATACACGCGCGAACCGGTCTATTACTTCGAGCTGCAATATCTGTACATCTTCCTGAGCGGCAAGGCGCTGGCCGTCTTCTACGTGACGACGCTGATGGGCCTCGCGGGCGGCTCCCGCGCCGGCAGGCTGAAGCCACTCGCTGCCGTCGGCCGGATGGCGTTCACGAACTACCTGACCCAGACGATCGTTACGATCGCGCTGGTGCGCGTGCTCGGAATCGGCGTCGGCGATCTGCCGCTCGCGGCCACGCTGCTTTGGTCCGCCGCGCTCCTCGCCCTGCAGACCGCATGGAGCGTCTGGTGGCTGAAGCGGTACAGGATGGGGCCGTTCGAATGGGTATGGCGGCTGTGCACCTGGCTGCAGGCGCCCGCTCTTCGGCGCCGGCAGGCGCACGCGGCCGATACCGGCATATCCGCTTGAGTCCACGGGCCGTTCCCGCCATGGGAGCGGCCTTCGTCTTGCGGCATAATCCGCTCCGCGCCGGCGCACAATACCACGGAATCCCATCCGCTAGGAGCGTGATGCATGCCATGTGGAAAAAGAAAACCGCCGCGGCGTCGCTGCTCGTCGCGCTGACCTTCATCGGCGCCCTCGCGGCCGCGCCGTCGTCCGTCCTTGCGCAGCCCGCGGACACCGACGTCTACACGGTCAAGCCGGGCGACAGCCTGTGGCTCATCGCGGTGAAATACCAGGTCGGCCTGAGCGAGATCATCGCCGCCAACCCGCAGATCAAGGATCCGCACTGGATCTATCCCGGCGACAGGGTGACCGTGCCGCTGCTTACCGGCGTCAAGGCGATCGAGGCGCAGGTCGTCGAGCTCGTCAACCAGAAGCGCGCCGCGAACGGACTCAAGCCGCTCAAGCTGAACTGGGAGCTCGCGCGCGTCGCCCGGTACAAGAGCGCGGACATGCGGGACCGGAATTACTTCTCCCACAACTCGCCAACCTACGGCAGCCCGTTTGACATGATCAAGGCGTTCGGCATCAGCTACAGCGCCGCCGCCGAGAACATCGCCGCCGGTCAGGCGACGGCGCAGGCGGTCATGAACAGTTGGATGAACAGCCCGAGCCACCGCAGCAACATCCTCAGCGCGAACTACACCGAGATCGGCGTCGGCTACGCCAAGGGAGGCAGTTACGGCCACTACTGGACCCAAATGTTCATCAAGCCGCGCTGATCACACGTGAAACCCTCAACATATGTACATCGCCTCATTCGGCACGACGATCGGCCAATCGCAGACAGGCCGGACGACGGGACCGCCGCCCATGCGCGGCGGTCCCGTCCGTTTCGACAAAGGTTCACCGAAACGGCGCGCGGCGTTGTGACAAGCTTCTCGGCGGACAGCGGCTACAATGGGAAGTGCGTTAACCGAGGGGGGATGAAGATGTCAGCCGCAGCCGTACGTCTGTTCCGAATGCTGTGGATTGCGATGGTTGCCGCATTGGGCGTGATCGCCGCGCGGCCCGATGTTTCCATCGCGGACAACGGTTCCGCGAGCGCGGATTCGCGGCCTGCACGCGTGTCCGGGGAGATGCCGTACCGTCGTCCGATCGGCGATTCCGCCGTGCGCTTGGATGGCGCCGCGCCTTTCATCGCCGCTGCCGAAGCCGACTTCTTGTCGGCCGTGGAAAAGCCGAATCTTCCGAACACCGCATCCGATCCTTCCGATGTTCCGCAAGCGCCGGCCGCTTCGGCCGGAATTGCATCGTCTCTTCCGCGCAATATGCCGCATCAGCCGTCTCCGCAGCAACCTTCGCCCGCGACCGTGCCGGCGCATGCCGCGCTACCGGACAATCCGCCGCCGCAAGATGCCCTGTCCGAACCCGATACATCGCTCCTTACGCCGGAAACCTACGTCGTCACCGCCCACTACCTGAATGTCCGCGCCGAACCCGACAAGGCGTCGCCGATCCGCGGCCTGCTCGCGCGCGGCGACCGGGTGTCCGTCGTCGGCAAGACGGAAAACGGCTGGCTCGAACTGGAGAACGGGCTCTACATTCACGGCGCGTATGCAGAGCCCGACGAAACGGATGCCGTTCCGGCGAAGAACGCAGGCCGGGAAGTGTCCATTGCCTCGGCGTCGCCTTCCGTACGCCCGCAGCCGGCGATCCTGAAACCGGCCGAAGGCAACGACGCCGGCGAACCGGCGCCGCTCAGCAGGAAGGTGAAATCCGACTCCGGCCTGACGGAGGCGGACATCGCGCTGCTGCTCGAAGGCACGGCGCTGGAAGGGCACGGGCTCGAGGAAGCGATCCTCGGCATCGAGGAGGAATACGGCATCAACGCGCTGTTCACGATCGCCGTCATGAAGCTGGAAAGCGGCAACGGCAAGAGCAAGCTTGCGCGCGAGAAGAACAATCTGTTCGGGCTGAACGCAACCGGCGGAAGCAATTCGAAGGCTTACCGCTTCGAAACCAAGAGCGACAGCGTCTACAAATTCGGCAAGATTATCGCGAAGAGCTATTTGGACAAAGGGTATTCGACGATCGAGAAGGTGGGGAAGAAGTACTGCCCCGCCAATCCGGAATGGGCGACCCTCGTCGAGAACATCATGAAGCGCGATCTCCGCAAGCTGACCGGGACGGCGGTCTGACGGGAGCGGTGCCGCATGCTCCGGCGGACTGTCGGACGGGCGCGGGGGAGCGGTTGTCCGGGAGGAGCGCCGTATGCTAGAATGAACACGTGTTTACACCACATCATGAACCATGCGGAGGTGCGGCGAAATGAAGTATCGGAAATTGGGACGATCGGGGCTCAAGGTGAGCGAGATCAGCTTCGGAAGCTGGATGACCTACGGCCACACGGTCGACGGCAACATCGGCGAACGGCTGATCGACAAGGCGTTCGAACTGGGCATCAACTTCATCGATACGGCGAACGTCTACGAACGGGGCGAGGCGGAGAAGCTTCTCGGGAACATCCTGCCCCGGTATCCGCGCGAATCGTACGTGCTCGCGACGAAATGCTATTTCCCGATGGGCGACGGCCCGAATGACCGCGGATTGTCCCGCAAGCACGTGTTCGAGCAGCTTCATGCGAGCCTGAAGCGGCTGAAGCAGGATTACGTCGACATCCTGTATTGCCACCGGTACGATCCGGAGACGCCCGTCGAGGAAACGCTGCGCACAATCGACGATCTGATTCGGCAGGGCAAGGTGCTGTATGCCGGCGTCAGCGAATGGTCGGCGGCGCAGATCGAGGAAGCGATGCGGATCGCGGACCGCCATCTGCTCGACCGGATCGTCGTCAACCAGCCGCAGTACAACATGTTCCACCGCTACATCGAAGCCGAGGTCATGCCGGTAAGCGCGAAATACGGGGTGGCGCAGGTCGTCTACTCGCCGCTCGCGCAGGGCGTGCTGACGGGCAAGTACCGGCTCGGAAGCGAACTGCCGAAGGACAGCCGCGCGGCGGATCCGAAGACGAACATGTGGATCAAGAACTTCCTGACGGAATCCCATCTCCGCAAGGTCGACCAATTGGACGCGGTGGCGAAGGAGCTCGGCATCTCGCTCGCCGCACTCGCGCTCGCCTGGGTGCTGCGCCAGGACAACGTCGCGAGCGCGCTCGTCGGCGCGACGAAGCCGTCCCAGCTCGAGGAGAATGCGAAGGCGTCCGGCGTCGAGCTGCCGCGGGAAATGCTCGACCGGATCGAAACCATCCTCTCCGAATGAACAACAACAGGCATGCGGCCAACCCGACAGGGGGGGCGCATGCCTGTTTTGTCGTTCGGGGAAGGGCAGGCGGAGATCATTGCGCGGCGGAATCGTCTTCCTTCAGCCAGCCGATCTTTTCGAACGCCTTGAACACGAGGGACAGCAGGATCGCGGTGACCGTCGCGAGCGCCATGCCCTTGAGCTCCAAATACCCCCATTTGAACGTCGTGCCGCTGATGCCGAGCACGAGGACGACGGTCGTCAGCACAATGTTCGACGGCTTCGCGTAGTTGACTTTCGTCTCGACGAGCATCCGGATGCCGGCGGCCGCGATGACGCCGAACAGCATGAGCGAAGCGCCGCCGATGACGGCTTCGGGAATCGAGCCGATCAGCGCCGACAGCTTGCCGATGAACGACATGATGATCGCGATGACGGCCGCGCCGCCGATGACCCATACGGAGTAGACGCGCGTGATCGCCATGACGCCGATGTTCTCGCCGTAGGTCGTGTTCGGCGTCGAACCGACGAAACCGGACAACAGCGTGGACAGGCCGTTGCCGAGCAGCGACCGATGCAGACCGGGATCGCGGGACAGGTCCTTGCCGACCATGTTGCCCGTCACGATCAGGTGGCCGATGTGTTCGGCGATGACGACCAGCGCCGCGGGCGCGATGATCAGAATGGCCGAGAGATTGAAGCTGGGCGTCGTGAATTCGGGCAAGGCGAACGCCGAAGCGGCGCCCACGCTGTCGAAACGGACGAGTCCCTGCGACCACGCGACCAGGTAGCCGACGACAAAGCCGACAAGAATCGGGATAATCCGCAGGAATCCCCTGAACAGCACGGAACCGAGCAGGATGACGAGCAGCGTGACGATGGAGGTCAGGACGATCTTCGGATCGGGCGACCATGAAGCGGCGTCCGCTCCGTCCGGCGGAATCCAGCCGGCCATCCGCGCGGCGACCGGGATCAGTTCAAGGCCGATGACCGAGACGATTGCGCCCATCGCGGCCGGGGGAAACACCACATCCAGCCACCGGGTGCCGACCTTGCCGATGATCAGCGCCACCGCCGTGAAGATGAGGCCCACGACGACGAAGCCGCCGAGCACCTCGGAATAGCCGGCGCCCCGATCGAACAGGAGGAAGGTCACGGGCGAGATGAACGCGAAGCTGGACCCGAGGTAGGCCGGAATCCGTCCCTTGCAGACAACCAGGTAGAGCAGCGTGCCGATGCCGTTCATGAGCAGCACCGTCGCGGGATCGACGCCGAAAATGACCGGCACGAGCACGGTGGAGCCGAACATCGCGAACAGATGCTGAAGGCTGAGCAGGATTCCCGGTCCGAAGCCGGGACGTTCATGGACTTGCAGGGCAGGTTGCATACACGTCCTCCAGTCTTGTCGATTTTTCGGGAAAATGAAACCGCTTCATTATACCATCCGTCTTTTTCCGCGCGCCAGACGTAAAATGAAATCGATAACGGCCGCTTTTCCTTTCCGGAGCTTGGACGGTCTTATCATGAGAAAATGGAAGATATATGGAGATTATTCCCGTGTTTCCCGCATAAAATTGCGATAACGGGCATTGAACCCGCTTGATCGAATTGCAATGCGCGAATTACTCTGTTGTTAGCAGTCGTACATAACGAGTGCTAACAAAATCCGTAACCCGGATGAACGTTCCCTGATCTGAACCGTTTCTCCCCGGAACGGCCCGCCGGCCGTCGACCGCGGGGAACATTTGGATGACGGGCGTTCTTCTTTTTTCCGGGGTCGATTCCATCGTGTCGGGAGGGATTGGAAGCATGAAGGCATTGTTGCTCGCTGGAGGTTTCGGCACGCGCATGAGACCGCTCACCGAGCGGCTTCCGAAACCGATGGCACCGGTTGGCAATCGTCCGTGGCTCGAACATCTGATCGCGGACCTGAAGGAACAGGGAATCGACGAAATCGTCATGGCGGTCAAGCATTATCCGGAACGAATCATCGAATATTTCGGCGACGGGGCGAAATGGGGCGTGCGCATCCGCTATACGCACGAGCCGGTGCCGCTCGGAACGGCCGGCGCGATCAAGAATGCCGAACCGCTTCTCGGCGGACGGTTCGTCGCGATCAACGCCGACATCGTCCACCGCGCGGATATCCGGGCGCTCGTCCGAACGCACGAAGCGTCCGGCGCGCTCGTCACGATCGGTCTGGTCGAAGTCGCGGACCCGTCGCAGTTCGGCGTCGTCGAACTGGCGGAGGACGGCCGGATCCTCCGCTTCGTCGAGAAGCCGCCGCGCGGCGAAGCGCCGTCGAACAAGATCAACGCCGGCATCTACATCATGGAGTCCGAAGCGCTGCGGGCGATTCCGGCCGGACGCGAAGTGTCGATCGAGCGGGAGACGTTCCCTTCGCTCATCGCCGCCGGTCATCGACTGCAAGGCGCCGAAATCGAAGGATATTGGATGGACATGGGCACCAGCGAACGCTACCGCCGCATCCATTGGGACCTGCTCGACGGGAAGCTGAAGCTTGAGCTGGACGGCGAGGAACGGGGCGGCGGCATCCGGATCGGCGAGGGCGCCGAGATCGCCCAGGGCGCGATGCTCGTCCCGCCGGTGCTCATCGGCAGACGGGCGAGGATCGGCGAGCGTGCGGTCGTCGGACCGTACGCGGTGATCGGCGACGATTGCGTGATCGGGCGCGGGGCCCGCGTAACCCATTCCATTCTGTGGGACAGGTGCACGGCGGCCGATGCGGCGCAGCTCAATCGCTGCATTGTCGGGAGCGGCCTCAAGATCGATTCGCGGCACCTGCTGCATGAAGCGGTCGTAAACGTCATCCCGGAGGCCGAGACGATATGAGGATCGCGTACATCGGAACCTATGTCCCGCGGGCGTGCGGCATCGCGACCTTCACCCACCATCTCCGGCAGGCCGTCGGCGCGGCTTCCGGGGGAAAGACAAGCGACCTCGTCATCGCCCTGACGAACCGTCCGGACGAGCATCCATACGGGAGCGGCGTCCATCCGATCGCGAAGGACGTCCGGTCCGAATACCGCCGGGCGGCGGAGCGCATCCGGGCATTCGGCGCCGATCTCGTCTCGCTGCAGCACGAGTTCGGCATCTTCGGCGGCGAAGCCGGCGATTACGTACTGGACGTGCTGGAGTCGCTGGAGCGGTTGGGCATTCCGGTCGTCACCACGTTCCACACCGTATTCGAACACCCGGCGGAACCGTACCGCGGCGTGCAGCAACGCATTGCCGACCTGAGCGACCGGATCATCGTCATGACCCGAACGGCCGTCCGCTACGTCGCCGAAGCGTTCGGCACGCCCCAGGAGCGCATCGCGTACATTCCGCATGGCACGCCGCAGCCGCCCCGGAAGGACCGGAGCGCGATCAGGGAACGCCTCGGATGGGACGGCCGCAAGGTCGTCATGAGCTTCGGTCTGCTGGGCAGAGGCAAAGGGCTCGAGACGATCATCCGCGCGCTGCCCGGGCTCATCCGCCGCGTGCCGGACGCCATGTACGCGATCGTCGGACGGACGCATCCGGAGGTGGTGAAGTTCGAGGGCGAATCCTACCGCGAAGAACTTCGCGCCCTGGCGGCCGAACTCGGCGTCAAGGATCATCTGGTCATGATCGACCGGTATCTGGGCGAGAATGAGCTGGCCGAGATGCTGACCGCCTGCGACGTCTACGCGACGCCGTATCCGGGCATGGCCCAGATTACGTCCGGCACGCTGGCTTACGCTGTCGGGCTCGGCCGCCCCGTGCTCAGCACGCCGTACGTCTACGCCCGGGATCTGCTCGCGGACTGCCCGGAACTGCTCGTGCCGCCCGCCGATCCCGACGCCTGGACCGAAGCGCTCGCGGGCATTCTCGGCTCGCCGGAGACGCTCGGCCGGATCGAGCGGCGCATCGCCCGGATCGGCGCGGGCATGCATTGGCCGGCGGTCGGGCGTTCGCATCTCGACCTGTTCCGATGCGTCGCCCGCGTTCCGGATTTCGCGGCGAGGAAGGCGGAGGCGTGAGATGGAAGCGAAAACGACGGCGGCGCGGTTGTCCGCGCGGGAAATCCGATTCGGGCACTTGCGGCGGCTGACGGACGACACCGGCCTCCTGGAGCATGCGATCGGCAGAATTCCGCGCCGCGCCGAAGGCTATACGACGGACGACAACGCTCGGGCCTTGTGGGTCTGCATCGAATGGATCCGTCTCGACCCGAGCCTTGCCGAAGCGGAAGGGCTGCCGGAGCTGGCCGAGCGGTATGCCGGTTTCCTGTACTGGGCGCGCAGGCCTGACGGACGGTTCCACAACAACTTCGATTACGAACGGAAGCCCGAGGCGGAACATCCTTCCGACGATTGCCTCGGGCGGACGATCTGGGCGCTCGCAAGGACGGTGTGCGATCCGTTCGGCGGACGGCTTTCGCCCGCGGTTCCGAACATGCTGGCACACGCGCTTGCGGCGGCGCGTTCGATGAATTCTCCCCGGGGATGGGCCTACGCGCTGGCGGCGTGCGCCCTGATGGAGCGCGCCGGCGGCATGCGCGGTCATGCCCCGAGCCTTCCGGTCGACGCGATTCGTTCCCTGGCCCGGGAGATGCTCGACCGCATCATGGACGGCTATCGCCGCGCATCCGGTCCGGGCTGGCGCTGGTTCGAGCCGGTCATGACCTACAGCAACGGGCTGTTGCCGTGGTCGCTGTTCGAAGCCCACGGCGCGTTCGGCGGAAGCGCCGCGCTCGCCGCGGCCCGCGACAGCTTCCGCTTTCTGGCCGAGCGGATGGCGGCCGATGGCGGCGCGATCCGGCCGATCGGCAACCGGGGATGGTGCACGCCGCACGCCACGGCCCGCTGGGACCAGCAGCCGGTCGAAGCGCTCAAGCTGGCGCTGGCCGCCGAAGCCGGATACCGGGTCACGGGCGAGCGGGAATATCGGGAGATCGCGCTCGCGTGCCGCGATTGGTTCCACGGGCGGAACGACTGTGGCGCGCCGCTCGCCGATCCCGCGGACGGCTCCTGCTGCGACGGGTTGACGCCCGACGGTCCGAACATGAACCGCGGCGCCGAATCCACCATCGCGTATCTGCTGACGGAAGCGGTCGTCCGCCGCTTCGAGGCGCCGGCTGGCGGATGACCGGAGCCGGCTCAGTCGCGCAGGATCAGATAGATCGCCAGCGGCAGGTAGCAGCCGGACAGCAGGACGATGCCGATTCCGGCTGCCCTGCTGCCGCCCCGCCAGGTGCGCCAGGCCAGCGTGAGCGTGTATCCCGTCAGGCCGAGCGCGATCAGCAGCATCAGCATCCCGCATCAACCCGCCTTCTGCCCCGATTCGATGTACGGCGTCCGCTGCTTGCCGAAGTTTTCGATCCGGAGCTCGACATGGACGTTCACGTTCGCTTTCTTGAAATGTTCGGACCACCCGTATTTCTGGAAAGCGGATACGGTCATGAATTGCTTCCTTGCGACCAGTTCCCACTCAAACAAATCTCCTCCGAATTTCTTCTGCGACAGATGAATCACATCCAGCACCTCTTTCTCGATCTCCTCTTTCAGATGCTTGACGAGGATTTGCTGCTTCTTCGTATCCGTCGCGTACGGCTGCAGGCTGGTGAAGGACAGCACCTGAACGCGCAGCGGAAGCGTGACGTGGATATCCGGTGTTTCCTTGCGGAGATTCAGCCGGATCTTGGTGCCGCCGTTTCGGAACAGCCGCACGGAGACCATCGCCTTGTCATCCAGCGGGTCGGTATAGGAGGTGATGAACGCGTCGATGCTTGACTTGCGGCGCAGCATTTGCGCCCATCGCATCTGCTGCCCGGTCAGGGAGCCGATCATCCGCCCGCCCCGGAACACGGCGGCGCCCATCATCTGGACAGGGTCACCCGAGGTTTTCGGTACCTCTCCGGCAATATAATCGTCTTCCTGGCGCGACACGCGGTGTTTCGTGCTGTCCGCGGTCGCATAGATGGCGAGAAACATCGAGTCGACGACCTGCTGCTGCAGGTATTGGTTGAGCGTCGAGAACGGCACGAAACCCGTCTCCTGCCACCGTTGCTGCATCAGTTCGTAATATTTGTGCGGCCGCGTCTCCAGCCGGGGGCGATTTTTCGTGATGAACTCATACGCCCTTTCCCGGCTGACGATCATCGTGACTTCGCGGCGCATTTCCGGATCGCGGATCGCCGCCCCGGCGATGTGGGGGAACAGGGGGCTGCGCGCGAGTTCCTCGTGGACGATCATCGTCTTGAGATGTGCAAAGTTGATCGTCCGCGTGACGACGGTATTGGCCAGCTCCTTCGCGGACAGGATGTCGGACGAGGTGAAGCGGATCGTGTCGCTGGGCGGCTCGCCTTCCGCGGTGCCGATATCGCTCGAGCCGATTTGCGGATTCGCGATCTGGAACGTGATTTCGACCGTATGGCCCGGCCCCTTGTCCAGACCGATGACAACCACGAACGCCTGTTCCTCCAATTCGACCTGGTCCCAGCATCCGGTCAGCAGCAGCAAGGGAAGGAGCACCGCGCATTTAAGGATTCGCATGGCGTTTCCTCCAGATCCAGTCCATCGTCCAGATGACGAACGGCAGCAAGCCGTACAGCAAGGTGCTGTAGCTGATCAGAGATTCCCAATAGCTTCGGACCTGCTCGGTATTGCCCGGCATGAGGCCGATCAGGAAGACCAGACCGGCCATCGGCAGTTGCAGCTTCCGGTGTTGATCCATGCGCAGCGCATGCGCGAACAGAAAGGCGAGCAGATAGATATAGAACGCGAAATAGATGACGGAAATGACGAGCCAGAAGGCGATGAAGAACGATTCCGCGTGCGTGAACACCCGGCCGAAGGACGTGTTTTTCGTCAATTGCTGGAACGGATAGGCGATATGGATGATCTCCGGATAATCGAACACGGCGAGATAGACCGCCATCAGAATCGCGATCTTCAGGCTCGATACGACGAACCCGAGCGCCGATCCGATGCGGAACGCCTTGAACGAGTTGACTAGCGGCACAAACGCGGTCGCGAGGATGATCTCGCCGAACATCGCGCTGTGCATCAGGCTGGAACGGGCGACTTCCATGACGCCGGATCCGGCGATCGGATAAAGGCGATACCAGTCGATGTCCTGCCACATGTTGGAGACCAGCAGGATGAGCGCGCCTTCGATCAGGAAGATGAGCACCCAGGAAATCCGCGCGATGGCCGCGAATCCCCGTCTGGCAACATAGAACGCCGCGCCGAGCAGCATGAAATACAGGGCGTAGAGGGGCGAGCGCTGATAGACCATGACGTTGATGATGTCGACATACCCCCGGCTGGTCACCGCCGTCATGAGCAGCGCCGCGAAGAACAGCAGGAGACAAATGACCGATCCGCCGAACCTGCCGCCGATGGCGAAGACAACCTCCGGCAACCCCTGTCCCGGACGGCGTTTCAGCACGGACATGAGCACGGCGTACGCGATCATCATGAAGCAGAGGGACAGGATCGGAATCATCCAGCCCGCCGTCTGGCCCGATTCGAACAGAATCGTCGCCGTGATATCCGACAGTTTCATCCCGACCGCGATCAGGAAGATGGACGTGAATTCGCGGCCTCCGACCTTCTCATCGACAGAAGCGTTCATGGTTGCTTGGTCCTCTCCGGTCTTCGCACGGAATCCCGCGGATTCAGATTTTGGGGACGAATGCGCTCCTTGTGCACCGGCATCCGGAGAATGATGTCGGCCGACGAGCGGAAGTGCGGCGTGAGCGGCGACAGGAACGGCACGCCGTAGCTCGTGTACGTGGTCAGGTAGGCGAGCATGCAGGCGACGACGAGGGCGATGCCGAAGAAGCCCATGAACGCGCCCGTGAACAGCAGGATAAATCGCGTGATCCGGACCGTCACGTTCAGGCTGGGCTCCGGAATCGTGAACGACGAAATGCCGGTCATCGCCACGACGACGACGAGGATCGGGCTGATGATGTTCGCCTCGACGGCCGCCTGGCCGAGAATGAGCGCACCGACGATGCCGATGGTCGGGCCGATGACGGTCGGCACGCGGATCGCCGCCTCCCGCACGAGCTCGAACGCGAATTCCATGAGCAGCACCTCGAGCAGGGCCGGGAACGGAACCTTTTCTCTTGTCGCGGCGATGGCGAGAAGCAGGTCGGTCGGGATCATTTCTTCGTGGAACGTGGCGACCGCGATATAGACGGACGGCGTCAGGACCGCGACGAACACGGCCAGCAGCCGGATGATGCGCATGAAATTGCTGTAAGCCCAGCGCATGTAATGGTCTTCCGCCGAATGGGTCAGCGACCAGAGCGTGATCGGCATGACCAGCGCCGCCGGCGAGTTGTCCATGATCAGGATGACGTGGCCTTCAAGCAGGAAGGCGCACGCCCGGTCCGGCCGCTCCGTATGGAGCGAGCTCGGGACCAGCGAATACGGATGCTCGTCGAGATATTGCTCCAATATCGGCAGGGAGGGGACGGCGTCCGTCCGGACGCTCCGGATCCGCTTCCTCACCTGGTCCACGATGTTCGGATCCGCCAGATCCTTCACGTACATGAGCGTCACATCGCTCGCCGACCGTTCGCCGACGGTGAACGTCTCCGCGACAAGATGCCGGTCGCGGAGATACTTGCGGACGAGCGAGCGATTGACGGCGGCCGATTCGGTGAACGCCTCCTTCGGTCCGCGGATGACGTGTTCGACGATCGGCTCCGCCACCTGGCGCGATTCGAAGCCGCGCGTCTCGAACAGGAGCGCCCGGTCGGCGCCGTCAAGCAGCACGACGGTCCAGCCGTTGATCAGCGAATTTTCGATCTCGTCGAACGCGCCCGACGTCTTGCCCGTGCGGTGCGTCACGATTTCCAGACGCACCGTGTCGATCGGATCGCCGTTTCGGAACGTGACCTGTTCCCGCTCCATGAGCGGTTCGATGATCCGTTTTTCCACCTCACCGACATCCGCGGCGCCTTCGAGAAAGAGGACGGCCGCGTCGCATTTCAGCGCGCCGACGATCAGATGGCGGATGACGAGCGCCTGATTGGCCGGGTAGGCGAAATCCCGCTTGAACCGTTCCAGATTGTCGGCCAGCCGGATCGACAGTTCCGTTTTCCCGTCCCGCTGCGTCGTCATGCCTCCCCCTCCAGTCCGGACATTGCGCGGAAATTTGCAGCCATAGTGTCTGCCTTTCACGGGTGAATTATGTAATTGCTGCATGAAACGGCTTTACGCAGGCAACCCGAATTCTGCTACAATGGACGGTAAACATGCCCGGACCGACGGGAGGGTGGATCGCATTGGCCGGACTGAAAGCGCTTTATCGCAACCTGCGCATCAAATACAAGCTGCTCGTGCTCATCTCCGCGGTCATCGCGACGTTCGGCATCCTGATCGTCGTCGTCCAGCAATACGCGTTCGAGGTGTACGACCGCGAGATCTACGAACAATCGTCTTCCGCCCTGAACCAGACGGCGGCGGCGATCGAGAACGAGCTGCGCAAGCTGCAGCAGCAGTCGTACCGGATGGCGGTCGACGAGGTGATCCAGGAGCAGCTACGGACGATCAGGGAAGCCGGCAACGAATACGACCGCTACATGGCGTCGTACCAGATCCGGGAGCGGCTGCTCATGATCGGCGGCCTGGACAATCATGTCCGCTCGGTGCAGCTCATTGACGCAGCCGGCGGGGAACACGCCGTAGGCCGGGCGCCGGTCACGTATTCCCGGGAACGGATCCGGATGCTCGAACGGGAGACGGCGCTGACCGAGGGAGCCAACACGTGGATCGAACCGGACGAGGAAGACGGCGCGCTGGCTGCCGCGCGCCTCATCCGTTCGTACGAGCAGCTCACGCTCGAGAAGCTCGGCATTGTCGCGGTCCGAATCGACATGAGCCGGCTGACCGCCGACGTGGCGGGCGCCTCGCTGCCGGCCCGGGCCGCGCTCATCATCTACGGCCGGGAGCGGACGATCTTCGGCCCGGCGGAGTTTGAGGCGCACGGGCCGCTGCTCCGGAAATACGCGGCCGACTCCCGTAGCGGATACGGCATCGTCGAGATGGACGGCCGGCGATATTTCGTGACGCATTTGCCGTCGACCTACACCGAATGGACCTATGTGACGCTTATCCCGTACGACGATATTTTCCACCGGCTCGCCGATGTGAAACATTTGACGCTTTTCGCGTACGTGCTGCTGTTCATGCTCACCGTCTTCTTCGCGTTCCGCTTCGCCCGCGGCATCACCGGCCCGATCGAGAAGCTGAGCGCGAAGATGAAGCGGGCGCAAATGGGCAACTTCACCTGGGAGGACGACGAGGACCGGCGCGACATGCCGATGGACGAGACCGGACAACTGCACCGCAACTTCCGCATCATGCTGCAGCGGATCGACGAGCTGGTGCGCGAAGGCTACGCGCGGCAACTGGCGGTGAAGGAATCCGAGTTCAAGGCGCTGCAGGCGCAGATCAATCCGCATTTTCTCTACAACACGCTGGAGACGATCAACTGGTCGGCGAAGATGGCCGGTCAGCACCACATCTCGAGCATGGTCGAATCGCTCGGCTACCTGCTGCGCAGTTCGATCAGCCTGAAGGAGCCGCTCATCCCGCTCGCGCAGGAGCTTGAGATCGTGTCGCACTACCTCAACATCCAACGCATCCGGTTCGAGGAGCGGCTCGAATTCCGGCTTCTCATTCCGGAAGCGCTCATGCCGGTGCTGATCCCGAAGCTGTCGCTGCAGCCGCTCGTCGAGAACGCCGTCAACTACGCGCTCGAGAAAATGACGAAGACGTGCGTCATCACGATCACGGCGGAGGAGAAAGACGGCCTGATCGAAGTGACGGTGAGCGACAACGGACCGGGCATGGACGAGTCGATCCTCGCGCGCCTGAAGTCGGGCGAGGTGAAGCCGCAGGGCTCGGGCGTGGGGCTCCGCAACATCGACGAGCGGATCCGGCTGCTGTTCGGCGAGATCTACGGTCTCGACATCGCCAGCCGGCGCGGCGAAGGCACGAGCGTCACGCTGCGAATGCCGAAGAGGGAAGGGGGAACCAGCCTTGTACAGCGTGCTGCTGGTCGATGACGAACGGATCATCCTGGAGGGCATCTCCGCCATCATGGATTGGGAATCCTGCGGCACGAAGCTGATCGGCACGGCCCGCAACGGGCTGGACGCGAAGGAGATCGCCGAGCGGGAGCAGCCGGACATCATCATTACCGACATCCGGATGCCCGGCATGGACGGGCTGCAGCTCGTCGAGGCGGTGAAGGAGATTCATCCGGACACCGAATTCATCATGTTGTCCGGGTTCGGCGATTTCGAATACGCGCGCACGGCGATGCGCTACGGGGTGAAGCACTACCTGACGAAGCCGTGCAACGAACGGGCGATCGCGGAGGCGCTCAAGGCGACCGTCGCCGAGCTGGACCGGCGCCTGAGCCGCGAAGCGTTCATCCGCCAGACGGAGGAGCGGCTCGCGCAGGTGCTGCCGCATGCGCGCGAGCGGATGCTGCAGGAGCTCGTGACGAACAAGACATACGGCCGCGCCGACTGGGAGCGCATCGTGCGGCTGACGGGCCTGCCTGAAGGCGGCGGACGGGTGCGGCTGCTCGTATTCGAGCCGGAGGGCGAGCCCGAATTCGAGCTGCTGTTCGCGCTCAAGAACATGGCGGAGGAGCTGCTGGGCGGCCTCGTGCTGCTCGGTACGGCGGACGGCCGGCAGGTGATCCTGCTCCTCTCCGGCGACATGGAGCCGGATCTCATCGCCGCCGGCGTCGACGCCGTGCTGAAGACGTTCGCCCGGTTCTATCGCCGGGAGGCGACGGCCGCGCTCAGCGAGCCCGGCGACGCCGCCGAGGCGCGCCGCCTGTACCGGGAAGCGCAGGAATGCCTCGCGTACCGGTTCTATCTCGGCGAAGGCGCGCTCATCACGAAGCGCGAGATCGAATCGCCCGGGTCCGCGGGGCCGGAGGTCGAGCCGCCCGCGCTCGACGAGGAGCGGCTGTGGCTGTTCGTGAAGTCCGGCCATTGGGAGCCGGTACGGGAGATGCTGGACGGATATTTCGAAGCGCTGGCGAGGATGCGCCCGTCCGCGGCGGAGGCGAAATCGGTGCTCATTCCGCTCTACATCGGCTGCATGCGGCAGGGAGATCCCGTACAGCTCGATTCGCGCATGAAGGCGATCGAAGCGTTCGACCGCCTCGATACACTGCAGGCGATGACCGCCCATGTCGCCCGGGCAATCCAAGACGTGTGCGAAGCGAACTACGAGCGGCACAGGAGCCGCCATTCCGAGATCGTCGAGAAGCTGAAGGCGTGCGTCGCCGAACATCTCGCCAATCCGCAGTTGTCGCTGCATTGGACGGCCCGCGAAGTGCTGTTCATGAACCCCGACTATCTCGGCAAGCTGTTCCGCCAGGAGACGGGGGAGAAATTCTCCCAGTATGTCACCCGGCTCCGCATCGAGAAGGCGATCGAGATGATCCGGGAGGCGGACGACGTGAAGGTGTACGAGATCGCGGACCGGATCGGATTCGGGGACAACCCGCAATATTTCAGCCAGGTGTTCAAGCGCCATACCGGCTTCACGCCGTCGGAGTACAAGCGCTTCGTGTGACGATCGGACGAGTCTTTCCGCGCGTCTCGGATTTTTGAACATTCCGCACGGAAATTTGCATTCCGGGTCCGTACGGCTGTACCCCATAATGGGGGTGCAGTCTTCCACTGACAAAGGGAAAGGGGATGCGAAGAAACATGAGACGCGCCATGCTGGTGCTGCTCGCCGTGCTGCTCACGGCCGCGCTCGCCGCGTGCGGCGGCGGTTCGAAGAGCGACGGAGGAAGCGGCGGAGGAAGCCCGCAACATTCGGGCAGCTCTTCCGGAAACACGTCGGGCGGTTCTTCGGGATCGTCTGACAGCGGTTCCAAGGCGCCCGAACCGGTCACGCTGCGGATGGCCTGGTGGGGCTCGCAGCCGCGCCACGACTACACGCTGCAAGTCATCGAGATGTATCAGCAGAAGTATCCGCACGTGAAGATCGAACCGGAATACGCGAACTTCGACGACTATTGGAAGAAGCTGGCTCCGCAAGCGGCGGCGAACGACTTGCCGGACATCATCCAGATGGACATCTCGTATCTGTCGCAATACGGCGGCAACGGCCAGCTTGAAGATTTGACGCCGTATCTCGGCACGATCATCAACGTCGACCACATCAGCGAGAACGCCATTTCCGGCGGCATGCTGGGCGACAAGCTCTACGGCTTCAACATCGGCGTCAACACGATCCAGTTCCAGTATGATCCCGAGCTGCTGAAGAAGCTGGGCGTCGACAAGCTCGACGACAACTGGACCTGGGACGACTACTACGCGCTCGCAAGCAGGGCGAAGGAAGCCGGGCTCTACTTCGACAGCGGTCTCCGTCCGGAAGTGTTCTTCGGCTACTACCTGCGGACGAAGGGCCAGCATCTGTACAGTCCGGACGGCACGTCGCTCGGCTATGACGACGACCGGTTGTTCATCGATTTCTTCGCGCCGCTGGCGAAGCTCGTCGAGGACGGCGACACGCCGACGCCGGACGTGAAGGCGCAGGTGAAGGGTCTCGAGGACGACTTCCTGGTCAAGGGACAGCAGGTCGGCATCTGGCAATGGACGAACCAGTTCGTCGGACTGCAGCAGGTTGCGAACCGGCCGCTCGAAATGCATCACATGCCGGGCCCGAACCGCAAGCAGGGGCTGTATCTGAAGCCGTCGATGTATTTCTCGATCACGAAGAATTCGAAGCACAAGGAAGAAGCCGCGAAGTTCATCGACTTCTGGGTCAACGATATCGAAGCGAACAAGCTGATCAAGGGCGACCGCGGCGTGCCGGTGAACAGCCAGGTGATCGAAGCGGTGAAGCCGACGCTCGATCCGGCCCTGATCAAGGTGTTCGACTACGTGGCATGGGCGCAGGAGAACAGCTCGCCGATGGATCCGCCGGATCCGCCGGGCGCGGCGGAAATCATCGCGCTCTTCAAGGAAGTCACCGAAGCGATGGATTTCGGCAAGCTGTCGGCTGAAGACGCGGCCAAGCGGTTCCGCGAAGAAGCGAACGCCATTCTGGCGAAAAACAAGTGATGCACATGCGGTTCGCAGCCTGGCGAGCGCAACTGACCGGGTACGCGTTCATCAGTCCGTTCCTGCTCGGCTTCCTGATCTTCACCGCATTTCCGATCGCAGCGTCGCTGTATCTGTCGTTCACGGATTACAACCTCTTTTCGCCGCCGTCATGGGTCGGATTGGAGCAGTACCGGACGATGTTCACGGGAGACCCCAAATTCTGGAAATCACTCCGGGTGACCTTCCTGTATGTCTTCGTCGGCGTGCCGCTCAGACTGTCATTCGCGCTCCTGGTCGCCCTGCTGCTGAACCGCGCTTCGCGGGCGATCGGATTATACCGGACGGTGTACTACCTGCCCTCGATCATCGGGGGCAGCGTTGCCGTCTCGATCATGTGGCGGAACCTGTACGGCGACGAAGGGGTCATCAATCTGGCGCTCAACTTCTTCGGCCTGGAGAGCGTCCGCTGGTTCGCCGATCCGCTCGCCGCGCTCTGGATGCTCATCACGCTGTCGGTCTGGCAGTTCGGTTCGTCGATGCTCATTTTCCTGGCCGGACTCAAAAATATCCCGCCGTCCCTGTACGAAGCGGCGTCCGTCGACGGAGCGAACCCGATCCAGCGGTTCTTCCGCATCACGATGCCGCTGCTGACGCCGGTCATCCTGTTCAACACGATCATGCAGACGATCGCGGCGTTCATGACGTTCATTCCGGCCTACATCATCTCGAAGGGAGAAGGCGGACCGCTCGACGGCACGCTGCTCTATTCGCTCTATCTGTTCCGCCGCGCGTTCGTCTTCTACGACATGGGCTACGCCGCCGCGATGGCGTGGATCCTGCTGGCGATTGTCGCGGTGCTGACGGCGCTCGTGTTCTTCACGTCGAAATTCTGGGTGTTCTACGAAACGAAGGAGGATTGACCCATGGCCGGCAAGAGACTTCGTTGGGCCGCATACCACCTGCTGGCCGCGGGCGGCGCGTTCCTGATGGTGTACCCGGTCATCTGGCTGTTCATGAGCTCGTTCAAGCCGAGCGAGCTCATCTTCGTCACGGCGGGCACCCTCATTCCCGATCCGTGGATCTGGGACAACTATGTGACCGGTTGGAAGGGGATCGGCGGGCTTCATTTCGGCATCTTCATCAAGAACTCGCTCGTGCTGGTCGTGCTGGCGACAATCGGGGCCGTTCTGTCGTCGGCGCTCGTCGCGTTCGGGTTCGCGCGGCTGAAGTTCAAGGGGAACAAGTTCTGGTTCGCCGTCATGATGCTCACCCTGATGCTGCCGTTCGAGGTCACCCTCGTGCCGCAGTACATCCTGTTCTCGCAGCTCGGCTGGCTCAACTCGATCAAGCCGATCGTCGTGCCGGCCTACTTCGGGGCGCCGTTCTTCATCTTCCTGATGATCCAGTTCATCCGGTCGATCCCGGCCGAGCTGGACGAGGCGGCGACGATCGACGGCTGCGGCAAGTTCCGGCTGTTCTGGCGCATCATCGTGCCGCTCATCATGCCGGCGATGGCGACGGCCTCCATTTTCTCGTTCTACTGGCGCTGGGAAGACCTGCTCGGGCCGCTGCTCTATCTGAACCGGCCGAGCCTGTATCCGGTGTCGATGGCGCTCAAGATGTACCTCGACGCCGAGACGATCTCGAACTGGGGCGCCATGTTCGCGATGTCGGTCGTCAGCCTGATTCCGGTGCTGATCGTGTTCTTCCTGTTCCAGCGGCAGATCGTCGAAGGGATCAGCACGACCGGGCTGAAGGGATAGGAGGCGGTGGTCGTTTCAATGACGGAAGGAGTGGAGAATGTGCCGCCGTTGGTTTTTGACGAGGAAGAGGTGCTGGACGCGATCGACCGGGTCGTCGACCGGACGTTCCGGATGGACTTCAACTGGGACTGGCCGGGCGGCGTCGCGTTCTACGGCGTCTGCGAAGCCTACGAGGCGACGGGGAAGCAGGAATACATCGAACGGGTGAAGGGCTGGGTCGACGAGCAGTTGGAGGACGGACTGCCGAAGCTGTCCGTGAACGGCGTCTCGATCGGCCACGCGCTCATCTCGCTCTATCAATACACGGATGACCGCCGCTATCTCGACGCGGCGCAACGGTTGGCGGACTATCTCGCCAACGAGGCGCCGCGCTTCGGGGACGGCATCATCCAGCACACGGTCAATTCGGTCGAGTACCAGTTCCCGGAGCAGGCCTGGGTCGACACGATGATGATGGCGGGGCTGTTCCTCGTCCGATTTGGGGCTCTGCTCGGCGCTGGCGGGGAAGGCGAACCGTATTTCCGCGACGGGATTCGCCAGTATCACGGCCACGAGGACGTGCTGCAGGACGAGACGACGAACCTGTACTATCATGGCTGGGACAACATCGGCAAGCATCACATGTCCGCCGTCTACTGGGCCCGCGGCAACGCGTGGGCGGCGCTGACGATGGCGAAGGCGCTGCCGCTCATCCACGTGGCGGACCCGGCGTACATGATCATCGACGGATCGCTGCGCGACCTGTGCAGCGCGCTTGTCCGGCTGCAGGGCGAGGACGGGCTGTGGCACACGGTGCTGACCGATCCGACCTCGTACACGGAGACGTCGGGATCGGCCGGCATCGCCGCCGGGCTGCTGTCGCGCGGCGCCCTGTACAATCGGGCGGTCAATCGCGCGATCGAAGGCATCCTCGCCCGGATCGCGCCGGACGGATCGGTGCGCGACGTCTCGGCGGGCACGGCCGTCATGTTCGACGCCGAAGGCTACAAGGGCGTGTCGCACAAGCGCGTGCAGGGCTGGGGACAAGGCCTCGTGCTCGTGTTCCTCGCCGACCTGCTCCGCTCGAAGTCGCGCGTGTATGGTTAAGGCTTGCGCAAGGAAACTCTCCGGCAGACGGCATGCCGGAGAGTTTCTGTGTGTACGCTCCCTTCCAAATTCCGGATTGGACATTACGCAGCCGAAGTTCTATCCTTTGGGAAGAAGGCACGTGATCGTGGTAACGCACGGGAAGGAGCGGAAGCCGGATGCATCGGAAGGAAACCGTTGACGGCCAAACGGCCCCGTGCGTTGACGGGGGAATGAACATGGCGGAGACGGCGAAGCTGGCTTGGCTGACGATTGACGACGCGCCGACGGAGGATTTCAGACAGCGGGTCGACGAGCTGAACGCGCGCGGCATCCGGGCGATCTGGTTCTGTCTCGGCGAATTGCTGGAAACGTATCCCGAGGAAGCGGCATACGCGGTTCGGAGCGGCCACATCCTCGGCAACCACAGCTACGATCACCCGGCATTTTCGAAATTGTCGCTCGCCGAAGCGAAGGAACAGATCGAACGGACGGAACGGCTGCTGGACGGGATCTATGCCAAGGCCGGCGCAACCCGAACCGTCAGGCTGTTCCGGTTCCCTTATCTGGACAACGGCGGAGAAGGAAAGCGCGATGCGCTGCAGTCGCTGCTTCGCGGGATGGGCTTCGAGCCGGCGGGATTTCCGGGCGTGACCTATGACTGGTGGAAGCGCGAAGGGCTTCATGAGCGGTGCGATGTCGGCTGCACCTTCGACACCTGGGACTGGAAACTGCAAGGGGGAGTGGAGATGCTGCCGGAACTGCTCGCGCGGATGGATGAGCACGAGCCGGAGCATCGCCGCGGGCTGAACGACGTTCCGGGCTCGAACGAAGTGATCTTGATGCATGCCTGGATTCCGATGGACGCGTTCCGCGCCCTGCTGGACAAACTGCGGACGAAGCCGCTCGCGTTCGAGCCGCCGGTACAGCTTGCGGTCAGGATCCGCCCGGTCGGCAACACGGATCTTCCGGTCGTGCACCCGTTCCAGTGCGAATATCTCGACCGGGAGCGCGCGGACGAGTGGCTGCGGCGGGTGGAGGCGAACCCGGGCCTGTATCTTGCCGCGTTCGACGGGGAACAGCTCGCGGGCATCTGCTACGGGCATCCGTCCCGCCATTGGGAAGGAGCCGCCGATCTGCAGGGCATCGCGGTCAATCTCGACCGGAGCAAGCCGTACGCGCGCCGGGGAATCGGCTCGCGGCTGCTGCGGGCATTCGAGCGGGAGTGCGCCGCGCGGGGCTTCCGCCGGATCGGCGTCGGTTCGGCCGACGATCCGAAGGTCGAGGCATTCTACCGGAAGAACGGCTACGTGCCGGCGGAGATTGTCGCGAAGGACGCGGAATGCCGCGAGCTGGAGCGGCTGAAGCTGTCCGCGGAAGAAGCGGACCGGGCGGATGAGCGGAAGGAAGCGCTGCGGCGGAGGACGGGCGCGGCGGAAGTCGTTTTCATCTTCGAGAAAAAGCTGGTCTAGTCGGCATCGGAGCCTCCACCCCGGGTGGGGGCTTGTTGCGGCTTTGGCACGGCGGGAATATACTGATACCAACAAATTTGAGCATGCATTCATTCATCCTGCGAGGAGAGCGCCATGGCACAACAAACGGCATCGGCATCCGGCGCCGCGAAGGTGTACCGCGTGGAAGGGTTCTCATGCGCGAATTGCGCCGGAAAGTTCGAGGACAATGTCAAGCGGCTCCCCGGCGTCGTTGATGCAAAAGTCAATTTCGCCGCGGCGAAAATCACCGTCATCGGAGAAGCGACCGTCGCGGAGCTGGAGGAGGCCGGCGCGTTCGAGAATTTGAAGGTGGTTCCCGAAGACGCCGATGCCGCGGACGAGCAGGTTCGCGGCTTGCCGGCGCTTGTCAGGCGGCATGCGGAGCTGATCGTCGGATCCCTGCTGCTGCTCGCGGGCCTTCTGATCCGGTCGGCATTCGGTGAAGGCCACCCGGCGACCGCGGTTCTGCTTGCGGCTTCCATGGCCGTCGCCGGCCACCGTCTGTTCCGAACCGGTCTGAGGAATCTTGCGCGTCTCGAATTCGACATGCGGACGCTGATGACCGTCGCGATCATCGGCGCCGCGGCGATCGGGGAATGGACGGAGGGCGCCGTCGTCGTCATCCTGTTCGCGCTCAGCGAGGCGCTCGAGCGCTACACGATGGAGCGCGCCCGGCGCTCGATCCGCGGCCTGATGGAACTGTCGCCGCGCGATGCGTTCGTGCTGCGCGACGGCCGCGAGATGGCGGTGAAGGCGGACGACATCGCCGCGGGCGATACGCTGATCGTTCGTCCGGGCGCGAAAATTGCCGCGGACGGCATCGTCGAATCCGGCGTATCCAGCGTCAGCCAGGCCGCGATAACCGGCGAGTCGATGCCCGTGGACAAATCCCCCGGCGACGAGGTGTACGCCGGCACGCTGAATGGCGACGGCCTGCTTCATGTGCGAGTCACGCGGCCGGCGAAGGATTCGACGATCGCGCGGATCATCCGGCTGGTCGAGGAAGCGCAGGCGAAACGCGCGCCCGCCCAGGCATTCGTGGACCGGTTCGCCAGGTATTACACGCCCGCCGTCATCGCCGCAGCCGTGCTGATCGCGGTCGTCCCGCCCGCGATCGCCGGCGGGGATTGGCTCGACTGGCTCTACCAGGGATTGGCCGTGCTCGTCGTCGGCTGCCCGTGCGCGCTCGTCATTTCGACGCCGATCGCGATCGTCTCCTCGATCGGCGGCGCCGCCAGGAAGGGCGTGCTGATCAAGGGCGGCATCCATCTGGAGCAGCTCGGTTCGGTGAAGGCGGTCGCCTTCGACAAGACCGGCACCATCACGCAAGGCGAGCCCAGGGTGACCGACATCCGGATGCTGAACGATTCGCTGAATCGCCGGGACGCGCTCCGGATCGCCGCCGCGCTCGAAAGCCGATCCGTCCATCCCCTCGCGTCGGCCGTCCTGCGTGCGGCCCGGGAAGAGGGGATCGAGGTCTCGGGCATGGCGCTGGACAACTTCACTTCCGTCACGGGACGCGGCATCCGGGGCGACATGGAAGGCGCGAGATATGCAATCGGCAGCCCGGAATGGATCCGGACCGAAACCGACGGACCATCTGCGAATACTGTAGTTGAAGCGTGCGTCAGCCAATGGCGGTCGGAAGGCAAGACCGTGCTGGCCCTCGCGCGGAACGGGGAGACCATCGCCGTGTTCGGCGTGATCGACGGGGCGCGGCCGGAATGCCGCGAAACGATCGGCATGCTGCGCTCGCTCGGCATCCGGAGGATCGCCATGCTGACCGGCGACAACCGGCGCGCAGCCGAAGCCGTCGCGCGGGAAGCCGGCATTGCGGATGTCCGGGCGGAGCTCATGCCCGAAGACAAGCTGGAAGCGATCCGCATGCTCGAGAACACATTCGGATCGGTCGCGATGGTCGGCGACGGCGTCAACGACGCGCCGGCGCTCGCCTCGGCAACCGTCGGCGTCGCAATGGGCGGTGCGGGCGCTGACGCCGCGCTCGAGACGGCGGACATCGCGCTGATGGGCGACGATCTTCGCAAGCTGCCGTACGCGATCCGGCTCAGCCGCAAGACGCTGTCCGTCATCCGGCAGAACATCGCGTTCGCCCTGCTCGTGAAGCTTGCCGCGCTGCTGCTCGTCGTCCCCGGATGGCTCACGCTCTGGATCGCCATTCTGTCCGACATGGGCGCGACGGTGATGGTCGCCCTGAACGCCATGCGCCTCCTGCGCGTGCGGGAACGTGCCGGCACGGCAGGAGGCGCATGAACGCCGTATTCACATGTACAGGCTCGCGAGCAGGATGCCGAGCGCCCGCTCGTAAATCTCGCCGTACTGGGAGAGGGGCAGCGGATTGACCCCGCGGCCGAGCTCGATCGTAAATCCCGGACGGCGCCATTCCTGGATGAACCAGTCCTTGTAGCCCGCGTAGCTCTCGATCGTCCGCACCGGCGTATACCCGCTGACGCGGGCGAATTCGTTTACGATCGTTTCGGATTCGGGCGGCTCGAGATTCTCGAACCCCCAATAAATCTCCTCGCCCTGGGTATGAAAGGCGAGCACGCGGTCGAAATCTCCGCTTCGCGTCAGATCCGCCATCGCGATCGCTTCCGGTTCCGTGAGCGGCCCCGTGCCGGGATAGTCGCGCGGTCCGGGCTCCTTCGGGTTCCGCGCGGCTTCCCGCTCCCAGAGGGCGGGGAACTGGTCGTTCAGATCGACGCCGCGAATGTTCGCTTTCCAGCCGCTGAAATCCGTGCTGTTGCCATTCCAGGCCAGCACCCGGCTCCGCCACGGCTCCTGCGGGGGCGGGCCGCCTATGACGAGATCGACGCCGTCGGGGTTGACCATCGGCACCATCGACAGCGTCGCGGTGTCATAGAACGTCCGCATGTCAAGGCCGCGGATGGGCGCGCCGTTCACGAGGGACAGCGCGTAATGATTCAGAAACCGGACGAGGATCGCCGTCGTGATCCATTCGTTCGCGTGGAACGAACCGTTCACGTGCACGGTTTTGGCGCCCCGGCCGATTCTCAGCTCCGGAATCGGTTTTCCCAGCACCGATGCGCCGATGTTCCGCCTCCTGATGAACGGATACACGTCCGCCAGCCGGTTCAGGTCCGACTGCAGCGCCGCCGAATCGTACGGCCTGATCGTGTCGACGATAAACCAGGTGACGCGGAGCGGCACGTTGAGCTGCGAGCCGATCTCGAGCCTGTCCGGATTGACATCGGGATTCACGAGGAGCAGCGCGTCCACCGGCAGCCCGCGCTGCTGCGCCAGCCGCCACAGCGTGTCCCCGGAGCGCACCGTGTAGCCGGTCATGATCCAACCCGGGATTTCGACCTCCCGTCCGATCGCGATATTCGTCGGATCCAGCGGGTTCGAATCGAGGATGAGCGGCAACGGCACCTGAAACATCCGGCTGTATTTCCACAGTGTGTCACCGCGGCGAAACCGCACCCGCATCCGAACACCCCCGCCCGTGTGTTGCTCCGTAACCAGCTTATGCGGGAACGGACGCGATAGAACGGATGGGGCGGGCGTTGGCGGGTGTATTTTTGCCTGGCGCGGAAACGTGTTACTTGGCGAAAACGTGGTTGCCGATCGTTACCGTGCGTGGTCTCGACCAGATCCACTTGCTCGTCGCCGTCTTCGGGTTGAAATAATAGAGCGCGCCGCCGGTCGGATCCCAACCGCGGACCGCATCGAGCGCCGCCTTGTAGGCCGTGGCGTTCGGCGTCAGCCAATATTGGCCGTCGTCAACCGCCGTGAACGCGCCCGATTGGAAGACGACTTCGCGGATCGTGTCCGGGAATTGTCCGGACTTGATCCGGTTCATGACCACCGCGCCGACGGCCACCTGTCCGACATAGGGTTCGCCCCTGGCTTCGCTGTAAATGACACGGGCAAGAATGTCCATTTCGCTCTTGTTCAATGTATGTTTGCGGAGCGATTTCCACGTCGCGGGCCCGACAATGCCGTCCGCCTGGAGGCCGTATTTCTGCTGGTATTTCACGACGGCCTGCCGGGTCTGCGTACCGAAGTAGCCGGTCATTTCCTGATTGAACAGGCCGATGGTTTTCAGCCGGTATTGGAGATCCCAGACATAATCGCCCGAGCTGCCCTGCTTGAGCACGACCGCCGCATGGGCCGGCGTGCCGGCGGCAACGGCACCGGCTGCGAATAGGCACAGGAAGATCAGCATGCTCAGTTTCTTCATCATCATTCATCCCTCCTTGCGGTGACGATTGTAGGATGGAAGGGCGGACGGAACAAGTCCGAAACAATTGGAATCGGCGGCGGGACGTCGCGCGGGAGCAGGCGGGATGCGGATCGGCGGGCAGGTTAATCTTTTTTAATGCGGCGCGGCCGATTCTGCGAACGCATTCTCGGGAAGCCTGTTCGCCTTTCGTGATATAATAGTCTGCAAACTTGAAAAAGTTGGTGATACGGATGGAAAAGGCGTTGCATGACAGCATGTGTGATACGAGCTGTATCGGCACCAACGCGGACGTGCAATCGGTCAAGGACCGTCTGGTCGATGACGAGACGGCTTCCGATCTGGCCGATCTGTTCAAGGCGCTCGGCGATCCGACCCGGGTGCGGATCATTCACGCGCTCCTGCAGAGCGAACTGTGCGTCCACGATCTGACGGTCGTACTCGGGATGGGGCAGTCCGCCGTATCGCATCAACTGCGAATTCTGCGCAACATGCGGATGGTCAAGCGGAGGAAGAAAGGGAAAACGGTTTATTACAGTCTGGACGATGACCATGTCGCACAAATTTTCAGGCTGACGCTCGATCATGTCAGCCATTTGAAACCGTGACCCCGTGTTCCGCGACGCTGTCTGTTTCGGGGAAGTCTTTTCGCCGGACGGTTGCGCGGAGCTGTGGTATTGTATATAATACACATGAACAATTATTCATATATCGTGGAGGCTTGTCATGGCTCATGGTCATCCTCATGGTCATCACGGCCATGATCATCATCACGGACACCATCATGGGCATCATCACGTTCATCATCACGGTCATCTTCATGTCCACGGTGCCGGCAACCGGGCGGGGCTGACCGTCGCGCTGGCCATCACGACCGGCATCATGGTGCTGGAAATCGCCGGCGGGCTGCTGACGAACAGCCTGGCGCTGCTGTCGGACGCGGGCCATATGTTCAGCGACGCGGGCGCGCTTGCGCTCAGCCTGTTCGCCATGCAGCTGGCGGCGAGGCCGGCGTCGCTGAAACGTTCATACGGGTTCCGCCGGTTCGAAATTCTGGCCGCGCTGCTGAACGGCGCGACGCTGTTCATCATGGCCGGATTCATCCTGTGGGAGGCTGTGGAGCGTTTCCGCGAACCGGCCGAAGTGGCCGGCGGCATGATGACCGCCATCGCCGTCATCGGGCTCGCGGCCAACGCGGCCAGCGCCTGGTACCTGATGCGCAAGAGCGACGTGAAGTCGAACTTGAATGTCCGCAGCGCCTATCTTCACGTCATCGGCGATGCGCTGGGTTCCGTGGGGGCGATTACGGCGGGGATTGTCATTTCGCTCACCTCGTGGTATTGGGCCGATCCGCTGATCAGCGTTTTTGTGACCTTGCTCATCGTGAAAAGCGCGTGGGGCGTGACCCGGTCCGCCGTTCATATACTAATGGAAGGAACGCCGGAGACGATCGATGCGGGGAAGGTGAGAGAGACGCTGCTCGGCATCGACGGCGTGTTGGACCTCCACGATCTGCACATCTGGACGATCACTTCCGGACTCGATGCGCTCAGTTGCCATCTGCTCGTCCGGGACGAACAGGATGAACAGAGCGTGCTGAAGGAAGCACTCAACCGGATCGAGAATCGGTTCCATATTCGGCATGCGACGATCCAGATCGAGAAATCCGGGTTCCGCCACGCCAAACTGGAGTGCCATTGACCCGGATAATCGAGTAGTGTCAAGACCGATTGAAAAATCCTCAAAATAATCGGCTGAAAATTCCCCAGTTGGGTCGATTTCATGCGCCCCATCAGGGGACGGGTTCGCGCCGAATTTTTCCACCTACTCTTGTTTGTCCTCGGC